>Ga0226835_1000767_pt1 | contig 26164 bp, 19 predicted proteins | sample LAC_MetaG_1_FD_163627 | JGI IMG/M metagenome (GOLD analysis project Ga0226835, IMG submission 163627) | Anaerobic ammonium oxidizing microbial communities from anammox membrane bioreactor (MBR) in UC Berkley, California, United States -... | ecosystem: Engineered > Bioreactor > Anaerobic >...
CCGGACCGCTCGCGCTGGCCGCGAGCCCGGGCCGCTCCGGTAGGGTGTCGGCCCTGCGGGTGTAGTTCAGAGGCAGAACATCAGCTTCCCAAGCTGAGAACGCGGGTTCGATTCCCGTCACCCGCTCTCTTCGTCGGCCCGGGACGGGCGCCGCCGGCAAGACCACACGCGTGCTCGTCGAGCAGCTCGGCACGATCGACGCGCAACGTCTCGGCAAGTGGATCGGCCACCTCGCACCCGAAGAGCTGTGGAGCGTCGACCAAGCGCACACCACCGTCCTGGGCCTCTCAAGGCGCGAACGAGCAGGCGGCACGCGGTTGGGCCTTCGCGCACCCATCGCGCGGCCGCACTGAGGACGCGGGTTAGATTCCCGACGCCCGCTTCCACGGCGTCGGGCTCCGGGCCGGATCCCGGAGCCGGCACCCCGGCCGGCGGGCCGATCGACACGGGGGGGACAGCATGTCGGTGACACGCAAGCGGCGGCCGTGGCCGCACGTCGCGGTGGCGACGCTCGCGATCGCCCTCGCCGCCGGCGCCTGCGGCGGGTCGGGCTCGTCGGAGTCCTCGCCCTCGTCGACTTCGTCGACGTCCCAGGCCGGGAACACCACGTCGACCACCGGCGCGGCGCCGGCCCGACCGCTGCGGATCGTCGTGACCAACGACGACGGGTACGCGGCGGAGGGCATCGACCTGCTGGTGGAGGCCCTGCGGAAGCTTCCCGACGTGGAGGTCCACGTCGTGGCGCCGGCCACCGACCAGACGGGTGCCGGCGGGAAGACCACCCCGGGCCCGCTGACCCACCGTGAGGCCGAGACCCGCAGCGGCTTCCCCGCGGTCGCGGTCGACGGCCACCCGGCCGACACGGTGCGGGTGGCCGTCGACGATCTCGAGCTGGCGCCCGACGTCGTGGTCTCGGGGGTCAACCAGGGCCAGAACGTCGGCCCGCTGGTCGACGTGTCCGGCACCGTGGGCGCGGCCCGGGCCGCGGCGGCCCGGGGCATCCCCGCGGTCGCGGTGAGCCAGGGCGTAGGTGAGCCGGTCGACTACGCGGTGGCCGTCAAGGCCGCCGTGAAGTGGATCACCGACCATCGCGACGAGTTGCGGCCGCGCCGGTCGCCCCTCGGGACCGTCACCAACATCAACGCGCCCTCGTGCGGCGACACCGGCTCGCCCCGGGGCACCATCGACGTCCCCCTCGCCCCCGCGCTCCGACCGCTCAAGGTCTCCGACTGCGGCTCGAAGGTCGCCGATCCCGCCGACGACATGGCCGCGCTCGACGTGGGCTTCATCGTGGTCGCACCCATCCCGGCCCGTCCGGCCCCGGCCGGTTCGTAGGCGACGTTTCGGCCGTCCGGCCGGCGCCGCGCCAGATCCGACCGCCCGCCCGTCGGTCAGGCCCCTCGCTTGATCAGGTCGGCGCACTTCTCGCCGATCATGAGCACGGGGGCGTGGATGTTGTTGCTCGTGACGCGGGGCATCACCGACGCGTCGGCGATGCGCAGGTGCTCGACGCCCCGCACCCGCAACTCGGCGTCGACGACCGCCAGTGGATCGTCGTCGGGGCCCATCTTGCACGTGCCGCAGACGTGGTACTCGGTGTCGGCGTGGTCGCGCAGCGTCTCCTCGATCTGGCGGGGGTCGTCGCGGTCGTAGCGGATGAGCATGTCGCCGCGGTAGCGGTCGAAGGCGCGGCTGCCCATGACGTCGAGGGCGACCTGGGTGCCCTTGACCAGGGTCTCCATGTCGTAGGGGTCGCTGAAGTAGCGGGGGTCGATCAGCGGCGGAACGCGGGTGTCGGGGCCGGCCAGGCGCACCTCCCCCACGCTGCGGGGCCGGGCCAGCAGCAGGTGGGCGGAGTAGCCGTGGCCGAGATGGAGCTTGCGGCCGTGGTCGTCGCCGATGCCGACGATCAGCTCCATCTCCATGTCGGAGACCTCGACGTCGGGGCTGGTCCGGTAGTACGCGCCCGACTCCGCGGCGCAGCTCGTGACGAGACCCCGCCGGTGCCGGCGCCAGGTCCACATCGCCTTGAGGAGCCGCGCCACCCCGACGGGTGAGATGCCGACGGTGTCGTCGGTGATGCGGGCGCGGTAGATCAGCAGCGCCGAGATGTGGTCCTGGAGGTTCTGGCCCACGCCCGGCGCGTCGAGCACCGGCGTGATGCCCAGCTCCTGGAGGTGGGCCCCCGGGCCGACCCCGGAGGCCATCAGGATCTGGGGGGTGCCGAACGCGCCGGCCGACATGACGACCTCGCGGCGGGCCCGCACGGCCTCGCCCCGGTCGCCCCGCCGGTAGTCGACCCCGGTGGCGCGGCGGCCGTCGAAGCGCACCCGGGTGATGTGGGCACCGGTGCGCACCTCGAGGTTGGGGCGGTCGAGGTTGGGATGGATGAAGGCCGCGGCCGCGCTGTGGCGCTCGCCGTCCTTCTGCGTGACCTGCACGTGGTAGCAACCGTGGTGCTCGGCGCCGTTGTAGTCGGGGTTGTACGGGATGCCCTGCTCCTGGCACGCCTCCAGGAACACGTCGTTCAGCGGGCTGGGGCTGCGCAGGTTGGTCACGTGCAGCGGGCCGTCGACGCCGTGGAAGGGCGAGTTCCGGTGGATGGCGTTGGCCTCGGAGCGCTTGAAGTAGGGCAGGACGTCGCTGTAGCCCCAACCGGGGTTGCCGAGCGCGGCCCAGCCGTCGAAGTCGGACGGGTGGCCCCGCGCGTAGATCATGGCGTTGATCACGCTCGAGCCCCCGAGCGCCTTGCCCCGCGGCTGGAAGCCGCGCCGCCCGTTGAGCCCGGGCTGGGGCACGGTCTGGTAGTTCCAGCTGTTGATGCCCCGCGGCATCGCCACGGCGAACCCGAGCGGGGCGCGGATCAGCACGTCGCGCCCCTCCCCGCCCGCCTCCAAGAGGCACACCGTCACCGAGGGGTCCTCGCTGAGTCGGCTCGCCACCACGCATCCCGCCGAGCCGCCCCCGGCCACCACGTAGTCGAACTCCTCCATCGGGCGCACGGTAGTGCGCCGGTCCGACCCTCAGCGCGGCCCGGCCGCTCCCGTCCCCGCGGCCGGGTAGCCTCACGGCACCGGGACGCCCACGCCCCCTCCGGGGCCGGCGGAGCGAGGAGGAACCGTGCATCCGACCACCCGACGACCGGCGGGCATCCTGGCGGCGGCGGTTCTGGTGATCACCCTGGGCGTGCTGCTCCCGGCCTGCTTCTACGCGGTGCCGGACCCGTTGCCCCCCGCTCCACCGGGCACGCTGATCCGCAGCGAGCCGGTGACGGTCCCCGGCCTGAACGGGACGGCCTGGCGGGTGATGTACCACTCCCGGTCGATCAAGGGCGCCGACATCGCCGTCACCGGTCTCGTCTTCGGCCCCACGAACACCGCCGCGCCCCCCGGCGGCTACCCCGTGGTCTCCTGGGCGCACGGCTCCAAGGGCTTCGCCGACGGGTGCGCCCCCTCCGCGGACCCGACCACGGCGCTCTCCCTCCAGACCGTCAACGCCGTGCTCGGCCGGGGCTGGGCGCTCACCGCCACCGACTACGAGGGCCTGGGGACCCCGGGCCGCCACCCCAAGTTCGTCGGCGTCAGCGAGGCTCGTGGCGCGATCGACATCGTGCGCGCCGCCCACGACCTGTCCGTCGACGTCTACGGCGCCGACCACCTGAGCCCCGACTACGTGGTGTGGGGCAACTCCCAAGGCGGCCGCGCCACCATGTTCGCCCTGCGCGACGCCGAGAGCTGGGCTCCCGAGCTGGACCTGGTAGGCGCGGTGGCCGCGGGCGTGCCGGCCGACCTCGACGCCGTGCTGCCCGTGGCCATCCAGGAGACCGGGCCGTTCCATCTACTCGTGCCCGCGGCCGGGATCAACGCCGCCTACGGCGACGCCGACGCCCCTCTCGACGAGATCCTCACTCCCGACGGGATCGCCGCCCTCGCCGACGCCGACACCTACTGCAACGCCGACCTGAAGGTGCGGTGGTCGGCGCTCGAGGTCGACGCGGTGCTGAAGCAGCAGGCCGACGGCACGCGCAACCCCCGTTCCAACCCCGTGTGGGGCCCGCTTCTGCGGGCGCAGGACCCGATCGAGTTCACGGCCGCGTCACCGACCCCGCTCCTGATCGTCCAGGGCGGCGCCGACGACACGACCCCGGCGTTCGCCTCCGAGGCCTTGCGGGACCACCTGTGCTCGGCCGCCGTCGGCCAGGACCTCCAGTACTGGCTGTACCCCGACGGGACCCACACCTCGGTGATGACCGCATCCCGGACCGACACGCTCACCTGGATGGGCCACCGCTTCGCCGGCCAGGCGTGGCCCGACCCCTACACCCCCACCGGCCACCCGAACGTGCAGGCCACCACCTGCTGAGAGGGTGACGGCCGGCGCGGCGGGATGGCCACGAGGACGCGCGGTCGACGGACCCGCCGTCGAGCCGGCGCCCCCCCGTCTCCTGCCTCGGGGAGGTGCCCTGGCCAGGACAACCGTGGCCTCGGGTAGACAGGAGGCTCCGGCGGGGCCGGGACCGGGACCGTAGTCGGGGTGGAGTCCGGGCCGGAGTCGGCGCCGGGTGGGGCCGGGGTCGAGATCCGACGAGGTGGAGCAGGTGACCGAGCAGTACGACGTGGTGGTGATCGGGGCCGGGCCGGGCGGGGCGACGATCGCGGCCCTCCTCGCCCATGAGGGCCGGAAGGTCCTCCTCGCCGAGAAGAACGACCGGGCCGGCGGCAAGGCCATGACGCTCCACCGCCAGGGCTACGGCTACGAGATGTGGCCGGTCATCGCGATCCCGGGCGGGCCGTCCCGCTACGACGAGCTGCTGGCCCGGATCGACCGGGCGGCCGACGTGCCGTTGCGCATCCCGCCGCCCGAGCGCCAGAGCGCCGGGGGCATCGTGTACCGGACCGCCGGCGGCCGCTGGCGGCGCATGGAGGCCAACGACAGCGCCAACCCGCTCGACGCGTTCGCGCAGACCTTCGACCTCACGGCCGAGGAGCTGACGCCGGTGGTCGAGATGGCGACCGCGGTGTTCGCGCTCACCGACGACGAGGTCGATGCGCTGGAGACGACCACCTTCCTCGACTGGGTCGAGCCCTTCGCCCTGCCCGCCGGGCCGCTCGCCTACATCGGCGTGATGCTCAACATGTTCTTCCTGATCGGCCCCGACCGCATCCCGGCGTCGGAGGCGATCCGCACCTGCCTGCGCGGCTTCATGCTCGCCGGCGGCACCGGGCAGTACTGGAAGGGCGGAGTCGGCCGCACCCTCGAGGTCGCCGCCGACCACGTGGTCGAGCGCGGCGGTCGTTTCCTGACCAGGGCGCGGGTCGAGCGGATCATCGTGGAGGACGGCCGGGCGGCGGGGGTGGTCACGCCCCAGGGCGAGTTCCGGGCCTCGGTCGTGATCTCCAACGCCGGCATCCAGCCCACGGTGCTGAAGCTCGCCGGTGAGGAGCACTTCCCGCCCGAGTACGTGGAGTACGTGCGCGGCCTCGAGCCGTCGTGGGGGATCGCCGGCATCCGGTACTTCCTCGACGCGCCGGTGTTCCCGCCCGCCGGCCTGGCGTTCGGCGACCGGTCGTGGTGGACGACCGACCGCTACGAACGGGCGCGCGCCGGCGAGTGGCCCGACGTGCCGCAGCTCTACTGGTCCACGCCCGCCCTTTGGGATCCGGGCCTCGCCCCCGGCGACGGCAGCCAGGTGGTGCTGATCGGCACGCTCACCGACCCCGACCCCGACTCCCCGATGAGCCAGGACGCCGTCGAACGCGTCCACGAGACGGCGCTCCACGCGTGGCCGGACCTCGGCGCCCACCTCGTGAGGCAGGAGGCCTACACCACCAGGAACGTCTCCAACCTCACCCGAGACGCCGCGGTGCCGGGCGCCGGGGGCGAGTGCATCGGCATCGCCCAGACGATGGAGCAGGAGGGCCGGAACAAGCCCGACCCGCGCACGCCGCTCCCCGGCCTCTACATCGTGGGCTGCGACGCCGGCGGGCGGGGCGTCGCCACCCACCAGGCCGTCGACTCCGGCTTCCGGGTCGCCGACCTCGTCCTCGCGGACCTCGAGACCGCGGCCGGCACCCGCTCCGGTTAGGGACGACCGTGCCCGGCGATGCCGCAAGCCAAGGGGATCGAGATGATCCGCAACAGCCCGACCGCGCCGGTGCGTCACCCCTCGCCGGGTGAGGGGCCGAAGAGGTCTCTTCGGGGTTCGTCGGTGTAGACGGGCCGGCGCTTCTCGCGAAACGCGCGGATGGCCTCGGGGAGGTTCTCGGTGAAGCCCAGCATGAGCTGGTTGCGGTCCTCGATCTCGATCGCCGACTCGAGGCTGGCCGTCTCGAGGTTCGCCCACAGCACGTCCTTGGTCATCGCCAGGCCGTAGGGGCTGAACTCGCACATGCGCGCCGCGGCCTCGAGCACGGCGTCCATCAGGGCGTCGTCGGGGAGCACCCGCGACACCAGGCCCATCCGCAGCGCCTCCTCGGCGTCGACCCGCCGGCCGGTGAGGAGCAGGTCGTGGGCGTGGGCGGCGCCGACGAGGCGCGGCAGCAGCCAGCTCGCGGCCATCTCGGTGCTGGTCAGGCCGTTGACGATGCCGGTCGCGTTGAAGACCGCCGACTCGGCGGCGAAGCGCAGCTCGGCGGCCAGGGCCAGGCACATGCCGCCCCCGAACGCCGGACCGTTCACCGCCGCGATCACCGGCTGGGGCATGCGGCGCAGCGCGAGGACGACCCGCGAGTAGGTGCGCATCGAGCGCTGCGCGATGCGCCCCACGGTGAGTCCGTCGATGTTGGGCACCACGCCGTAGTCCTCGAGGTCGAGGCCGGAGGAGAAGGCCCGGCCCTCCCCGGTGAGCACGCAGACGTAGGCCCGGTTGTCGGCGGCGACCCGCTCCAGCGCGTCGTGCAGCTCGATCACCAGGTCGATCGACATGGCGTTGAGGCGCCCGGGCCGGTCCAGCGTGATCCGGGCGACGTGCGGAAGGGGCGAGTCGACGCGAACGAGGCTCATGGGCGCCCGACGCTAGCGGGGGAGGCCTCGGGGAGGTGCGGGGTCGAACCTACCGGGAGTTGCGGGTCCCTCGGGCCCGCGCCTATCCAAGCGCCCATGACCGAGATCTCCCGCCTCCTGGCCGCCAACGAGGGCTACGCCGCCGCCCGCGCCGCCGTCGGCGACGCCAACCCCAGCCGGCACCTGGCCGTGGTCACCTGCATGGACGCCCGCATCGACGTGTTCGCCGTCCTCGGCCTCCACCTCGGCGAGGCCCATGTGATTCGCAACGCCGGCGGTCGCGTCACCGACGACGTGTTGCGCAGCCTCGCGCTCTCGGCGCACGTCCTCGGCGTCGACACCGTCGTCGTGATGCAGCACACCAAGTGCGGCCTCACCGGCGTCACCGACGGCGAGCTGCGACGCGTCACGGGGGCCGACTTCGGCTTCTACCCGATCGACGACCACGCGGCCGCTCTGCGCGAAGACGTGGAGATGCTCGCGGCGGCCGAGTACCTGGCGCCGATAGCCACGGTGGCGGGGATGGTCTACGACGTCGAGACGGGCCGCCTCTCCGACGTCGTTCGCCACGAACGCCCGCCGGCGGCCTGACCGCGGCGGCTCAAGCTTCCGGCGCCAGGCGGGCGCCCCAGGTCGCGACGTGGGTGGCACCCGGCTCCAGGTGCACCAGGTCGATCCCGCTGCGGAAGGCGTCGGGCGGGCAGGTCATGGGCTCGACGCCGACACCTCGCCGGCGCCGGCCGGGTGCGAGCGTGTCGCCGGTGTAGATCTCGAGGTAGGGGTAGGCGGCGTCGGCCCAGATCTCGGCGGTGGCGCCGTCGAGGCCGGTGAGCCGGGCCCAGGCCCGACCGCCGGCGTCGCGGGCCAGGTCGCCGTACGCGTGGTCGATGCGGTCGCCGGCGAGGACGCGGCCGCCCCGCAGGTCGAAGCGGGTCCCCTCCACCGGCTCCGTGCCCGTCGGTAGCTGCCGCGCTTCGTCGGTGACGATCCGGGTCCCCGCCTCCAGGTGCAGCGTGCACCCGTCGATCATGCCGTCGCCGGGCGACAGGTACGGGTGGTGCCCACACCCGTAGGGAGCGGTCACGTCGCCGAGGTTGGTGGCCGTGGTCCGTACGGTCAGGCCGCCCGCGCCGAGTGAGTACTCGACCTGCACGTCGACGGTGAACGGGTAGCCGGAGCGGGGATGGATCCGCGCCGCCATCACCACCCGGGCGGCCTCGTGCGCCACCGCCCGCCACGGTCGCCAGCGCAGGAACCCGTGGATCGCGTTGCGCTTCGACGGCTCGGTCAGGGCGACCTGGTGCTCCTCGCCCGCGAAGGTGTAGCGCCCGTCGCCGAGCCGGTTGGGCCACGGGACGAGCGGCGTGCCGTGCGCGCCGTCGCACATCGACCGGACGGGGTACGGGTCGAGCACGTTCCTCGGGCCCCATCGGTACTCGCGCACCCCGCCGCCCACCTCCACGATCGTGGCCCGTTGCTCCCCGAAGGCGATCCCGTACTGCTCGCCCGAGGGCGCGACCCGGACCGGCTCGTTCCCCTGGCCCATGGAGCGCTCACCTCCTCCCGCGGCTCCGACCACCGGCGCGGCCGGTGGGAGCCTCACCGGGGTGTCCCGGCGTCATGCCATCCGCTCCAGGCGCTCGCGGGTCACCTCGTCGGCGGCCTCTTCCCCCGCGACCCAGCGTCGCACCTCCTCGATCACGTGCTCGGCGAGGCGGTGCAGCTCGGTGCCCATCGACCCGGCCACGTGCGGGGTGAGGAACACGTTGGGCAGGTGGCGCAACGGATGGTCCTCGGGGAGCGGCTCCGGGTCGGTCACGTCGAGCACGGCGTAGAGGCGTCCGGCCCGCAGCTCCGCCACCAGCGCGGCGTGGTCGACGAGCGCACCCCGGGCCGTGTTGACGAGCGTCGCGCCGGTGCGCAGCGCGGCGAGCTGGCGGGCGCCGATCATCCCCCGGGTGGCCGGTAGGTCGGGAGCGTGGATCGACAGCACGTCGGCGACGGCGCAGAGGTCGTCGAGGTCCTCGTGCCGGCGGACCCCCAGGCGGGCCGCCTCCTCCTCGTCGACGAACGGGTCGTACAGGGCGACGGCGAGGTGGGGGAACGGGCGCAGCAGCTCGATCACCCGCCGGCCCACGGCGGAGGCCCCGACGATCCCGATCGTCTTGCCCCAGTTGCCGGTGGGCACCTCGCCGATCGGCCGGTGCGCGGCCACCGACGGGTCGCGCAGCAGGTCGCGCAGCCAGAACGCGTCCTTGCCCGCGAGGAGGATCGCCGCCAGCGTGAGCTCGGCCACGGGCTCGGCGTTGGCGCGGGCCCCCGTGGTCACCCGGATCCCCCGCTCGAAGACGGCGTCGGTCACCACGCCCTTGACGGTTCCCGCCGCGTACGCGATCAGGCCCAGGTTCGGCGCCCGCGCGAGCACCCCGGCGTCGACCGGTGGGCACCCCCAGTGGCCGACGATCACCTCGGCCTCCCCCAGCAGCTCGCCGGCGCGCGGATCGTCCCACGAGCCGATCGGGGTTCGGTCGATGATGCGGGTGATCGCCCCGAGCCGGTCGAGCTCGGCGGCGTCGAAGACCTCGAGGCCGGGCCAGTGGGCGAGGAACAGTGCAGGGCTGCGATCCAAGGCGTCTCCCGTATCCGGCACCGGCTCCCGCCCATCTTGGCGCGGGACGGGCGCTGGATACGATGACCCACCGCCGTGAGGTTCCCCCAGGTCCGCAAGCTCGACACGATCGAGCGCTTCCGCGCCCACGTCGAGGGTCAGGGCCTGGCGATCCCGTTCGACGGGTCGGTCGACCCCGGCGGGCCCCTGGCCCGGCCGGTCGAGATCCACGACGGGTCGGCGGGGACGCTGGTCGCGTCCAACCGGTTCGCCACCCTGCCGATGGAGGGCTGGGACGCCGGCCCCGACGGCCGGCCCACCGAGCTGGTGCGGCGGCGCTGGGAGCGCCTGGGCGGGAGCGGCGCCGGCCTGGTGTGGGGCGAGGCGACGGCCGTGCGCGCCGACGGCCGGGCCAACCCGAACCAGCTCCTCATCGGCGAGGCGACGGTCGACGCCTTCGCCGGCCTGCGCGCCCTGCTCGCGCCCGGCCAGGTGGCGGGCCTCCAGCTCACCCACTCGGGGCGATACTCGCGGCCCGGCGACGAGCCGGCGCCCCGCACCGCCTACGAGCACCCGTACCTCGACCGGCGCGTCGGGGCGGGTCCCGCGAACGTGCTCAGCGACGCCGACCTCGACGACCTGGTCGGCGCCTACGTGGAGGCGGCGGTGCTGGCCCGGCGGGCCGGGTTCGACTTCGTCGACGTGAAGCACTGCCACGGGTACCTGCTCCACGAGCTGCTGTCGGCCCGGGAGCGGCCGGGCCGTTACGGCGGCGCGCTCTCGGGCCGGACCCGATTCCTCCGCTCGGTGGTGGAGGGGATCCGCGACGCCGCACCCGACCTCGCGGTGGCGGTGCGCCTGTCGGTCTTCGACCTCGCGCCGCACCGGCCCGGCCCGGACGGCGTCGGGGTCCCCGAGGCCGACGGCGCGTACCCGTACGCGTTCGGGGGCGACGGCACGGGGACCGGCATCGACCTCGCCGAGGCGCACGAGGTCCTCGACGGCTTGGCCGCCCTAGGCGTCGGGCTCGTGTGCACCACGGCCGGGAGCCCGTACTACAACCCCCACGTGCAGCGGCCGGCGCTGTTCCCCCCGTCCGACGGGTACGAACCCCCCGAGGACCCCCTCGTCGGCGTGGCCCGCCAGATCGCGGCGACGGCCGAGGTGGCGAGGCGGCATCCCGACCTGACCGTGATCGGGTCGGGCTACTCCTACCTCCAGGAGTGGCTCCCGAACGTGGCTCAGGCCGTGGTGGCCGGCGGAGGCGCGTCGATGGTGGGGCTGGGGCGGATGGTCCTCCCCTACCCCACGTTCCCCGCCGACGTCCTCGCCGGCTGCCCGCGCCGACCGGAGGCGATCTGTCGCACCTTCAGCGACTGCACCACCGCCCCCCGCCACGGCCTCGTCTCCGGGTGCTACCCGCTCGACCCGTTCTACAAGTCGCACCCCCAGCGGGTGGAGCTGGCCCGGGTCAAGAAGGAGAGCCGCCGGCCCCGCCGCTGAGGCCCCGCCGCCCCGGCGCTAGCGTGACGGAGGCCCCCGGGAGGTACCACGCCCGCTCCGAGTTCCACCGTCCACGGTCTGCCCCGGATCGGGCCCGGCCGCGAGCTGAAGCGGGCCGTCGAGGGGTTCTGGGCCGGACGTCTCGACGCCGGCGGCCTGCTCGGCGTGGCCCGGGAGATCCGGGCCGCCAACCTCTACCGGCTGGTCGAGGCCGGGATCGATCTCCTCCCCACCAACGACTTCTCGCTCTACGACCAGGTGCTCGACGCCGCGGTCCTCGTGGGCGCGGTCCCCGCGCGCTACCACGACGCGTTCCCCGACGACGCCCTGGCCCGCTACTTCGCGATGGCCCGAGGCGTGCAGGCCGGCGGAGTCGACCTGGCCCCGCTGCCCATGACCAAGTGGTTCGACACGAACTACCACCACCTGGTGCCCGAGGTCGGCCGCGACACCGCACTTCGCCTCGACGCCTCGAAGGTGATCGACGAACTGGCCGAGGCCGGCACCACCGAGGGGACCGTCATGCCGGGCCTGCTCGGCCCGGTCACGTTCCTGCTGCTGTCCGAGCCCGCCCCGGACGGCGACGCGTTCGATCCCCTGACGCTCCTCCCCGCGCTGGTGGACGTCTACGAGGAGCTGCTCGCCGAGATGGGGGCCCGGGGCGCGGCGTGGGTCCGCTTCGACGAGCCGGCCTTCGCCGCCGACCGGCGGCCCGCCGAACTCGACGCCCTGCGCGACGCCTACCACCGGCTGGGAGCCGTGACCGGCGCGCCGCCGGTGTGCGTGTCGACATTCTTCGACCACGCCGGCGACGCGCTCGGCGTGCTGCTCGACACCCCCGTCGACGGGATCGGGCTCGACTTCTGCGCCGGGCCCGCCAACGTCCGGGCCGTCGAGGCAGCGGGTGGGCTCGGCGACAAGGTGCTGTTCGCCGGGGTGGTGGACGGTCGCAACGTGTGGGCCAACCACCTCTCCGACACCTTCGGCCTCCTCGAGCACCTCGCCGCCCTGAACCACGACCAGGTCGTGGTCTCCACCTCGTGCTCCCTCCAGCACGTGCCCGTGAGCGCCGCCGCGGAGCCCGCCCTCGACCCGGAGCTGCGGACCCGGCTCGCCTTCGCCGAGGAGAAGCTCCACGAGGTCGCGGTGCTGGCCCGCGGCCTCGCCGACGGCCGCGACGCGGTGGCCGGAGAGCTCGCGGCCCGCCGATCGACGGTCGATCGGCGCACCCGGTCCCGGGCCGGTGTCGACCCCACCGTGCGGGCCCGGGTCGCCGCCCTCCGGCCGTCCGACGCCCGCCGGGACACCCCGTACCCGCAACGCCGCGCACTCCAGGCCCGTCGCCTCGGCCTGCCGGCGTTCCCGACCACCACCATCGGCAGCTTCCCCCAGACCACCGAGCTGCGGACCGCCCGGGCCGCGACGGCGCGCGGCGAGCTGAGCGAGGCCGGCTACGAGGCGCGGATCCGCACCGAGGTCGACGCCGTGATCGACCTCCAGGAGCGCCTCGGCCTCGACGTCCTCGTGACCGGGGAGCCGGAGCGCAACGACATGGTCCAGTTCTTCGCCGAGCGCCTAGACGGCTTCGCGGTGACCGCCCACGGTTGGGTCCAGTCGTTCGGCACCCGCTGCACCCGTCCCCCGATCGTGGTGGGCGACGTGAGCCGCCCGGCGCCGATGACGGTCGAGCTGACCCGCCACGCGCAGCAGCGGACCGCCAAGCCCGTCAAGGGCATGCTCACCGGACCCGTCACCATGCTCCAGTGGTCGTTCCCCCGCGACGACCTGGCGCGGGCGGAGACCTGCCGGCAGATCGCCCTCGCCCTCCGCGACGAGGTGCGCGACCTGGAGGCGGCCGGCATCGCGATCGTCCAGGTCGACGAGCCCGCCTTCCGCGAGGGCCTACCGCTGCGCTCCGAGCGCCGGGCCGAGTACCTGGCCTGGGCCACCGAGTGCTTCCGGCTGGCCACCGGCGCGGCCCGGGCCGAGACCCAGATCCACACCCACATGTGCTACTCGGAGTTCGGGTCGATCATGCCCGCCGTCGCCGACCTCGACGTCGACGTCATCTCCTTCGAGGCGGCCCGGTCGCACATGGAGATCCTCGACGAGCTGCGCGCGTCGGGCTTCGACCGCGACGTGGGGCCCGGCGTCTACGACATCCACTCGCCCCGGGTCCCGACCGTCGAGGCCATGCTCGACCTCCTGGAGCAGGCCGCCGCCGCGGTGCCCGGCGAGCACCTGTGGGTGAACCCCGACTGCGGCCTCAAGACCCGCCGCTACGCCGAGGTGGAACCGGCCCTCGCCAACCTGGTGGAGGCGGCTCACCACCTCCGGGCGACGCGGCCCTGAGCCCGGAGCCGAACATGTCGCGTTCCACCACACCCCAGGTGGGTCGATCGCAACATGCTCGGGGTGGTCGGCGGCCGGGCCGGGGTCCCCGCCGCTTCGACGGCCGGGGACCCCGGTGCCGATCCCGGCCCCTCCGTCACGGCCGGGCTTCGTAGACGATGTTGACGGGCGTCTCGGCGACCCGGCGGAAGCGGGTGAACCCGCCCTCGGTCACCACCCGCCGCATGCGCGCCTCGCCGGCCTGGGCACCGAGAGCGAGGCCGACCTCCTGATCCCGTGAGGCCGGGGTGCAGATCATCACCGACGCGTTGTAGAAGACCTTCCCCACCGGGGTGAGGTTGTCCTCCAGGCGGTCGCCCGCGTACGGCTCGACGATCATCCAGGTGCCGTTCGGATCGAGGCTCTCCAGGACATGGCGGGCGGCGCCGACGGGATCACCCATGTCGTGCACGCAGTCGAAGCTGGTCACCAGGTCGTAGCCCCGGCCCGGGTAGTCCTGCGCGGTGGCGGTCTCGAAGCGAGCCCGCTCGGCCACCCCCGCGTCGACGGCGTTCATCTGCGCGGCGGCGATCGACGCCCCGTGGTAGTCGAACCCGACGAAGCTCGAGGCCGGGTAGTGCCGGGCCATGATGACGGTGCTGGCCCCGTGCCCGCAGCCGACGTCGGCCACGAGCGCCCCGCGCCGGAGCTTCGCGTCCACCTCGTCGAGCGCGGGTAGCCACTCGCTGGTGAGGTGGGCCGCGTAGCCCGGCCGGAAGAAGCGCTCGGTACCCGAGAAGAGGTCGGGGTGGTGCGCGTGCCACCCGACTCCGGCCCCGCTGCGGAAGGCCTCGGTGATCATCGGCTCGTCCTTGGCCACCGCGGTCGCGAGCTGGAACGCCCCGGGGATGAACACCGGCCCCTCGCCCTCGACCAGGCACACCGCGTGCTCGGCCGGCAGCCTGAACGTCGCTCTCTCGGCGTCGTAGTCCACGTAGCCGGCGGCGGCCTGCCCGGCCAGCCACTCGGTGATGTAGCGCTCGTCGGTGCGGGTGCGCGCGGCCAGCTCGGCCGCGGTGACCGGCTCCCCGTCGGACATGGCCCGGTAGAGCCCGAGCCGGTCACCCAGGATCACCGTCGGCAGGTGCGCCGCGGTGCCGAGGTCCCCGATGAAGCGCCCGATGAACGCCTGGACCTCCTCGGCGTCAAGAGCGGTGGTCTCGATCATCGCCATGATGGGATCCCCCTTGCGTCTCCGCGACAGCACGCGTTCTCCTCGGTCGACCGTCTCCGCGTGCCGCGACCCGGGCCTAGCCGTGCCACCGGGCGGCACGGCGCCCGGTCCCCGTGCCGGGGGCGGCGGGCGGTCGTACGCTGTCGGGGTGAGCGGTCCACCCGCCGCCGACCGGTTCGTGGGCCGGGTCGACGAGCTGCGCCGGATCGAAGCCGCTTGCGCGGCCGGGCGGGCGGGTCGGGGCTCCGCGTTCCTGGTCACCGGCGAACCCGGCGTCGGCAAGAGCCGGTTCTGCCGCGAGGCCGTCGACCGCGCCGCGTCGGCCGGCCTCGAGGTCGTGAGCGCGCGCGGCTGGCCCGAGGGTGGAGCGCCCCCGCTGTGGCCGTGGCCCCCGATCCTCGACGCGCTCGGCGGGCCCGGCACCGCGGCCTCGGTCCTCCGGCCGGGCCGCGCCCCGCCCGACCCGTTCGCGCTCTTCGTGGAGGTTACGGAGCGCCTTCGCGACGCCTGCACCCGGTCGCCGGCGTGCGTGGTCGTCGACGACGTCGACGCCGCGGGGGCCGACGCCCTGCTCCTGCTCCGCTTCGTCATCCGGTCGCTCGACCGGCTGCCCCTGGTGCTCCTGCTGGCCGCCGCCGGGGCGGATCCGCCCGTCGACGGTCCCGACCGCGGCCCGCTCCTGGAGGCGATCGAGCGCGAGTGCCTTCCGATCGCCCTGCACCCGCTCGACGTGGAGGAGACCGCCGAACTCCTAGCCGGGTACGGCCTGACCGGCCTCGATCCTGACCTGGCGGCCACGCTGCTCCGGATCACTCGGGGCAATCCGCTCCACCTGCACCGGCTCGCGTTCCTCGACGCCGTCCCGGCCGCCGGCCCCGGTGGCCCGACGTCGGGGGGCGGCGCGGGGCCACGCCCCGCCATCGCGCAGGCGTTCGGCCGTCTCGACCCCGCCACCCGCCGCCTCCTCGCCCAGGCCGCGGTGCTCGGTCTGACGCCGTCGATAGCCGAGACGTCCCGGCTGACCGGCGTGCGGACCGGAACGGTGTTCGAGAGCCTCGCCGTGGCGGCGCGCGCGGGTCTCGTCAGCTCACTCGGTCCGGCCCGCTTCTCCTTCAGCCACGAGCTGGTGCGCTCGGTGGCCGAGGAGTCGCTGGGCGCGTGGGAGCGGCTCGACGTGCACGCCCGGGCCGCCGAGGTCGTGGTCGACCCTCCCGGGCCGGGGCCCGGCGCGGGTGGCGCCCGGCGGGCGCACCACGCGCTGCTGGCCGCGCCGCGCTCGCGGGCCGACGCCGTGCGGGCGGTCGACGCCTGCCGGGACGCGGCCCGGACCATGGCCGCGAACCTCGCCCCCGGGTCGGCGGCCTCGCTCCTGGCCGAAGCCGCGGGCCTCCACGCCTCGGCCGGGCTGGGACAGCCCCCCGCCGGGCTGATCGAGGAGTGGGCCGAGGCCACGCTCGCCTCGGGCCGGCTGGCCGACGCCCGGCCCCTCTTCGAGCAGGCCGCGGAGGCCGCCCGCCGCGAGGACGACCCGGTGATGCTCGCCGAGGCCGCGCTGGGCCTCGGTGGGGTGTGGGTAAACGAGCACCGCGCGCCCGTCGAGCGCAACCGTGTGTCGGCGTTGCAGGGAACGGCGCTGGCCCTGCTTCCGGCCGGGGAGACGGCTCTGCGGAGCCGGCTGCACAGCCGCCTGGCCGCCGAGGCCGTCTACGACGGAGGGCCGATCGACGCGGTGCGAGCCGCGGTGGCCGGAGCCCGCCGCACGGGAGACGCGCGGGCGCTGGCCGAGGCTCTCTCGCTCGCCCACCATGCCATGCTCCTCCCCGAGCACCTGGCGGAACGGCTGGAGATGGCCGACGAGCTCGTGGCGGTGGCGTCGGGCGCCGGCCTGCCCGTCCTCTCGCTTATGGGGCTGTGCTGGCGCGCCGTCGACCTGTTCCATCTCGGTGATCCCGGGGCCCGGCGGGCGCTCGAGGACCTCCGGGAGAGGGCCGACGCGGTGGGGTGCCTGAGCATCCTCTACATCGTCGAGATCCTCGACGTGATGCTGCTGATCCGGGCCGGTCGCCTCACGGAGGCGGCTCGGCGCTCGGCGGCGGCGTACGAGACCGGCACCGCCGCCGGCGACGTCGACGCGTTCGGGTACCTCGGCGCGCAGACGGTGGTGATCCAGTGGCTCGAGGGTCGCGAGGCCGACGTGCTCGACCTGGTCGAGGAGGCCGCCGCGTCGCCCACCCTGGAGCGGCGCGAGTTCGCCTTCCGGGCCACCGCCGCCAACCTCGCCGCCCGCGGCGGTCAGCCCCAACGGGCCCGAGAGGAGCTGGCCCGCCTGGCTGCGGGGGGTCTCGGGAGCCTCCCCCGGTCGAGCACCTGGCTCACCGGCATGGCCACCATCGCCGAGGCGGCCCACCTGGTGGGCGACGCGGGGCTCGGGGTCGAGGCCGGCTCGCTGCTGGCGCCGTTCGCGTCGCTGCCGGTCATGCCGTCGCTCGGCGTGGTCTGCCTGGGCTCCGTCGAGCGCTACCTCGGCCTGGCCGCCCTGGCCGCCGGCGACGCCGCGGCCGGCGTCGCCCACCTCGAGGCCGCGGTGGCGGCGAACCTGCGCCTGGGGAACCGTCCGATGGAGGCCCTGGCCCACGCCGACCTCGCGACCGCGCTGGATCGCCGGGCGCACCCGGGCGACGCGGAGCTCCGCCGGAGCGCGCTGACGGCCGCCGCGGCCGTCGCCGACTCCTCCGGCATGGCGGCCCGCGCCGAGGAGTGGAGGCGGGCGTTGCGGGACCCGGTCCCGGCGCCGTCTCCGGACCACGTCGGGATCTCCGCGCTCGAGGCGGGTGCCGAGCCTCTCGCCGTCCGGCGCCGCCGGCACGGATGGTGGGTGTGCGCGTCCGGCCGGCGGGTCGCGGTGGGCGATCGGGTCGGATTCGCCTACCTCGCCCGGCTCCTCGACCGGCCCGGCGAGGAGGTGAGCGCCCTCTCACTCGCCTCCGACGGCCGCATGATCGACCCGGAGCCACGACAACCGGTCCTGGACGCGTCGGCCCGGCGTGCCTACGCGGCCCGGGCCCGCGAGCTCGGCGCGGAGCGGGCCGCGGCGGAGGCCGACGCCGACCTGGCCCGGGCCGAGCGCCTGCGCGACGAGATCGAGGCGCTCACCGAGGAGGTCGAGCGTGCCACCGCGGTGGGCGGCCGGGACCGAACCTTCGCCGGGCCGTCGGAACGGGCCCGTACCTCGGTGCGCAAGGCGATCGTGCGCGCCCTCGACGAGCTCGCCGACGCCGACCCCGACCTGGCCGCCTGGCTACGGCCCCGCATCGTGACCGGTTCCCGCTGCTCGTACCGCCCCGACGCGTGACCGTGACGCCGTGGGTGGGCGCCTCGGCTCGGGCTACGTGACCTCGACGCCGTCGGGGCCGCGGATGTGGAGCTCCTCGCCGTCGAAGCCGACGGTCCAGCCGGGCCGGTGGAGAAGCCGGTGGTGGTAGCCGCACACCAGGACGAGGTTGCGCAGGTCGGTGGGGCCGCCGCGGGTCCAGTGCCGCACGTGGTGGGCGTCGCACCAACCGGGCGGACGGCCGCAGCCGGGGAAGCGGCAGCCCTGGTCGCGGGCGACGACGGCGCGGCGCAGCCGGGCCGGCGGGGTGCGCTTGGCGCGGCCGACGTCGATGGGGATGCCAGCGGGGTTGGTGACGATCCGGCTGACCGTGGTGTCGCAGAGCAGCCGGTGGACGTCGTCGAGGTGGATCGGCCCGGTGTACTGCCCGTCGGCGCGGCCGGGCGACCCTCCGGTGAGGGTGGCCCAGTCGACGACCACGCTGACCTGCCCGCGGTTGCGCCGACCGGCCGGGATGTGCTCGAGCGCCACCTCGCAGATGCGCACCAGCGCGTCGGCGCGGCGCTGCGACCCCGGCCTCGGGTCGATGCGGTCGGGCGCCTCGGTGTAGGCGTGGATGGCGGTGACGACGGTCTCGGCGGCGAGGTCTGCGAAGTCGCCGGACAGGACGGTACGGCCCGCCCAGCTCGTGGACAGGTGGAGCCCGTCGGGGGCGCGCGGGGCGGCGCCGTCGGACTCGGCGTACTTGCGGAACCGCGCCGCGGCCCGGCGCAGGCGGTTCAGGTCGCGGGTCCGGGCCAGCTCGAGCAGCTCCGGCTCGCAGGCGGCGAGCTTGTCGTCGTGGCCTTCGACCCGGGCGCCGATGATGGCGCGCGCCGCTCCGGTGGAGATCGGCCCGGGCGCGCCACGCCGCACCCGTGTGGGTGAGGAGGTCGGTGAGCTCTCCGGCTTCGATCGCGGCGCGGGCGTCACCGCTGCGCATCCCGGCCTGGCGGGCCAGCCACGCCGCGGCCGACGAAGCACCCGACTCCGAACCGATCCCGCGGACATGAGCGTTGCGAGCCAGCCGGGCGAAGCAGCCCTCGAGGCGGTCGATCCCTCGCCGCGTCGCCACCGCCAGATCCGCCACCGCGGCGTCGGGGAGGCCCGACGGATCGAGGCGGGCGAGCGCATCCGCCGCGGCCGCGAGGAGCGCGATCGGATCGCCACCCGGGGCCGGAGCCGGGGCCGGAGCCGGAGCCGGGGCCGGCGCCCGGCGGCCACGATCTTCGCCCCGACGCTCCGGTGACGCCGAACCGTCGACCAGAACCTGCACCTACCCCACCTCCCTCCCGCGCCGGCAGACGACGCGCGCACCGTATCGAGCGGCGACGCTCCAACAGGGGGAAGTGAAGGGGGGAAGAATGCCTACTGTAGCCGAACTGGTGTACGTAGGTCAAGCACCGCTCCGGCGATCGCCGGCCAGGGCCCCGGACCACCCTCGGTTCGATCGTCCGGTCAGCTGTCGATGATCCGGAAGACCCGTCGGTTCCAGTAGAGGCGGTCGTAGCGCGCATCGCCGTAGGGCTCGAGGATCCCGAGGTCCAACAGCGATCCGATCGCGTTGCGGTTGGCCTGGTTCGAGCGTCCGTAGCGCCGCTGCGCATCGGAGACGGACAACATCGGGTACGCGATCAGGTCGTCGGCAATCTCGACCGCGAGCCGGGCACGAGGAAGGGCGGCGCGCACCGTCTCGCCGAGCTCCTTGCGCAAGTCGAGTAGCCGCATGATGCGTTCGTGCCCCGACACGGCCTCGGCACCCACGGCCCGCGCGAAGAACGCGATCCACGGGGCCCAGTCGCCGGTGGTGCTCACCGCCAAGAGGTGGTCGCGGTACTCGTCGGCCCGGTCCTTGAGCCACGGCGAGACCGACAGGACGGGAGACCGAAGTGCCCCTTCTCGCATCAACTGCAAGACGGCGACGAGCCGACCCACACGACCGTTCCCGTCGGTGAAGGGGTGGAGCGTCTCGAACTGGTAGTGCGCCATCGCGACCCGGGCGATCAGCTGGATCTGCCCGACCGGCTCCGTGGCGCTCAGCCAGTCGACCCAGCGCTCGCACATGGCCCGGAGCCGGTCCCCCGGCGGCGGCGGTATGAAGCGGGCCTCGCTCACCGGGCGGTGCCGGGTCCCGATGAACACCTGACTCTCACGGATCGAGCCGGCCTCCGGCCCGTCGCCCTCGGTGCCCCGGACGATCTCGGCCTGGAGCGCGGCCAGCATCCCGAGCGTGATCGGGCGCTCGCCGATCCAGCCGTACGCGGCGTCGGCGGCGCGGGCATAGTTCATGACCTCACGCAGGTTCGGCGCGACCTCGGCCCGCTGCTCCTCGAACGGGAGGACCTCGGCGGCGAACAGTTCGGTGAGCTCCGCGTAGGTGCCCTCCAAGGCCGAGGTGCCGATGGCCTCTCGACGGGTTGCGACGCGCGTCACCAGCTGAGGGTTCGGGATGAGGCTTGCGGCGGCGTCGAGGCGGCCCAGCTCGGCGTTCGCCTCGCTGACCGCCATCCAGACCGACCCGGGCAGGTCGACTCGATCGGGCAGGTCGGCCGGTACGAACGCCTCCGCCTCATACGACTCGCCGAATCGCGGGTCGTGGCCGGTGATGGGGACGACGGACCCGATCGGCGACTCCCCCAACGACGACATGACTTGGATTCTAGGGTCTCAATCCCAAGCCTCGCCCTTGAAACTTGGAATTACCACGCTGGAATCCAAGTCTCGGCTCGGCCAGGCCGGGCCATCCTCTCCGAAGCGGCGTTCCTCGACCCGCGGGCGGGGTGCTCACCGCCCGACGAGTGGACCGAGCGCTGGTGGGCCCGCTATCCCGGCTGTTTGACCAGTGTGGCAGAAATGCCACAGTCCACCACATGAGCTTCGTGGCGTCTCGCGACCTGCGCAACCACACATCCGAGGTGCTTCGCCGCGTGACGCAAGGCGACCGCGTGACGATCACCGTGAACGGCGAGCCGGTGGCTGAGCTGCGACCCGCGCGCTCGACGCGCCGACCCTCCATGAGGAGATCGGAGCTCGTGGAGCTCCTGGCCTGCCACCGGGCCGACCCGGGCCTCCGCGCCGACCTGGCGCCCCTCACGGCCGAGACCACCGACGACCTGGGGCCGCTACGGTGACGGCCCCCCACCCGAGGGGGCTCCTCGACACCTCGGTGCTCATCGCCGACGAGACCGGGCGGCCCCTCGACGAAGCGAGCCTCCCCGACGAGGCCTTCGTCAGCGTGATCACGATGGCCGAGCTCCAAGCGGGCATCCTCGCCGCGGCCGACACCACGACCCGGGCCCGGCGCCTGGCCACCCTTGCCGCCCTCGGCGGTCTCGACCCGCTACCCGTCGACGCGGCCGCGGCCACCCACTGGGCGCCGTTGCGGGTCCGGCTGGCGGAGGAGGGCCGCCGGGCGAAGATCAACGACCTCTGGATCGCGGCCGTCGCCGCCGACGGGATGCCCGTCGTCACCCACGACGACGACTTCGACCCGATCGAGGCGATCGGCGGCCCACCTGTGGTCCGTGTCTGACGCGACTCTCCCGGTGCCGTGCCCGGCGGCTACCCCGCGACCGGCACGCTCCGGTCGACGCCGGGCGCGACCAGGGGCCAGGGCATGGCGCGCTCGGCGGCCAGGGCGACGTCGAAGAGGAGGGCGTCGCGGTGGTGGGGCGCCAGGACCTGCATCCCCACGGGCAGGCCGCCGATCGTCCCCGCCGGGATGGAGACCGCCGGGTTGCCGTAGACGTTCGAGATCATCGTGAGCGCTCCCATCGAGACCATGTCGGGGAACCGGCGCTCGATCGCGGCCGAGGCCAGCACCGGGAGCCGGGGCGCGAGCGCGCTCAGCACCCGGACCACCCCCAGCGCACCCCTCAGGCCGAGGCGCGCCGCCGGCGTTCCCGCGACGGCCTTGATGATCCCGACGTCGGCGCTGGTGGTGGCGTCGGCCGCGAAGGCGGGGCCGGGGTTGGTGGCGGCGATCAGGAAGTCGGCCTGCTCGAACGCGGACGCCATCGCCTCGTGCAGCTCGAGGCGCTGGGCCTCGGCCGCGGCCGCCGCGTCGAGGTTGTAGACGGCCCGCGCCACGTGGAGCCCGAACGACACCTCGTCGGTGAGGAGGGAGTCGAGCCGGGGCCACAGGCCGTCGAGCTCGGCGAGCAGTGTGGAGAGGTTGCCCACCATCCACAGCGTGGCCAGGTTCGGGGTGGTGATCGAAACGTCGACCTCGACCATCCCCGTGGCCGCGATCAGCTCCTTGGCCTTGGCCCGCAGGTGCTCCTCCACCCCGGCCTCGAGGATCCCCCCGCCGATGTTCGGGACGATCGCGACCTTCTTGCCCTTGAGGTCATGGGAGCCCAGGCCGGCCTCCCAGCCGCCCGACGACGGGAGGCTCGTGGGGTCGCGGGGGTCGACGCCCGCCGTCACGTCGTAGTGGCGGGCCGCGTCGCGCACCGAGCGGGCCAGGCAGCCGAGCACGACCGTCCCCGGCCGGAAGAACGCGTGCGGGCCGCGCGACACCCGGCCGTAGGTGCCCTTCATGCCCAGGAGACCGGTGTAGCCGGCCGGGATGCGGATCGAGCCACCGCCGTCGCCACCGCTGGCCACCGTCACCAGCCCGCCGGCGACCGCCGCCGCGCTGCCGGCCGACGAGCCGCCCACGGTGCGGCCGTGGCGCCACGGGTTGTGGGTGACGCCGTTGAGCTTCGTGACGCTCACGTTGAGGCCGCCGAACTCGCTGGCCGTGGTGAGGCCCACCGGCACCGCGCCGCCGTGGTCGAGGAATCGCCCCACGGCGTGGCCGGTGAAGGTGGCGATCCGGTCCTTGAAGATCAGGGAGCCGCCGGTGTCGGGCCAGCCCTCGACCTGGTCGAGCTCCTTGATCCCCACCGGCACCCCGCCGAAGGGCTTGGAGACGTCGGCCTTCTCGGCCGCGGCGAGCGCCCGTTCCGGGTCGAGGAACGAGAAGGCGTTCAGCTCGCTGCGGCCGATAGCGGCGTAGGTGGCTTCGAGCTCGTCGCGGGGCGAGCGTTCGCCGGAGCGGAAGGCATCGACGAGCGAGCAGGCGTCGCCCAGCCACGGCTGGTCGGTGAGAGGGCTCATAGCGGTGCAAAGTACCACCGGCCTCATCCGGTAGGATCTTGCGGCTCCCTTCCCCCCGGAGAGGTTCCCCGCATGCCCGCGCGCGCCGATCTGCGCAACGTGGCGATCATCGCCCACGTCGACCACGGCAAGACGACCCTCGTCGACGCCATGCTGCGCCAGACCGGCGCGTTCGGCGCCCACCAGGAGGTGGCCGAGCGCGTCCTCGACTCCAACGACCTCGAGCGCGAGAAGGGCATCACGATCCTGGCCAAGAACACCGCGGTCCGCTACGGCGCGGTGAAGATCAACGTCGTCGACACCCCGGGCCACGCCGACTTCGGCGGCGAGGTGGAGCGAGGCCTGACGATGGTCGACGGCGTGCTGCTGCTCGTCGACGCCAGCGAGGGCCCGCTCCCCCAGACGCGCTTCGTGCTGCGCAAGGCGCTGGAGCGGCGCCTGCCCGTGATCCTCGTGGTCAACAAGGTCGACCGGCCCGACGCCCGGGTCGCCGAGGTGGTCGACGAGGTCTACGAGCTGTTCCTCGACCTCGGCGCCGACGACGACCAGATCGACTTCCCGATCGTGTACGCGTGCGCCCGCGCCGGGTGGGCCAGCACCGACCCGTCGGTCGAGGGCAGCGACCTCAAGCCGCTCTTCGAGCTCCTCCTCGACCACGTGCCGGCGCCCACCTACGACGGCGGCGCGCCGCTCCAGGCGCTGGTCACGAACCTCGACGCCTCCCCCTACGTGGGCCGTCTCGCGCTGTGCCGCGTGCAGCAGGGGACCATCGCCAAGGGCCGGGCCGTCGCGTGGTGCCGCCTCGACGGCTCGGTGGAGACGGCGCGGGTGGCCGAGCTCTACGTGGCCGAGGCCCTGGAGCGGGTGCCGGCGGAGTCGGCCGGGCCGGGCGAGATCGTGGCCGTGGCCGGCCTGGCCGAGGTCACCATCGGCGAGACCCTCGCGGATCCCGACGACCCGCACCCGCTGCCCGCCATCACCGTCGACGAGCCGAGCCTGTCGATGACGATCGGCATCAACACCTCGCCGCTGGCCGGCGCCGACGGCACGAAGCTCACCGCCCGGCTGCTCAAGGGGCGCCTCGACGCCGAGCTGGTGGGCAACGTGTCGCTGAAGGTGCTGCCCACCGGCCGCCCCGACGCCTGGGAGGTGCAGGGGCGCGGTGAGCTCCAGCTCGCGGTGCTGGTGGAGACGATGCGACGCGAGGGCTTCGAGCTCACGGTCGGCAAGCCGCAGGTGGTCACCCGGGAGGTCGCCGGCCGGATCCACGAACCGGTGGAGCGGGTCACGATCGACGTCCCCGACGAGCACCTCGGGTCGATCACGCAGCTCCTGGCCGCCCGAAAGGGTCGCCTCGACCAGATGGTCAACCACGGGAGCGGCTGGATCCGGCTCGACTACGTGGTCCCGGCCCGGGGCCTCATCGGCTTCCGCACCGAGCTGCTCACCCAGACCCGCGGCACCGCCGTGCTGCACCACGTGTTCGAGGGCTACGAGCCCTGGTTCGGGGAGCTGCGCAGCCGACCGACGGGGTCGATGGTCGCCGACCGGCGCGGCGTCACCACCACGTTCGCGCTCATGAACCTCCAGGAGCGCGGGGCCACGATCGTGGGCCCGGGCGTGGAGGTCTACGAGGGCATGATCGTGGGCGAGAGCTCACGTTCCGAGGAGATGGACGTCAACCCCACCAAGGAGAAGAAGCTCACCAACATGCGCTCGTCGACCGCCGACGAGCTGGTGCGCCTCACCCCGCCCCGCCCGATGACCCTCGAGCAGGCCCTCGAGTTCGTGGCCGACGACGAGTGCGTGGAGGTCACGCCGTCGTCGGTGCGGCTGCGCAAGGCGGTGCTGTCGGCCTCCGAGCGGGGTCGCCGCCGGGGCGCCGCCAAGCACGGGCGGGCCGGGTCAGCCGCCTGACCCAGCCCACACCGCTGCGACATTGCCTCCAACTCGCGGCGCCCTCAGCCGAGCACCCTCGGCAACCAGCTCACCGGCGTCGCCGAACCCGGGTTCCCACGCTGGCGTCCCACCGGGTTCCCCCGCTGGCGTCCCATGAGGTGGTGGAAGTAGCGGGTCGAGCCCCCCGGTGGGGTGGGCCATCGCGTGATCCTTGGTGAGACCTGCGAAAGCACTCACTGGAAGGAAGCACGCGATGGCCCGTGACGATGATGCCCGAGTTGCCGACCTGGTGGCGTGCCTGGGCGATGGTGACAGCAAGGAGCTGTTCCGCCGGCTACTCGAGGACGGCATGCAAGAGCTGATCGACGCCGAGCTCACTGCTGCGATCGGCGCCGCTCCGCACGAACGGACCGACAACCGCACCAACCAGCGCAACGGGTCGCGGTCGCGGGTCTTGTCGACCTCAGCCGGCGACGTCGAGCTGCGGATCCCGAAGGTGCGGGTCGGGTCGTTCTTCCCGTCGCTGCTCGAACCGCGCCGATGGGGCGTGATCATGACTGCGCACACGACGGGCACGTCGACCCGGAAGGTCGACGACCTGGTCCGCGCCCTGGGGGGGGTTAGTCGGGGGTGTCGAAGTCGACGGTGCCGCGGATCTGCGCCGGGATCGACGAAGAGGCCGCCGTGTTCCGCTCCCGGATGCTCGACCACGTCACCTTCCCCTACGTGTACCTCGACGCCACCTACATCAAGGCCCGCATCAACCACCGCATCATCTCGAGGGCGGTCGTGGTGGCCACGGGGGTGACGACCAACGGCGACCGCGAGGTCCTCGGTGTCGATGTCGGTGACAGCGAAGACGAGGTGGGCTGGCGCCTCGCCGGCGTGCGCCTGGCGATCTGGCTCTGCGCGATCAAGCGTGCGCGATCAAGCGTGGTTAGCGGCCTCGGATTCTGCGGGTGGGGACGGTGGTCCATTGGATGCCGAGTCGGCCGAGGAGTCGGCGTCGGTAGTGGGTGTGGTTGGTGAAGCCGTGGGCGTTGCGGCGGATCCTCTCGGCGAGCATGTGGGTGTTCTCGACGCGTCCGTTCGACGCGTGGCGGGTGTAGTGGTA
>Ga0226835_1000768_pt1 | contig 26141 bp, 16 predicted proteins | sample LAC_MetaG_1_FD_163627 | JGI IMG/M metagenome (GOLD analysis project Ga0226835, IMG submission 163627) | Anaerobic ammonium oxidizing microbial communities from anammox membrane bioreactor (MBR) in UC Berkley, California, United States -... | ecosystem: Engineered > Bioreactor > Anaerobic >...
GAAGGGCAAATGTCAAAAAGATAGTTTCTCAAATTATACTGATTTCGTTCTCCCAGCAAAATAAAATTTGCCCTTTTAGATTGATTATGGTATGATCGCCCTCAACAATTGAAACGCGGTGAAAGTATCCCGCTTACTCATCCAGAGAGGTGGAGGGACCGGCCCTTTGAAACCTCGGCAACCGGCCTGAGAGCCAGGTGCCAATTCCGGCAGATTCCCTGTGAAGTCGCAGGTGTCTGGAAGATGAGGCTTGTGAAATCCATCAGCCTCCGTTCCAGCGGGGCTTTTCGTTTAACCTGGAGATTATTTATGACTCGAAAATTCACCAACCGCCGTTACCTCGATTTACTCGAACAAAGAGTCGCTGTCTTCGATGGAGCCATGGGCACCAACCTGCAACAACAAAATTTGACCGTTGCGGACTATGGCGGTGAACAAACCAACGGATGTAACGATTTTCTCGTTATCTCCTGCCCCCAGGCAGTTGAAACGGTGCATCGCTCCTTCCTCGAGGTCGGGGTTGACGTAATCGAAACAGACACTTTTCGATCCAACCGGATTACTCTGGCAGAGTATGGCCTTCAATCCCGCGTCTTGGAAATTAATCGTTCCGCCGCAGACCTGGCTCGCCGACTGGCCGATGAATACAGCCGTCAGGGTCATGCCCGCCTGGTCGCCGGGTCGATTGGCCCCTCCGGGAAACTTCCTTCCATGGACGACCCCGAACTTTCCAATGTTTCTTTCGATGAACTGGCCGATGTCTTCCGCGAGCAGGCTTACGGACTGATCGAGGGGGGAGCTGACCTCCTGCTCATCGAGACTTCTCAGGATATTCTTGAAGTCAAAGCCGCCATCCTGGGCATCCAACAGGCCTTCTCAGAAACCGGCATTTTCCTGCCCATCCAGGCCCAGGTCACTCTCGATACCACCGGGCGAATGCTCCTGGGCACCGATATTACAGCCGTGCTCGCCATCTTGGAAGGCATGCCCATCGATGTCATCGGTTTGAACTGCTCTACAGGGCCAGACTACATGCGTGAACCGATTCGCTACCTGGGCGAGAACTCCCGTATTCCGGTCTCTTGTATCCCCAATGCCGGTCTACCGCTAAATGTTGATGGCAAAGCGGTCTACCCCCTCAAACCGCTTCCGTTTGCCAGCGCTCTCGCAGAATACGTCAACAGCTTCCACGTCAGCGTGGTCGGGGGATGTTGCGGGACGACCCCTGAGCATCTTCGCCTGCTGGTCGATCTGGTAGGAAATCAACGTCCTCATCCCCGCCCGGCCTACTCTTTTCCAAGGCTTGCATCTGCCACCCAGGCTGTCCCTGTGCGCCAGGAACCGCCCCCTTTTTTAATTGGAGAAAGGCTTAACACCCAGGGAAGCCAGAAATTTAAAAAAATGATGCTTGCTGAAGACTTTGAGGGTGCGCTCGAACTGGCTCGCCAGCAAATGGATAGCGGCGCTCATGGCCTCGATCTTTGTACTGCACTCACCGAACGATCCGACGAGGCAGATTTGATGCGTCGGCTGGTAAAAAAACTGGCCCCCTCCATCCGGCTTCCCCTGGTGATTGATACCACCGAGCCTGAGGTCATGGAAGTCGCTCTTCAGAATGCCCCTGGCCGGTGTCTTTTGAACTCCATCAACCTTGAAGCCGGTCGTGCAAAGGCCGAGCGGGTGCTTTCTCTCGCCAGAAAGTACAATGCGGCGGTTATTGCTCTCACCATTGACGAACAGGGAATGGCCAAAACCTCAGAACGCAAACTGGAAATTGCTCGTCGTATTTACCGCCTGGCTGTGGATGAACACTCGATGCGCCCCGAAGACCTGGTTTTCGATGCCCTGACCTTCACTCTGGCGACCGGGGACCCCGAATTTTCTCACTCAGCGGTTGAAACCATCGAGGGGATACGCTGGATAAAAAAGGAGCTTCCCGGCGTTCTCACTTCACTGGGGGTATCCAACGTCTCCTTTGGGTTATCACCGGCTGCCCGCGCAGTTCTCAATAGTGTCATGCTTTACCATTGCGTGCAGGCTGGCCTTGATATGGCCATTGTCAACCCGGCGCAAATTACCCCCTACCCCGAAATTTCAACCGAGGAGAAAGAACTCGCCGAAGACCTGATTTTTAACCGCCGTGAAGATGCTCTCCAAAAGCTCATCGAATACTTCGACCGTAGTGGCAGAAAACAATCCACCCGGCCCGATGAAAAGAAAAACCAGCTTGCATCCATGACTCCCGAAGAACGGATTGCCTGGCGTATTCTCCATCGGCAAAAAGAAGGCATCGAAGCTGATATCGACACTCTCATTCATTCATCCGGCGAGAAGACCAGCCACCAGGCTGCAGTCGAAATCCTTAATCGAGTGCTCCTCCCCGCCATGAAGGAGGTTGGCGATCGTTTCGGCGCCGGCGAGTTGATCCTCCCTTTCGTATTGCAGTCTGCTGAAGTGATGAAGAAAGCCGTGAATCACCTGGAAACCTACCTTGATAAAAAAGAAGGGGTTTCCAAGGGCACCCTGGTGCTGGCCACCGTATACGGCGATGTACATGACATCGGGAAAAACCTGGTAAAGACGATACTCTCGAATAACGGCTACCAGGTCATTGACCTTGGAAAACAGGTGCCCGCTGAAACCATTATTTCCAAAGCCATTGAAGTCCAGGCAGACGCTATTGGGTTAAGCGCTTTGCTGGTCAGTACCAGCAAACAGATGCCTTTAATCGTCAACGAGCTTCATCGGCGCAAGCTTTCCTTCCCGGTATTAATCGGAGGAGCAGCCATCAACCGTCACTTTGGGCGGCGCATTCTACTTACCGAGGCCGGCGAATTTTATTCTCCCGGGGTCTTTTATTGCAAAGATGCCTTCGAGGGGCTTGAAACCATGGATCGCCTGATCGATCCAGATCAGCGCCTGCCATTCCTTGAACAGATTCGCCGTGAGGCCGAAAAAGAACTCGAACGCGCCGCTCACCGTGAAAGCGAACCTTCAAGCCCGGAAGTACGTTCCAACACCCCTCCGGCCCCTTTCATCCCCCAGCCTCCCGGGTGGGGAGCATTTGTGGTGAATGATATGCCTCTGGAGATGGTTTTTGAGCATCTCTCCCTGAATGAATTATTCCGCCTGTCATGGGGTGCCAAAAACGCCCATGGAGAAGCCTGGGATCAACTTGAGAGAGAATTTCATGCCCGCCTTGACCGGATGAAAAAAGAAGCCATTCGTGAGGGTTGGCTTCAACCCCGTGGCGTATATGGTTACTGGCCAGCCCAGGCTGAGGGTAATGTCCTGATACTCTTTGATCCCGAAGCTCTTGCGAGGGGTATCCGCCATGAGATTGCTCGCTTTCAATTCCCGCGCCAGCCCGCCGGTGATCGCCTTTGCCTGGCCGATTATTTCCTACCCACTGGTTCAGAAACCATGGATGTTGTCGCTCTTCAGGTGGTCACTGTTGGCGCTAAAGCAACCGAGAAGTTCAACCAATTACAGGAAACCGGCAATTACTCCGAAGCCTATTTCATCCACGGGCTGGCTGTACAGACGGCTGAAGCCGCTGCTGATTACCTTCACAACCACATCCGGCGTGAACTGGGGCTTCAACCCGACCAGGGGAAGCGTTATTCCTGGGGGTATCCCGCCATTCCTGAATTAAGCGACCATCAGATCGTCTTTCGCCTGCTTCCCGCCGAGGAACAGCTTGGAATGAGCCTCACCCCGGCCTTCCAGCTGGTACCCGAACAATCTACAGCCGCCATCATCCTTCACCACCCTCAGGCAAAATATTTTTCGGTAGGTGAAGCAAGAATCGATCAATTAATGAGACAGGATTAAATGATGAACGATTTCTTAACCACTCTGGCCAACCATAGGCCCGTTCTATCAGACGGCGCAATGGGCACCGTCCTGCACGCTCGCGGCGCCCCTCTCGATAGCTGTTTTGACGCCCTTAACCTGACACATTCAACCCTGGTGGCTGAAATTCATCAGGAATACATCGAGGCCGGTTCCAACCTGATCCAGACCAATACTTTCAGCGCAAATCGTTATAAACTGGCCAGATTTGGTCTGGAATCCAACCTGGTTGAAATTAATCAGGCAGGCGTTGAGTTGGCCCGCCAGGCCATTCAGGCCACCGGCCGACAGGTATGGATTGCTGGAGACATTGGCCCTCTTGGTGTACGCCTGGCCCCCTTTGGGCGCGTTCAACCCGAACAGGCTCGTCAGGCATTCAAAGAACAGGCCGCAGCGCTGATAAAAGCGGGCGTTGATTTGATCATCATTGAAACCATGTCCGATTTATTCGAAATCAAAGAAGCGCTGCAGGCCGTACGCGACCTCGATCCCTCGCTTCCGGTAATCACCTCTGTCACCTTTACCCGCGATGACCGAACCATCCTCGGAGATAGCCCTGCCCGGGTTGCGCGGTTTTTACACGAAGCCGGAACCAATGTCATCGGGGTGAATTGCTCCGGCGGCCCAAACCAGATCTTGCGCATTTTAAAACTGATGCGCGCAGAAATCCCGGGAGCTTATTTTTCAGTGATGCCCAACGCTGGCTGGCCTGAGCAGGTCGGGGGGAGGATTATGTATCCCGCACCACCCGACTACTTCGGTGAATATGCCCTTTCATTTTGCTCCACGGGCGCAAGCGTAATCGGGGGTTGTTGTGGGACAACCCCCCAGCATATTCAGGCCATGGCTCGTGCCCTTCAGAATCACCCTCAGGGTTGTGTTCAGACATCAGATATCATCACCATCTCCTCCGTCGATGAAACCCCGCTCGAAGAAAGACCCACCCGCCTCGCTCAAAGGCTTGCTGAAGGGAAATTTGTCATGGCTGTTGAAATGGACCCCCCTCGCGGCCTTTCGACTCATAAACTTCTGGCCGGCGCTTCCCTGCTTGCTGAAGCCGGCGCCGATGTTATCAATGTAGCTGATTCTCCCATGGCGCGTATGCGTATGAGCCCATGGGCTGTGTGCAATTTAATTCAAAACCAGGTAGGAATCGAAACTGTGCTCCATTTTCCTACCCGTGGGCGGAATCTTCTGCGTGTGCAGGGCGATTTGCTGGCCGCCCACGCCCTGGGAGTGCGGAATGTATTCGTGGTCATGGGTGACCCAACCGCCATAGGTGATTATCCCGACGCCATGGACAACTACGATCTCGTCCCTTCCGGGTTAATCAAGCTAATCAAACAGGGGTTCAATACAGGGGTAGATCATTCCGGCGCAACCATCGGCCAACCTACGGGTTTTTTTGTGGGCTGCGCCCTTAACCTGCTCCCTCAAGATCCCGAAAACGAAATTAAAAACCTCAAAAGAAAAATCAAAGCTGGCGCCGACTTTATCCTCACCCAGCCGGTTTATGATACTGCCGCGGCCCGCTCCTTCCTTAGCTTAATTCACTCTGAATTTGGCGGTCAACTTGGAGTTCCCATTCTGATGGGGGTACTCCCCCTTTACAACAACCGCCATGCGAACTTCTTGCATCAGGAAGTACCCGGCATCCTGATCCCCGATTCTATCCTCCAGCGGATGGCTGCTGCGGGTGAAGAGGGCCCGCAGGAAGGTGTTCGAGTAGCGATTGAAGTGGTCGAAGAACTTCGTTCAGAAATCCAGGGAATTTATATCATGCCAGCTTTCAACCGGTTTGATTACGCGGCAGATCTTATCGAACACTTTAAAGAATGATGTTGTAAACCCTTTTCTCTTAAGCCCCCTCCCGAAATCATGCTATACTTGCGGGAGGGATTTTCCTTCTTACCCAAGTATGTAACGCTCATTTTCCCATGATAGCTTTCAAGAATCGAGATTCCCAAAAACTCACCCAGCGAATCTTTTCGTGGGCAGTGGTTTGGTTGATCGCCCTTGGGTGCTTGGGGTGTCAGACCACTCCCCCCCAACCGGCCGTTTGGTCGCCCCGCGACCCGAATCTATCCATCGAAGCCGGTGCAACAGAGCTCCCTCCACCCCAGGCCAACCAGGAACCTTTGCCCTCTCCCACTCCGGTTCCTTTGATTGAGTTACCCGAGTTGCCGCCCAACATCAACCCCCTCACGGGCCTACCGGTGGAAGACCTATCACGCCTGGAGCGCCGCCCCGTCATGGTAAAAATTTCCAATTATCCCCGGGCGGGCCGCCCGCATGCCGGCCTTTCGTTTGCTGATCTGGTATTTGAATACTACATCGGATACGGCTTCAACCGGTTCATGGCAGTTTTTCTCGGACAGGATGCAGAAATGGCCGGGCCTGTACGTTCCGGGCGTCTTGTCGACGCCCAGCTCGCCGAGATGTATCAGGGAATCCTGTTTTACGGAAACGCCGATGACTCGACGGATGAAGAAATTTTAGCCGAACTGGGCCCCCGCGCTCTTGCTGAAAAAGATGTCCCTTCTCCACCCAAATACCGTATCCAGGCTGAAATTCCAGAAACCACACTTTTTGTTAACACGCGTGAATTGTCGGAATACTATACCAGGGTGGGAAAAGGCAGCAACGACCGCCGCGATTTACGTGGCATGATCTTTTCGGATGAGATTCACCCCGTTAATGAACCGGCCGAATTTCTTGCCGTTCAGTTCAGCCGCCAGGCCCGCGGAGAATGGCGATACGACAGGAATACAGGGCTGTATAACCGTTGGATCGAAACCGGTGCGAACAGTGATACAGCCACCATCCCCATGGAACCCCTGGTGGATCGGATGAATAACCGACCCATCGCCATGGCGAATGTAATCCTCGTCTTTGCCACTTATACTGAACTGGCCCCTACCAAACACAATATTGCCCTCTTCGATCAAAACGCTGGGAAACGTGCTGTTTTTTTCAGGGATGGGGTACGTATCGAAGGAACCTGGAAAACGGTTAGCAATGGTCGTCCGATCCAATTTTTTAACTCCTGGGGGTTACCCATGCATCTTAAACCTGGCCCATCCTGGATTGTCCTGGTTGGCGAAACCTCTACTCTAACAAGCCCTGCTCCCGGACAGTGGGAGCTTCGGTTCGATATTCCTTAACGGCCATGCGTATCCTGGTGATTTCTGACATTCACGGAAATTACCCCGCCCTCGAGGCTGTCCTCCAGGATGCCGGTCAGGTAGACCAGACCTGGTGTTTGGGCGATGTGGTTGGATACGGGCCCTTCCCCAATGAGTGTATTCAGGCCCTCAAGGGTCTCCCTGAACTCACCTGTCTGATGGGAAATCACGACGCCGCGGTGATCGGCGCTATCCCATTGCATACCTTTAATCAAGAAGCCAGGCTTTCCGTCCAATGGACACGTGCCACATTGTCACCATCCAACAGATCCTGGCTGGAATCTCTCCCCGATTCCCAGATTCAAGGAGATTTCACTCTCGCTCATGGAAGTCCACGTAATCCTATCTGGGAATACCTGCTCGACCCATCCGCCGCGGCGCACAATTTCAGTTTCTTTGACACCTATTATTGCCTTGTCGGCCATACTCATTTACCCATTATCTTTTTCACTCCTCCGGGCAAACCCACGAATTGGACTATTCCACAGGCCGATCAAATCATTAAACTGAAGCCGCGTGCCATCCTCAATCCCGGTTCTGTTGGGCAACCACGCGACCATGACCCCCGCGCCGCGTATGCCATTCTGGATACGGAATTATCCACCTGGCATCTCAGACGGGTGCTCTACGATGTGGAACGCGTTCAACAGGGTATTCTGAATGCCAGCCTTCCGGAACGTCATGCTCTCCGCCTTCGAGATGGATGGTAAGCATTTTTTAAATGCCCGTACAGGCGTGAGAATGGAACTGCGCGTATGGTTTCTCCGTCTATTCCATGAAAATACGATTCGAGGAGGAAAAGAGATGAATACCCGCCTGGTTTCCCTTTTGATCATTTTAACCTTCATGTTTACCGCCTGCGCTCCGTCCAGGTCGCTTCCTATGATTGCCAACCAGAACGACACTCAAAAAGCTGAAGCCCCCGCATTCAGTGGCGCAGTCTCTCCTCAAGAAGCAGCCCAGCCAGCCCAGCCCTCAAGGGGTAGCGCCGGGCTTGCCGATATGACGGCTTCGAACGGGGTCGAACGTCTGGTCATTAAAAACGCCAATCTCAGCATCGCCGTCAACGACCCCGCCGCCACTTTAGATGCCATTGCCACACTTGCCACAGAAAAGAATGGGTATGTCGTCTCTTCTAATCTTTATCGCACAACCACCCCGAATGGCGTAGAGGTACCGGCGGCCAATATTACCATCCGGGTGCCCGCCGAAAGCCTGAACGATACGCTCGAACGTATTAAGGCCATGGTTCCCGACAGAAACACCGATATCCTTTCAGAAAATGTATCCGGCCAGGACGTCACCAAAGAATATACCGACCTGAATTCACGCCTTAAGAACCTCGAAAATACCGAAAAACAACTGCAGCGGATAATGGAAGACGCCACGAAGACCGAAGATGTTCTGGCAGTGTATAACCAGCTGGTAAGCGTTCGTGAACAGATTGAAGTCATCAAAGGACAGATCAAATACTACGAAGAGTCTGCGGCGCTTTCGATGATTGCCGTGAATATCCAGTCTAAAGCCGCCATTGAACCGCTCTCCATCGGGGGGTGGAAGCCCGTCGGTGTCGCTCGAGACGCTCTGCAGGCCACTCTAGACGCCCTGAAATTCCTCGCCAATGCGGCGATTTGGCTGGCGCTGTTCGTTTTGCCTGTGGGATTGGTCATATTCCTCCCCTTACGCTTCCTTTGGAAGCTCCTCCGGCGGGGCAAGAAGAGCTCAAAGGCTGCTTCGGTGCCCCCTGTAAATCCACCCCAGAGCTGATCCATTCCGCCTTATCATTACCAAAAAAGCAGAGGCTGCCCTCTGCTTTTTTGGTAAATACTCTTTCTTATGGAGAAAATCTCATGGATGACAGGCTGAACTTTACTTTCTTCCCCTGCCGGTCTTCGAGCAGAATCGTTCCGTTATCAGCACTCACTACCCGAAGTTGTTCAACCCCATCCGGCGCAGCGACGAACTGATAATCCGTTAAGGAAAATCCATCATTCTTCAAGACAATGACCACTCCCCGGGTAGGATCCTGCGGCATTGAACCAGCCAGAACAGTCCACCCTGACCCTCCAAAACTCCCCGCCCAGTAATTGATGATCTCCGCCTCTTCGGGGCGCACCATGCCATCCGATCCAGGGAAGATACCCGACATGGGCGTCTCTGCAATTCCTTTCATTCCTGCGCCTGAAAATTCCGGGGTTATATTTTTAGGAGCCGGCGCGACCTCCCCGGCTTTCCGGTTTTCTTCCAATCGTTGCTGTAACTCCAATTTCTCGGCAAGCGACGCGCGGCTTTGTACATCCAGGTTAGGGTCGATTAACCGTTCTTGGTTCACCAACCGCTCTGGAGGGGTCACGGTTTGCCCTGGTAGCGCCTCCTTGGACGAAGCTTGAACAGCATGAATTAAGGCTACACTCACCACCCGGTAAGCCAGCCAACCTCCCACGAACACAACACACACCATTCCTGCGATCCAGCCCCATTTACGGTACATACTGCCTCCTGTTCCAGGCGATGTCGGTTGACCAACGGATCTGATGCGCGGTGCGTGAATCGCTGTTGACCAGCGACGAGAGCTGGTTCCATCCTTCCTGCGGGGTATTATCAAGCACAGGGCAGGTAGAATCATAACGATCCACACAAGACCAGTACTGGGTCATGACTCCCCGAAATTCGAGGGGCATTCCATGCACTTGATAGGAATAGACACTCATCAGATACCATTGTTCAGCATTCACACCGCTGTTGGCATAAATTTCAGGGAGCGGGTACACCGGGGGAGATCCCCAGATGACATACCATACCTGCTCCTTCGTCCAGATATATCCATCACCACCACACTGGGCTCCGGGGCTTCTGAAATATGGGCACCCGGGGATGGCCCCAAAATTGATCAAATCATACTGATTGACCGAATCATACCCAACCAGCCAGTCCCTGGTCGCTTCATAAGTATTCCAGCTTAGCTCAATATCATTGGCTCCCACTGCACTCACCTGGCGGGTATATCCTTTCATCCTGAACCAATCATTCACAGCGTTAACCATCAGGGCCCAAGCGCGTCCGTGAGCATAATTGACCTGATAAGTTGCGCTCCCGTCATAGGTATAATTATTCGTGCCAATCCCTATCACCACGGTGGAATAGATATCGTCTCCGGTACAAAGGTAGTAGCCTTCGCCAAACGCCTCCACCGCAGCGGCAATCTGGCTGGTTGAGGCATAAACGATCGGGCTTCCAAACAGGCGGGCCGCATAATCGCCGGTAGCAAGCCGCCTTGGTCCGCCAAAATCTAAAATCACAATATTATCCTGTACTCCCGGCAAAGCGAGGTCTCTCTTCCCCAGATCACACCCCCGGTTGTAGAGTTCCTGGGGAGCTACCGTCGACATATAATAACTGTAAGTGTAAACACTCGGCCCATTTTGAATTTTCCAGTTTGAAATTACAGGTAAATAGACTTTATGAGGGCCGGGCTGCTGCCCGTGGATTTCCCGGTAATCTCCTGTTAAAGGAACACCCAGGCTCATCAGAGCCAGTGTAAATCCGGCCACGATTCTACGCACAAGCAATCTCATGAGCATTAAATTCTCCTCCAGGCGCCCATCCTCGCTCTCTGGCCTCTGCTATAATGGCTTCAGGAACAGGATGGATAGCAAAGTACAGGAAGAACAAAAACGGCTGATTGCCCTCCTTCGAGACCTGGAAACTCATCGCGCTTCCTCAGGCGCGCCAGGTTTTCCATCTGAGCTCTTCGAATACATTCAAAAACTCTCTCCTCAGGGGTTACTCCATGCCATATCATCCGGGTTTCCGTTTGAAGTCCGTCTAGCTGCAGCCCAATTAATGATCGCTATTTTACTTGATACCACCTTCCTGGAGCGTTATGGTCTGGTCCAGGCGCTTGATACGTTTCCAGTTATGGAATACCTTCCTCCACTGTTGCATGCGTTGCAAGAGAAGAGCCAGCCCCCAGAAATTCAAAGGCTTGGGTTAGTATCCCTCCGAATGGCACTATATGCGGATTGCAATACGCCTGCCTGTTCATTACTGCGCGCGCTCTCTGCCCGTACCCTGCTCCGAAATTTACAGGCCTTTCACGAAGAGCCATATCCTCTAAAGAATCACTAACACCTTGCAAAAAAAGCTCACTTGATATAAAATCTGTCTCGTCAGGCGGGTGTAGGTCAGCGGTAGACCGTTTGCTTCCCAAGCAAAATGTCGTGGGTTCGAGTCCCATCACCCGCTCTTCAGAAAGAAACCAGATCTGGTTTCTTTCTTTTCTATCTGCTCCCTACCTCTATAACCGATTAAAATGAGCCTACCATTAAAAAGGTTAAAACAAACGCGTTGCTTCCTCCTCGACATGGACGGCACTGTTTATCTGGGAGAAAAGTTACTCCCTGGTGCCAGTGAACTCCTCCAGTGGTTTAAAGAACATCACATTCCTTACCTCTTTCTGACCAATAATTCTTCAAAAAACAAAAAAGAATACGCACAAAAACTCGCCCGCCTGGGCCTGCCTGCAGAAGAAAACCAGATTTTTACCAGCGGTGATGCCACCATCATCTTCCTGAAAAAGCACACCCCGTATCAACGCATTTATCTGGTGGGCACACCAGCCCTGGAAGAAGAGTTCTCCTCCCATGGGTTTACTCTCACCGATCAAGACCCCGAATGTGTGGTGCTTGGTTTCGACACCACGATAACCTACGCAAAAATGGTCCGCCTGTGCCAGTGGCTGGTTACAGGTATTCCATATATTGCCACTCATCCCGATATTAATTGCCCTACCGAAAACGGTTTCATACCGGATATCGGGTCAATGATCGAAATGTTCGCCGCTTCGACAGGTAGACGACCCGACCACATCATTGGCAAACCCAACCGCCCCATGGTCGATGCGATTGCCGAAAAAGTATCGATCCCCGTCGAGCAAATGGCCATGATCGGCGACCGATTGTACACAGATATTGCCATGGGGGCTTCTGGTTTGCTCACCATCCTCGTCCTCAGCGGTGAAACGACCCCAAGCCAGCTCGCCAGTTCCTCCATCCAACCCGATCTTGTCGCTCCAAACCTCGCCGGAGTATTAGACTGGTTGGAACAGCCCACCCCATGAAATCAATGCGTCCACTCCTCCGAGGCGCACCTAACAAAATTGCAAAGTTTTTGACAACCCTTTGAAATGTCACCCTGTTAATAAATCATTACAATAAAACACATAGAAAAAACCCGGTTTTTCTACGGGCTGGTTAATCTATTCTAATTTCATCGGAGAAATTCAGCCTCAGATGTCTGAAACAAAAAAGATCCTCCACGTTGAAGATAATTTCGATAACCGGCTTTTAGTTCGCCGATTACTGATGGCCTCCGGGTTTGAGGTGATCGAAGCCGAAAACGCCACCCAGGCCATGGATCTGCTTCGTTCTACCAGACCGGATCTGATCTTAATGGACATCAACATGCCGGATATAGATGGTTATACCCTGACTCAGGAATTGAAGAGTCTGCCTGCTTTGAAAGGCGTCCCGATTATTGCCATTACCGCCAATGTAATGAAGGGCGACCGCGAGCGTACCTTACAGGCAGGGTGTGATGGTTATATTGAAAAACCCATTGACGTCGATCGCTTCATCGACCAGATCACTGGATACTTACAATAACTGGTAAAGATCCTGCAACCCTGGCAGGCTGAGCCTCTCTTGCGAAGGTGAATCCATGTCTTCTGAGAAAACGGTTCTCGTAGTTGAAGATAATGTCTCCAATTTTGTCCTCATCGCCCGTATGTTGGGTTACCTTGGCATTCACTGTGAGTGGAAAACCTCCGGGTACGAAGTCGTCGAGTATGCCGATTCTCTTCCCCGCCTCGACCTGATTCTTATGGATATTCGCCTTCCTTACGAAGATGGCTACGGTGCACTGCGGAAAATCCGCCAGGCTGAGCGATTTAAAAACATCCCCGTCATCGCCGTCACCGCTGAAGCCAGTAAAGAACAAATGGAGAAGGCACGGAAAGCCGGTTTCGATGGTTTCCTTGGGAAACCCCTCGATCCGGATAAATTCCCCGATCAAATCCAGCGAATTCTCAACGGGGAATCGGTCTGGGAAATGACGTATTAAGGAGCTGCGCATGAGTGTCCAGAAAACACAAGACCGCCAAAGCAAGCCGTCGAGTTTCCGATCTTTCTCCAGACTCGTTCGTCTCCTGCGAGAGGATAGCCTTCAGAAATCCATTCTTGTTGCAATTATTATCGTTGCACTCATCCCCGTAGGGCTTGTGGGTGCGGTTTCCTACTATCGGACACGCGCGCAGATCGAATCCCTCGTCGCAAATCAGCTTTCTCAAATTTCCACCAACAGCTCCCGGCAAATCGAATCCTTTACCCAGACCCGCCAGGATACCCTCCAACGTTTAATCAAAGACCCCGCATTCATAACCACCTTTGAAACCTCTCTCAATCCATTCGTCAGTCGCTCTGAAGCCACCACCGCGGTTTTCGCTTTACGGAATTTACTTTTCACCACTGCCCAGGGCACCTCGGTCAGCGAGCCCATCTTCTCCCAGCTTTTTATCCTGGACGAAACCGGTAATGTGGTAGCCTCTTCAGACAGCCAGTTTATCTATGATAACTTTGGCACCGGGCGGGTTACGCACCCTGCCGTAAAACCGCTCATCGGCCAAACCCGGAGCACGGTTGCCTTCAATCCCTTCCGATCCACACGTGATGGCCTCGTGTTAATTTCCAGCCAGGTCGTTTCCACTCAAAACTTAAGACAAACCTATACCCTCGTCGGGGTATCACCAACGCTGGTTTTTTACCGCGTGCTCGAACAAGCCGTTGCATTCTTGCCCGGAGCGCGCGCTTTTTATCGTAATCCGGCCGGTGAGGTTTTTACCTCTGCTGAAAATAACACCCTTGTGGCATTACCTGCCCTGCCTTCGTTTGAAGAGGCTGTCTCTCCTTATGTTGATGGCACTGCAACAAAACAGCCTTTCACATTTAACTCTTACGACGCTCAGGAAGTGCTTGCTTACGTTCAAAACATTCCTGCGCTTTCTCTTTCTCTGGTACTCCAGGTTCCTACCCGGGAGCTCTTCGGACAGGTTCCCCTGCTGGACCGCTCTATCTTAACCATCCTACTGGTGATGTTGGTTGCTCTGGCCACCATCACTTACGTGGGAACCAACCGCGTGATTGAACCTCTGGTGCAACTGAGCCACGTTGCAGAAAAGTACGCCGAGGGAAACTTTCAGGACCGCATTCAGATCAAGCGCAAAGATGAAATCGGCCAGCTGGCAACCTCGATGAATAAAATGGCCGAAGAGCTTGCAGTTCTGTATTCCAACCTCGAAGGTCAGGTGGAACAACGCACCAGCCAGCTCCGTGTTGCCTCAGAAGTGGCTCAGATCGTCACCTCCTCATCCCGACTAGAAGACATTTTATTGAAGACGGTCAACCTGGTGACAGAGCGTTTTAACCTCTACAGCACCGCCATCTTCCTTACCGACGAGGTTCATCGCTCCCTGGTATTACGCGAAATGTATGGAACATCGGGGAGAGACTTTAAACGAGAGCATACGCGTTTCTCGTTGGATAGCAACACCCCCGCAGGCTGGGCGGCCACTCATAACCGCCCACGTTACCTTCCGGATGTAAGGACAGACCCGACCTACCCCACAGATAAAGAATTACCCTATTGTCGTTCCATGATCGCCATTCCTATCACCGTGGGCACCGAAGTCCTCGGCGTCATGGAAGTGTACAGCGCTCAGGTCGATGGCCTGGATGTCGACCTCCAATTCGTGATTCAGACTATCGCCAACCAGGTAGCAGGGGCTATCCAGAACACACGATTGCTTGAGTCCACCCAGGTAAACCTCGAAGAGACGGCTCAGTTATACAGGCTCACCCGAGTGGTAACTTCTGCTGAAACGGAACAGGATGCGACAAATCAAGTTATTAACGGGATCGCTCAGCTCCAGCATGTTACCGCATTATTGTCGGTCAACGAAAACGAATATACCATCCACGCGCTATATGATCCCCGCACTCGGAAACTGGAACTTGACCTCTCCTCAATAAAAATCCCCGTCAGCAAATCCTACGAAATTGTCGCCCGTGGCGAACCCATTTACATTGAAGACTTCACCCGCCCATCTGAGTTCCACAACATCTTATCCTTCTTCCTCCGGCGAGGGTGTCGTTCAGCGGTCATTTTGCCCTGTATGCGCACCGGGAAACCCGTGCAACTGCTAGTGGTTGGTTTTTACGAGGGAGAAAAAGTCACCCAGGCCTCGATTCAACCATATACCAACCTGGCGGAAGTCATCAGCGCTACCCTCGATAAATTCAACCTGCTCCAAACCTTGCAACACCGTCTTGCCGAGTTACAGGTGCTTGCTAACTTCAGCCGGGCCACATCGGCTGAAACCAACCTCCAACAACTCTATCGAACCCTTCACCAACTGGTTACCGAAACACTGGGAGAAGATCTTGGATTCATCCTGGCTCTGGTGAAACCTGAGGATCAGATCATCGAATTCCCCTATGCCTGTGAAAACTTACAGCAACTCGAGCTGGAGCCTATCCCCGTGGGCTCAGGTTTGACCTCGCTGGTGATTGAGAACCGTAAGCCCCTGTTACTGGCCAATGAGACCGAACGACGAGCATTGGAGCTGGGCGCTCATATCGTCGGGCGTCCGGCCAAATCGTGGCTGGGGGTTCCGCTCATCGCCGGAGGCATATTAATCGGTGCGCTGGTCATTCAGGACCAAGAACAGGAACAGCGGTTTGACGAAAACGACCTCAATCTGTTGATGACTCTGGCCCCGCAAATCGCAACCGCCATCCGCAACGCGCAACTCGTTGAAGAAATGCAAGCTGCGCTGGCCACCTTCGAACAGGAAAGAATCTGGCTCAATACCTGGTTTGAAAACTCCCCCGATACGATCATCGTTAAAGATCAACACGGGGTATATCAACGAGTCAGCGCTTCTTTTGCCCGCATATACGGCTTAATGCCCGAAGACCTTGTCGGAAAGTCCGATTTTGACCTCTTCACTCAGGAAGAAGCTTCCAGCGCTTATGAAATTGAACAGGCTGTCTTTACATCCAATCAGCCTCGGCTGGGAGACGTAGAACAGGTGATTCGTGACGGCGCTTCCCAGTGGGATCTGGTATCCCGTATTCCTGTTCTGAACTTTTCTGGAGAAGCAACCGGGTTACTGGTCATCCGGCGTAACATTACTGAAATGGTTCGCGCAGAAACCGTCGCCAGAGAACGAGCCGAGCAGATTCGTACCACAGCAGAAATTGCACGTGATGCCGCCGGTATCCTGGATCTGGACGAATTACTCGGTAAAGCCGTCAATCTGATTCGCGAACGTTTCGGGTTTTATCACGCATCAGTATTTTTGCTCGACTCGCTGGGTGAATATGCCGTATTACGAGAGTCCACCGGTGAAGCTGGCCGCCAGATGAAGTTGAACCAGCACCGCCTGGCAGTCGGCTCTCGCTCGATCGTCGGACAGGCCACAGCACTTGGTCAGGCTGTGATTGCCCATGACGTCACCTCCGACCCCAACCATCACCCCAATCCCTTACTTCCCAATACTCGCGCCGAACTGGCGTTACCGCTCATCTTTGCCGGGAAAGTAATCGGAGCGCTCGACGTTCAGAGCGAACAACCCAACGCGTTTGCCCCCGAAGATATCGAAATCCTGGGCATTCTTGCGGATCAGTTGGCTGCCACAATACACAACGCCGAATTATTCACCGCTGCCCAAAGCATGCTTGGAAAACACAGGTTGTTGCATCAGATTAACCTGGCCGCTTCCACTGCCAACGACCTGAGAGAATCTCTGGAAAAGAGCGTGGCCGGACTTCAAATTGCAAAGGTAGCCGATCGAACAGGTATTTGGCTGCTCAACCGCCGCAATGAACTCGAATTAGCCGCATTCACTGGCTACGTAGCTTCTATGCCTCCATTGCGCATCCCTATGGGTGAAGGCCCGGCGGGTATGGCGGCTGCCGAACGCCGTCCTGTCAGGATCAACAATGCGGCGCCTCCGCCTGATGCCCATACGGAAGAAGCCGCTCGCAGTATTCTTGCCCTGCCAGTTCTGTTTGGCGAAGAGTTGATTGGCGTCCTCAACCTCGAATCCAACCAGCCTTTTGCATTCGATGAGAGTGACCAGGACATCATGGTGGCGTTGGCGAACAATATCGGCGCGATCATTGCGAACTGGCGCCTGGTAGAACAGATTCGCCGCCAGGTTGAACGTCAGCAGACTTTGTTCGAAATCACCAGTAAGATTCGCCGCTCCATCGATATTTCCACCATTTTACAAACCTCAGTCCAAGAGATTGGTCGCGCCCTCCCGGTTAAAAAGGCCCAGATTGCCCTTGTACCACCCGGCTCGCCCTCCGCCACCCCGGAAAGTCCCTCTAAAAACGGGGGTAACGGCCATAAGGAGACACCATGATCCAGTTCTTGCGAAAATTGCTCCCTACTTACGTCTCTCCAGAGGTTTCGTCTCAGGGAAACCTGGCCGTCAACCGTGAGCGCATCCTGCAAGCGATTCTTATTTCCATGCTGGTGGTATCGATCCCTCTGGTAATAGTGGCCGGGCGCACGGAATATCTCGATGGAAAGTGGTATTTTACCCTTACCTACATCCTGTTTTTCCTTACCCTTTTCCTCACGACTCTGAGCCGTAAATGGCCGCGAGTCATACGCTCGGGAGTGATCATTACCATCGTCTATCTACTCGGATTTTTACAATTTTTCGATAGCAGCCTTCCCGGTGAATTTCGTTTTTACATCACTACCGCGAGCGCCCTCACAACCCTCTTGCTGGGTTTCATTCCCGGCCTCTATACCGCCGGTTTTGGCTTTTTATCCATTGTGGTCATCCATCTTCTCGTCACCCTTAACCCTAAAATTTTACCGGATTATGACCTTTATCTCCGCAGCCCTCACTGGGCCAACGGTCTGTTCTTATACACCCTTTTTGCCGGCACGCTGGTCTATGCAATCGGCACATTGATCAATGGGTTACAGGAGGGGCTGCGGGAAAATGAAAACCTCGTAACGGCCCTCGAAAAACAACGCGGATTGCTGGAAGAGACGATCCAGGTGCGCACGCTAGATATTCAACGGCGCCTCACCCAAATGCGCACCGCCGCTGAAATCACCCGCACAATTAGCCGATTGCGGGATGCCCATGCTCTGCTTTCACAAATTGTAGACCTGATCCGCGAACGTTTCGATTTTTATTATGTCGGCATTTTCATTCTCGACCCATCGGGCAGGTTTGCCGTACTAAAGGCTGGCACAGGTGAAGCTGGGCGCATCATGCTGGAGCAAGGGCATCGGCTCGCGGTGGGAGGAAATTCCATGATCGGTTGGTGTATTGCTAATCGCCAACCTAGAATTGCTCTCGATGTCGGAGAAGAAGCCGTCCGATTCAGCAACCCCTATCTTCCCAGAACCCGTTCTGAAGTGGCCATCCCCATCCTTTACCACACCGAAGTGCTCGGCGCCATGACGTTCCAGTCAGTAGAGCCCAACGCGTTTGACCAGGACGACATTCTCGTGCTTCAGGGAATCGCCGACAGCCTGGGTGTAGCTCTCGAAAACGCTAACCTGTTTACCGAATTGAACCGCAACCTGGAAGAAATCAACATCCTCAACCGCAATTACGTGCAAAAAACCTGGGGGCAAATTTACGACTCAGAGAAACTGGCGTTTGAATATCAGGGGCCTGGAGGGAGCGCTAACATTGGAACTGGAAAGACGGTTAAGGTTCCTCTCCTGTTACGTAACCAGGTCATTGGCGAAATGGTGCTTGAAATGGAAGAGGAAGATCTATCGCCTGAAGATCAAACCTTCCTTGAATCGGTCGCCACTCAAACCGCTGTGGCCCTTGAAAACGCCCGACTGGTTCAGGAGTCGGAGTGGCGAGTCTACCAGGAACGGAAACTGAACGACATGGCCGCTGAACTCTACCGCTCAGCCAGCCTGGAAGGAATCTTAAAATCGGCTGTACAACAACTCGGAAGCCTCCCCAATGTTGCCGAGGTATCCATTCAATTACTTTCTCCCGATGAACTGAATGAAGACGCCGAATTTACCGGAAAGGAGCAGGCCGGATGAGCTTATTGCATTCGATCAATCCCGAAACCATCCCCGAACACCTGCGCGACCGAGATGATTTACATCTTCAGCGCGAGGTGGTTCTTCAAAAAGCCTGGTTGGCCACATTCTTTGCCGGTCTGGTCGGATATCTGGTGTGGGGATATTCGATTTCATGGAATATCGATCCCGGTTCGCAGGCTCTTCTTTGGGCGGGTTTGGCAGGCGCTCTCTTCTTCACCGTCAACCGGCGGTTATCTTTCTCGCTCCGTTCCATTCTCCTGATCACCACATTGGCTACGTTCTCGGTCTTTGAGCTTTTATCATACGGCTTGCAAGGAACGGGTGCCCTTTTCCTTCTTTCTGTCATCGGGTTGACAACCGCCTTTTATGGCCTCAAGACAGGAGTAATCATTCTGTTAATCGCAGGAGTGGCTGCTGGAACTGCAGGGTGGAATGCTACTACCAACGCTATTCCCCTGTTATCCCAATGGGCTCTCGCGCCAAGGACTGCACCGGCCGCCTGGTTTACCCTCGTTTTTTCTATTCTCCTGTGTGGCTATCATCTCCTGATCAGTATCCACCAGTTCTCTTTTGAATTTTCCCGGGCGATCAATGACCTTCGGCATTCCGCCCGAATCATGGAACAGGAACGCAACCAGGCCGAACGTCGATTCAGATTGCGCCTGGAAGAATTAGCCCATAAAAATGCCCTTCTAGAGGCCATTGGCCTGGTCGCCGCGAAAATTGTCTCCGAAACCGAGCCATCCTCTCTTCTGCAAACCGCCGTAGATACCATTCAAAAACAATTCCTGTTTTATTACGTGGCCATTTTCCTGCCTGATGAAACTCGAGAATATGCGGTTCTCCATGCCGGTAGCGGTGAAGCCGGGAAGGTCATGCTTGAACGCCACCACAGCCTGAAAATTGGAGAAGTGGGTATCGTGGGGTATGTTATGAGCAAAGGGGAACCTCGTATCAGTGGAAATGTAGAGGAAGACCCGGCCCATTATAAAAACCCGTTTCTTCCAAATACCCGCTCAGAAATGGGCATCCCGATGAAGATAAACGGCCAGGTAATTGGCGTTCTCGATGTGCAAAGTGAGCGCGAAAATGCTTTCTCCGCTGATGATGTTGAAATTCTTCAATTAATCGCTGACCAGCTTGCGGGAGCATTAGAAAAGAGCCGCACATTCACCCAAATGCGTCAGACCCTGGAAGAAGTTCAGGAACGCACACGTCAATCTACTCGCCTGTCCTGGCAACAACATTTACGCAATAGCAACCGTCGCTTTGCTTTTCGCTACCATAACGCCAGAGTAGAACCATTCCAGGCCAACCCGGAGGAATTTTCCAGAGTGCTCTGGAAAAAAGACGCTCCTGCATCCACCACCCATGAGGATGCCACGCAACTGGCATTGCCCATCAGGCTCAGGGGGCAGGTCATTGGGCTGGTTCAGGTGAAATTCGGCACCCGTCAGGTGAGCCCTGAAATGGTGAATCTACTGGAACAGGCGATTGAGAGAATGGCCCTTTCTCTGGATAACGTACGCCTTGTTGAGGAAATTCAAGCCCGTGCTGAACGTGAACGCATGGTCGGGGAGATTGCTTCCAAAGTTCGTAGCGCAACAGATATCGAATCGATCCTCAAAATTACCGCCAGTGAATTGGGCAATTCGCTGGGTGTGTCTGAAGTCCTGGTGCAATTAACGCCTGGTGCCAATCAGTCGGCTTGAGGTTACATGCTGGAGGTTTCATGACCCAACCCACATCTATTCCGGCTACGAAAGAGAACCATCGGAATCCTTCCTCAAGACCCTTCCAGGTAACCCTGGCAACGGTATCCCTTGTTTCCTTTCTTGCCCTTGGCGGATACCTCGCCCTGTTCCTGAATACCAGGCAATGGCAGGTTCTCTTACCCGCTATTATGTTCTTTGGCGCCTTCGGCGTGAGTCTTTACGGGCTGGAACAAATCCATCGCAATCGGTTTACCCTTGCGCCTTTATGGTGGGAAGGCGTTTTTCTTGGGTTGGGCTTCCTGGCTCAGGCCATGTTCATTAAAAACACCGGGCTTACCTCAGCGCTTATTTATCTCGTTTACATACTCCTCCTCTCTTCGATACTCCGCGAATACCGCCAAAATTCACTTGTCATTCTTGCTGGCCTTTCTGTTTCAGCATTTATTTCTCTGGGAGGGGTTTATTCACCGTTTATTTCGATTGAAGTCCCCGTTGTCAATTCCGTTCTGTTAGCATTCTTCGTTTTATTTCTTGGGGTCTACGCGATCCTCATTCTCTTCAATGTAATTGCCTCAACCATGCAATTGCGGCTCACTACCGCGTTTATCACAATTGCAATTGCATCCTTGCTGGTGGCCACAATCGTATTGACCCAGGTTTCAATCCAGCAACAACGGCAATCGGTACGGGCCAATGTGGTTTCCTCAGCCGAACAGGTAGCCGATAATATCGATCACTTCCTGAGGACTAACCTCCGCGCGGTACAGCAGGAAGCCCAGCTTGCCCCCATTGTCAACTTCCTCAATACGTATGCCCATGGCCGCATTGATACCCGCCTCGAAAGCGAGGTGCGCTCGGTCTTCAAGACTCTCCTCAATAGCGAGACCAACGAACGCATTTATTTAACCTCCTATGCCTTGCTGGATACCAGCGGTAAAAACCTTATCGATACAACCGATGCCAATGAAGGCCGTCTCGAATCTGACCAACCGTATTTTAAGGTGCCCATTAAGAACGGCCGGGCTTATGTTTCTGATGTGGTCTTTGATCCCACGGGAGGAACCTTCCTTTACATCAGCGCGCCGGTTAGAAATACCAAAAACCAGATTGTCGGCGTCTATCGGGTTCGTTTCAATGCATTGATCTTTCAACGCATGCTTGAAACCTATTCAGGCCTGCTGGGTATTCGCTCGCATGCCATGCTTTTCGACGACTATACCATTCGCCTGGCCGATACTTTTACCCCCAACCTGGTATATACAACGGTGACCGGTCTTCAGGCCGCCCAGATCGAAACGCTTATTGCAGAAAACCGATTACCCAACCGCCAAAGCGCCATTCAGGGAACCGGCCAGACCGATCTCGCTCAGGCGCTTCAAAATCCCAACCCCGCCTTTTCTTTTGAAAGCAACCTGGAACCAGAAAGCAAGCCCGATCCGTGGGTCGAAATCGGCGGCGTTGCCTCAATGACAGAGAAACCCTGGAAAGTGGTGTACATTCAGGCAGATTTTAATGATGCTACCATCCGAGACCCTCAAATTCGTGTGGCCACTCTCGTTGCCACCATCCTCTCTCTCATCGTTGGCTTCATTTCTGTTGGCGTTTCTAATTATCTGAGCGCTCCAATTACCAGCCTTACCCGAACTGCGCAGAAAATTTCCCAGGGCGATCTGGAAACCCGCACCAACATCCTCGGCGCCGATGAATTCGGCACCCTGGGTAGGGCTTTTAACCAGATGGCTGATCAGCTCCGCGCCTTCATCACTGACCTTGAAAACCGTGTAGCGGAACGCACCCGGGAAATATCCCAGCGCAACGAAGCTCTGACGTACCGCTCACGCCAGCTTCAAACCGTGGCAGAAGTCGCGCGTAGTATCGTCACCTCACAAGACCTCCAACCTCTGCTCAACTCGATCACCCAATTAATCAGTGAGCGCTTTGGTTTTTATCACGTGGGGATTTTCTTACTGGATGAAGCCAGAGAATTCGCGGTTTTACGGGCAGCCAATTCAGAAGGAGGGCAGCGAATGCTCGCCCGCCGCCATCGTTTGGGGGTGGGTAAAACCGGCATCGTAGGATACGTGACCGGCACCGGTAACCCAAGAATTGCCACTGATGTTGGTGAAGACTCGGTATTTTTCAACAACCCAGATCTCCCATTAACCCGTTCCGAAATGGCTCTTCCGTTGAAAGTAAACGAGGAAGTGATTGGCGCGCTTGATATTCAAAGTGTCGAACCCAACGCCTTCTCGCATGAAGATATTGAACTCTTCTCTACTCTGGCTGACCAGATTGCCATAGCCATTTATAACAACCGTCTTTATACCGAAACCGCGCGGGCCCTGGCCGAAGCTGAAAACATTCACCGCCAGTACTTGCGCCAGGAATGGGAAACCCACCTGACCCGACAAAAAATCCACGCATATCAATATACCCCCCAGGGGCTTACTCCCGTTGAATCCGAACCCCTTCCCCAGACTCTGACCCTATATGGAGATGAACCTCTGGTGCTCAAGGAGCAACTACCCGATCAAACCACGCGCACTATTCTGGCGGTGCCCATTTCTGTGCGTGGGGAGATCATCGGCGTCATTCGCGTTGAAGATTCCGCCGAACGTCAATCCTGGTCAGAAGATGAACTGCAGGCAGTCAGAGAAGTGGCCCAGCAGGTAGGCATTGCGCTAGAGGCGGCGCGTTTACTGGAGAGAACCGTCCAACGCGCTGAACGGGAAAAGAAGGTGCTCGAAATTACCGGTAAGATTCGCGCCACCAACGATCCTCAAGAAATGCTGGAGATCGCTGCGGCTGAATTGCAGAAAGCCCTGGGAGCCTCTCATACTCAAATTTTCGTTCGCAAAGCCGATCAACCGGTACCCGGGGATGGAAACGGCCGTGGACTTCATGGAAAAGACGAGATTTAATACAACCGCTTCGGAGGAATTGAAATGAGCTGCTTGATTGCAATTGCCAATGAAAAAGGCGGTGTGGCGAAAACGACCACCACTCTTTCTCTCGGCGCCGCTCTGGCCGAAGCCGGTTCAAGTGTATTGGTCATTGATCTGGATGCCCAGGCGAACCTTACCATGGCCTTAGCGGTTCAATCAGAAAATGGGCATCGAACCTCAGCGAGCATGTTGTTGGAGGATCAGCCATGCCAGAATCTGGTGTTGAAAACCTCCGTCCCTGGCCTCGACCTGATCCCGGCTTCCTCCAACCTGAGCCTGGCTGAACGCTTTCTGCCAATTCGGTCAGGATATGAAATGATTTTACGAAACGCCCTGCAACAGATCAGCTCCAGGTATGATTTCATCCTGATGGATTGCCCGCCTTTCCTGGGCGCCATTACCACCAACGCTCTAACCGCAGCCAGCCTGTTAATCATGCCCACTCAGGCCGAGTTTTTCTCCATCCATGCCCTCCGCAATATGATGACCCTGATCCGAAAAGTTCGCCTTAATGGAAACCCGAACCTGACCTACCGGCTGCTTTTAACCCTCTTCGACCGTCGCAACCGCATTCACCGAACGCTGAGTGAGCAGCTACGCACCACCTTTGGTAACGGCGTATTAGAAACCATCATCGAGGTTGATACCCGCCTGCGTGAAAGCGCCATTGCTGGTGTGCCGGTGCTGATCCATGCGCCGAAAACCCGTTCCGCTTTTCAATACCGCGCCCTGGCACAGGAGATCAAAGCCTATGTCCAAGAAACAATTTCACAACCGGCTTAATTCTCTCTTCTCAAGCCTGAATGACGTCGTCGATACTCCTGCGCTGGGGCCCAGCTCTCAGGGTGTTTCCACGCCTTCAGGGTGGCATTGGACTGCAGACCAGAACCGTCGTTACCTTTCCTGCTCTGCTGAAATTGCCTGCCTGGGGTTTTCTCCGCAGGAAATGATCCACCAACCGGTAGATGAATTCCTGCTCGATCCATCTTCCATAGAAATAGTAAAGCGTTTGTTCCTGGCCGAAGAATTTCCCTCTGAATCTGAAATTTCAATTCGCGATGCCTCCGGCACCTGGAGAAAAGCCCGCTTCATCATTCTCAACGCTCCTGTGAATGGCGAAAACGGAGAATGGCATGGGATCATCCAGCTGTCCCAGGAAACTCACGCTAGAGAGCTCGTATCTCACCCTCCATTCCTTCCAGAAAAGACAACAACATCACCCAATCCCTCATCCACCACCCCCCCCATTCGTCCTCAGCCATCCGGTGGAGTTCGCGATAGCCAAAATGTCCTGACTTCTGCCCTTGCACCACGAACACCTGCCGGAAAGCTCAGTCTCAAAGAACGACAGGTGAAAGTCATCCACGGGAAAGAAGACCACCCCGCAACAATCGCCGTGCCAGTGCATGTTGCCGATATGGGTGATATGCTCATTGAAGTGGTAGATGAGACTGAAAGACGCACTTGGAGCGAAGACGAACAGCAAATGGTGATGGATGTGGCCACTCAGCTCAGCCTGGCGCTGGAAAATGCCCGCCTCTACCAGGCCGCACAGCAGGAACTTGCCGAGCGTATGCGTGCTGAAGAAGTCATTCTTCACCGCAACCGCGATCTCGCAATGCTTAACCAGATTGGCCAGCGTCTCACCGGCCTCACCTCACGGGATGCCATTTTTAATACCCTGGCTGAAATGGCCGGGCAGGTGCTCGATGATCGTAATCTCTATATTTGTATCCTTGACCAAAATACCAATCAATTAAGCTTCCCGGTCTATCGTGAGTACGGCGCCAGCCGACAGGTCGCAAACCGCCCCGCCGCCGACGGAATCCCGGAATACCTCATGGCTTCACGCTCCCCTTTGTTGATCACACACCAGGCCAGGCAGCGGCTTGCAGAGCTTGGAATCAAGACTGAAGAACGCATACCCGCTTCCCTGATCGGCATCCCCATCCCAATGGGGTCTCATCAAAGTGGTGCGCTGGTTATCCAGGATTTTGATCAGGAAAATGCCCCCCAATTTGATGAAGTTCACCTTGAGTTGCTCTCAACTGCCGCTGCACAGGCCGCCACAGCCATCGAAAACGCCAACCTCTTCCAACAAATGCAGGAAGCCCTGAAGGCCATCGAAAACCGCGAACGATACCAGGCCGGCGTGGCCCGTGCAGTGGCCACCCTTTCGGAGTTGGGCGCCCAGGCCCTTGGGGATGTACTGCGTTACCTGGGTCAGGCATCGCAGGCCAACCGGGTTTACCTGCTTCATTACGAAGAGGGTTCACAGA
>Ga0226835_1000769_pt1 | contig 26063 bp, 25 predicted proteins | sample LAC_MetaG_1_FD_163627 | JGI IMG/M metagenome (GOLD analysis project Ga0226835, IMG submission 163627) | Anaerobic ammonium oxidizing microbial communities from anammox membrane bioreactor (MBR) in UC Berkley, California, United States -... | ecosystem: Engineered > Bioreactor > Anaerobic >...
AACGGCGTTCGTTCCCTACGGTTTGCGAAATACTTTGGCGCGTTTGACGCCAACGGTCAGGCGCGCGCGGCCCTTGGCGCGGCGGGCTTTTAGTACGTTGCGTCCGCCGGGCGAACGCATTTTGCGGCGAAAGCCGTGCAAACGCAGGCGATGCAAACGTTTTGGTTGATACGGTCGTTTCACGTCGAAAAACTCCGGTGTGCGTCAAGGATTGCGCGTACGCGCCGCGCCCCTTGGCTGCAACAAAAATGTGCCAAAAAAATCGCGCGGTCAAACGTTCACCACGCGGGCGATGGAAGATTATACACGCGCGCGGGATAAATTCAAAATTGCCTTGCGGGCGTCAGCGGCGCGGCGCGACGCGTTCGCGGTCTTGGGGCGCGCGCCAATTTTTTTGGTACGCGCACTTTGCGGCAAGCGGACAGCGGTCGCAGCGCGGCGCGCGTTTTGTGCAAATCCATTTGGCGTGCGTATCCAGCAGCGCGTGAAATTCTTGGAATAATTCGACGTCGGGCGCCAAATTTTCCATACATAAAGTTTGCAGCGCGTGATACGAAATATTCGCGGCGGCGATGCCGAGCCGCGTAAAAATGCGCCGCGTGTACGCGTCCACGACAAAAATCGGCTGCCGCGCCACATACAATAAAATCGCGTCCGCCGTTTCGGGGCCAACGCCGTGCAACGCCAAGAGTTGCGCGCGCTGTGTCTCTAAATCGCCGCCGCGCAGATTGGCGGGTTCGTCGGCGTATGCGTCGCGTAAAAATTCCGCGAGCGTGACGAGACGCTGCGGTTTGCTCGCGGTAAAACCGGCGGGGCGAATCAATTCCGTCAACCGCGCGCGCGGCAGGGCGCGCAGCGCCGCCGGCGCGAGCGCGTGCGCGCGTTTTAGATTGGCGAGCGCTCGTTCGACATTGCGCCACGCGGTATTTTGCGTCAAGATTGCGCCGACCATGATCTCCCACAATGTTTCGTGGGGCCACCAATTTTGGGGACCGTGATACGCGTGCAGGCGCGTAAAAATTTCACGCAGACCGGCGGCGGTGATTTTTCGGGACGCGATGCGCATACGCTTATTGTATCACTTGGCAGTCACGGCTGGCACGAGTATAATCGCGTGTATGAAGTTGTATTTTTTGCGGCACGGCGAAGCGACGTGGGAAGATTGGACCAAAGCGGATGACGAACGTCCCCTGACCAAAAAGGGACGCAAACGCGTTACGGCGATTGCCAAAACTTTGCGCGAACTCGAATTTCATCCGAATGTGATTTTGACCAGTCCGCTGCCGCGCGCGTACGAGACGGCTGCGATCGTCTCGGCGGAATTGGGCATCGAATTCACCATGACGCCGCTGCTCGCGCCGGGGTTTGACCTTAACGGCTTGCGCCAATTGTTGAATGAACACAATGCCCGCGATATTTTATTTGTCGGCCATGAACCGGATTTTAGTCTCATTATCGAAACGCTGACCGGCGGCAAGGTGCGAATGGCAAAAGCGGGTTTGGCGCGTGTGGATTTAGAAGATGGCGCGGCGCTGACGGGACAGCTGGTGTGGTTAGCGCCGCCTAAAATTCTCCAAGCTCTTTAGCGAGGCGCTTGGCTCGTGAACGGAAATGCCGCCTACGCCGCGACGCGTAGCGCGTATTTCACAAGCTGAATCATGTCAGAAATTATTGTCGGTTGCGCGCTATCGGATGTTAATCGCGCAGACCTGCCGCGCAATCTGCGCGTGCCGGAACGGTTGAACGATTATATCGAGCTCTATCAGGCGCGGCTCGCGTCGTCCGCCGTGTTGTTGGAAATTCAGCCCGAAGATTTGTGGACGGTCCCCGCGACGTTTCCCGACCAATTCATTCCGCGCAAAAATAATCGGTGGTGGCGTACGGTCCAAGCGCAGCCCGAGTTGCTGGCAAAATTGCGCGCGCCGAATATGCGGCTCGGCGTGCATCAACCCATCCTCAATCGCGACGCGCTCTCGTCCAATTTTTTTCACAAGTACGAAGCCATCGAGGCGACGAAACAGGCGATGGAGTTTGCCGAATATATTGACGCGGATTATTTTGTGTTTCATCTGGCGCAGGTGGATAAATGGAATTGGGACCGTCACGACCAGATGGAAAAAGCGGTCAAAATTTTTAACGTCTTTGCCACATACTATGCCGCGCGCGAAATGAGTTTTACGCCGCTGATTGAAACGCTGGTCTATCCGAAATTTCCGGCGACGGGCGCGGAAGCGTTCTTGCTGTTAAAAGAATGTCGCAAAACATTACGCCACACCCGGCTCGCGTTGAATATCGCGCATCTGTGGAGCTCGCGCAATCGGATGCTCCAAACTCAAGTTTGGCCCGACGAACGCGTTTCATTTGAAGCGTCGCTGGAATATGCGCTCGATACGTTGGCGGACGATGTGCATCTCTTTGATTTGAGCGGCGGTTGGGAATCGGAAACGCACGCAATTCCAGGTTTGCATCCGCAGCAAGACCCGTTCCGTTATCCGATGAAATTGCGCGAGAGCGCCAGCGTTTATGCGGAATCGGGCGAATTGGATTTGAATCGCGTTCTGGAATTGATGGTGACGGCGACGGTGCGGCGGGACAAGGATTTGCGCGTGGTCTTGCAAGTTTTCGACCGCGATATTGAACAGATTCTCGAAGCCGCGCGTTTGATTCGGCACGACCTGATTGCGCGCGCCAGCGCGCCCGCGATGGAATATCGCCCCATCGAAATTGTGACGGCGAAAAAGAAACGCGCGCCCGCGCGCCGTCGCACTGCCGCGCGGCGCGTGTCCGCCGCGCGTGCGGTCAAGAACGGTCATTCCGGCGCCAAGAAAAAGACGCGCAAGAAAAAAACGAAAAAGAGTTAAACTAAAAAAAAGCGCAAGCGTTTCGCTTGCGCTTTTTTTTACGCGCTCATTCTTCTTTTAACGTAATCTCGGCGCTTTGCGCGCCCGTCAATTCGATGAGCGTTTGGAGCGCAATCGGAAAGACGGCGTGGGGCGTTCCCGCCGCCGCCCATACGGTTTCAAAACGCAAAAGCGAATCGTCCAGCAAAGTGGCGTACAGCGCGTCGCCGGTGTGCGCGACGGGCGCGACGCCGCCGATGGCGAAACCGGTGCGTTCGCGCACTTCGTTCGCGTTCGCAATGCGGACGGTGCTGGCGCGCACGGCGCGCGCAATTTTGAACGGGTCGGCGCGGCGGTCGCCAGCCACCAACGCTAGCACGGTATCGCGTTCGTCCAGAATGAAAACGAGTGATTTGACGATTTGTCCCAATTGACTGCCGACGGCGTCTGCCGCCAATTGGGCGGTGCGCGTCGAGTTGGGCAATTCATGAATTTCAATGTCGAGCTGTTTGGCGCGAAAAAAATCGCGCACACGGTCAATAGATTTTGCCATATTATAAAGAGTTTCGTTTGCGACGCGCGGCGTAGCGCGCGCGCCGCTCGCGCGCGCGAAAACCGATTTCACGGCGCGCAGATTCGGGTTCTGTCGTCAATCCTTCGAGCGCTTGAAACACCGTCAAAAATTGCGCGTCATAGCGGTTTTCCAAATCGTCAATGCGGCGCGCCAATTCGGCGGCGCTGGGGCTGTGACGCAAGCGCACGAATGCGCGCATGATTTCGATATTTACCAATACCGCGCGTTCGCTGCGCAGCACGCTGGAAAGCATCGCGACGCCTTGTTCGGTGAACGCATAGGGAATGTAGCGCGTTCCGCCTCGTCTTGAGGTCACAATTTGTGACCTCAAGTTTTCGAATTCGGCGCGCGTCAATTGAAACATGAAATCTGGCGGAAAGCGTTTGAGGTTGCGTTTGACCGCTTGCATCAAGACTTTGGTTTCGACGCCATACAATTCCGCCAAATCGGCGCCCAACATCACGCGTTGCTCGCGCAGATCGTATATGCGTTCCCGAATGTGTTCGCCGGGAATGGCGAGAGCTTTTGTTTTCATCGGGGCAGATTCATTTTTTTGTGTGGCGCCGAAAGAAGCATTTAGCGCGGTTTGTTTTGCAAGAGCTCTTCGATGCGTTCCATCACGTCGGGCGTGAGTTTGGCGACAAATTCTTGCGCCGCGAGATTTTCTTGCAATTGATCCACCCGCGACGCGCCGAGAATGACGCTGCTGAGATTTTGATTTTTCAAGCACCACGCCAGCGCCAATTGCGCCATCGTCGCGCCCAATTCGTTCGCCAGCGGCATGAGCTGTTTGACCTTTTCGATGCGGTCGGCTTTGCTCACCGATTTTTGCAGCCATTCGTAGCCGGGCTGCATGGCGCGGGAATCTTGCGGAATGCCGTCGAGATATTTGCCCGAGAGGAAACCCGAGGCGAGCGGACTCCATGTCACATCGCCGTAATGATGTTCTTGAAATAAGCGCGCGTATTCTTTTTCGACCCGTTCGCGCGTGAACATGTTATAGTGCGATTGTTCGCTGATGGGTTTGTGCAGATGATGTTTCTCGGCGATGTACAGGGCGGAAACGATTTCGTACGCGCTCCATTCCGAAGTGCCCCAATAAAACGCTTTGCCGGATTCGATGAGTTGGTGCATCGCCCACACCGTTTCTTCAATCGGCGTATTGGGGTCGGCGCGATGCGCGAACACAATGTCCACATAATCGAGTTGAAAACGTTTTAACGAGCCGTTGATTGCTTCTAGTAGATATTTGCGATTCAAAGTATCTTGTTGATTGACGACTTCACGAATGCCCCAGAAAAATTTTGTGGAAACGACAAACGCTTCGCGCGCCCAACCCGCGTTTTTGAAAACTTGGCCCATAATCGTTTCCGCTTGGCCGTTATTGTACGATTCGGCATTATCAAAAAAATTTACGCCCGCATCGAACGCGGTTCGCATCAATTTTTCCGCTTCGGCGACTTGGAGCTGCTGCCCGAACGTGACCCACGCGCCAAACGATAATTCGCTCACTTGCAAACCGGAAGGGCCCAAACGACGATACTTCATTGCTTGACTCCTGTGTTTTTTTTGGATTATACAACGTAAAAAAAAAGACGGGCGACGCGCCCGGCTCGATTGCGCGCGTGCGCTGTTGAACTATTGATATTCGGGGTGCGCGACGATAAATTTTTCCAGATTGCGCGCGGCGGCTTGGCGCGTCTGATTGCGGACAAGCGGCGTCCAACCGAAAAGCAAACCATTCGGTCCCAGCGCCATGCGCGCCCAGCGATAAAAATCGAAACGGTCGCGCTGCGAAATAATTTTGCCGTCGCGGAAACGAAACGCGGCGTCGAGAACGTTATGCACGGGCCGTTTCGCCGCCCCAAAGACATAGCGCGCTTCCCAATGCGCGCTGCCGCGCGCGGCGTCGGCTTGAACGTTGTTAAAGGTGATTTGTAAATCTGGACTCGCCGCGCAAAGCATGTGCCACATCGCGCCTACGCGTTTGCCGCGCAGCGAAAAAATTTCGTCTTGAAATTCTATATCGGGCGCATAACACGCCAGCATGGCGGCGTAATCGCGTCGCGCAAACGCGCGGTAAAAATTTTCGACGAGTTGAGCGTTGGGGTGCATAAACTAGATTGCCCTTTATAAAGATGGCGGAACGGCTGGCTGCGATTATACAACCCGATAAAAGCGTCCGTCAATCGCGCGTTGTTGCGAATCGAATTCGCAACAACATGCGATGACCTCTATCGCCACACGAAATATTTCTGCGGACGTTAGGTATCGAGTCTATCTTTTAATGCAACGCGCGCATTTTTACGGGGCGGATTCCGCTTGCGGCGGTGGCGCGGCGGATTGCGTCGGCGTCTTGCGAACCAGCGCCAAAATGACGCCAAAGACGCCGAGCGCCAAAACCAACATGCTGAACGAAAGCGCCAAGAGAAACCAGGGCCCGATGGCTTCAAAATATTGGCCGATGAGCCATGGCAAAATCATTCCGCCCAAACTGGCGCCGACAAAAAACCAGCCCGTGACCGCGCCTGTAATAATCATGTGCCGCCCGGCAAAATTGAGTAGCGTCGGAAAAGCCGAGGCAATCCCAAGTCCAAACAAAATTGTGCCGAGCCACAAGGTCCAGATGGTTGACGGAAACGCGAACATGAGAAACAGCCCCGCCAGCGCGAGCGCCAAATCCGCCAATATAATCACGCGCGGCCGCACGCGCGCGGCAATTGGAATCGAGGCAATGCGCGAGAGCATGAACGCGCCCCAGAACGCGGCGTTGAGGTAGGCGGCGGTTGGTTCGTCCGCCAAATTAGTTTTGACCGCGTAGGTAAAAATCCAACCGCCGAAACTATTTTCGGTGCCAGCCACGAGCAGAAACACGACGACAAACAAGCCCAACAACAGCGGATTGGGACGCGCCGCCGCATGTTCCGCGCGCGAAATAATCGGCGTCGGATTCGGCACGGGAAATAAAAGCAGCGCGACGGGAATGAGCAATAACGCGAGCAGCCAATAGCCCGCGCCGAAATTGCCCGTCCACAAAATCATTTGCGCGATCAATAGCGGCGATAGAAACGCGCCCACAGCAAAAAATAGATGCAAGCCGTTCATGTACGGCGCCACGCGTTCGCGGTGAACCCAAACAATCAGCGTATTGCCGCCAACGTCAATCACTCCTTCGGCGAAACCGAGGGCGAGCATCACGACGGTCAGCGCCCACAGCGTTGGCGTCGTCGGGACGAGCGCCAATATCGCGGACGCGCTCAATAGCGCGACAGCAAGCGTGCGATTGCCCGGCAAGCGGTCATACAAACGTCCGCCAACGAACGAGCCGCCGAGATAACCCATCGCGCGCGTGGTGAACAAGAAACTGATTTGACTGAGCTGACTGCCCGTTTGTTCCGCCAAACCCAACAGCGTCGGCCCGAGCGATGCCGCCGTCAGACCGAGCGCAATGAACGCGGCGTAATAGAGTACGGTTTGCTTTAGCGCGCGTGCGTCGCCCAAGGCGCGGAGGCGCTGCCCAAAAGAGGCAAATGAATTCATGGCATGACCCGGAAAGATACAAGCATTATACTTTGACGATTGCCTACCTCTCTGGCGTAGGGTATATGCGCGCGTGAACGATGCGCGCCAAGGCGTTCGGTCGGCGAGAGAACGCTTCCTACGCGATGGGGGGAATCGCCAAATTATACTCTGTTGCCGAATGTTTTTAACAATGTTAGAATCGGCGAGTCAACCAGTTCGCCGTAATCCTTTTGCATATCCCGGAGTCTCTATGCGTGACGTCACCATTGCGATGGTTCAATTCCATCCCCAGCTCGGCGCGGTCAACGATAATCTTGACCGCATGGGCAAGATGATTCAACAGATCTGTACGACCCAACGCGTCAATCTCATCGTCTTTCCCGAACTCGCGACGACGGGTTACGAGAACGGCGTTAATTTTACCGATTTGGCGGAACAGCTGCCCGGCTTGACGAGCAATTTTCTCGGCAAACTCGCGAGCGATTTTCATACCTGGATTGCGACAGGTATGGTCGTCAAGCACAAAATCGAGAGCGTCATTTACAATGCCGCGATTTTGATTGGCCCGGACGGCGAGGTCGCGGGAGAATATCGCAAAGTGCATCTCAAGGGCGAAGAAAAAATGGCGTTTCGCCCCGGTTTCAAATTTCCGGTTTTTGAAACCGATTTCGGCAATGTGGGGCTGCTGCTCGGTTGGGATTTGGCGTTTCCCGAAGCCGCGCGTTCGCTCGCGCTCGACGGCGCGGAATTGCTCATCGTGCCGGCGAATTGGGAAGCGCCGCATGTGGACGAATGGAAAACGTATTTGCTCGCGCGCGCGTATGAAAACGCGGTCTTTGTCGGCGGCGCGAATCGCATCGGCAGCGAATACACTTATTCCTTTTTTGGCGAAACGCTGGTGCTGGGGCCGCGCGGCGAATTGTACGGGCAGGCGCCGCGCGATGTCGAAAATGATTTGCCGCTGGAAGGTTGGGCGCTGGGCAAAATTGATTTGGACGCGGTAAAAAAATATCGCGAAGAATTGCAGCTCTTTCAAGCGCGTCAACCCGGCGCGTATCGCGCCATCGTCAAACAATATTGATTCGCTATGCTCACTTCGCCTCTCATTCCGGTTGTCGGCTTGGCGCTCATTGTCGCCAATATCGTTCTCGCGGCAGTGCGTCCATATTGGGCGCCGACGGCGATGGGGATACAGCTTTTTATCGGCGGCATGACGACGATTTTGATTGCGGTGATTGACTTGATCAATCCGGTCGGCATTGTAGAATTCGAGCGCGTGCTGCTGTTTGTTTCGGGCTGTCTCAATTGCACGTTGGGCTATTACATGACGCTGCTCGAAATGCGGCGCGGCTAAAGGAGGCATGACGTGTTGACCACGTTGATGGGCGCGGGCGTTTTTTCCATCGGGTTTTTCATGTTGATTCTCGGCTTGATGGATTTGCTGCGCTTGGGCGGATTGAATTTTGGTTTTGGCGACCGCATCCTGTTGTACGTCGGCGGATTATTTTTGTGCGTCTTGGGTTATATCATGGCGCGGCGTTTGCCGCGCGCGAGCGCGACGGATAACGCCGCGAGTTTTCCGCAATCGGATGCGGTTCCGCCGCCGGACGAAACGCTATGACTGCGCCGCGCCGCGTCGGGTTGTATTTTTTTCTGCGTTGCGGTTTGACGGCCGTTTTGCCGCTCATCCTTTTGGGAATGTCTTTTCCCACGACATTCGCGCGCGAACCCGCGCAAACCGCCCAAGCCAAACCTTTTATTTTGCCGTTCGCCGCGCCGCCCGGGCCCGATACGTGGCTGCTCGGTCAAATGTACGGCAATACCACCGGCGCGTACAGCAATCGGCGCAATTTTTACGCGGCGGGGCAGGGCTTGCATTTTGGACTCGACCTGTCCGCGCCGTGCGGTACCGAAATTGTCGCGCTGGGCGACGGCGTTGTCGTCGGCGCGGATGGTCCGTGGGGCAGCGCGCCGCACAATTTGTTGATCAATCACGAAAACGGCTGGATGTCCATGTACGGGCATCTGCTCGAAACGCCAAAATTAAAAGCGGGCGACCGCGTGCGGCAGGGCCAAGTCGTCGCCTTGAGCGGCGACCCCGATTCAACGTGTCACTCGCGTCCGCATTTGCATCTGGAAATCCGCGACGCCAAAAATACCAAATTCGTCAATCCCATCAATTTGATAGACGCGGATTGGGATACGCTCGCGTTGATCGGACAATTCGGGCGCGGTTTCGAGCGCGATTTGGCGGCGCCGCGGCAATGGCAGACCTTGTACGACCAACCCGATGGTTTGCGCGGCGGCCCCTTTTTGAACGAATACCCCGAGCCGTGGCCCCCCGCGTTCCCATTCCGTTAAACGCAGTTTTTGAAAATCGTTCCGTCGCTTGAAAGCTGTCGGCAACAGCCAAGCTCAATTAAAAAAGGTTTCCTCTTTCAAGGAAACCTTTTCCAACCCGCCGCCGGCGGAAAACCATTCATCGTTTATTCAGTGCGCGCTTTACGTCGCCAAAAATGAATTTTGGATTTTTGGCGGATGTGCCGCAACCCATGTTTGCGATTGCGCCAGACCGTGATAATGTCCTCGACATCGCTCGCGCTGCCGACGACAATTGCCGTGCCTTCCAAACGAGCGTATTGGGTCTGGTCTGCGCGTGGAATATCGCGTTTTCGCAAATACCGAAATTCCACGCCGCCGCGAAATTCGCGGCAGCCATGCGTCAACACATATTCCACATCGCTTTCCGATAGGTTACGCTGCGCCATCCGCTTGAGTGCATGTTGCGTTTGGAACATGGCTTTACAGGACACCTCCTTGTAATTTCAGCGGCGGGCAAACGCTTGCACTATAACATACCGCTTGTGATGCGTCAATCCTTTTTTCTCTTTATTATTTTTGCCATGACCGCGTGCGCCGCGCCGACGCCGATGGTTTCTACCGCTGCGCCGCGCTCGCCCATGCCAACTCTAATGGGCGCCACCGCCATCGCGTCCACGCGAATCGTCAATCCCACACCTTTCACCGCGCCGACTCTTGTAACGCCCGACGCAACGCCGACGAATCAGCCGCCTACCGCGCAACCGACGCTTGTTCCCACCGCAACGCCCGTGCCAGCGCGTTTTACGCAATTGATGAATGGCGGCTGCTGCGTAAATCCCGGTTGGCTCCCCGATTCGGCGAGCGTCGTTTTTATTGATAAACCGCAAGCGGACGCGCCAGCCGGAATGTATCGCGTCGCATTGTCCAAGCCGAACGTGAGCGAATTGTGGAGCGAACGCATCGCTTTTTACACGCCCCAATTTGATTACGCGCAGATTCCTGAACCGGCGGGAACGCGGTTGATTCGTGTGCGCGACGGCCAAGCGTGGCGCATCAAGAACGGCGGACGCATGGTGCAAATTTCGCCCGACCGCACGCGCCTTGTATGGACCGAAACGCGCGAAACGTTTCCGCTCGAAAATCGCGTCTCGAATATCATGCTGGCAAATTTGGACGGCAGCGAACCGCAGCGCATTCTCCAAACGCTGCGCGGCGGCGTGAACGGTTGGCTCGACGAAAATCGTTTGCTCGTCAGCGGGCGCGCCGCGCGCGACAGTTTTGACGCGACAATGTTTGTCTATGATTTGCGCGATAAAACGCAAACGCAAATCGTCCAAGCCGAACGCATTCGGCTCGCCGCGCTTTCGCCGGATGGCGCTTGGCTGGTGTATGGCATCACCAACGACGCGGACGCGTCACGCAACGGGTTATGGCTCGCGCGCACAGATGGCACGGCCGCGCGCCGACTCGATTTTTTTGGGCCCGTGCAATGGCGCGACGCCGCCCATTTGATTTATGCGCCGTTCGAGTTGAACGCGCCGCACGCCTTTTTTGAATACGATGTGGAAACCGACACGACGCGGCGCCTGACGCCGCCGGACCAACCTTTCAAAATTGCGAGCGGCGATTGGGCGGTTTCGCCCGACGGCAAAAAAATTGTCTTGGTCAACGCCGCCGATAATAATTTGTGGGTATGGCAATTGCCCTGAACAGTCCACGCCTCTTTTCCTATAGCCATTTTTATATTCGCTTGCTACAATCGAATATCCATTATCGCAAGGCGCGCCCTTGATTTTATTCGCGCTGGCGCTAATTGCCGCGACGCGGCAAGGCGAGGTCAAATGACTCTGAAAAAATTTCTCATCCTCACAAGCATTTGTATCGGACTGCTGGGGGCGCTGCAACCCGACGTTATTCATGCGGCGACAAATGGCGTCACGAATCCCATTCTCTTTGTGACCCAAGCGCCCGTTTCGGCAGATTACACCACCGTCGGCTCGGCGATTGGCAATCAAAGAGCCGCGATCGGCGCCGCGCCGCGCGGCGGCGATTTAATGATTCGCTATCCCGATGGCACATTGCGAAATCTCACCCAAGAGTTGGGCTATAACACGTTTACGCCGGGCGGCTGTGAGAATCACGTCGGTTGCTTGGGCGCGAACGCGATTGCGGTGCGCGACCCCGCCGTGCATTGGGATGGCGCCAAAGCCGTATTCAGCATGGTCGTCGGCGCTGCCACGCAGCAATATCAATACAACACATACTATTGGCAGTTGTACGAAATCACCGGACTGGGCAAAAATGAAACGGCTGTATTGACGCGCGTGCCGAACCAACCCGCCAATTACAACAACATCAGTCCGACGTATGGCAGCGATGACCGCATTATTTTTGCCAGCGACCGTCCGCGTGACGGGTCTGCCCATTTGTATCCACAGTTGGACGAGTACGAATCGGCGCCCACGGTCACGGGGTTGTGGTCATTGAATCCCGCGACCGGCGATTTATTTTTATTGAATCACACGCCATCGGGCGCGTTCACTCCCTTTGTAGATACTTTCGGGCGCGTCATTTTTACGCGGTGGGATCATTTACAACGCGACCAACAGGCGGATTCCGATTACGAAGCGAACGCGCCCTATAATCCTACGAATGGTTGTAGCGCGTATTGTTCTTTTAATTATGCGAATGAAACGCAAACCGCAGCGCGCCTCGCGTCGCGCAATGAAATTTTTCCCGAACCGCGCAGCAGTCGCGCCGATTTGTTGCAAGGGACCAATCTGAACGGACACACGTTCAACGATTTTGGCGCGTGGCAAATCAATCAGGATGGCACCGCCGAAGAGACGTTGAATCACATCGGCCGCCATGAATTGCATGTGTACATGGAGCCGAGTTTTACCGACGACCCCGTGTTGCAATATAGCGGCACGTATGACAGTCCGCATAACAATGTCAATCACGTCGAAAATTTTTTGCAAATTGCCCAAGACCCTACCGACCCGAACCGTTATTTTGGAATTGATGTGCCGGAATTTGGCACGCACGCATCGGGTCAAATTATCAGCGTTACCGGCTCGCCTGTATTGAATGCCGACCAAATGCAAGTGACGTACTGGACGCATCGCGATACCGCCAGCTTTACCGATACGCCGGGGCCCGACAATACCGGACATTATCGCGATATTTTGCCCTTGGCGTCCGGCGCGCTGGTCGCCGCGCATACCGCGTACACCGCGTACGATTCCGATGCGGGCGCGAACATTTCGCATTACGATTTTCGACTCAAGACGTTGAAACAATTGCCGAACGGCTATTGGGGCCCCGACCAAACGTTGACGGGGGGCATTCAGAAAACGCTTAGTTGGTGGAGTCCCGATGTTTTACGCACCTATACCGGCCCTTTGTGGGAATGGGAAGCGGTTGAAGTTCGCGCGCGCGCGCGACCGCAAGCGAGTACGACGCCATTGGAATCTATCGAGCAGAGCGTCTTTACGCAAGCGGGCGTCAATGCGGCAACGTTTCAACAATATCTGCGCGACCGCAATCTCGCGTTGATTGTGATACGCAATGTGACGCAGCGCGATGATTTTGATTTGCAGCAGCCATTCAATTTGCGCGTGCCAAACGGCGCGCAGACGCTGAGTCAGAATTATCAAGCCGGCGACAAAATTTACAATACGCAGTATTTGCAGCTGTTTCAGGGCGACCAGCTGCGCGGGTACGGCGGTACGGCGAATCCGTATGCGGGGCGGCGCGTCCTCGCGCAATACATGCACGACAGCGCGGCGCTGGCGGAAAATCCTGCGTTGCACGGCGCGCCGCCAAGCAGCGTTGCCGTCGCGCCCGATGGTTCTGTCGCCGCGTTCGTACCGGCGCGCCGCGCCATGACATGGCAAACGACGGATGCGAACGGCGTCGGAGTCGTGCGCGAACGAATGTGGATTACGTTTCAACCGGGCGAGATTCGGGTGTGCGCGTCGTGTCACGGCGTGAATGATCAAGACCAAGCGGGCAATCCCACCGTGACCAATGCGCCGCAGGCATTGCTCCAAGTTTTGCAAACGTGGAAACAAAATCACGGTCAACCGCCGCCGACGCCGCAAGCGTGCGATACGAAACCTGCTGCGCCGCAGCTCGTCGCGCCCGCCGCGCAAGCCATCTTGCATAAAACGCGGGTGCGGTTGGATTGGAGCGATGTGGCGTGCGCGACCAAGTACAAAGTGACGGTGCGCGAAAATTCGCCCAAAGGCAGCTTGGCGGACCGCAACAAAAAACTTACGGTTTCCAACTTTCGCACCAAACCCTTGACCAAGGGCAAAACGTATGTATGGCGCGCGGAGGCGTGCAACGCGCATGGCTGCGCCCGCACCAGCTGGCAATCTTTTAGCGTCCAATAAGAAACCGCCGCCGAAAAAATTCGGCGGCGGTTTTTTTTAACCGTTACGATACCGACGGACTGCGCTTTTAATTTTTACCTTTGAGCGCAAACCCTGCAATGGCGCTGACGACGAGCGCGCCGATGAATGCGGCAATGATGGAGGCGCAATTAAAACCCGAAACGGCGGGCAGAATGTTGATGAAACTGCCGAGCCAACCGACGAGCAGCCCGCCGATGACGCCCGCGATGATATTGCCCAATATGCCGCCCATTGGGACTTTGACAAAGAAACTCGCTAGCCAGCCGCCGATGCCGCCGACTATAACCCACATGATGATGTTGCCAAGATCCATAGAGTCCTCCTTTTGGATTTGACGGATTTTTTATCCGTATAAAATAGGAAACACCGAAAGGTTTTAATAGTTACGCATGGAAGGAGCGTAAGGATGTCGGAAAAACTTGTCGTCGCGCCCGGCGCGCGCGTCGAAATCGAATTGTTGGCGCGCGATAAAACGCGCGAAAAATTATCGTGCGTATTGGTGAACGACGCTGCCGCCGATTTTGCCAAAGGATTATTGAGCGTCAATACGCCGCTCGCGCAAGCGATTCTCGGTCGCACGGCGGGCGAAACGCTCGCCTACGCGCAAGGCGATATTACGCAAATCAAAATTTTGAGCGTACAAAGCGCGCCGCCCATAGCCGACGCGGACACGTCGCGCGAGGCGGCTTTGCGGCGCGCGCGCGACCAAGCCGAACTCGCCGGCATGGTCAGTTTCGCGCTCACGTTCGATTCCAAGTGGGGCGCGTATGACCCCGAAGAGATTATCAAACAGTACGAAGCACAGCAAACCCAAACGGACAAATCGAAAGGAGATGCGCCATGACGCTTGAATTTGATTTGTATTTGCAAGAGCCCAAAGAGCTCTTTGTGTTTGATTCGCAGACCTACGACCCGTTCGACGAAAACGCGTTGGGCGAAGCGGGTTTTGATTATATCGTCGCGCGCGTCATTGGTTTTTGGCTGCGCGCGCCGCGCGTCGCGACGCGCGTTTTTTTGCCGCCCGAACGCATTACGCTGGACATACAGGAAAAAATGCGCCGCGCCATGCATAGTTGGTGCGACGATTTATTGATTGCCAACCGGCGCGAGCGCGTCGAATTTATCATCAATAACGTAATTTTTTTCGCGGTGGCATTGTTGATGCTGGCGTTGAATTGGTGGCTGCAACCCGTCATTTCCAATCCCCAAATGGTAGCGGACGCGAATCTACGCAGTTGGTTGGGCTATGGCCTCGATATTTTATTATGGGTTGCGGTGTGGACGCCTTTGAGCGCGCTGTTGTTGGAATGGTTTCCGCTCTATCGGCGTTATCAAGCGTACCGCGCGCTGCGAAATATGGAAATGCAGATTTTACCGCAAACTAAAAATTGATTGGGCGCGATGGTTAAAATAGTACAAGAATTGCGGTGAAAACGTGTGGGCGCGGAACTTTTGCGCGCTGCGCGGCGTCTTGATAATGAACGGCAGATGAATTGTCGGCAGAGGAGTGTCAGCATGTTCAAATCAAACGCAATGCAATTCACACACACGGAAAACGGAAAACGCGCGCTCAAAGCGCTGGGAATTTTCGGCGCATTTATCTTGTTTGTCGTCGCTGCGGCATTTTTGCTCAATAATGTCGTCGCCACGCCGGTTTCGCCGCGCGAGGCGCAAATTCGCGGCTGGGTCGGAACTTTGCAAGACCAAGCGTTGACCAAAGAGCGCCAAAGCGCGCAGCAAAAATTAGAAGCTGCCGGCGAAGAAGCGGTGCCTGCGCTGTTGACCGCGTTACATTCAAACAACGCCACGCTGCGCGGCAATGCCGCCGAAATGTTGGGCTATATCGCTTCGCCGCGCGCGACCGAGGCGCTGACGCAAAATCTGCAAAATGATCCCGTCATCGCGGTGCGCTTGAACGCGGCGCACGCGCTCGGCGCGATTCAATCCGCGTCCGCGCTGCCCGCGCTCGCCGCGAGTTCGGTTTTGGACGCGAGTCAGCAGGTGCGTACCGCGTCGGCTGAGGCATTGCAAAATACGAATGTGCGCCTCGCGCAATCCGCTAATAAAAGTATCGCCGACGTACAAGCGATTAGCGTAGCGCCGGGACAAACGAATGTGGTGTATCTTGCGACGAAACGCGATTTGCTCGTGAGCCGCAACGGCGGCGCGCAATGGGATACGCTGACCCAAGCGTTGCCGAGTTTGGTTTCGACGCTCGACGTGAACCCGACAAATTCCGATATTTTGTATGCGGGCTTACATTCGCAAGGCATGTATCTCTCGACGGACGGCGGCAAGACGTGGCAAGCGCTCACGCGCAATTTTAGCAATCAAGCGATTGGTTCCAGCACGGTCACGGCGATTACGGTTGACCCCGCGAACCCGCTGCGCGTGGTGATGGCGCACGGCATTCGCTTTGGCGACAGCAACGCCACGTTCATGCCGCTCGGCATCTTGAGCAGCCAAGACGGGGGCCAGAGTTGGAAATACGTGATGGATTTGTCAGAGAATCAAATCGTCACTCGGCTCCAAGTGCGCGACGGCAAAGTGTACGCGCTAACGAGCGACAAGGTGTTGATTGCGCCGCTGGCTGATTAAGAGGTAAAAAAAAGTAGAGACGGAACCCTGTTCCGTCTCTTTTTTTTTTCGATGCGGTTGCATGGCGCTTTTTATTTGTCGAGGTGGGCGTAAGCGAATGGATTTTCGACAGCGAGTCCTTTACGCTGCGCGGCTTGAAGAATCTGTTCATCGCCGCTGACCAAAGAGAGCTCCAACATGTTCGCGACCAGCTCTTTTTGCGCTTCAAGCGCGACGGCGAGATGTACAGCGTCGTATGCTTTGAGTGGGTATCGTTGCGCCAGCGCGGTCGCGGATTTTATCGCCGAGATGGTTGTTTCGCCGAGACGATAGGTTGTATCCCAGTCGTCTATGAATTGCGGAAAGGCATACATGGCGGTCCCTTTGAGGATCAGCTTTGAGCAAAGCAATAATCTCTTGATTTGTCTTGGGCGGATGCGTCGGTTTTCGCGCCGCGCTGCTCGAGACGCGTTTACGCGCTTCTAATTGAGCCACGCGCTTGTGCAATTGGGCGACCTGTCGTTCCAATTTTTGCAGTTCATCCACTTGCTTTTGCAATTTTTTTCAGTTCGCTTGCCGGAGTAGCCATAGTTTTGTTCTTCTGCGCTGATTGTATACGCGACAGTGCAACGGGTCAATCAAACAGCGCGCCCAACTCGAGTTCGTAGGTCACGCTTTCGCCCGGCGCAAGCATTTTTAGTCTTCCCTCGCGTCGCAATTGCGCGCGCGGCGTTTCCCAACTTGTCGCCGGTTCGAGCGCGCAGACGTATTCGCCCGCTTGCATCAATTTCCACTGTCCCAGATACGGCAAGTTTGCCATGCGCCATTTCACATACGCGCCAAAATGCAGCGCGCGATTGACGATTTTTGCTTGCGCGTACCCCTGCGCGTCGGCGCGCGGCGCGTGGAAAAAAACTTGTTCGGGATAATCCGCCGCCGGATTTTCAAAACGGCTTGCTTGATCCAAACCCTTTGCCGCGCGTTCGTCGCGCGGTTGCGTGGTTTCGACATCGAGCAAAATCTCGCTGTCGGGCGAAACGACGGGGAAACCAAAATTGCAGTGATACAAGAGCATGTGCGGCGTCGCGCGGAATCCTTCGTTCGTAATTGTGTCGTGGAGCGTGAACGAATTGGCGCCGAGGCAGGTTGTGACGCGACGCGTCAAAACTAGATTCTCGCCAAAGATGGCGGCTTGGCGCGCGCGGCCCTCCACTTGCAGCACATAATCGTCGCCGCGCCATTCCGTCGTCACGCGCGTCTGTTCGGCGGGCGTATGCGAAATGCGTCCATGCAAGCCGAGCTCTTGGCCGTTGTCGTTTTCCGGTTGGCCAAAAAAATCGAGACCGCACGTCGTCACCAAACCGCCGCCGAATGTGCGAACCCAACCGGCTTGGCGCGGGTCATAAAATTGCGGCGCGCCCAGCGCGGGATATGTCCACGCCAGCGCGCGCCCATTGTGTTCCGCCGCGCCAATGTCGAGCGCGCGGTCGAGCAAAATTTCAAAACGCAAACCGCTGCCGGTGTACACTTGGGCGACGCGCATGCCGCGCGTTTTCCCTTCTTGATATTCCACCAGCCGCACGCCGGCGAGCTGCGAGAGGTCCGTGAATTGTTTCAGTTCGAGCGGCGTGTAATGACGGTTGTACAGAAATGGCATCTTGCGCTTAGCTCTCTAGTTGTTCAAGGCGCTCGATGAATTCGCTAATGACGTCAAAACCGCCTTGCCAGAACGCGGCAGAGGTAATGTCAATGCCCGCTTCGCTCAAAATGTGCTGCGGCGACGCGGAACCGCCGTACGCCAGAATTTTGATAAATTTGGGTTTGAACGCTTCGCCTTCGGCGCGATAACGCTGATACAACGCGAGCGTGAGCAATTGCCCGAAACTATATGCGTACACATAAAACGGCGCCTGATAAATGTGCGGAATCGAAATCCATTCCCATTTGAAATAATCTTGGATTTCAATCGCGTCGCCGAACTGCGTCTTGAGATTTTGCAGGTACATTGCGCACACTTGCTCGGTCGTCGCGCCGTTCGCCAGCGCGTCGTGCGCGTCTTTTTCAAACAGGGCAAAGAACGCTTGCCGCATGACCGTCGCGTACGCGTCGTCCACGATGCGCGACAAAATATCGCGTTTGAGCGCGACATCGTCGGTTTCGTTCAAGAGACGTTCGTTCAAAATCATTTCCGAAAAGACCGACGCCGTTTCCGCCATCGGCAGCGCCGAGTGAAATGTGAAAACGGAATGAGCGCGCGCCAACCGCGCGTGGATGGCGTGACCCAATTCGTGCGCGACGGTGGATACGTCGCGCGCTTTGCCGGAATAATTGAGCATCACGAACGGCGGCAGTTCGGGCAAGATGCCCGCGCAAAATGCGCCGCCGCGTTTGCCGGGGCGAATTTCCGCGTCCACATGGCCCGCTTCAAACACGCTGCGCGCTTCGGCGGCAATTTGCGGCGAAAAGTTTTCAAAGCTGTCAAACACCATCGTCAACGCGTCTTCCCATGACACGGTGACGTCGGCGGGCGCGAGCGGCGCGTACACGTCGGAACGCTTCATGGGCGCGAGGTTCAGCCATTGCGCTTTGAGTTTGAAATAGCGTTGAAAGATGCCTGCGTTTTGACGCGCAACGTCGAGCAGCGTGTCCACCGCCGAGTCGGGAATATCGTTTGTTAGATTGCGCGCGGAAATGGGCGTTTTGAAATGGCGCAGTTCGACCTGTTCCGCTTTCCAATCGTTCACGCGGCTGGCGTAAATTTGCGCCAAGACCGCGCCGTCGGCGTCATACACGCGATACAATTCCGCGTACGCCGCTTGTCGCACCGCCGCATCGGGATGCCGCACATAGGTCATGAGCTCGTCGCGCGTCATGGTTTTGGTTACGCCGTTGACCGTGAGGGTGAATGTGTATTTATTGGTCAACATGTCGTACACGGTCATCAAGCCGCTGATGCCGTTCACGTCTTTGAGATTGATGATTTGCTCCTCGTTCTCTTTGAGCGTGTGCGGTTTGAATCGGCGCTCGGATTCGAGATAGTAGGTATAGTCGCCCGCGTTTCGCAAGAGGCGCGCCGCGTTGACGTCGTCCAACTCGCGCCACCACAAAATAAAAAACAAGACGCGGTTATAAACGTTTGCCCCGAGTTGGTCCAATTTATTTTTGAACGCGAGCGCTTCGGCGTTCTGCGTATTTTCGGTGAACCAGAGGTCGGCGTACGCCGCCAGTTTGCGAACGGCGCGATTGAGCTCTTCCAACTCGCTAATAAGTTCGAGAAATTCATGCTCGACGATGGCGGGATGCAAATTGGCGCGCGTGCCTTCAAATTGCGTGACGCGCGTTTCAATCGCTTGCAGCGCGCGTTTGAGCGGTTCGCCGCGCGGCGTGGCTAATAAGGCGCTCAAATTCCAGCGCGTTTGAGGATACGTTTTCATTGATACCAAGACTCCTTGTTAAAGTGAGCGAATTATACAATGCTCAAGGCGGAATGGGTAATGCGGTTTTTATTTTCTGTGTTCCAGAGCGAATTCCTTTTTGTCGTCAGACCAAGACCCGAAGGGTTTCTCAAAAACTCTTCGGGTCTAACTTTTGAATCGGAATTCGCTCTGCTTGCAAACCGTCAAGATTATACGTTTCGTCATTGCGTTTGCCAAGCGCGGTTTTGGTTTTGCATTTTTTTCCTTCAACGCGCTTGGGTTTTTGTCCGTTCCGCGCCTTGCGTACCCTTCGCGTTCTCTTTGCCTTCATGCTACAATCGCAGGCGTGAGTGTCTGCTCGAAATCGTTCTTGGCGCTAGAGCTGGGGATATTGCTTTTGGCGTTGCTGCTCGGTTGCTCCGCCCACAAACGCGTCACGCTTTTGGTGGATGGCGAGCGCCGCGTCGTCGAAACGGAAGCGGTGAATGTGGCTCAAGTTCTTCAGGAACAAGGCATTACGCTCGGCGCCCAAGACCGCGTGGAACCGCCCGATTATACGCCGCTGGAGCGCGCGGTGACGATTCAAATTGTGCGCGTCCAAATCAAAACGGAACGCACGCGCGAACCGATTCAGTTTGAACGCGAATATGTGCGCGAAGAAAATTTACCCGATGGCCAAGTGCGCGTCTCGCGTTTTGGCGCAAACGGCCAAGTGGAAATTGATTATCAAATCACGCTCGAAGATGGCCGCGAAGTTTCGCGGCGTGAAATCGCGCGCCGCGTCATTCAAGCGCCGGTCAATGAATTGCTCTTGATTGGCACGCAAGGGACTGTCGCGTCCGTCCCACTCACGGGAACGCTGGCATATATCGGCAAAGGCAACGCGTGGATTATGCGCGACTCGTCGGCCGAACGGCGGCCCCTGACGACGCAAGGCGATTTGGATGGACGCGTCTTTGATTTATCGCCCGACGGCAAATATCTATTGTTTTCGCGTCGGGCGGACGAGAGCGCGCCGGCGTCGCAGCTAAATACTTTGTGGGTCATTGATACCGTGCCGTTCAACGCCGAAGCGCGCCGCGTGCCGCTTGATAACGCGTTAGCCGCGCAATGGGCGCCCGATGGTTCGGCGCGGATTGCATACACGCGCGGCGAAAAGACCGCAGGCGCGCCGGGCTGGAAAGCGTACAATGATTTGGAAATCGCCGCGCTGTACGGCATCACCGAAACGCTTCAGGTGACGGATACGGATATTCAAACCGAAACCGTGATGATTCATCCGACGCCGCTGCCGAGCGACACGCCGCCGCCCACCGCGACGCTCGACCCGAACGTTACGCTCGTGCCGGACCCGAATGTGCCGACGGCGCTGCCGCCGCCGACATACACGCCGCGTCCGCCCGCGACGCCGTTCACGCGCACCGTGTATATTACCGGCACGCGCACCATCACCCTTTCGCAAACCGCGCGGGGGCCCATTACGGCGACGACGCGGACGATTATTCCGCGCGGCGCGCCCGCGCCGTACAGCTGGTGGGGCGGCAATTTTGCTTGGGCGCCCGACGCGAAATTGTTTGCGTACGCGCTGGCGGACCAAATTGGTTTTATTACGCCCGACGTGGGCGAACGGCGCGCCGTCGCAAATTTTGCAACCTATAACACGCGCGGCGATTGGGTGTGGCTGCCGCAATTGGCGTGGTCGCCCGACGCGCGTTTCATCGCCGCGACGCTGCACGCGCCGCCGAATGGCGCGGAACGCGCCGAAGACGCAACCGGTTTCGACGTGTGGGCGTTGGCGCGCGACGGTTCGGTATCCATTCCGCTGGCGCGCAATACGGGCATGTGGGCGTTTCCCGCGTGGTCGCCGAACGATGCGCGCGGTCAAAGTAAAATCGCGTACGGCGTCGCGCAAAATCAAGTCAACAGCGAACGTTCGTTGTATTCGCTCTATCTGATGGATCGTGACGGCAGCAACCGCGAACGCATTTTTCCCGAAATCGAAAACGCGCTCGACGGCGTGCGCGTCGTTCAATTCGCCTGGGCGCCCGACGCGTCGCAATTGATTGCGCTGCGCGAAGGCGATTTATGGTTGTACGATTTGGCGAACAAAAAATGGACGCCGCTCACTGCGAATGGCGATAGCAAATTGGCGCGGTGGAAATAAATATGATGGCGCGTGCGCGCGATAGGGCAATGGCTCTGGCTCGCCTATCGCGCGCCGCCGCGCGTGCATCTTGCAACTAGCTGTGCGTCGGTTCCTCGTTCTAATTCTTTATCTTGCGCTTGGCGGCGTCGCCTTGGGGCTGGCGGCGTTTGCGCTGTTTGACTATGCGCGCGATACGCGCGGCATCGAAACGGATTTTCCCGCGACGCAAAAAATTATTGGCACGAATGTGGCGTTGGAGCAATATGCGACCGACGCGGCATTGCAGCGCGCGTTCGACGCCTTGCAGCGCGCGGGCGTGACGCACGCGCGGCAATATTTTTACTGGCGCGCCATCGAAACGACGCGCGGCGAGTACGCTTGGGCGCCATGGGACCGCATTGTGAACGCCGCGCGCGCGAACGGCATTGAACTCGTCGCGGTGTTGACAAGCGCGCCCGCGTGGAGTCAGCGCGCGCACGAGCGCGAGATGCCGAACGCGCCGCCGGATGATTTTGCCGCATACGCGCGCTTTGTCGGCGAATTTGCGCGGCGGTACGGCGATGCGATTGACTATTATCAGATTTGGGATGAGCCGAACGTAGAGCCGAATTGGGGCAAGCGCAACGCCGACGCGATGGAATACGCGCAACTGCTCAAGCCCGCCGCGCAAGCGATTCGCGCGCAGGATGCGGACGCGCAAATTTTGCTCGCGGGTTTGGCGATGAATTTAGAGACGCAGCGCCCGCATCCCAATTATTCTGAAATTTTATTTTTGCGCGGTTTGTACGAAAGCGGCGCGCAAAGTTATTTTAACATTGTGGCGGCGAAACCGTATGGCATGTGGACGGGGCCCGAAGACCGCACGGTGAATTCGGATACGCTGAATTTTTCGCGTTTGATTTTGTTGCGCGAGGAAATGCGGCAGTACGGCGACAAGGCAAAACCAGTGTGGGCGGCAGAGCTGGGTTGGAACGCGCTGCCGCCCGATTGGACGGGCGAACCGTCGCCGTGGGGTACGGATGGAATCGCAAAACAGAGCGACCGCCTCGCGCGCGGTTTGGCGCGGCTGCAAACGGAATGGGCGTGGGTTACGGGCGCGTTTCCAAATTATTTACAGCCGAATGTGCCGCGAACCGACCCGCGTTGGGGTTTTGCCATGTTGACGCGGGACGGCGAACCGAACGCGTTTTTTGACGTTCTGCAAAAATTTAGCGCGTCGCCGCCCGCGCCCGCCGCGTCAAACGCTGCGCCGTACTTGGCGGTCGCGCTGCTGCTCGGCGGCGCCGTCGTCGCGGCGTGGCGCGCGTGGCATTGGACCTTTGCGCTGCGCGCGGATGAACGGTGGCGCGATTTGAAAACGCGCGTCAACGCGACGCCGGAACGCGCGCAATTGCTTTTGCTGGGGCTAAGCGCCGCCGCGTTTTATTTTTCGCCCAACGCAATTTTGAATTTTGTTTTGCTCGCCGCGCTCGGGTTGGGCATGGCGCTGCGTTTGGATTTTGCTTTTGGCTTGATTATTTTTGCGATTCCGTTTTGGAACTATCCCAAAAATCTATTTGGCGGTTTTGAATTGTCGCCGGTCGAAGTTTTCACGTGGACGGCGGCGGCGGCGTTTGCGCTGAATGAAATTTTGGAATATCAATTCACGCGCGCGCGCGCATTGTTTTCGCGCGCGGGGCGTCAAACGTTCGTTTCCGGTTTCGATTTTCTCGCGCTCGCCTTTTTTCTGCTCGGTTTGGCGTCCACGCGTTGGGCGGGCAATTTTGGCGTGGCGAGCCGCGAGTTTCGCGTCATGATTTTGGACCCGCTGTTGATGTACGCGCTGCTGCGAATGTCCTTGTACGCGGCGCGTGAAAATTCTATCCGCCGTTTGGTTTGGGCGTGGCTCGCCTCGGGCGCGGCGGTGTGCGTCATTGGCTTGTATCAATTTTTTACGGGCGACGTGATTTTGGCGGAAGGCGTCGCGCGCTTGACGGCGGTATGGGGTTCGCCCAACAATGTCGCGTTGTATCTGGGGCGCTTGCTGCCGCTGGCGTTGGCGTTCGCGTTGTTGTGGCGCAATCAGCGCGCGCGTTGGGCGTACGGCGCGCTCGGCGTTTTATTTGGCGCGACGATTGCGTTGACGTATTCGCGCGGCGCGCTGCTGCTCGGCGTGCCGGCGAGCGTATTGTTTGTGGCGGTCGGCGCGCTCTGGCAAGGCAAACGTTTGTCGCGGCGCGCGTGGATCTTGGGCGGCATGATGTTGGTTGGAGGCGCGCTGGCGTTGTTATGGTTTGCGACGACCGAGCGCTTTCAATCGTTGTTTCAAACGGGAACGGGGACGGGATTTTTTCGCGTGGCGGTGTGGACGAGCGCGGTCGAGATGCTGCGCGACCATCCGCTGCTCGGCGTAGGTTTGGACAATTTTTTGTACGAATATCCCAAATATATTTTGCCCGACGCGTGGCGCGAACCGAATCTTTCGCATCCGCATAATTTTGTATTGGATTTTTGGACGCGGCTGGGCTTTTTGGGCGTCCTGCTTTTGGGTGCGCTGTTGATTTTATTTTTTCGCCGCGCGTGGAATGGTTTCAAAACGACGGAACATTTGTATGCGCGCGCGCTGCTGTTGGGTTTGATGGCGAGCATGGTCAATTTTCTCGCGCACGGTTTGATTGACGCGGCGTACTTTTATGTGGATTTGGCGTATGTGTTTTGGTTGACTCTATTTCTTGTCCAAGCCCCCAACGGTTTTCAAAAAACTATTGACTCGGACGCCGCACCCCAGTAAAAATAATTTCCAAACATTTCGCGCGCGACCGCAAGCATTTTCAAAAACGCTTGGGGGCGCGCGTTGTACGCGCCCTAGATTCGACGAAGGGGGGCATTGCGCGATATTGAGCCAAGTCGTAAAATAGAGTCTGTTCGATGGATCGCGTCGAGAGGAATTCAAGAGGGGTTAGAAGAGGAGTACTCTATGCAACGACGAATTATTGCACTTGCCATGTTTGCGGCCGCCGCGCTGATGTTGGTAGCGGCAGCCCTTTCGGCAAACGCGCAAGCCGCGCCAGCCGCGCAAGAAATGAAGGGCGACGCGACACGCGGCGCGTATGTTTTTGCCGCCGCCGCGGGCTGTGGCTGTCACATGTCCCAAGCTGGATTTCTTGCGGGCGGCGCCAAGTACGATTTGGGCCCGTTGGGCGTGGTCTATGCGCGCAATCTCACCTCCGACGAGGAAACGGGTATCGGTAAATGGAGCGAATCTGACATCGTAACCGCTTTTCGTACCGGCAAAACGCCCGACGGAGGAATGCTTTTTCCGGTGATGCCCTATGCGACGTTCAGCGGCATGGCGGATCAAGATGCCTACGATTTGGCGGCATTCATCAAGACCGTTCCGGCAATCAAAAACGCAGTGCCGGCGGATGAGCTCAAGATTCCGGTCCCGCCGTTTGAACCGCGCAAGGCGCCCGCTACGGCGCCGACAGAAGGCGTGGCGCGCGGTGAGTATTTGGTCAACAATGTTTCGGACTGCGGCGGCTGTCACACGCCAACCGACGCGCAAGGCGCGCCCATCATGGCCAAGTACTTGGCGGGTTCGTACGTCGAGGGTGAAGTTACAGCGAATATCACGCCGGACGAAGAAACCGGAATTGGCAAGTGGACGGAAGCGCAAATCGCCGATTTTCTCAAGACCGGACAGACTCCGGATGGGACCGCTGTCGGCGGTTTGATGGCGCAAGTAGTTCAAGGGGGTTTTAGCAAGTTGACTGACGCTGACCGCGCGGCGATTGCGGCGTACTTGAAAACGATTCCAGCGGTCAAGAATACGCCGACCGCGCCCGCGACGCTGCCTGCGACCGGCGGCATGATGAATAATCTGCCGTTGACGCTGGCGCTCGTGGCGTTGGGCGGCATGTTGTTTATCGCCGGCGCGTTCGTGTGGCGCAGCGCGCGACGTACGCGTTAGCGCTAAATAATAACTCGAAGAGGCGCGCGGCGCGCTGTGACGACGCGATCCAAAGGGCGCGTCGCAAACCTCTTCGAGTTGAGATAGCAAAAGAAAATGACGCGCGCAGGTTTGGCAGCAATTGAGCAGCATCTCGAATCAAAAACAGCAAAAACGAAAACGCTCAAGCAAGTCGAACTGCCGCAAGACATTCTCGACACTCTCAAGCAAGACCCAATCGTTTGGAAAAATTTTCGAGCGTTTCCTGAATCGTACAAACAAATTCGCGTGGGCTTTATTGACGGCGCGCGGAAACG
>Ga0226835_1000770_pt1 | contig 26036 bp, 28 predicted proteins | sample LAC_MetaG_1_FD_163627 | JGI IMG/M metagenome (GOLD analysis project Ga0226835, IMG submission 163627) | Anaerobic ammonium oxidizing microbial communities from anammox membrane bioreactor (MBR) in UC Berkley, California, United States -... | ecosystem: Engineered > Bioreactor > Anaerobic >...
AGCGGCGCAGCAAACCAGAAATTTCCTTTCCTTCTTCTTTCCGCTTCGCGGCGGAGGGGTGTGGGGAGGAGCCGCAAAAAATGGCAAGGAAATTTCTGTGTTTGCCCGCGCGAGCTTGCGAGCGCGGTTGGGGTGCGTTCCAGCGCAATCGGAGCGTACGATTCAGTTTCGAGTTTCCACGCGCTCCGCGCGTGCGAAGTGGGTTCGCGCAAAGGTTAAGATTTCTGCACCAGAAATAGACTTTCGGAAAAATTGTCGCCCATTCGGGCGATTTTTTATTTGGTTTTGCTTAGCAAAACGCAAGAAAAAAAGAGCACATTTACGCTTAGCTTCCAAATTTTGTCCTGATTTGGTGTTGCACGCCAAAGTTATAACCTATTTTGAGCAAAATACTTGAGAAGAACAAGCCTCGCCATTTGCTCAATCTGTGGATCGATTTCATGACTGACTCAATAAATTATTTTGCATAGAGCTAGTATTATGAGTGACCGAGTAACCTCATAATGTATATATGCAGTCATAGACTAATCTATGTCGATAATTGTCTGGAACGTGATGCTAACATTTTATGTGTATACTAAAATATAAAGCATGACGTTGACACTTAGGCAGTTTAACAATGGGCTGAGTTTGGTTGTGGTCCTAATTTGTTTGTATATAATCATGGCTCCATTTTGGCCTAAGGTGGCTTATCAGATACAGGACGTGCCGGAATTGGTCGCCAGTGCAGAAAAGGGTGAAGAGCCAGAAAAAATACCTACCGAAAATACTCTAGTCATACCAAGTATGAAACTCCAGCAGGTGCTTTATGAGGGTGGCGAGGAAGCGCTGAACAAGGGAATCTGGCATATGCCGGGTAGTGGCTCACCTGAAACAGGAGGTAATATGGTGTTGAGTGGGCACAGATTTACTTATGGCGGGCCTGCCGTACTGTACCATATGGATAAGGTAAAAAGTGGTGATAAAATCATAGTTTATTGGCAGAAACAACGCTATGAATATCAGGTGAGTCGTGTTTTTGTTGTTGCGCCGACAGCAGTTGAGATTCAAAAACCTACAGAGGACCCATTATTGACAATCTATACTTGCACGCCATTAATAACGGCCGCTAATCGGCTGGTTGTACAAGCCAAACCGGTAGAGGGCAAACTATGAAAGAATGGCATAGAACGGTAATTTTGATCATTCTTCTGCTTGCGGCGATTGCCTTGGTGCTTTGGTCGAGATCTGTAAGCATCCCGATTTTGCATATATGACGAATATTATCTATTTAGAGTTGAGCTAGCGTTTCAGATAATGCGTCTTTGTATGTCTTTACTGTTATCCCGCTGTTCTTGATAGCGTTCAATTGTGCTAAGAAGTTATCTGGATAAACGTCAAATTGACCTGCATCGGGTGCGACACGATGATAAACAAGTATTAACCAGGTGTTTGTAGTACGAGCTTGATCTATCCAGCTTTGAAATTCAGCTAAAGTCGTTGTATTTTGGATATTTTGGACACGTAAACGATAAACATTGAAATTATCTTTTGAATTGTAACCTTCATCAACAGTACGATGTGATTGGTAATAATCATCGATAGCAGCTAGTACGGTTGAGTTGTAATCACCATATGGTGATGCAAAACTTGTCACAGGTTGATTGATGATTGACTCCAAGACCTGTTTGGAGTGGCTTAATTCATATTTTAATTGAGTAGGTGTCAAGGAAGTAAGAAATGGATGACTAACAGTGTGAGAGCAAATTTCATGTCCACTGTTGAAAAATGCTAAGACATTTTGTACTTCATTTGGATGGCCTTCAACATGTTGGGTGGTGTAACATTGTGTTGTTTTAAACCCAAATTGGTTTAATAGAGGTAAGGCGTTTGTAACATTATCCTCATGGCCGTCATCAAAAGTTAATGTAACTAGTGGCCTGTTAAATCCAATTGGTTGATAGGGGGTAATACTGTAGTCGTCAGTCTGTAGCCAACCATTCTTGTTAATAAATAGGAAAACCGAGGCACTTACCGCATCTGTTGGCACAGTGAAAGTATCTGTATACTGTTGCCATGTTGTTGTATTACCAGTACTAATTGGATCCGGTAGTCCGAAATATTGGGTGCTACCGTCGGCCTTATTAAACATAGCGACAGCTTCTGGTGCAATATTACTTTTGTACCACACACTAAAACGATACTGTTTACCTGGCTCTAGAGTATCAATAGGGTCAAAGTACCACTTAGCGTCACCATCGACGTAGTTGGAAACAGTTACTTTAACACTACGGGAACCTGAATGTCCATTGTTTAGGTATTTGAAGTGTGCTGTGTTAGAACCCCATTTGTTGTGAGACCAATTTTCTGGCTTACTGGAGTTTGTGGCTGATACTGTTTCAAGTGATGGGTTTGGAATCGGCTGCTCATTTGGAATAACTTGGAATTCTACAAGTGAAGCATGATCTATCTGTAACCATCCAACTTTATCTACAACGTGATATAACGAAACCCTATGGCTGTTTACGGGTGTCGTGAAATTTACGCTCATCTCAGCCCAATTTGTAGCTACTGGTGCACTTTTCAGCCATTCATACGAGTAGTTTCCATTAGCATCTACATAGGCAGCCACTACTTGAGTTTCAACATTAGATTTATAAAATTGCCTATATGTATATTTTTGACTAGGCTTAATTTGTACAGGATCTACGAACCACTTAGCGTCACCATCTGAATATTCAGTTACTTCTGTCTTCACACTTCGGTTTCCATCATTGCCATTTTCCTCATAGGTAAATTTCGCTTTGTTATTACCCCAATTATTAGAGCTCCACCAAGCTGGCTTATTGTCATTATTGTCGTCTGGTGTTTCCAATGATGCGTTCGGTAGCAAGTTACCATTAGACGGCGGCTGTGGTGTGTCATCACTCAGTCCAAAGAATACATCGTCAGTCTGTAGCCAGCCATTACTATTTACAACATGAAATACAGTTACCTTATCTGCGTTTTGTGGTGCTGTGAAGTTAGCAGATACTCGCTGCCATTCAACTACATTAACAGGGACTGTTTTAAGCCATTGATACGAGACGTTGTTACTGCTGTCAGTTATCTGTATTACGATTTCGGAGGTTGTACTTGCACGATAGTATGTGCTGTAAGTATATTTCTTTTCGGCTTGTACTTGCACAGGCTTGAAGTACCATTTAGCATCTCCGTTCTGATAATTGCTTACATCTACCCTCAGACTTCGATTACTATCTTTACCATTTTCAAGATAACTGAATGATGCGTTCAGCGTACCCCAACTGTCTTGATACCAATCCATAGGCAGTGTACTGTTGGAACTAACAGTCTCTACCGATGGATTACTTACCAGGTTATTATTAGCTAATACGCGTGAAGAAGGTATGGCTAAAAGAGTGATTAGGAAAGATAATACGAATATAAATTGAAATAACTTTTTCATCTTGTCTCACATTCAAAATTTTTTAGAAAATAAATTGACTTACAGAAATTATAATAACACACGCTAGAGCAATAGTCAATATTATTATAATGAATCCATTATTTTAATAAAAGTATTTACAAAAGCATTATATAGTGTATAATATACTCCAAGAGGGTCTGGCCCATGATGATATATGTATCATACAAGGGCCGGATTCTTTTATTTTTAAAAAAGGAGTTCCTATGTACGGAAGCGTATTAGGACGCAACGTCACCGTTGGTGCCGCTGCCGTATTACCTGCTACTGGGAGTAATCGCACAGTCTTTATTGCTGCTGGAATACTTTTTGTAGCTGGCTTAGTCACTATGGTAGTCTCGAAGCTAGTAGCTGCAAAAGCTAATTAGTTTGAAATTCCTAGTGATCTATACAAAATAGCGGTTTGATATTTCTATCTAGCCGCTATTTTGCTTCAGGACTAAAGAAGAATATGACTACATCAAGCAAAATATTGGCAACAGGCATGTTTATAACTACTCTTGGGCTAGCTGGTTTTGTGCCTAGCGCATATTATTGGTATAGGGATAACAAAGTTACACATGTTGTAGCTACGAGTAATCCTACTGAGAAGGTTACAACTCCGACTGTTGTTGATGCTCCAAAAACAATCACAGGCAAACCTCGACGACTTATCATATCAAGCCTGGGAATGGACTTGCCAGTTACTGATGGAATATATGATACACGTACTGGCCAATGGACACTTTCTACTGACAAAGTACATTATGCTCTTATGACCGTCCAACCAAATGATAAGCAGGGAAATACTTTAATCTATGGCCACTATAGACCTGAGGTATTTGCGAGACTCCATCTTATATCTGCTGGTGCCAGAGCTCAGATAGAGACTACTAACGGATATGTTTTTACTTACATCTTTCAATCTAGCTCTATAGTTAATCCATCGGATACATCAATTCTTAGTTATCAGGGCGAGCCAATGCTTACACTTCAGACCTGTACGGGTGCATTTATGCAAAATCGTCAGCTCTTTGGTTTTAAACTGGTAAGTGTTGAAAAAATTAGCAAAAATTAATACTAAGCAAGTGTTGAGTTAGTAGTTAGGTTAGCAGTTAGACTAGACCTTAGCAACGTCTTTTAATGCGTTTGCATCTAACTTATATCTTCTACCCTCTGTACCCCAGCCACGAGTTTCTGACTGGAATTTTCGTAATATAAATATTTCGAAAAATGCAGTAACAAATATCCCAATTTCAACCCAACGTAAGAAATAAAAATAAGGAAGTGATCCTATCAAGTTCCATCGCTTAATAACTGCTGAAGAAGCTAGGGTAATAATACCTGTGACGACGAAATCAGCAGCTAATACAAACGGTAAGAGTATCCAGTTTCCTGTTACGTATATCATGTACGGTAGCAGGACAAATAGTTGTATGAGATAAAATACAGCCTGCCACATTTGCCAACCAAGGCTAATATCTATAGCCTGTTTCCTTCGTCCAATTTTATATTTTTTAACACCTTGGAAGAAGCCACGTTGCCAACGAAAGTTTTGCTTACAAAAGTCACGAAAACTTTGGGGATCCTGGGTGTAGTTAACAGCCTTTGGTATAAACAAAATCTTACCTAATTTGTAACGGTGAACTTGTAGGGTTATGTCAAAGTCTTCTGTTAAGGTGTTTACTTCAAAATCCAAGTACTTCAATATATCAGTACGAAAACAGGTAATGGGACCAGGGAATACAGAAATCATACCGAGCTTGGACTGTATGCGCCTATTAACATGTTGGCTATATGAGTAAGATACAGCACGGTATGTACTAATCCAGTTTCCGCGTAAACTCTGCACAAATCCTACTGCAACGGCGTATTTTCTTGGGTCTAGTTTCTTTCGGTAGATTCGGAAGTAGTCTTTGCCGAAAACACTATCTGCATCGGCAATATGTAGCCATTGATATCTGGTATCTAGCTGGAATTTCTTAATTGCTTTTTTTACTGCGAGTGCTTTGCCACTACGTTTAACGGTCAGAACATGGTCTTTCCCCAGTATTGATATTGCTTCTTGTCGAGTATTGTCGCTAGAGCAATCATCTACAACAAATATGTCACGTTTGTTTTGTCCAGCTGCAATCGCGGAACGTATAGTGGTGGCTATGATAAGTTCTTCATTGTGGCCGGGTAAGAGAAGAGCCAGCTTTTTTAGTGTGCGACGGTCGATTTTTGCCCATGTCGAAATAGCGCGATGCGAATTCGCTATTGGGCGTCTAGATAATGTTGTCATCCCCCGTGAAATTATCGGTAACTGGCGCCTGGAGTACATTGATGATCGCTTAGTCATTACAATTGGCTTCGAAATTATAAAGTCAGGTGAGCTACGGTCAATCAAAGTATTGCCATACAAACTCTCCATACAATCCACCTCTTATTACGAAAATATGATAACACAAAATGAACAACAAAGCAAGAACTTTGTAAAATAGTTTTTTTCGTTCTAGTGAAACTTTATTGATATGATTAAATGTATGAACAGCAAGAGGGTATTGCTGTCGGTAGGGATAGTTTCTGGAATATTATGTGTCGTAGCTATTGTCGTGTACTATTTTCATAACAACCACAAACATCTGATAACAGATACTCCAATAAAAGCTACTTACGAACAGAGGGTAACAGATCAAGAAATTGTACATAAAACTGACCCAGTAACCAAGGTACTTGATACCCATACTGCAGCGACTAAGGATAACAAGAAAATGCAACTGCTTTGGCAGCAGGATTTTTCTAAAGTTTCAAAGGGTACGCCTGATCCGAGGTTTTGGAACATTGCTACCGAAGCAACACATGTTTACAACGGAGAAATGCAACGATACAGTCCTAATTCTGAAAACGTACGCATAGAAAATGGTCGATTGATACTTGAGGCACACAGAACTAATGATGGTTATACCTCTGGCCGTATCGATACCAAGGGAAGAGTACATATAGAGAGCAATAGTCGCCTAGAAGCGAATATTAAGCTCCCTAGAGGTAAGGGAACTTGGCCAGCTTTTTGGTTGCTTTCGTCTAATCAGCCGGTTACCTCGCGTATGAATCCTAATGATGCAGATTGGCAAAAAGATCGTTTCTATATGTGGGACGGAGAGATTGATATTATGGAAGCTTATGGTGTATTTCCGGGTATGGCGGAAGCAACAGTGCATACGTTTGATTTGAGCCAGGAAAAACAATATAAGATTCCTGGTAATCCGCATGATTTCCATACATATTGGCTTGAGTGGGATAGTGAACGGTTAACAATCGGCATAGATGAGTTTGCGTATAATACATACGGCAAATCGAGTAGTCTCAGCAGATGGCCTTTTACAGAAGATAACAAGTTTTATATTATTTTGAATTTAGCTATGGGGGGAACAGGGGGCGGACAGATTGTTAGTAGTAAGGATGATGTGTGGCGTCTGGAAGTTGAATCAATAAAATATTATCGTTTATAGCTCGTTGATGATAGTAATATGAGCGCCGATAGAATTTAATCGTTCGGCTAGATCTTCATACCCTCGATTAATTGAATAAACATTTCGTAAAATAGAAATACCATTCGCGGCTAACATACCGATAAGCAGGAGTACGGCAGGTCTCAGGGCTGGTGGGCAAACAATATCTGCTGCACTAAATCGGGAAGGACCGTCTATATAGGCTCGATGTGGATCGGCCAGCGTTACGTTGACACCCAATTTGCGCATCTCAGTATAATACAGTGCGCGCTCCTCATAAACCCAGTCATGTATTAGGGTACGGCCACGAGCGACGGCGGCTATTGGTACAAAATACGGCAGATTATCGATATTTAATCCTGGATATGGTCTTGCATAGATTTTCTCCTCCAAAGCATGTAATTGTCCATCATGTTTATAAATTATTATATCTGCTAACCATGTGAAATTATTATTTGCACGATACCATTCGCCGATTTCATACTTCAATCCCATATGTTTTAACTTAATCAGTTCTAGTTCGATGAATTCTATTGGTACACGTGTAATAGTTAACTTCGAGTTAGTAGTTACAGCAGCGGCTATGAAAGTCATTGCTTCCACTGGATCCTCACTAGGATAGTAAGTGATATTTTTTTTGATTTTACTTACGCCTCTTACATGGAGAGTTGTAGTGCCTATACCGTCAATTTTTACACCTAACTTTTTCAAGAAGAAACAAAGATCCTGAACCATATAGTTAGCACTAGCCATTTTTATAGTGATATCATTCTCAAGCTTGGCGGCTGCCATTAACACATTTTCCGTTACCGTGTCGCCAGATTCGTACAGTATAATTTCTTTTGGCGATCGCTTGTTCACCGACACTTGATACTGTCCAGATTTGGCTTCTACGCTAACGCCAAATTCTTCTAAGGCAAATAAATGAGGCCTGACCGTGCGTGTGCCTAGTTTGCAACCTCCAGCGTATGGAATACTGAAGTGTTGGAAAATATGCATTAGGGGGCCTAGCATCATTAGTACTGAGCGAGTTTTTCGTGCAGCTTGTCTATCCATTTTATCCATCATAAGTTGCTCTGGGGGTTTTATTTCCAGATCATTATTCGCCAGCCATTTTATACCTACTCCTATGCTAACCAGTACTTCAATTATTCGATTGACTTCTTCAATTCGAGGCATATGCTTTAGGCGTGTTGTTCCTTTATTTAGGAGTGACGCGAATAACAGGCAAACTGCTGCATTTTTAGAAACTCGTGTTTGAACGGAGCCCCGTAGCTCGTGACCACCCTCGACTCGTAGGTTTACGGCTCCGCCCGAAATGCTTATAAGTGGTTTTTTTAGTACATCGCTAATGCGTCCTAATGTTTCCAAACTAAGGTTTTGCCTGCCGTGCTCTATACGATTTATTGCTGACTGGCTGGTACCAAGCTTCCGTGCAAATTCTGTCTGCGTAAGACCTCGGTCCTGCCTTATTTGATAAATTAATTGGCCAATTTTTTCATTTGTGGTCATAACTATTAATGTAACATATCGTATAAGGTATAAATAATCAAGTATTTTAGTTGATACCTGCTACAGGTTACAATATAAATATGGTGTACAGTATGATGTGGCGCAGTATGGCTTGGCCATATATCGATATAAAAGATTAATCAAAGGAACCTGAAGTGGCAGTATGAAAGATTTACTCGTAGCAAAACTTATTAGGGCAGAGGAAGAACGACAGCGCGAAGGATTAGAGCTAATTCCTTCGGAGAACTATGTATCTCGTGATGTACTACAGGCAATGGGTAGTATCTTTACTAACAAGTACTCGGAAGGCTATCCGGGAAAGCGTTATTATGGTGGTCAAGAATACACAGATCAGCTGGAAGAGCTTGCTATAGAAAGAGCTAAACGACTATTTGGTGCCGATCATGCAAATGTTCAACCACATTCTGGTGCACCAGCTAATGAAGCGGTCTATCATGCTTGGCTGGATGCTGGTGATACGGTTTTAGCGATGGACTTGAGCCATGGTGGTCATTTGACACACGGACATCCAGTTACGGTACTAGCAAGACAATATAACTTCATTCGCTACAAAATGAAAAACATCGAAACTGGCGAGATAGACTATGACGAGCTACGTAAGTTAGCGAGGAAGCATAAGCCAAAAATTATACTAGCCGGATTTAGTGCTTATCCCCGAGAGTTAGACTATGGTAAATTTGCAGAAATTGGTAACGAAGTCGGTGCGTTATTGATGGCGGATATGGCACATATTGCCGGCTTGATTGCTGGTGGAGTAGCGAAAAATCCATTTGACTTTGGTTTTCATGTCATTACTACCACAACACACAAAACACTACGTGGGCCACGAGGTGGATTGATTCTAAGTCGTGGTATTGTTAGCAATCCACTCAAGAAAGTGGAAAAAACACTAGAGAATATACCTACACTAATAGATAGAACTGTATTTCCTGGCGTACAGGGTGGACCGCACATGCATATTATTGCTGCAAAAGCAGTCGCATTTGGTGAAGCATTACGACCAGAATTTAGGACTTACTCCGCGCAGATTGTAAAAAATGCAAAAGCACTCAGCAGGGCGGTACTCGCTAAAGGCTTTCATCTGATTACAGGTGGAACAGATAATCACCTATTGCTTGCCGACGTACATAAGTCATTTGATATAGATGGCAAAGTAGCAGAAACGGCTTTGGACGCAATTGGTTTGACGCTAAACAAAAATGCTATCGCTGATGATCCATTGCCACCATTTCGTCCGAGTGGCATAAGATTTGGAACACCGGCTATTACTACGCGTGGTTTATCAGAAGAGCATATGCAACAAATAGCTGATTGGATGTATGAAGCAATTAAGAATCACCAAAACGTAGAAAAGTTACAAGTACTACGTAGTGAAGTTAGAAAATTTGCAAAAAAGTTCCCTCTGCCTAGTGACACTGATTGAATTAGATATAGGGGTAACAATAAACTTAAATAGGATTTTGTATTAGGACTGGTTCTAGCTCGAGCGCTAATTCAAATTTATTATAGACTGTATCTGTTAACTTTTGCTTGAATAGTAGAAGGTCATGCGTAGATGAAGAATGATCATTAATAACAACTAATGCTTGTTTGTGCCACAAGCCCATACCAGTATCTGAGTCAATGTATCCTTTCGGGAAACCAGCTTGCTCAATAAGCCATGCAGCAGATACCTTATACTTACCGTCTGATAACTTCCAAGTTGGTATTCCAGGAAATTTACTAACTAGCTTGATTTGTTGCTCAGCAGTTATTATGGGATTGCTGAAGAATGAGCCACAATTAGCTACTTTTGACGGATCTGGAAGTTTATTTGATCTAATCGCTATGACAGCCTGACGAATGCTCTCGGGTGTATAGCTAGTAATATGATTTTTACTTAAATATTCTTGTAATGGCTTATAGAGTGGGGGGACTTGGCATATTCTACTTAGTCGTAACTTTACTGACGTGATTATAAATCGATTTTTATCAGACGTCTTAAATCGGCTGGTTCTGTAGCCAAACGAACATTCATCATTTGATAGATTAACATATTTATTTAATTGTTTATCAAAAGCTTCAAGACTAACAAACACATTCTTTATTTCTTGCCCATATGCACCAACATTCTGTACCGGTGTTCCTCCCACTGTACCTGGTATCATAGATAGCTGTGCTATACTACAGAATCCTAAACTTACTGTTTGTTCAACTATTTTGTCCCATATTTCCCCAGCACCAATAGTAAAGTATGACTCTGTTTCGTCTATTTTGGTCTGCTCAAACCCTAAAATACGGTTGACTATGACGAGACCATTAAATCCATCATCTGGCCAAATTATATTACTACCACTGCCAATAATAATTGTCGACAAGCCTCTGCTATTTGCCCAGCTCATGAGCTGTGAGAGTTCTTGTTTGTCATGAACTTGTGCTAAATAATTTGCGTTACCACCCAAGCGCATTGTGGAGTATGCGGAAAGTGCAACATTTTCTTTTATGTTCATTAAAGAAATTATACCAGCTAGTCTTGATATAAGGCATCACAGGGCGTAACATATATGAACGTATGAGTGAGATGAAAAGTGAACAATTTCCTTACAAGAAGCTTGGTGTGTGGCTAAAGGCATTACGTCATAAAAAACGATGTAGTCTAGCAGAGGTATCGGGCGCGGTTGAAATAGACATAAATCAGCTTTCGGATTATGAGTCCGGTAAGGCTAGACCGAGTGAAGATATATTGATTCTACTGATAAGTTATTTTTCACTTAAAGAGGAAGAAGTAGCCAAAGCATGGGATTTAGCTGGCTACAACAACCGAAGTGATACCGTGCGTGAACATCTGGAGAATGTGACTGTTCAATCAGTGTTTGTATTACCGATGGATGCAAGAGTAGTTTACACAGATATGACACATATCACTTCCAATAAATTCGGATTAACAATTAATTTTTTGCAGACTGACGGTATTGGCGGACAAGCTCTAGCAGTTTCTCGCGTTGGTATGAGTATTGAACATGCTCGTCAGCTACTCAAGATTCTAGAAAAATCACTAGCAAGCCATCAACAAAAACTACTCCCAGCACCAGATGTATCAAAAAAAGAGCAGGATGAGCTCTAAGTTCTTTGGTTTTTCTACTTGTAGATAATAAAAAAAATTTGTAAAAATCATACAAAGGGGTTTATTATAAACTTAAGCGTACTGTATTCGCTATTAGTAAGGAGCATTTATGAACCCAGACACAAACAATAATAATCCATTATCAACTGATGACCAACAGGCTAATAATAGTGTAGCCTCACAGCCAGAAGTTACCTCTACAGCCAACCCTACGGTAGCCCCCATGCCTGAAGCTACTCCGTCGGTAGCTGATGATTCCAAGCTAGAGACGACGCAACAGTCTGTGCAATCACCAACTAATGATTCGCCTGTAGCAAGTACCACGTCGAACAACGCAACAACTCCGACAATTAATACACAGCAAGTTGTGCAGCCAAGCATAAACGCTGGAGAATCGCCTACTCCAACGAATTCGGTAACCAATCAGCCACTCCCAACAGATGTTCCACCAGCAGCTACCGCTACTCCAAGTCCAAGCAATAAGACTTTAATATTTGCTATCGCGATATTGGTGTTAGTTATAGTCGTTGCTATTGGTCTGTTATTGATGTAGTCGACTGGTTAAATATCGTTCTACTCACATTCATGAAAAAATCTTACTTTGTCAAGGCCTAAGTGAATTTCTGGAGTAATTATTTAAAACAGTAAAAAACAAAGTACTTTATAACATGAGCTTGGTACACCCGGAGGGATTCGAACCCCCGATCTTAGGTACCGGAAACCTACGCTTTATCCAGCTAAGCTACGGGTGCTTAATTATTAGATTATCAAACAGAGGTGAAATTTGCTATAATGGGCTAGTTGAATGTGCCCGCGTAGCTCAGTGGATTAGAGCATCTGTCTTCGGAACAGAGGGTCGGCGGTTCGAATCCGTCCGCGGGTACCAGCTAGGTAATTTCGTTAATTTTGCTGATATTTCCATATAAAAAGTTTTTTTGAAAGTTTCAGTGAATATAATACGCTTACTTAGGGTAATTAATTTCTATAATTATGGCGGGTGTAGCTCAGTTGGTTAGAGCGCCAGATTGTGGCTCTGGAGGCCGTGGGTTCGACCCCCATCACTCGCCCCACTTTTGTTTATTGAGTATTTGCCTAATCCACTGACTATTTACTAATGCAAAGAATACGACATCTCAATGACTTCAAGGCTGTTAATCAATTTTTAAATTCGTTAATGTCCGAAGCTAGCTCTCGTGATCGCGCTTATAAATTAGATAATATGCGGAAACTAATGGCGTACTTGGGCAATCCGCAAAATTCTTACAGAGTAATTCACGTAGCAGGTACTAGCGGCAAATCATCCACATGCTATTTCATAAGTGCTATGCTGCAAACCAGTGGGCAAAAAGTTGGGCTTACGGTCTCACCGCATGTATATGAGGTGAATGAGAGAGTTCAAGTAGACACGGAACCTATGCCCGAAGCTTTATTCTGTACCGAATTTTCAATTTTTTTAGACGAAATACGTAATTCTGATGTAAATCCAACCTATTTTGAAATATTAGTAGCCTTCGCATACTGGGAGTTTGCCAGACAAAGAGTTGATTACGCAGTAGTTGAAGTTGGCTTAGGCGGCTTATTAGACGGTACAAACGTGGTTGAGCAGGAGAACAAGATTTGCGTTATAACTGATATCGGTCATGATCATACCAAGATTCTCGGCAATACTTTAGCCGAGATTACCTTTCAGAAAGCCGGTATTGTCTTACCAAAGAACATAGTATTTAGCTTCGATAAGCCGGGTGATACGGGCAAAGTTTTACGCGACGTTTGTAATGAAAAAGGAGCACGTTTGGTAGAGGTTGACGAGATAAGCTCAATTAACGACAGAACAGATATTCCATTATTCCAAAGACGAAATTGGCAGTTAGCACTTGCTGTTTTGCGATACTTAGTTACGCGTGATAGGCTTCGCATGCCTGCTAAAGCCAGACTGTATAAGACTGCTTCTATCTGCATACCCGCTCGGATGGAAAAATGGGAATATGAGGGAAAAACTATAATTTTTGATGGGGCGCATAACTATCAAAAATTAAAATTTTTAGTAAAAAGCCTTAACAGTATGTACCCTAACCGGAGAATAGTAGGCATAGTAAGTATGGTGAAGTCTCCGGCCAATAAAATCAAAAGTAATATGCGTGTATTATTGCCTTCGCTTTCGTACGCTATAGTTACTAATTTTCATATCTCAAATCTGAATAGGAACGCGACGGATTCGCAAAAAATCCTTAACCAATGTCTAAAGTTAGAATTCACGGAATGTGAGGCGATAAGCAATCCCGCAGAGGCGATCAAAGCTGCATTACGTCGTGAAGAAGATATAATACTAATAGTTGGCTCACTCTTCTTGCCGTCTTCTATAAAACCATATCTGGGATCAGTAAAAATATGAAGATTCGAGCTTTAGCAGCTATTGACTCAATGCAAGGATTGGCTAATAAAGAGGGAATTCCATGGGATCTACCGTCTGACAAAAGATATGTTCGGAGAATGACCGCAGATGGTAGCTTACTGATGGGCTTCGGAACCTACAAAGAACTGCCTAAGCCACTCCCTGGACGTTATAACTACGTATACAGCAATAGAGAAATATCTCTTCGCAAAGGCTTCTATACTGTGACTGATTTGAAAAGTTTCCCCGATAACGCTCCTGAAAAACTTTGGGTTTTTGGTGGTGCGAAGACCTTTGCGCAAACAATAAATTACATCGATGAAATCTATATAACGCAGTTGAATCATGATTTTGCATGTACAAAGTTCTTCCCAGCGTTTAAAGACGATTTTGAATTGGTTAGCGAAACTAAGCCGCAATCGGAGAATGGAATTAAATATAAATTCCAGATTTGGAGGAGGAAACATTGAAAAAACAGATAAAATTTGTTAGAGTTCACAAGTAATTTCCTGCAAGCAGCAGTTAATTACGGGCCAGTAGCTCAGCTGGTTAGAGCACCTGCCTCTTAAGCAGGGTGTCGAGGGTTCGAGTCCCTCCTGGCCCTCCAGAACCGTAGGCTGTATAGAAACAGTACTTGTTTTGTGTATAATGAAGTTTATGGCAGAACCTACAAAAAGAGACTGGGTCATAATCGTCTTGTTTATAGCGGTTATTGGTACAAATTGGTATTGGTATAAATCAAGTCAAGATATATTCAAGATTCTTGAATTTCAGGGTTGGAATGATTATAAACTGTTCGTTCAGAATGCGAAGCTACATAAATGTTTTGAGGAAAACGCTAGACCTTGCGATATCAGACCCCCCGATGTACCTCAGCCAAAACTATAAATGATTTAGAATAAGATAATTTGGCTCCAATGATGCACTCGGTAGCCTTCCAATACTGGTTATGTTTAAACAAGAGTAATCTGCGCTTGCTGTTGAAAAAAAAGCAAATCCCATAGTAGTATATGCTTATGCCTAAAATGGCAAAGTCAAAAAATAAATTTATATCTGTAATTAAATATCTTGCTGGCGCTTCTATAGTTTTTGGTATTCTGTTTGTTCGTTTCTCGGATTCTCCATACGCAGGATTTATCGGGATCTATATATTTGGATTCATATTGTTTTTGTGTTTGATCGTGGCTATATACTCGCAAGTCGCTCGTGCGACCGAGAGGCACGGTTCTTCCCCCGCCACAAATAATAATATAAAGCAAACCAAACAGCCCACTGGTCTGCCGTTGAGACACGGCATATCTTCTGGAAATATTTTATTTTTATTCGTCATTACACTTATCTCGTTATATTTTTTTATAAACTATGGCTTTATACGGTTCACGCCTTTTGGCTTTAGTGTAGCTGCATTTATTCTGATTACCATAATGCTTACCCTACCATCTATGCTATTTGGCTTAACCAAAAAAACAGTATTCTTTGGCATAATGTGTTGCCTAATTTTAGTAATCTTTTGTTTCTCTTGGTATTCACATCAGTTTAATAATAAATCAGAAGAATATAAGATAGATCAACTAAGAATAGCAGGACAATTTCCAACCAAAGTATATTTTCTTAATAATTACTCTCCCCCAAAATATAAGTTGCTTAAGCTTGAAGTCGGAAGAGATGAGGTAATAGCTAGCATGTTGGTTAAAAGTGATATGTATGTTACCGAAGATGGTTATTACAGACGTTATAATTATTCTCAAATTGTAGTTGATCAATATAACATAAATACGGCTAGTTTTTGGGATAGATGCGTCAAATTAAAACATAATTCTAAGTTAAATGCCGGTATAGCCAAGCTGGAGAGTAGATTTGAATATGAAGTTCTTGGAGTGGTATATGAAAATGGAAGCTGTATGGGAATTAAGATAAGACAAGTAAACGCCGCGACCGATAGCGAAGTTATAAGGACTCTTAACGAAATGTTTAATTCGTTAAAGCCATATGACGCAAGGGAGTTGCCACTTATAAATCGAGAAAGAGGCAGTACGATTTTTTAAATGGCACGGATAGCCGAACAGTCTCAGTAACATCGCCCTATAACTATTTACCGCAGACGAATTCATGGTATAGTGTAATGTAGGTACCAGATTTTAGCTTGAGTTAGGCTGGGTATGGAATTGGGATATGGAAAAGAGCTTTGGTCAGATTAAAAAGTCTCCTGAGTTTCCAGAATTTATCGGGCAGGACTACGAACAATGGCTTGAATATAGAGAAGAAAATGGCCAAGAGGCGTATAAATACAGGCGACTTTATGAAGAGGCTGCTCGGCAGCTGGCTAATTTGTACAAATACGCGGATGAACATAATTTAGATTTGCCGGATCCAGGGGATGGTTTTGCCTAAGTCTACACCAATCTATGCACAGGTTGAGCTAGGTGATAATCAAATTGAACGAGCCAAGAGAATACTAAGGGTGAAAGGCTATAATCACTCCGAATGGTTTTTTGGTAGCAAGAAGGTTGATCGTTGGTTTGGGTACACTTTTGGATATAAAATTTGCAAAGCTTATTCTGCACGAATTAGCAAAAAATCGTCTGATTTAGTTAATACTGCCGCTGAACTGATACTCGACTACATGCGCTACTGACTTATCAATCTGAGCTGCGCTCTAGGTGTATAATAAATTTGTGAGAGTAGAATTTTATTTTGATCCGAGTTGCCCTTTTTGCTGGATAACTAGTCGTTGGTTGCTTCGTGTAAGCGATAAAAGGAATCTGAGCATTTTATGGTGTCCGTTTAGCCTAGCTCTGAAGAATGACGAGTTGATTACCAGCCAAAATAAATCAGAATTTAGCGAAATCCATAAATCTTCTCACCGTATACTAAGAGTAATTACTGCGGCCAGAACCAATGGTGCGAATGTTATAGATCTATATACTGCGTTTGGCATTGCTTACCATCTGGGAAAAGAGCCGTATGACGATAATTTAATAAAGAGAGTTCTAAAAGAGAATAATCTACCATCAGAGTTAATTATTTCTGCCGATGATACCAGTCTTGATGAGGTATTACAGCAATCAATATCTTCAGCGACAGATATTGTTGGCCAAGATGTAGGTGTACCGATAATAATTTTCCAAAGCACGAATGGTGAAAAGAATGGATATTTTGGACCAGTATTAGATAGTTTGCCGGATACTGACGAAGGCTTGCAGTTATGGGATGGGCTGATTAAGTTTGCAGATAACAAGCATTTTTATGAATTAAAGCGTAGTCGTTCTGCAGGCGACCCCGATGTATATTCTACTGGCAAGTGCTGATTAAATTCTTTACGAACATCTATTTGTTGCCGTAGTTTGTATGATTATCATTAATTCTTAATGGTGCAAAAAGCAAGAAAATACGTTATAGTATGGTTTTGTAAAAAAGGGATGGTTGGGTCTTTATCTTTATGTTGAGCCATTTTTATATATATCGTAATAAGTATAAGTACGCGTTGCGGATACTACTAGTGTTCGCTAGTATTTCGTTGTGTTCACTTTTGCCACCCATTACCAATCAAAGTACTTCTAGCCTATCAGACAGTAAAAAATCTACACATCCATCTTCACAGTATATTGCAACTAACTATGATAGCCCGAATGTAATTACTGCAAGTGCAGCAAAGGGGATTGCTGATATTAGTAATGCTACTGATATTTTAGTTGATAGGGCTTCGGTCTTTATTGGAAAAGGTACGGTATTTATATATATGAATATTCGTTCAGTGGGTATGGTATTGGTAAATATTGGTAGATTATCAATATTTGCTACCGGAAAAGCTGTTTATTTTGCTACTAGTATAGTAGTAAATAGTATTTCTGGGATTTCTCAGATATTAGGTACAGTTTTTGGTATTTTCACTAAAGTACCATCGGTTAGTGCATACATAAGACCTGCCAACTATGCTAATGTACCGACAATTGATAATACCTTTGCATCTAGAGATGTACAGCAAATTTTATCTTCGAGTTCACACACTAACAATGGTAATAACAATCAGCCATCCAACTTAGCATCGACTAAAGATAATAATTCACCCAGCCCAACTTCATCGGCTACGCAATGGCCACTTCATGGTCAGATAACCACACTATTTGGTGTGCCAGAATGGCCATTCCAACCTATACATACAGGTATTGATATCAGTTCTGGCAGTCCTGCTGGTATTACACCAATAAAGCCATTCAGATCTGGCCGCATTGTTAGTGTTGTTTCGTCAAATGTAGGGCTAGGGAACCATATAATCATAGATCATGGAGGAGGAGTTACTTCGGTATACGCCCATATGTCATCAATTATCACAAAGAAAGGCGATAAGGTGGATTTAAGCACCGTTCTTGGCTTTGAGGGCTCCACAGGTGCGTCGACAGGTCCCCATCTGCACTTTGAAGTACGGCAAAATGAGCAACCCATCAACCCTAAGCAATTTTTTAGCACTCTACCCTGAAGAGTTAATTTTTGAGTTTGGCTTTTACTGTTTTGATTATGATGCTTCGCCAACGTGATTGGTATTGAAGTTTACTCCAATCGTGTATGCGCCCCAGGCAGCTTCTTCTGATTTCGATAGTTTATTTGCTTTTTCGACCCAGTTCTTTACTGTTGACTCTTTGATAGTAATATCCTGACCAATTTGTAATAATGGCGAACCAGCTTGTTGTGTTAATAATGCTTCTGCGAAAATAATCTTAGCTTTGCTGAGATTTACCTTATTAACTATTCCATAAGTCTGAATTGCTTTGCGAGCCATTAAAGTATATGAATCTCCTGGCTGTGCTACGTAATGATATGAAGTCTCTTCTTGTTTATTATCTTTTGTTTGTTTGTTCTCTTGCTTGACGGGTTGGCTTTCATTACTTTGTGCGTTAACTTTCCTAGCTAGTACACTAGAGGCAATAGGAGCAACAATCAGTGTAATCAATATTGCGATGAATATGAATTTATATTTTGTTAATGTTTTCATTATAGATTTGAACCCTCTCTTTATCCACCCTATTTGATATACCCTATTATCATAACAGCAGTTGTGTGTATTGACAATAAAGTTTTGTTAGATTAAATCCGTTGTTTTTTTATGTAGCTTAAGTTACATATAGTCATCAATGAGTTAAAGCAGAGTATATTGACTTTGTTAGCGTAGTAACTTTATTTTTGCTACTCTGTTTAGTGATGAAATTGTTAAACGGTGCAGAACTAGCTGGATTTATAAAGAAAAGACAGGCCGAAGATGTTGATCAATTATGGCGAATTGACGGAATTAGACCAAAATTAGCGATAATTCAATGTATTGATGACCCTGTTATAAATACATATGTTAGGTTGAAGAAAAGTTACGGTAGAGATGTTGGTATTGAGGTGCAGCATTATCAAACAACACAATCAAAAATCGCGAAATTGTTGCAAAAACTGAATTCTGATCAATCCATACACGGTATAATCGTACAGCTTCCGTTAGTTAACCCAGATGAAACGGAAACTATCGTAAATCTTGTTTCACCCGAAAAAGACGTAGATGCGTTGGGTAGTAAATCAGTTTTTGACCCAGCTACGCCAATGGCAATCTTGTGGTTATTGGCAGGATATAATATAGAATTGGCAGGTAAGAGGATACTATTAATTGGGCGAGGTAAATTAGTAGGAGCACCATTAGAGAAGATTCTTACTAAATCTGGGTACAATGTTACGGTTGTAGCTAGAGAAGTTGAACGACTTATTGATTATACACTGGGTGCTGATGTGATAATCACTGCTACAGGTAGCCCAGCGATATTATATTCGAATATGATTAAAGAGGGGGCTATAATAGTAGATGCTGGTGTAGCCAGTGAAGCGGGTAAGACTGTTGGTGATGTAGCTGAAGATGTCTATAAGCGAGATGATATTACAATTACGCCAGCTAAGGGTGGCGTAGGACCCTTAACAGTCTGTGCATTATTCGAAAATGTTATTCGTGCAACGCGGTATATATCCTCTAAGCGAGAGAAATAAGCTTCTTATAAATCTCTGGCGGCATGTTGGCGGGTTGCATCGAACGATAATTATAGTTTGATGGCGTATCATAATGATATTGTAGAAGCTCTAGGTACTGCTGCTGCGCTAGTGTCATTGCTACTCTGGATTCACGAATTTCTCCCACGCATTCCAGCGGTTTCTCTGTATCAATCCCGAGTAGCTTATTGAATGTAGAATTGAGTGATGGATCAAGCAGTAGGTTTTTACCAGCCCATAGACTTTCCAGTTTTTCACGCTCTACGAATGGTGTAAGAACGAGAAATGTGAATGCACACTTTGCACACTCTCCACACCAGGATATCTTATTACTATTGAGAGTATATGCACGATTACACGAGCTGAACACGTCAATATACTTATCGAATGCAATTTTTGCAAAAATCTCAGCGATACGCAGTTCACTGAACGGCCGTAGAATTGAATAGTAGCGATAGGTTTCGCCAAAATGATCTAATAGTAAATCTTGGTAGTCTTGTTCAAACTCCTGAGTTTTTGAATACTGATGGTTAATACTTTCACCTTGGTATATTAGAGTACTTTCATTAGCAGAGTATTCGTTAGATACAACTACATCGCGATTACCCGAGAGTATCGCTACGACAATCCCAACACATGCCAGAATAGCGGATATGGGGATGTGTCCATTTAAAGCGCCTTGTTGGTTTAGCTCGAATATTTTAGAATCAAGCGTTCGCTCAACCCATAAATGAGGAAGACCTATTCGTTCGATGAGAGGAGAAAGTCGAGTCCTATGATTAAGACTCCAAGTTGTCAAGCTATCTATATTATTGCGGAGTAGCTCTATGCTAACGAGTGAATCCTTGCCTCCCCCAATGCCGACTAATAAGCCTTTTGTAATTGATTGTATTTTATGATTTTGAGATATTGTCGCGTTTACAGGAAAATTAATTGAGTAATTTGGGCTTAGCTTATTTTTATACCAGAATTCTCCGAGTCCTTTCTGGTATGTTTTATTGAAAAAAGTTGCTGTATGTTGATCTAATACTCCTTTGTTTATCAATATGTTTTGTGGTACGTACATTTTGTAATAAGAGATACCAGCCATAAAGAAAAGATTTTCTATTGCTCTTTGCAATATTTTTGAATCAAAGGGAACAAATTCAAAGTCAAACTTGTAAGTTTCCACTAGTTCCAGTTTGTTGTCAAAGCAATATATGAAAGTGAGTTTTTTTTCGGCTTCATCGAAACGATAATCCTGGAATGCAAACTGCTTATACGGCAACGACATCATAGTTTATTTACGGCATCCTTAAACTGTAGCCCACGATCTTCGAAATTTTTAAACATATCGAAGCTGGATGTGCCTGGTGATAATATTACGCTGTCACCACTTCGGGCTAACGTTTTTGCATATTGGACAATTTCTGGCATATTAACATTTTTTAACACGTCGAATGCCAGAAATCCATGACTTTCTAGCTCTTGTTGCAGTCGATCTCCTATCTCACCAATAATTATCACTTTTCTAATGTCCGCAGCATGAAGTAAGATGCTACGTGCAAGCTCACTTAGGTCTAAATGTTTATCTACTCCGCCGATAATCAGTATTTTATTACTAACAATAGATTCGATAGCGGCGATTGTTGCACTAGGTGCGGACGAAAACGAGTCATTGTAGTAAGTTATCCCATTGGCAGTACGGATTTTTTCCAGTCGATGTGCTAAGCCATGAAAATTTTTGATAACTTTTTTAATTGCGTGAATGTCGTTTGAAATATTCCAGACTACGGTAATTGCTGCGCAGATATTTTGCCAATTATGCCGTCCAATTAGCTTAATGTCATTAGTGCTACAAATAGTTTTATCGTCTATAACAATATTTGTACTATTGCTGTCTTCTGTTAACCCTTCCAGCACATAAGCACCTGGCGTATTCATATAGGGTATAAGTTTTCCTCTGCCGACAGAAGCAATCTTTTTCGAATAGCTGTTATCATAGTAATAAACTGCAATATCATTTTTGCGCTGGTATTTGAATAATTGACTTTTGGCGTTTATGTATTCGTCTAATGACTTATGCCAGTTTAGGTGCTCAGGTTCAATCATTAGACATACTGCGATTCGTGGCGAGAATTTAAGGTCTATCAACTGGAAATTTGCTAGCTCTAAAACAATATAGTCTTGTGGATGAATCCGATTTTTCAATAATTCCAAGGGCGGTGTGCCGATATTACCTCCGAGATGTACTTTTTTGCCGGTAGCTTCTAACATTTTAGCAACTAGTGTACTGGTGGTTCCTTTGCCCTTAGTACCGGTTATGCCAATGATGTTACGAGTCGGACAAACACGAAGGAATTCGTTCGTATTGGTCCATACCTTATCAAGTATTTTAGGTGATTCGGGATTAGCTTCTTGTATTTGATGTGGATGTAAAGCTGGTGTACGGATAAGCAAATCATACTTTTCTAAATTTCGCAGATAATTATTGCCAAGTTGTGATCTGGTATTGTTCGGTATGTCAATGTTTGTAGAAGAATCGCAAATAGTAATCTCATTTTCCGGTTTATTCCAATACTCATAGGCTGATTTGCCCTGGCTTGCAAAGCCTAGTATCGCGATTTTCATACCTACTATTGTATCCTAAAAACTATATATGAAGTCATTTGGCAATCATAATCAATCTAAATGAAATATTGCGAACTCTTGCTAGGTTAGCTAACCTAGCAAACAGGCTGTCTAAGTATTAGGTTGATACAATAGAATCTTGTTGGTTGACTTCTTGCTTAATCATTTCGGCTACTTGTCGGGGGGTCATGTTTGACTTCACGATAAATTGGCTTACATTTAGGTTAGCCAATGCCCTAGGCGCCTCTTGTTCACCCATATTCGTGAGAACAACTACTTTCATATCTTTGCCCCATTCTGTTTCCCTGAGCTTTTGTAGCATTTCGGCACCGTCCATAACCGGCATCATGACATCGAGTAATACAATATCTGGCCTCATTTTTTCGATTAGCTGAAGCCCCAATTCGCCATTTTCTGCAGTCTCAACAACGTAACCCTCTGCTTCGAATTTAATCCGATACATTTGGGATATTGCTGAGTCATCTTCTATGACAGCTACTCGGATTGCTTTTTTCATAATATATATATTTAGAGTGTAACACAAACAGATTTCTTATTCCTAAGTTACTGCGTAGGTAAGTTAAGCACTTCACATACAACATCTACAACTTGAGCTGGAGTGTGATGTGCTTTTACTATGTATCTATCTACACTAAGAAAGCGTAGGTCATGCGGTGCCTCATCTTTACTCAAGTTCGTTAAAATAATTACACGGATATTTGCACCCCACTCGAATTGCCTTAGTTGCGTCAACATTTCGGCACCGTCCATAATCGGCATCATAACGTCAAGTAATATTAGGCTTGGATTAAATTTCTCTATTATCGCAAGACCTGATTCACCATCTGAGGCAGTTCTTACTTCGAATCCTCTAGCACGCAATTTGAAGTCATACATAGATGAAATAACTAAATCATCATCTACAATTACGATTTTTTGTTTCGCCTGCATACTTTACTTAGTGTAACAATTAACAGCTTATAGGCAACAGCCTTGAATTAGTATTTGTTCTTAATAGGGGGTATTATTCTGTCCGCAATTCGTTTGAGTAGTCCAATATCTTTAGTGTTTATTGACCTATCTTTTATCTCATCAACTCTAAACAACTTGGCTGTGTTGGTACTCGATTTTTTTGGGGTTAGCACAGTTTGTGCAGTATTGAAATAATATATTGTTAAATATTTACTTCTTATTTACCTGACATGTTTGATTTGTTAAATGGTGAGTGTTCGCATGTGTTTGATCCTTGTAGTAGCTCTAGCTTAGTTATATTTATGTTAGCAAGCATCAGAATTTCATATTTGATAGCTTCCATCGGATTATCATTTTCTTGAATAAGATGTCGTGGTAGTTCCCAGTATTGTCCTTGTCTTTCCAGGAGTATAATTTTGTTCACCAGGCTTTATTACGAAGCTACCGACGCTATATGTGGCTTTGAGTACTTAGTGAATATAGATATTTCTGTAACATAGTATGGACAGGTGTTTAAATTACTTTTCTGTACAATTAATTCATGTTGTTAGATAATTCACTGCACTTAGTTGTAGCAAAATTACAATGTATATAGAGATTTGGGAGGTTCGCATGATCAACAAACTATTGAAGTATGCGGTGAGAGTGATAGTTATTTTTATAATCTCTGTCAGTAGTATCTCTGTCATGACAACTAATAAGGTATCAGCTGCACAAGACTGTGATGCCAACGCAGTTATTTACTGTGGAGTCACCAGTACATCTGATCTAAAAAATAAATATCGGCTAAACCAAGGTGGTAATTTACAGGCGATATTTCAGCATTTTGGGATATTTAACGAAACTTATTTCAATGATATGCAGATAGGCAGGGTTACTAAATCGGGTGAGGTTTATGTTGGTAACAAGCTGGTTGCCACTCGTGCGATTACGGCTGGTCGTCAGTTTATGCCAGGTAGTACAAAAATTCCTGGCGTTGAAGCCTACCAACGTCCACCGTCGGTATCGTTTCGCTCAAATAGTTTGCCTGCTTTGGTAAAAATGAGTCAAAAAAAGTTTAAGTCAGCCGTAATATTGTCTTGCGGTAACCCAGTAAAGGCGGTTCCTGTGGTACCATCATCACCAGCACCTAGCCCATCTCCAAAACCTGTTCCCAGTAGTCAGCCTAGATTACAAATTGAAAAATGGGTCAGTGAAGATAATCAAGAAAATTGGCAGAAGCAAATTACTGTCAATCCGGGTGCGGAGATGGAGTATCGTATTGTCGTGATGAACACAGGTAAAGTAGCCTTACAAGACATTAAAATCCAGGATTCGCTACCTACGGATGTTAGCTTTTGGGATGCTCCGCTAAGAGGATCGCCAGGTGTAGAAGACTATGACATAAGTCAGCTTGTAGGTAGTGGCATTGTTAAAAAATCGTTAGATCCGGGTGCAAGTATTGAAATTATGTTTAGTGTGATTGTTGGTAACCAGACGGATGCATGTGTGTCACCCCTAAAAAACATTGCATTCGTAAGTGCGAATAGGGTTCCAGAAGAAAATGACTTTGCACTGACCAAAGTATGTCAACCATCTCCACCGCCTCTCAGTAAAGTTGAGGCGGTGAAACCAAAATCGCCCACAAAAGCGTTGCCTTCGACTGGAGCGAGTAGCATCATGACAATATTTTCTGTCGCTAGTCTGGCGGGCATGTCTTTGTATTCGCTAAAAGAATTTTTTATAAAGTTCTTGCGATAACTAATTAGCGAATAATACAAATTAATAGTTAGGGCATTGACAATTAATTGCATTAGTGATACAATGTACACATTACTTAGGGATTATTAATAATTTGCTTACTAATGGGTGTGAGCAATAAACCCAAAACGCATAACAAGGAGGCGGGAATTCATTATGTATAATTCTCACATTGGAGATAAAGGGCCGAACAATGCTAATGTGCCATTAGTAGTACAAGCGCCTGCAAACAATGAGTATAACCATGACTCATATGACAACAATGGGTTCGGTCGGAACATAAAAAAGCTACTTGCCATTGGGGCGTTAGTGGCCACAGCAGTTGTCGGATGCGGATCACCAAATAACAATGAAGCAGATCGTAGAGAAACATCACAAGAAACTATTGATCCATCTATGTTAGAAAATACAGAACAATGCCCGTCTACATACGAAGTTGTTGGCGTGGATCATGGTGAGCGAAACAGATGGTTTGCAGATGGCATACCATCAATCAGGGAAGCCAAGAACTCTGATGAAGCAAGGGATGCAATTGGTGATTGGCTTCATGGGAATAACGAACATCTTGGTATTAAACATGATGCGAAACTATTTGCGGCTGCATATAATATTCTAGGTTCAAGACTAGTTTAGCCTAGTTGCGTGCTTCCTTTCGGAGCAGTTCGAGTAACTTTGTGTACATGTCCTCATGTCTCATATTATACCTGAATTCACATTCTTTGAGATGCAGGTTGAAAT
>Ga0226835_1000771_pt1 | contig 25966 bp, 17 predicted proteins | sample LAC_MetaG_1_FD_163627 | JGI IMG/M metagenome (GOLD analysis project Ga0226835, IMG submission 163627) | Anaerobic ammonium oxidizing microbial communities from anammox membrane bioreactor (MBR) in UC Berkley, California, United States -... | ecosystem: Engineered > Bioreactor > Anaerobic >...
GCGCTCTCATTCTCCAACTTTACACTTTCTAATTCTCAAATTATAGAAAGTCCCAGAGGAAAGTTAGAAAGTGGGAAAATGGAAAGTTAGAAAGTTCTGCGCTCTCATTCTCCAACTTTACACTTTCTAATTCTCAAATTATAGAAAAGGTGTGCCGCCAACAAACCGATCGAACAAGGTAGTTTTCGAAACTTGAGCTTTGCCTCTTGCCTTTCGGAAGAGGAGTGCTCCTTAGAAAGGAGGTGATCCAGCCGCACCTTCCGGTACGGCTACCTTGTTACGACTTAGCCCCAGTCACTGGTTTTACCTTAGGCGCCTCCCTCCTTGCGGTTGGGTGGGCGACTTCGGGTACCCCCAGCTTCCATGGCTTGACGGGCGGTGTGTACAAGGCCCGGGAACGTATTCACCGCGGCGTGCTGATCCGCGATTACTAGCAATTCCAGCTTCATGAGGGCGAGTTGCAGCCCTCAATCCGAACTGAGACCGCTTTTCAGGGATTGGCTTAAGATTACTCTCTCGCTGCCCGTTGTAGCGGCCATTGTAGCACGTGTGTGGCCCTGGGTGTAAGGGCCATGAGGACTTGACGTCATCCCCACCTTCCTCACTGCTTGCGCAGGCAGTCCACTTAGAGTGCCCAGCTTGACCTGATGGCAACTAAGTGCAGGGGTTGCGCTCGTTGCAGGACTTAACCTAACACCTCACGGCACGAGCTGACGACAGCCATGCAGCACCTGTACTCCGCGTGTATTGCTACACTAGCCGGCTTTCACCGGTTTACAGAGCTTTTCAAACCCAGGTAAGGTTCTTCGCGTTGCATCGAATTGAACCACATGCTCCACTGCTTGTGCGGGCCCCCGTCAATTCCTTTGAGTTTCAACCTTGCGATCGTACTCCCCAGGTGGGATACTTAATGCGTTAGCTTAGACACCGACCCCGCTCGATCCTCAGCATCTGAGTGCCGAGCGGGGCCGACATCGAGTATCCATCGTTTAGGGCGTGGACTACCAGGGTATCTAATCCTGTTTGCTCCCCACGCTTTCGAGCATGAGCGTCAGTAACGGGCCAGAAGACCGCCTTCGCCACCGGTGTTCTTCCTGATATCTACGCATTTCACCGCTACACCAGGAATTCCGTCTTCCTCTCCCGCACTCAAGATCAGCAGTATCATTGGCAGTCCCCAAGTTGAGCCTGAGAATTTCACCAATGACTTGCCAACCCGCCTGCGCTCCCTTTACACCCAGTGAATCCGGACAACGCTCGCACCCTACGTATTACCGCGGCTGCTGGCACGTAGTTAGCCGGTGCTTATTCGAAGGATACCGTCAATGCCGCCTGTAGCAGCACATTCTTCTCCTCCAAAAGAAGTTTACGACCCATAGGGCCTTCATCCTTCACGCGGCGTCGCTGCGTCAGCCTTTCGGCCATTGCGCAATATTCCTCACTGCTGCCTCCCGTAGGAGTCTGGACCGTGTCTCAGTTCCAGTGTGGCTGATCGTCCTCTCAGACCAGCTACCCATCGCAGACTTGGTGGGCCGTTACCCCGCCAACGATCTAATGGGACGCAGGCCCATCCACAGGCCCCCGAAGGGGTTTAACAACTGTCACCATGCGGTGCCGCTGCATCATCGGGTATTAGCCCCGCTTTCGCGGAGTTATTCCCGTCCTGTGGGCAGGTTGCCTACGTGTTACTCACCCTTGCGCCAGTGTACTCGGGATATTGCTACCCCTTTCTCCTATGACTTGCATGTGTTAGGCACGCCGCCAGCGTTCGTCCTGAGCCAGGATCAAACTCTCCGTTGTAAGATTTCTTCAACTTCAAGTTTGAATCCTAATCATTCACAGATGTCTGTGAAGCTAGGTTGAACTACCTCAATTCAATCGACTTGAGGCTGTGCACACCTTTTCAAAGAACACTCTCTCACCCCTCCCGATGCTCGCTAAAAATGCCCATGAACTGCATGGGCATTCTCAATCGAAAACCTCAAAGAAAGCACCCGACAAAGGGTAACCCCCGATTTTACGGGGTCATAAATATACCATGCTTCTTCTTAAAAGTCAACATGAAAGCATTGCTATCTGAACTTTTTTTTCTGCTCTTCCCCGCCTTCAGTTTCCCCCCCTTCTCAACTCCCCTCCGCAGACATTCCACACAAAAAAATGCGTGAAAAATCAACAGTATTTCACGCTTTTACGCACGCTGCTTCAGAATCTCCCTTCGAACCTGCTTTTCCATCCGCAAGTGCTCCTCCGCCGAAATCCCAAACATCTCTCTGAGCTCCTCCAGACGCTCCGAATCCTCGGGCGAAATCGAGCCGTCCTTCCAGCCATTCACGACGGCTTCCAGATAAATCTCGAGCTGAACCTCCACCTCAAGACCCGCGTGCTCTTCCGGAGTGATCCCAAGCGATTTTCTCAGCGTTGCCAGCAAAACCTGCTCATCCTTGCTCAATGCCCCGTCTGCCCAGGCCTGTTTGAGAGCCGAACAGTATGCCTGAACCGCCGCCGGGCTCGCCTTCCCACCCTTCGAAGATTCCGCTTTCTTCTTCTCCTCTTCCGCTTTCTTCTTCCGGGCCTCCTCCTCCGCCTTCTTCCGCTTTGCCTCTTCCTCAATCCTCTTCTGCTCTTCGATCTTTCTTCGGGCTTCTTCGATCTTCCTCCTCGCCTCTTCTTCCTTCCTGCGAGCCTCCTCTTCCGCCCGCTTCTGAGCAACCAACTCCGCCTGGCGTTTTGCTTCCTCCATTGCCTTGCGTCGCTCTTCTTCCTCCTTCAACCGCTGAGCCTCCTCGGCTTTCCTCCGGGCCTCCTCCTCGGCCTTGCGGATAGCCTCCTCCTCAGCCTTTCTCCTGGCTTCCTCCTCCGCCTTCTGCTTCGCTTCTTCCTCCGCCTGCTTGCGCCTTTCCTCTTCGATCTTCCGAAGCGCCTCTTCTTCCTTCTTCCGCGCTTCATCCTCCTTTTCCCTGGCCTCTTCCTCTTCCCGACGCCTCGCCTCCTCCTCGGCACGACGCGCCTCTTCAGCGCGCTTCTCGGTATCGTCCGCCGACTCAGCACTCTTACGCTTCTGCTCAAGAATCTTCTTCTTGAGCTCCTCAACCTTTCTTCGTTGTTCTTCCAGTTCGGCTGTATTCATGGTCAGATTCTGGGGTTCCGGGCGGGCTTGTGCGTTTCTTTACGAATAGAATTCCCCTGTGCGCACCAAACCTTTCGAATATATCCATTAAACGGCCGAATGTCAACGGGGATCGGGAAGGGCTTTGCGCAAGAACCCAAAAGTCAGTACATTGACCCGCAAAGCAGGATCCTTTCCACAACACAGGAGAACTCCCCGTGGAAACACCGGAAACCACCGCCTCCCCTGATTCGATGGGGACAAGGATTACCAATGTCTTCGCCTCCCCTTCGGAAGCCTTCCAGAGACTCGATACAGACCCATCGCGATCTCTCCACTGGGTCATTCCGTTCCTCCTGATCCTTGTTCTCGGCGTTCTCTCCGTTTACCTGATTTTCTCGACGGAAAGCCTTCGGGATCAGATCTATGACCTGCAGGCCCAGCAGTTTGACAAGGCTGTTGAGGAAGGACGAATGACACAACAACAGGCCGACCAGATCCGCGACCGGATGGAACAGACCGGGTTGGGACTTTTCATGGTGTTTGGAGCCATTCCCATTGTGCTCTTCACCTGTGCCTATTTCTTCCTCGGAGCCCTTTTCCTCTGGCTGGCCTCAAAGATCGTTTTCAAGACGCAGTTGAAGTACGGCAAATACCTCGAGATGTACGGCCTTGCCTCCTGGATCGGCGTGCTCGGATCACTGGTCACGCTAGTCATGTTCCTCGGATTAGATTCCATTTTTGCTACGCCCAGCCTGGGATTGCTCTATCTCGATGGCTTTGACCCCACAAACACGATGCATAAGCTCGCCGGCGCATTGAATGTTTTCTCCGTCTGGCAGGCTGTCGTTATCGGCATGGGATTGAGCGCACTTTCGCGACAACCCTCAGGAAAGGGTATTGCCGTTGCCCTGGTTCTCTGGGCCGTCTGGCTGGCTATCGGCGTTCCCCTCGGTTTGATTCGCTAATCCCCCGTTCCCTCATCCGCCCGCGGGCCCCCCTGCGGGCGGCGGGGGAAATGCTGCAGCCGTTCCACAAGCTCCCTCAGTGTTTTCAGCTCGCCTTCAAGCCTGTCCATCTGCTCGTTGTGTCTCAGCCACACTTCGCTGCGCTTCATGGCCTGACGTTCGGCCATTTGCGCCGCCCGTACGACCTTGTCCATGAAGTAGCCAAACACCCAAACCCCAAGGAATCCGAGCGGCACGATGAGGATCAACAACGACCGAAGCCGCGGGATGCCGAAGAAGACCTGCAGTTTGTCGCTTGCTGTGATGATGAGGAGGGTGAAGTTCACAACGACCAGAAACGATTGGCCGAGATCGAAGCGGTACTTTTGCGCAAAGAAAAACTCGCGCCACCGCGCCAGACGCTGTCTGATGGTGACCGATGATGCCATGGGGCGGTTCCTTTCCTCTGTGTATCCACAGAGTACGAGAACCGTTGAACGGATGCAAGGAGGAACAATCAGGAGGCGGGAAACAGCATGCGGATGGTCGTGCCTTTGCCCATCTCGGAATCGATCTCGATTCTTCCCTTGTGATCGTCGATAACCTTCTTGACAATCGCCATGCCAAGGCCGGTTCCATGTTTCTTGCCGTAGGTCATGAACGGCTCGAAAATCCGCTTCTTCACTTCTTCGGGCATGCCGGTTCCGGAGTCGATGAACTCAACCTTGACAAATCCATCGCTCGGTTCCGTCCGCACCCTGAGGGTTCCTCCCTGAGGCATGGCGTCACGCGCATTGCTGGCAATGTTATAGAAGACCCGGACAACTTTGTCGCGGTCGAGCTTGACGGATCCTTTGAAGCTTGTTTCGCGGACGAGCGCGACGTTGTTCTTGGTGAGGTCCTTTTCGATGAAGCCCAGCACGTTGTCCATCACTTCCGCAAAATCCACCTCCGCGATATTCAGCGAGCTCACGCCCCGCGTGAAGTCGAGGATCTCCTGGGTCATGTTGACGAAACGGTCGACCTGATGGATCATCTCGTCCGCCAGCTTGGCGGCCTCTTCGTTGCCCGATTTCTTTTTCATGACCTGCGCATACACGCGCAGGGTGCCCATGGGATTCTTGATGTCGTGGATGATGGTCGATGCCATGCGGCCGACGGCGGACAACCGTTCGTTCGACACCATTTCCTGGGCCATGCGCGCGTTCTCGATGGCCACCGAGGCGTGCGCCGAAAGGGCGTCGATGAACTGCTCGTCCTCGCGTCCGAAAACCCCACCTTTCTTGTTCAGAAGCTGGAACACCCCGATGATCTTTCCATCCTTATTCTTCATCGGCATGCACAGCATGTTGTGCGTACGATAGCCGGTTTTCTTGTCCACTTCCGGATTGAACCGGGGGTCATTGTAGGCATCTGGAATGTTGATCACTTCGCCGGTTTCGGCGACATATCCGGCAAGCCCTTTCCCAACGGGGAGACGGATCTCGACCATGTTTTCGCCCTGCAGGACCTTGGACCAGAGCTCTTTTTTGATCTCATCGACAAGGTACAACGTTCCCCGGTCCGCCTCGATGCTCTTCGTTGCCGCCTCCAAAATTAGGCCAAGGAGCTTGTCGAGGTCGAGCGTCGAATTGATGTTCTTGCTTGCCTCGATCAGCTTCTGCAAGCGGGCAAAGCTTGAATTCGCCTCCTCACGTTGAAATTCGAGCTTCTGGACCACTGTATCATTGGCACGACGGAGCCGGTTGCACAACTCTTTGAGGAGATTCCGGGCAAGGATTGATTGTTCCTGCAACGCCCGGTCGAATTCCTTCCTTGGAAGGGCAAAAACGGTACATTCGTCGGTGCAAACGACCTGAGCCGACCGCCGGTGGCCGTCAACGACTGACAGCTCTCCGACGACATTTCCCGCTCCAAGGGTGTTCAGAACCGTTTCATCGCCGAATCGTGTTTTCCGTGCGATCTTCACCGAACCCTTCTCGATGAAGTAGACCTTGTCCGGCTTGCTGTCGATATCGAACAGAACTGTACCGACAGGATGCTTTTCCTCGGTCATGGATGAAGCAAGGCGAGTCAGCGCATCTTCGCCGAGATCCCTGAACAACTCGGATGCTTTCAGGGCCTGCAACGCCCGCAGGGTTGAGGCGGTTCGCGGTGCCGCCACGGTGTTGGCTCTTGTCGGTCCCTTGGATTTGCCGGAAGCAGATGAGGTGCGCGGGGCCTTCTTCTTGGCGACTGATGACCTGGGTTTCATCGGATGCCGGGAGATTGGGAGGTTGTGGGCATTGCGCCGCATTATACCAAGATTCGCCGATTTAGTCAAGCAAGGCGCGTGATCGAAGGCGCACACCTCGGGAGCATTGCATTTCCATGGATTTTTGTCTACCATGGGTTGCTTCGTGCCGTCCGGCCGCATCACGACCACAGGACCACCCGATCCCCCCGAGCACTTTCATGCGACGTTTCTGGACGATGGTGTACAATACAGCGGCCATTCCCGGCTTCTGGCTCTTCTTTCGCCTCGGAGCGCTTTTCCGGTCCAAAGTTCGCCGCGGCATTGAAGGTCGGCGCGGCCTGTTCGACCGGCTTGAGCGCGATGTTCGTCACCTGAAACACAAGCGGCGCGTGTGGTTTCACTCATCCTCCTTGGGGGAATTCGAGCAGGCCAAACCCATTATTGCCGCGTTGCGCAAGCGCGCAAGCGACCTTGACGTGATCGTGACGTTCTTCTCCCCGTCCGGATACGAGCATGCAAGGAACTACAAGCTTGCCGATCTGATCACCTACATTCCCTTCGATACAGCGGCAAACGCGCGGCGCTTTCTCGACCTTGTGGATCCGGACGCGGCCATCATGGTGCGGTACGACGTTTGGCCAAATCATATCTGGGAACTTGCACGCAGAGAGGTCCCCACGCTCATCGCGAACGCTACACTTCGGTCCGCATCGCTTCGCCTGCGCTGGCCATTCAGAAGCTTTCACCGGTACGTCTATGAATCCCTCACGTCCATCCTGGCCGTTTCGCAACAGGATCTTGAATCTTTCAGGCGATTCGGCCTTATGGGCACGGAACTTTCGGTTGTGGGAGAAACGCGTTACGACCAGGTCTGGCAGCGAAGCGAAGAAGCTCGCAGTCGGCATCTGATCCCTCCCCGCCTGCTCAAACGACGCAAGGTGTTCGTAGCCGGAAGCAGCTGGGAAGAGGATGAGGATGTGATCCTCCCTGCATTCCGGCGCATCGCGAAGTCGGATCCGCAGGCAATGATGATCCTGGTGCCCCATGAGCCGACGATCGAAACGCTCGAGCGGCTGGAGGTACGGCTGACATACCTTGGGCTCAGGACCATTCGGTTTTCGGATCTGAACGACTACGATCACGAACCGGTCATTCTGGTGGACAGCGTGGGAATTCTGATGACGCTCTACCAGTATGCCGATGTGGCGTTTGTGGGCGGAAGCTTTCGTCAGGGCGTGCACAACGTTCTTGAGCCTGCCGTGTATGGAATCCCGGTGCTGTACGGACCGAAACATGAGAATTCCCGGGAGGCAGTTGAACTGGCAGCCCGAGGCGGCGGATTTGTGATTCGCGACGAAAGGGAATGCCTCCGGACGCTCGACCGTTTGCTCTCGAACAAGAAGCTCCGCCAGCAGGCTGGAAGCCGCTCGCTCGCCCTGGTCAAGGAGAATATCGGGGCAACAGACAGGTTTCTTGCCTACTTTCTGCCACTTTTGAACCACGCGAAATGAAGATTGCATACCTGGATACGGTTGGCGGGATCAGCGGAGACATGACGCTCGGCGCGTTCGTTGGTGCCGGCATGCCTTTCGATGAGCTCGTCAAGCGGCTCGGAGGATTGCGCCTCAAGGGCTTTGAACTGACAGCTTCACACGTCGAACGCAGTGGCATCGTTGCGACAAAGATCGACGTCATCGTTACGGAAGACCAGCATCATCACCGGCATTTGAAAGACATCTGCGCAATCATCGGGGAAAGCGACCTCCCGGAATCCGTCGGCACAAAATCCATTGCCATCTTTGAAGTGCTCGCGGAGGCGGAGGCGCATGTGCACAAATCCACGCCCGAGAAGGTCCACTTCCATGAAGTGGGCGCCGTCGATTCCATCGTGGACATCGTCGGCACGGCGATCTGTCTCGATCACTTCGGCATTCAGGAGGTGTACTCGTCACCGGTGAAGCTTGGGAGCGGCGGATTCATCGACACCCAGCACGGCAGAATGCCGATCCCGACACCGGCAACGGTCGAGATCCTGAAGAATTATCCCACCGTGCTGACGGACATCAGGTCGGAACTGACGACTCCCACCGGCGCTGCGATCATCAGGACACTTTCGAAGGGGACACTGGCCATGGAGCGGCTCAGGGTTTCCTCCATCGGCTATGGTGCCGGTACGCGCGAGATCCCGGAAGTCCCGAATCTTCTTCGCGTGATGATCGGCGAACTCGAGCCAGGATATGGAACAGACGAGCTGGTGACCGTGGAGACAAACATTGACGACATGAATCCGGAGATCTATCCGTATGTCATCGAGCGATTGTTGGAAGCCGGCGCCCATGATGCCTTCGTCATCCCGGTCCTCATGAAGAAAGGCCGCCCAGGTGCGCTGCTTTCTGTGTTGACCGAACGCGGAAAGCTTGATGCCGTGCTTCAGATTCTTTTCCGCGAGACCACGACGCTGGGGGTCAGGATCCAACCCGTGGAACGAAGAAAAATCAGCCGTTCAACGAGAACCGTTTCGACGTCGTTTGGGATGGTGAAGGTGAAGGTGATTCAGCGTGAGTCCGGTGAAATCCTTGTTCCGGAGTTTGAGGAGTGCAAGAGGATCGCACGGGAAAAGGGACTTCCGTTGATCGAGGTGTATAAGAAGATTGAAAAGGAGGTTGGTTGATAGTGACTCGAGACGGCGTCTCCCCCGGCATCTGAGACAGGGCAGCGATCCCACCCGCCACTACATGAGACGGGACAGCGTCCTGTCTTTACGGTGAAGTCCTCTGTGATCCCCACGCTTGCCGATATCGCCCTTCCTGTTCCCGTCGACCGGCTCTTCACGTACCGCGTTCCTCCTGAACTGGCACCTGTAATTTCTGTTGGTAAGCGCACCCTTGTGCCTTTTGGGGCCAAGATCCTCACCGGCGTCGTGGTGGGATTTCCGGAGTCCACCACTGTCAAGGCCCTGAAAGCCATCAAGGACGTTCCCGACGACATCCCGACGTTTTCCGATGAACTGTTGAAGGTCACCCGATGGATTGCGGAATATTACGGAGTTCCGTGGGGCGAAGTTCTCCGCGCGGCAACGCCGCAGGGATTTGCTTACGAAAGCAAGCGCAGGGTTTCATTGCTGGTGAATGCGGAGGATGTGCTCGGGACTCTCCAGCGCGCGCCGAAACAGCAGAAGATCATTCGCTCCCTTGCCGAAGGTCCTCAGTCCGTCTCCGCTCTGCAGAGATCCCTGAAGACACCGGGGATTTATTCTGAACTCCGCGAACTTGAGCGGCGCGGGCTGATCCGCATGGAAGAACGGATCCCCGAACCAAGGGCAAAGCCGAAGCTGGAGACCGTCGTACGGCTTGCTCCCACGTACCGGGGCATCCTGGACCTGCTTCCGCGTGGCTTGACGGACAAGCAGAAGAGGGTGCTTGAGGGCCTTGAGGCTGCAAACGGTGAAGCGCGTGCATCGGAGCTGTTGAACCGGGCCGGGGCGGCTTTATCGACGCTGAAAGCGCTCGCCAGCAAGGGACTGCTCGAGCTGGACAAAAGGGAGGTCATCCGCCGGGGGGAAGAGCGTGAAGCCGGTCCGGCCAAACACGTTGAGCTGAATGCGGCCCAGCGCACTGCACTGGAGGCGGTCGTGAACGCCACAGACACGGGAACATTTGTGGCGTTCCTTTTGCACGGGGTGACCGGCAGCGGGAAGACCGAGGTGTACATTGAGGCGATCCGGCACGTCCTCGCCCACGGCAAGACCGCCATGGTCCTTGTTCCGGAGATCTCGCTCACGCCGCAGACCGTGCGCCGGTTTCGTTCGCACTTTGGCGATCGGGTCGCAGTGATGCACAGCCAGATGTCCCTTGGGGAACGGTTTGATGCATGGCGGATGGCGCGCGATGGCAGGGTGTCGATCGTCATTGGTCCTCGCTCGGCCGTGTTTGCTCCTCTGGCGAACCTCGGTCTCGTCGTTGTGGATGAGGAGCATGAGTCGTCGTACAAGCAGTTCGATGCCGCCCCCCGCTACAACGCCCGGGATGTGGCCGTGTACCGGGCCTCGCTGGCAAACGCCGTCGTCATTCTAGGTTCGGCAACGCCTTCGGTGGAGAGTTACCACAATACGGAAGCAGGAAAATATCGCCTTCTCGAACTCCCGGAACGCGTCGATCAGGCGACACTGCCCCGAATCGAGATCGTGGACATGACCAGGGAACGAAAGGAGGTGCTGGCCGGGATCCGCAAGGAGCTTCGGGAGAAAGGCGGGGAGTGGCCGAAACGCATGCCGCAGTCGTCGATCTCAAGGTTGCTGGAACAGCAGATCACCCTCCGGCTTCAGAAGCAGGAGGGCGTGATTCTTCTGCAGAACCGAAGAGGCTTTTCCCATGTGGTCGAGTGCTTTGAATGCGGCCATGTCGAGCGCTGTAAGAATTGCGACGTCACACTGACATTTCACAGCGTCAAGAAGCATCTGCGCTGTCATTATTGCGGAGCCGTAACCAAGCCGCCCGTCACTTGCCCATCGTGTGGCGGAGTCGATCTCAGATACCTCGCGTTTGGCACGCAACAGGTACACGAAGAGTTGAAGCAGAAATTTCCGGATGCGAGGATCCTGCGCATGGATCTGGACACGACCACGAAGAAAGGGTCGCATTCGAAGATCCTGGAGCAGTTCGGTGCGCGGCAGGCGGACATCTTGCTGGGCACGCAGATGGTCGCCAAGGGGCTGGATTTTCCGCACGTCACGCTTGTCGGCGTCATTTCCGCCGACACGCAGATGTTGTTACCCGACTTTCGATCGGCGGAACGCACGTTTCAGTTGCTGACGCAGGTTGCGGGAAGAGCGGGACGAAGCAATCTTGCGGGAGAAGTTGTGATCCAGACGATGCAGGCAGGGCATTACAGTCTGAAGCATGTTCTTACGCATGATTACAAGGGATTCTATAAAGAAGAGATGGCTTACAGGAAGGAACTGGAGTATCCGCCGTTTTCGAGGATTGTGCTTGTGGAATTCAGTGGAAAGGTAGAAGGAGAGGTTCAGGCGGCAGCGCAGAAATTTGGTCAGATATTAAAGAAGGAGGGGGTGGAAAGAATCTCGCGTCTTCTTGGTCCTGCGGACGCGGCGATTCCGAAGGTGAGGAACAGGTTTCGGAAGTTTGTATTGTTGAAGAATTCGAAAGCGAACGATCCGAGTGCCAGGTACGTCCATCAGCTCCTTGCGCGTGCAAGGGATAGGATTGAGCCAGAACTGAAGAGAAAGAAGGTAATGGTAACGGTGGATGTGGATCCGCAAGGCGTGATGTAAGAGGAAACAACGTCAGGACGAATCAACGAATCAACGACAGACGGGTCAACGCTGACTCTGCTGCTCTCCTCCCGCTCATCACCGCCCCCTCGATCGTTGCGGGGAAGCCCGTGTCGGTCCAATCGCCTGCCAGGAACAGATTCGGGATGCCTGAGTTCGTCCCCGGCCTCAACCGAAGCACCTCCGGTGCCGGTGAAAACGTGGCGCGTTTTTCCTTGATGACCAGCGAATGGATCAACTTCGCTCCCCGCGAAGCAGGGAGCAGATCGGCAAGCTCCTTCTGCGCCAGACGCACAAGCCGGTCCTTGGGAAGATCTACGATCTTCGCGGCGGCACTGATGACGAGAGACAAGTACTGGTCCTTCCTCTGAATCCCCAGCAAGGCGGATTTGTTGAAAATCCACTGGATGGTGGAATCAAGGACTGCGACAAAGGGCCGATCGATCACCTCCTTGTCAAACCACAGATGAAGCGTGATGATGGGCGATGAGCGAAACCGGGAAAGGCGAGACGATTCACCGAACCAACGAGCCAACGAAACGACGAGCGGCTGAAGTGCATGGTAGGGGATCGTGCTGATGTAGCACCTCGCCTTCTCGCGTTTTCGATTACACACGACTCCCGTCACCCCATCCTCTCCCCCTTCGATCCCCTCGACCTCCACCCCTCTTTTGATGACCACCCCTTTTTGCTTCAGGTACTCTTCGGCGGGATGGACTAGGAGTTCGCTGAGCCCCACGCGCGGGACGAGGAGCGAAGCGTTCAGGCGATTCCCCAGGAAGGCCGTCTTCAGCACTCTATAAAAGAGCAGTGCCGACACCTTGCTGGTTTCATCGTTAAGAGACCCGACCGCGATGACATCCCAGAGATATTTCCGGTTCTCCTCCGGCTGGCCGCAGCGCTTCAGCCACTCATCGACAGTGAGAGGCGCGAGTTCTGCCTCCTTCGTTGCTGACGAAGCGAGGAGTTCCACACCAAGACGCAGGAGTCTCAGCCGGTTGGCAGGCGTGAGTGTTCCAAGGCGAAGCAATCCGGACAGAACGTGCAGAGGGGCGGGAAGCGGAAGACACCGCAGCGCAGCGTTCCCCTTCTTTGCATGAATGAAATCGATGCGGAGGGTCTTCTGCAACTCCGCCAAATGCGATGCGCCGATGATATCCAGATACCGTCGTGTCTCGTGATAGCATCCCATGAGCAAATGCTGGCCGTTATCCACGGAGTCGCCCATCTTCCTGTCGCGGAAGGAGTATGTCCGTCCACCAAGGTGCGGGCGTTGCTCAAGCAGAAGGACGGAAGCCCCGCGGGAGGAGAGTTCGACGGCGGCGGAGAGTCCTGCGAGACCGCCTCCTATGACGATGACGTCGTACATGAGAGCGGAAATCGGAGATCAGGGGTCAAGAGTCAGAAGTTCAGAGGTCAGAGGTCAGAGGCAGGTACCGTTCACCGTTGACCGTTCACCAGGCCACTCTTATGCGGGCAACTCGGTGCGCACAAAGCGATGGAAGTTCCGGGGAAGGCCGTTGCGGAGACGTAACACCATGGCAACGAGGAGTTTCACGGGCGGGGCAAGACGGATGCGGTGCGAGAACACATCGTAGTTCTTGCTTTCGATGCGCTTCAGGAGCAGGTAATAGATGTTCCCCATGATCCGGGCGGCCAGGAACAGCGGCTTGTCCTCCTCCGCCAGGGAGGCCTTGGCCTTCCGGAAATACATCCGTGCACGGTCGCATTCGAACTTCATCAGCTCGACAAACCGCTCATTATATACGCCCGCCAGCAGATCCTCTTCCGGGTAGCCGAAGCGGTGCAAGTCCTCCTGAGGAATGTAAACCCGCCCCCTCTTTGCATCGGTTTTGATGTCGCGCAGGATGTTTGTCAACTGGAGGGCCTTCCCCAGATTGATCGCATATTCCTTCGCTCTTGACTGATGGTACCCGAACACCTCGGCGCAGATCAATCCGACGGTCGAGGCCACCCGATAGCAGTAGATCTCCAGCTCATGAAATGTTTCGTACCGCTGTTTCCGGAGATCCATCTCCATGCCCTTGAGCAGTTCACGGAAGTGGTCGGTGGGAATATTGAACCTGTGGATCACCGCCCCGAGCCGATTGAGCATCTGAAATCTCGACGTCCCGCTCAGCGCGTTCTGGAGCTCCCGCGTCCATTGCCTCAGACGCCGGTGCTTTTCCCGGGGATCGGCATCATCATCCACAATATCGTCCGTAAACCGGCAAAAGGCATAGATCGTTTCAATGGCTTCCCTCTTCGGGGCCGGAAGGGAAAGGAACGAAACGTAGAAATTGCTCAGACGGTTTTGCGAGTAGTCCGGAATGACAATATTCGCGACGTTGGCTGGCATGGGAAGGCCTGTACTGTAAGATAGCCAGCTTCGGGGTCAAGGTCAATGGTCACACACCGGTTATTGGTTATTGGTTGTCGGTGGCAGGTTTTGGTTCATGGTTTTTGGTGGTGGAGGCCGGGGAGAGCGTGGAGGAGCACCCTGAGCTTATCGAACAAAGAGAGGGTAGGTCGCCGATGAAGTGTATCGTAATCCAGCTCTTTGATCTTATTGAGGATAGTCATTCCGCCCCACCATGTGGCCCTGAGTTGAATCCTCAGGTCGCTTCCGACCTCGCGCAGCAAGGGCCTCCCTTGTTCAAACAATTCCGTCGTCCGATCAACCTGAGCCTTCATCAGGGCCCGGAATGAATCCGATGGTTCCTTTTCGTGAAGATCCCCGACGGTCACACCGAAACGCCTGAGGTCTTCCATCGGGATATACACGCGGTCCTTCTGAAGGTCGATGGAAACGTCCTGCCAGAAATTCGTTAACTGGAGGGCCGTGCAGATGTGGTCGGACAGGAGAGCCAGACGCTCAATCCGGTAGCCGAAGAGCAGAAGAATGATCCGGCCTATGGGATTGGCGGAGTTGGAACAGTAGGCCAGGACGTCGGCCATTGTTTCGTACCGCCTGACCGAAACGTCGGAAATGAACGCAACGAGCAAGCTGTCGAGAAGCTCCCGGGGTATTGAGAAGGTGCGAACGGTCTCCTGCAGGGCGATGAACACCGGATGCGTCGCGTTCCCGGCAAAACAGTCCTTCAACAGTCCTCTCCATTCGTAGAGTCGCTTCAGCCGGTCTGAAGCTTCAAGCCCCGGCTCATCGGCGTAATCGTCGGCGATCCGCGCAAACGCATAGATCGCCGCGACGTGCTTTCGCTTGTCACGGGGGATGAGCCACGACGCAACCGGAAAATTCTCGTAGTGAGAAATGACCAGCTGCCGGCAATATCGATAAGCATCATCAGCGGAACCGGTGAATACAGGCGCCGGGGGATCAGAGATTGGCAATGGCAATCACAATTCACTATTCACGATTGACGATTCACTCTTTACTCAACAATCACTTCCCACACCCTGATCGGTTCTTCCAATCCTTTGACCGTGACCGGCTCAAGGGGTCTTGTCGGCACGTGGTCTTTCACCAGCTCATACGTCCGCTCGGAAATCATGATTCCTTCAACAGGAGCATTCGCTTCCAACCGCTGCGCAAGATTCACATCGGCGCCAAGCACCGTGTACGACAACCTTCGCAACGATCCCATGTTCCCCACCACCACGGGTCCGGTGTTGATCCCTATTCTGATCTTCACAGGAAACCATCCCTCTGCCTCCCATTTCTTCTTCAGCTCCCGGGTTTTCCTCTGCATTTCCACGGCCGCCCGAACACATCGAAGCGCATGATCGGCCTGCGGTTCCGGATCTCCGAAGAAGACCATCAGGCCGTCCCCGATGAATTTGTCTACAGTCCCTTCGTATTTGAACACGATGTCCACCATCGCTCCAAAGTACTCGTTGAGCAGGCGCTGAATGTCGTCCGGGTTCATCGTTGACGAGTACGTGGTGAAGCTCTTGATGTCGCTGAACAGGATCGTCAGCTCCTTCTTCTGGCCTCCCGCCGTGATCATTCCGGGATTTGCCATGATGCGCCGGACCACGGTGGGCGGAAAGTACGCTTCAAACGATCTGCGAAGCGCCTCTTTGTTTTTCTGCTCGTCGAAGAACCGGTAGCCAAGGATCGACAGCATGCCAAAGACGATCATGAGGGTCCCCGGGAGCGGGGGAATCACCGTTCCGAGGAGAAATGAAACCGTGGCGAGGAAGAGATAACCGGCAAGAATCGCCGTCATGCTCACGGACAATCCGATCGAGGAGAGGCGACGGGACAGGAACACAAGGATGACGAGAATGGCCAATTCGATCAGGATCACCCATCCCGAACCCAGTTCGGTGATGAATTGATTGGAAATGATGGAGTACATGACGTTTGCGTGCAGGCCGCTGAGCGGAAAATTATTATCCGTGGGCACGGGTCCGACATCCGCCGATCCCGTGGCAACCTCGGACACCACCACGATCCTGCCGCCAAGCTCCTCGCCGAACAGCTCCAGCTCATCGCGATCCTCGGACGCGCGGAGAACATCGCCGAAATCGTAGTGCAGCATTGTTTCCCACGGACCGATCCAGTTAATGAACATGTTGGCCTGGCGATCGATCGGAATGACCACATCCTGCGGCTCGCGACCCGGCCGCCGGGCCCCCTGGAGGGTGATGGACCGTCCAGGGGCGAGGATGATCCGATCAGGAGTCACGCCAAGGTAATCACACGCGACGCGAAAGGCGAAACTTGGATGGTAGCGTTCCCCGTAGCGGACAAGAAGGGGGGCCTTTCGAAAGACTCCGTCCCGATCGAACTTGAGATTCAAATAGCCAAGTCCCCGCGACGCGCGGGCAATCTCCGGAACCGTGATCAAGGGACCGGCTGCATGGTAGAGGTCGCCATCATCGCCTTCGACCTTGACGATCCAGGCAGTGCTGTCAAGATATCGGATGTGATCAAGCTCATGATCGGGAGGCGCGGCCGGAGGATCAGGTAGAAGAGTGAACTTCATTCCGAAGTACGCGTTCCCCGCGTCAGCGACGGCATCGGCAAACCTTTGGTCTTCCTCCGGGGACGTGTAGCCCGGGAAGATGTAATCCCAGACCTGGGCGGCGGCACCCATCGCTCCCAGGTTTTCCACCACCTGGGCGTAATGCGCGCGCGTCAGATAGAAATTGCGGAGAGCGGCAATGGTCCGGTCGGAGAGATCCACATGCACGACTGTCGAATCGTACGGGGGTGCGAAGGCAGGGAGGGTGGACCGGAGGGCAAACATGCGGTCCACGATCTGGGAGTTCCATGAAACGAAAACGGCCGGGAACGCCCAGAAAAGGCCGTGGACGAAGAGAAACACGGCGGCCGCGAGCAACGAAGTGGTACGAACCCTGACCAGGGAAGGGCTGATGAAAGCAGCCTTCATCCGAACCTACTTGTGCTCGATGGTATAGGTTTTGCTGTAGAAATTGCTTGCGGAGATTTCCGTCGCGATCGAAGCCACATCGGGGCGCCTGGCTGGCTCGGCTTCATCCACCCCACGAATATTCCCTCCGATCGTGACGGGCCGTTCAGCGAGCGTGGTGAACGTACGGAACTTCCTCTTCACGTCCCGAATCTCCGCCAGGATCTTCTTTGCAACATCAGGCCTGGCATCCCTGGAGGCGGCGGCGTGCTCGCCGATCAGAGCTTCGAGCTCCAGCAGTCGTTCGTTTGCCGCCAGGAGGTAGAACGTTTCCCTTCCCGCATTTGAGTCCAGCTCGAACCATCCCCGGCCTTTCGGGATATAATAGTTCTTTCCCACGTTGTAGTCCCCCGCAAATTGGCGGATATCCTCGGGAAACAGGAGTGACACATCGCCGTTCGGGCTGTGGTGGATAAGATAGACAAAGCACTCTTTCTTCAGCTCCACCACCATTTTGATCTCATCCCCGGTCGCCAGGGTCGTATCACGCGTAATCGGTACGAATTTCTTTTCCTTGCCGACCAGGGCTCCGAAACCCCAGCGGAAGGCGACGTTTTCCTTGTTGTCCTGAGCCGGTGCGCCGGGGTTCGTTCCTGAGTCCCAGGGCATCCACCACGACAGGCTTCCAGCGACAAGAAATGCAAGAAAGAAATTCATGCGTAAATCCTCCTGTGTTCAATGAAAGACGTTCGTCGCTTTCTTTCGCTACCTGTTCAGTACCGCCATCGGCAGTTCCTTGTCGTAGGTGGTCTGGCTTCGGGTCGGATTCTGTGCTCCGCGCGTCTTTCGTTTGACCTGCTCTTCGACGTAGGCCATGAGCTCATTGATTGTGACAAGATAATCATTATTCAGATCCGCCGCGCCCTTCAGTCCCTCCAACAAATAGTACGTAAACACCCCGTGCCCGAGCTCGGGGAACTCCTGGGAAACTTCTCCCGCCGCGCTCGCCGTAAAAACCACCATACCTTCTTTCGCCCGTGCCAGCTCTGCAAGATACTGGTTGATCGGATTGGACTGAGTCACATCAAGCCCCCGTGTCGCCACGTCCACCGAAATTCCCCCGCTATGGCATGCATCAGACAGCACCACGACCTTCTTCGCGGCGATCTGCCTTGCAATCACCGTTTGGATGTCCCACATGGGGAAGGCCGTCGTCCCAAGACGGTTTGGATCGGTATCATGGGTCAGCAAATAGAGGTTCTGAGGCCTCGTCGGATCCGGCGCTCCATGTCCGGCAAAATAGATGACCACCAGATCCTTGTCGATGGCTTGCTGGAGAAAATCGATGAGGGCCTCGCGCAGATTCGGCAGTGTCGCGTTCTCGTTGACGAGAATCCTCATATGGTCGGCGTCAAATCCACCCCCCTCCGGCGTTTGCAGGAACGCGGCCAACGCCTCAGCGTCCCGGTCTGCATACTTCAACGACGGGATTCCCTTGTTTGCGTACTCGGACACGCCAACGATCACCGCCCAGCGTTGCGGTCCAGTGCTCTTGGCCGACCCACCCTCGCGGCGAACGGTTTCCGTGATTGCCGCCGAGAATTTTCTGTTTACCCCGACAAGCTTCGTGAACCGCTCTCCATCTCTGCTGACGAGCGTGATGCCGATCTGATTATAGCCGACGATGAGCGGCACCTCTTCCCGGATCACTTCGCCGGCACGTACACGCACGCCGCTCCGATGATCGACGAGATCCACCGTGTTGACCGAGATGGCGTAGGACGCGACATCGAACCAGGGTTTGATTTCCACTTCTACTGCGACGTGTTCTGTTTCAGAATTGGCGACCGGGGCGAGGATCTCCACAGCCTCGGTTGATGTCAAGCGCCTGATGAACAGCGTCTGCATGGTCGCGTTGCCGGCGGAATCGAACGCCTGCACCTCAATCTTGTTCATTCCGACAACCGACAGAGGAATGGAAACCCGGAACTCCTTCCCGCGCAGTCCGGCGCCCGCCATCATGGCCTGCTGGGTCACGTCGGCAAGGTTCGCTTCCCTGCCTCCCACATCGACGCGGGCAATAGGATTCTCATCGTACACGACACCGGCAACATCGTACTGTTTTCCGTAGATTTGGCTCGGCGCATCTTCGGTATAGCGCGCCGGGCGCAGAATCGTCAGCGTGGGTGCCGTTGTGTCGGGGGCGGTCGGGAGAACTCTCCAGAAGGCAACCGCTCCGCCCGAAGTGCCTGTGGCCATGGTTTCCGCTGAAGTGAATGCCACTGCAGTAAACACGCTGCCCTCCAACCGCAGAGTCTTCCGCGGCGAAAGAGTCTTCAGGTCATACAGAGTGAGCGAGCCGTCAGACGACGTTGCCGCGAACCAGCGTCCTTCCGGATCGAATGCCATCGTCGTCACCGAACCCTGGACCAGTCCCACCCCTGCAGGCTCCAGGGTTGCCGCGTTCCAGAACGTGAGCCGGCCATCATTCCCACCACACGCCAGAAGCCTTCCGTCCGGACTGAAGCCAAGGACAACCGGAAGTCCTTTCATTGCCAGTCCCGGCGGTTTTGACGCCAGGCTTGAATCGTACACTGCAATCTTCCCGGAGGCCAGACCCACAGCCACGGTTTTCCCGTCGGGGTGGAGAGCCAGGGACGTGATGCGATCTGACTCAACCTCAAAGGAAGAAATGGAGGAAGCCTCCAACGGATCAAAAAGTACCACAGAATTGTCCGAGCCCACGATCACGAGGCGCCCATCCGACCGCGCCAGACACTGAACAATCCCCTCGGAGTGGGCCGTGAAGGATTGAAGCATGGTCCCCTTTGCCGCATCCCAGAAATTCACCTGACCGTCGGTTCTGGCTGTGAGGAGCCGGCCATCAGTGGTAAACGTCAGCGACGAGAGATTTGCGGGAAGTCGGGGATAGGAGAAGATCTGTGTGAACGAAGAGCCATCGAAAACAATCAATTCCTGGGAAGCCGAGGCCATGGCAACCAGGGCCGAAGGGATAAACACAGCCGAACGGGCAATTTCTGCACCGAACGGCACAGTCTCATGGAGTTGCTTTATGTAGGCTTCATTCTGGGCGCGCAGAATCGTGAGCGAGCCCGCACACACCAGAAGAGCCGTCGCCACTTTGGTCATAACGTCTCCAGATCGCTGCTTCAAGCTAGGAAACAAGCCAACGTATCGTTGTGTCCGCGATCAACCCGGGGAATTCTGCGGATTCGTACGAGAGAGAAGGATCGGGATGCAGGAAAATGTTTCACTTTTTCGAGAGAATGTCAAGGAATGATCCGAGACGCTCTCTCCGACGACATTTTATTGCATCCCCACGGTTGTTTTTCTATATTGGGCATCGCTCTCGACCCTACTGCTTCACCCGGAGTCCACACGTGATGAAACGAATCCTCTTTCCTTCCCTCCTTCTCTGTTCGTCCGTTCTCATTGCCCAGACACCCACGATCCAGATCAAAGTCAGGGAAAAGTCGGGTTTTCTCGGCATGGGTGGACCTCAGTTCATGGAAGTGCGCCTCAGCAATCGGTTGCGCGAAACCCCGTTGACGGACCTTAATGTCAACAGGGATTCTCAGTATGTATTTCTCTGCAAGCCGGCAGGCGACTGGACAATCGACGAGGACTTTGTCGACGACGAACTCCGGGGGCTTTCGATCGTTCAGGATGAAACTACATTTCCCATTGCATGGAAAAGCGTCTTTACGTCCGGGGATAGTGCAATACTGATCGGATATTCGGGGCGGCTCCGTCTCAACAAGCCTTTGAGGTTCCGGTTTGCGTTCAACTCAACTGCAGACAGCGCCGAAATGAAGGTGCCGATGGACCTTTGGCCGGGATTCTCTGCTTTTCGCGACCTGATGGGACGGCTTAACACCGCCGTGCTGGCGCTGGAGTATCGAAAAGCCATCGGCCTCTGCGAGGAGATTCTGCGGGGAGAACCGGTTTTCGCGATCTTTCCGGCCTTCGCCGGCCTCCGGCACAACCGCACCGAGATTTTTGAGCAGTTCTACCTTGTCCATAAAGCCAGCGTTGACAGCGCCGCGTCCCAGGCACCATCGGACCTGAAGGGAAGCATCGCTGTTCTCGACAGAGAGAGGCCGGCGCTTGTCTTTGTTCGCGACTCGCTTCCCCTTCCGTCGCTCGGCATCACGCCCGAGGATTCCTCTGTTGCAGCCCTGATTGCACGGTCTGCGCAAACCATTGAGTGGCTTGATGCGACGCGTGACTCCCTGCAGAAGGAGCTCGATGATCGGAACGTGCGCTGGATATTGGAGGGCTCCGTTGCAGGGCGCGTGGGGTTCCGCTATCAAACCATTTTGGAGATCCTTGCTTACTCGTATTCATCGCTTGATTTCGCGGACACGGCTGCAACCACCCTGACCGGAACGATTTCCGAAGAACAGCGTGCAATCCTGGCCAAGGAGAATCTCACGGACGCCTACGAGACCTTCCTCCGCTTGACGAACGAACGGCATCGTGAGGGGTTGCCGCCGTTCTCCGCCGAATTCCTCCTCAATGTCCGGAAGGACACGGCCTCCTTCCGGCTCCCGTTCTATTCGATGCTGGCCGCCGTCAACGATTACTATACGGGGGATTTTGAAAGCGCCGTTGCCCATATTTTTGCGATCTTCCGCGTCTCGTACGACCCTCAGATTTCCGAGCGGTATGACAGGATGCGCATTATGATCAAGGTTCGCCAGGGGCTCTTCTCACCCGAGGCGGTGGAATTGGTGGACGAAGCCGAGAAGCTTGAAGCCACGGACCCTGATGCGGCGGGCGAAATCTACCGGCGCGCGGCGGCCATTGCTCCGGATTTTGCCTACGCCTCGTTTGCGCTTGGGCGGTATTACAGCCGGCAGGGTGATCCCATTCGCGCTCAGCCGTTTTTCGTGCGCGCCTACGAAACGGACTCCCTCTATCTCAGCGCGTATCGGGAATCGGCAACCCTCTACCGGCGATCGGGCAACTACAAGCCGATGATCGATGTGCTGGCGCTTGCGATCAGAAGGGGAAACAACTATTGGGAGACGCATTCGAACCTTGGCTTGGCCTACATGGGGGATGGAGATCCTGCGAGAGCAATCCAGCACTACGAGCGCGCCCTGGCCATCAATCCGCAGAGCTACACAACCAATATTCAGCTGGGACTCGCCTATCAGACCGTGAAGAATTATCAGAGGGCCCGCGAGTACTTCAACAATGCCATCAACATCGATCCGCTCAGGCAGGAAGCCGTGGAGTATCTGACGAGATTGAACGAACTGCAAAGAGCCGGAAAGTAGGAGTGCAAACCGCGTTTTAAGCCGTAAGGGGAATCCGGGACGGATGATGGAAGCGGGAACCGACGAATTCCTGCCCCTTGGTTTCTTCAGCAATTCATTGCTATATTAGAGTGGGACATGGAATCCTCAATGGCAGTGTTGAGGATTTTTCGTTTCCGTAGCCGGCCCCTTCGCTGAAAGGCCGCGGTGCTGGAACTGGCAGACAGGCTGGATTTAGGATCCAGTGTCCGAGAGGACGTGAGAGTTCGACTCTCTCCCGCGGCACTTGTCGGCTGTCGAATTTCGAATGATGAAAGATGAGAATGGAAACAACCATCAACAATATTTCCGAAGTATCCCGCGAAATCGAGATTTCCGCCAAGGCATCGGAAATCCAGCCATATTTCGACAAGGCCTACGGGGAGTACCGACCAAAGGTTGAAATCAAAGGGTTCCGCAAGGGGAAGGCCCCCCTTGAACTGGTCAAGAAGCTCTACGGCGACATGATCGAGCAGGAAACCCTGCCAACCGTTGCCAGCCAGCTCTATCGGGAAGCGGTGAAGGATCAGAACCTGAAGCCCATCGGCGAACCTGTCATTATCGACATGCACTATTCCCGGGGCCAGGATTTTCGTGTGAAGATCCAGTACGATGTCCGGCCCGAGATCAGGTTGAAGGAGTACAAGGGAATTAAGGTCGAAAAACCGGTTCATAGAGTGACAGAGGAGGAGATTGACGAGGAGATTCTCAGACTCCGGAGGATGAGCGCGACCACTGAAGAGGCAGAAGGAGTTGAGGGTAACGAGTACATTGTGACAGCCCGCGTACAGGAACTCGACCCCACAGGGGTGCCGATCATTGGAAAGAAGACGCAGAATGCGCGATTCTATCTCGCCGATCCCCAGCTTGAGCCTCCGATCCGAGATGCGTTGAAGTCTGCCCGCAAGGGGGACGAGGTGCGGGTGAACTTTCGCCACACGCACGGCGATCATGAGCACGACGTTCATCTGAACCTCAGCGTGAACAACGTGGAGAAGGTCAAGCTTCCGGATTTCGACAGCGAGTTCCTCAAGAGCGTCACCAAGGACAAGGTGACCGATCCTGCAGAGTTCAGGGCGAAGCTGAGGGAGGACCTCGAGGCGTACTGGAAGGAAAAGAGCAGGCGGGAGGTGGTGAATGCGATCATAGCAGAGATCATCCGGCGCCACGATTTCCAGGTACCCGAGTCGCTCACGCGCAGCGTTTTGGAGGGCCTCCTCGAGGACGTGAAGAATCAATACCCGAACAAACAGCTTCCGGCGGACTTTGACGCCGGGCAGTTTGCCCGCGAGAACCGGGCGTATGCCATTTATCAATCGAAATGGGCCTTGCTGAGGGAAGAGATCGTGAAAGCGGAAGGAATAGAGGCCGGGGATGACGATCTCACGAAGTTGGCCGAGAAGGAGGCGGCGCGGATCGGGATTGACAAGGAGCGACTTGTTGAGTATTATCGATCATCCGATCCCGTCAAGGACCGGATCATCAGCGACAAGCTGATGGAAATGCTGGTGAGGGAGGCATCGATCACGGAGGTTCCCCACAAGGAGCGCGCATAGACGCGCATCGCTCATGCATCAAAAAGGACAACCCATGAATTCCAAGCGAGAACTTTATAACCAACTGGTTCCGATTGTCGTCGAGCAGACTGGCCGCGGGGAGCGGGCCTACGACATCTTCTCACGTCTCCTCAAGGAGCGGATCGTGTTCATCGGCACGCCGATCGACGACTCGATCTCCAGCCTGGTCATCGCCCAACTGCTTTTTCTGGAGTCGGAAGACCCCGACAAGGATATTCACCTGTATGTGAACAGTCCCGGGGGGAGTGTCAGCGCCGGCCTTGCCATTTATGATACCATGCAGTATATTCGCCCAGACGTTTCCACGATCTGCATCGGCATGGCGGCAAGCATGGCCGCGGTGCTTCTTGCCGGAGGCGCAAAGGGAAAGCGCACTGCGCTTCCCAACGCGAGGATCATGATCCACCAGCCGTGGGGCGGCGTTCAGGGCACGGCTTCGGACATCAGCATTCAGGCCGAAGAGATCCTCAAGACCAAGAAGAGGATCAACGAGATTCTTGCAACGCACACCGGGCGGACCTTTGAGCAGATCAGCAAGGACACGGATCGCGACTATTACCTGTCGGCTGAGGAAGCAAAGCAGTATGGATTGATCGATAATCTGCTTGTGAAGCGCAGTGCGGATGGGAAGAAGGAAAAATAGGCCATGAGCCAGAAGCCGAAACAAGGCGAGAAGATCACCTGCTCCTTCTGCGGGCGTACGCCCGAAGAGGTCAGCAGCATCATCGCGGGTCCGGATGTCTATATCTGCGACCTTTGCGTCTCGAGTTCGGTTGACATCATTCGCAACAACCTTGCTGCCATCCGCGCCCGCAAGCAGACCTCGCGTGCGAGCCTTACCCCCCTCGAGATCAAGAAAGCCCTCGACGAGTTTGTCATCGGCCAGGAACACGCGAAGCGAACCCTCTCCGTGGCCGTGTACAATCATTACAAGCGGATTGATTCCAGCGATCACCTGCATCATCTCGACGAGGTCGAGATTGAGAAGAGCAACATTCTGATGATCGGCCCCACGGGAACGGGCAAGACCCTTCTGGCACAAACCCTGGCGCGCATTTTGGACGTTCCATTTGCCATTGCGGACGCGACAACCCTCACGGAGGCCGGATACGTGGGAGACGACGTGGAGACGATCCTCGTGTATCTCCTCCAGAACGCGGATTACAACGTTGAGAAGGCGGAGCGGGGGATCGTTTACATCGACGAGATTGATAAAATCAGCCGCAAGAGTGACAGTGCTTCGATCACGCGCGATGTCTCGGGCGAGGGTGTTCAGCAGGCGCTCCTGAAGATCCTTGAGGGCACTGTTGCGGGCGTTCCCCCAAAAGGCGGCCGGAAGCATCCGGAGCAGAGCCTCATCAACATCAACACCAAGAATATTCTGTTCATCTGCGGCGGGGCATTTGAGGGACTCGAGAAGATCATCGAACGTCGCGTAAGCCAGAACCCCGTCGGCTTCGGAGCCGATGTGAAGGGGAAGAAATCGATTGACCGCGATCAATACCTCGAACGCGTGGAGCCTGACGACCTGCTGAAATACGGTCTCATCCCGGAATTCATCGGCCGCCTTCCTGTCGTGGCCACGCTGCACTCGCTCAACGAGATTGCCCTTCTGAACATCCTCACCGAGCCGCGGAACGCTCTCGTCAAACAGTACAAGAAACTCTTCATGCTCGAAGGCGTGGAGCTGGAATTTGAGGAAGACGCCCTGAAGGCCGTGGTTGCAAAAGCCATGGAACGCGGCACCGGCGCTCGCGCCCTTCGATCCATCATCGAAGAAGTCATGCTGGACATCATGTTCCATCTGCCCGGACGGCAGAACGTGTCCAAATGCATCATTACCCGGGACACGATTCTGAAAACCAAGGAGCCGATCTATTTGTACGAGGAGAGAAAGTCCGCCTGACGGCACCTGCCCGAATAATCCTCACACCCGGAATGGCGGGAACTGATCCTCGTTTCAGCGGCATTACCCTCTTCCAACATTCCATCGTTCCAACATTCCATCCGGCCGCCTCATCCTAGTGTTTTGTAACATAAATAACTTGAATATATCATGTAGCTTTTGTATCATGGATTCATTCCATAGATTGGAGGAATGCCATGAGCAAAGGCCGACCGAAGCAACCCGTTGTGCTGTCTGAAGA
>Ga0226835_1000772_pt1 | contig 25922 bp, 38 predicted proteins | sample LAC_MetaG_1_FD_163627 | JGI IMG/M metagenome (GOLD analysis project Ga0226835, IMG submission 163627) | Anaerobic ammonium oxidizing microbial communities from anammox membrane bioreactor (MBR) in UC Berkley, California, United States -... | ecosystem: Engineered > Bioreactor > Anaerobic >...
GGCTGGTCTGGCGTGATCCGGTTTTCGCCGCGCGGACGGTACCGTCCGCGTGCAATGCGTCTAACCCTGTCAGCTGTCAGGCTCATAGCGCGGCTGCCTGCATCCAGAGTGTGTCGATCTCGGTCCCGGTCAGTCCGACCGCGGCGGCGAGCTGCAGCAGCGTCGGGTTGTCGCGCCGCCACTCGATCGCGTATTCCCACTCGATCCGCGCTGCGGTCCGCGCCGGTTCCTGCAATGCGTCGATCGCGGCCTCGACGTCGTCGAGCCGGCCGGCGGCTGCGAGCGCGAGCCGCGCCTGGCGCGGCGAGAGCGGTGGGAAGGCCGGCGGCGGCGGCTCGTAGGGCGCGATCGGGCCGTGATCGCCCGCAACAAGCGCTGCAAATAGCGCGCGGCCGTGCGGCTCGGGATCGTCGGCGGTGACGGTGAAAGGCACCGGCTCACCGGCGTTGATGTGCGTGAAGCCGACAAGGCAATCGATGGCGGTACCTTCCGCGTTCGAGAATTTTGGCTGTGCGACCGACGTGTGCTCGACCATGTTATGAAATCCTCAAGAAAAGCCCGCTTTGCAAAGCGTTCAGGCCGGAGCCCGACATGTTGCGCCATGAGCCTGAAAGCGATCCGCCACCGGACCAGGAACCGCTCGTGCTGAAACCACCACACGAAAGATTGGACCCGGCGATCGTCGCGCCAGCGCCGACAAACGCACCGGTCATTGCAGCGCAGTACGAACCGATGCCGCCGGCATTGTCGGTGTTGATGCGGACATCGGAGCCCGAGACCACGAGCCCAACGCTCGCGGTTGCGATGCCCGCCGCCGGCAGCTGTCCGGCCGGCACCTTGCCGTCGGCGCCCAGCGAAGCGTAGCCGTTGGGCTGGCCTTTTTCGGCGCTCGCCTGTTTGCCTGCGAGTGCGGCCGACAATCCGGTAATGTCGGCGATTGCATAATCGTCCGCTGCCGGCGAGACCTCGCCATCGCGACCGTTGAACGACGAAACGCCGCCGCTCGCCGGCAGCTGTCCGACCGGCACCTTGCCGTCAGCGCCGAGCGCGGCGTAGCCATTGGGCTGGCCCTTTTCGGCGCTCGCCTGCTTGCCGTCGATCGCAGCCACAGCGGCCGCGAGATCGGCGGCCGCGGCCTTGCCCGCGATCGCGGTCGTGAGCGTCGCGGCGATCGCGTCGACCTCGGCCGTCGTGTAGGCGCCAACCTGGCCGGCAGTTGTGTCGTGCGGGTTGTCGGTGCGGGTGGCGTGCTCGATGTCCGGCGGCGCCGAGATGCGAATCTGCCACAAATCGTAGGTGCCTTCGCCGTCGGCCAGCGTGACGTCGACCGTGAGCAGGCCGGCGGCGCGATCGTAGTCGAGCGTCTGCGCGATCAGCGCGGCGATCGTGGCGCCCTCGTCGTCGACCGCGCGGATGACGACGTAGTCGGTGACGACGTAGCCGGTGCGTGTGCTTTCGGTGAGCACGAAGGTCTTCTCGCCGAGCCCGACCTCGACCTCGGAAGCGGAATCCGCCTCGAACAGCGCGCCGACGCTGGCCAGCCGGTCGAGCGCCTCGTTGATGATCGGCGTCAGCGTGTCGTTGAGCCGCTGCAGCGCCACGCTCTGGATTTCGGCGATCGCGCCGTCGATCTTGCCGCCGGTGAGCTCGGCCGCGGCCAGGCGCAGGTCGAGGTCCTCGAAGCGCTTGTTCCAGAAGTCCGGATCGCCGAGATTGTCGGCGCGCCGCACCTTGTAGTGCTCGAACCTGCGCATGCGCGTCAGACCTTTTCGGCGCTCTCGATCGCCTCGCCGAGCGCGATGGCGACGCGCCCCGTCACCGTGTAATCGTGCGCGGGCTTGAGCTTCATGGCGCCGAACGGCACGACGCGGTTGACCTTGATGCGGTAGCGCGCGTCGGCTTCAAAGGCGGTTGTCCTCGGTTTCTTAGCCATGTCGGTTAAGTCCTTTCGATCAGAGCGACCAGTGGACGCGCTCGGCGACGTGGAACACGTTGGCCGCCGAATTGGTGGTGGCGTCCTCGATCAGGGTGAAGGCCGTAATCGGCGCGGCGAGCTGGAAGCGGAAGGTGCGCTCGATGCGCTTTTCGTCTGCGCTCAGCACCTTGGTTTCGACGACGTCGGCGGTCTCGTTCGTCTCGCCGTGCCGCAGCGTCGCGGTGAAGTCGTGCGGCGTGTCGTCGAAATTCTCCAGCACGTATTTGACGTAGATGTCGTCTGAACCCGAGGCCAGCGTGATCTCCGTCGAAACGTGACGCAGCCCGGTCTTGGGCCGCGTCAGCCGCACGCGCGAGGACGAAAGCCGCACACCCGCCTGGATGTCGCGCGTGCCGACAAAGCGGGCGCGGAAGTGCGCGAGCGGCGGGGCGCCCGCGAACGCGCCGAGCGTGTCGGCTGTGAGCGGAATCCAGGCGCCGGCTCCGGCCGGCCGCACCTCGAACACCAGAGCGCAGGACGCCGGCACGATCATGGCGGCGAGCAGATCGATCGCGCGCATGCCGCCGTCGAGATTGAGGGCTTCGAGCTCGACGGTCACCTGCGGAGCGCGGAACTTCGCACCCCACAATTCGAGCATCAGGTCCTTGGTGAGATCGCCCTGATAATAGGCACCGTCGGTCGAATAGAAGAAAGTCCCGTCGAGATAGGTCTGGCCGTGCGCCATCCCGAATTTGTGGTTGGCGTTCGCAGTGAGCACCAGCGCATAGCGGCGGCCGGACTGCAGGAAGGTCGGCATGCAGCTCACCCGCGTCCAGTCGCCGACGACGAGCGCGCCGTGTGCGACGCTCTGGTGCAGGATCGCCTTGGAGAGGTCGGGCACGCCGTTCGTCACCTCGCAGAGCGTGACCGCAACCGCTTCGTTGGCCGCCTTGACCGTCAGCCAGAAGCCGATCTGGGTCAGCCACATGTCGTTGGCGACGAGGAACGTCTGTGCGATCTGTGCGCCGACGACCGGGTGCTCGACGACGACGTGATCCCAATAGGGCTCGGTGTAGGTGTCGACCCAGATCTGGCGCAGGCGCACGACCGACACCAGCGTCGGGATCGGCGGCAGCTCGGTCATCGGGTCGCCAATCACCTCGAACGTCTCGCCATCCTTTTTGAACAGGCCGGCGATCGGGTCGTATTCGCCCGACCACCACAGGCTTGAATTGGAGGGCACCGTGAACCAGTCGCCGTAGCGGATGCGCTGGCGCGACATGGTGCGCTGGACGATCGCGTGTTCGTGGAAGCCGAACTGCGCAAGCCCGATATCGGAGTGAAACTCCGACACGCTCAGCTTGAGCGCATGGTCGAAGGCCGGCAGCAGCAGGCCGCCCTGCAGGTTGGCGTTGGGATCGTTGGCCGAGAAAATGTCGGCTTCGAACTCCGCGATATTGGCCGCCGGGAAGCGCAGGCCCTCCTCGACGGTGGCGTCGAAGCCAAGCTCCTGCGCGTCTTCGAGATCGCTTTCGTCGCCGTCGAGAAAGTGATCGGCGCCGTAATCGGCCGCGTCGTCTGGCACCGACAGCTTTTCTTTCAGTCTCGCGACGTCCTGGTAGAGCGAGACGAGGCCGCGCGCCTCGCCCTTGTTGCGCAGCGAGTTGGCCAGCGCAGCGAGATCGGATGCAAGCGAAGAGACGCGCGGGCCGATCTGGTCGCGGAACACCTCCAGACTGTCGGTGCGGTCGTCGAGCTCCTTCGTGGATACAACCCGGTTCTGTTCCAGCATCGTGACCGAGACGATCTGGATCGTGTCGAGCAGGAGGCGCGCGATCTCCACGTGCGTGGCGGGAATGGCCGGCGGCTGCGGATCGGCGCTTTCGGCGCCGGCCGTGAAGACGAGCACCGCATCGCGCGAGCGCACGGTGGCAACCGCGTCGGGCTCGGTCAGCCCCGTTTCGACATTGACGAGAAAATCACGCTCCTCGACATCGGTCTCGGTTTCGGTGCCATAGACCGACACGGAGACGATGCGCTTGGCGGCGGCGGCGAGGCTCGTGGTGAGAGACTGCGTGAGAACGCTCGCCCGCCCATAGACCACGCCGGCCACATCGTAGAAGCGTCCCGGCTGCACCTGCACTTCGGTCTGCGCGGTCTTCACCACGCTGAAGCCGGCAAAGCGGCGCGCGTTGGTCACCGCGTCGTTGACGACGTGCTCAAGCGCCTCGCGCGCGAACGCCTGCAGGTCGGCGTGGTCCTGCGCCTGCTGCTCCTGATAGTCCCTGAATATAACCTGCTTTTCCATTGCCTGCTCCTACGGACGGCCGATGATGAATTTGTCGATGGCTGCGAGAAACGGCTGGCCGGCGACGAAGCGCGCGCGCGGGCCGATCACCAGCAGAATTTTGTCGGACAGCCGCTTGGCCGACTGCACGGCGCGGCGCACCCGCTCAAGGCGCGAGCGATCGTGCGGCATCCAGAAGCGTGCCTTGGGCAGCGAGACGCCTGCGCCGGCCGCAAAAGGTGAGCGCCGGCCGGGCACCGACAGATGCAGCCGCGCGGTGTGTGCGGGAAAGCCATAGCGGCCGACGCCCATGAACTGCACCGGCGAGCGGCGCGCGACGCGCCGGCCGTCGTGCACGGCATAGCGCGCGAAGATGCGAAAGCGTGCGGTCGAGGGCACGTGAAAGCCCGCGCGCATCGGCAGGTCGCAGAAGACCGAACGGCCGCGATGGCCGCCGATTTTCACGCGCTCGGGCTCCGCATTGACCGGTGTGAGGGTTGGACCTGCGGCCGAGCGCCAAGCCAGACGCGGCTGCGGCTGGATCGTGACGAGCCGGCGCCAGGCGTCGGACGGGATGAAGTGGCGCCGGCCGAAGCAGCGACCGCTGAACGCGCGGCGGCCTTCAACGCTCCTAAAATGCAGCCTGAAGTAGGAGCCGAACTCGCTCACGCGCGTCTCGGTTTCGACGCCGTCCACCACCCAGCGTGCGCGACGGCGAAGCCGCGACAAGGCGGTCGAGGGCACCGCAGCGGTGTCCGCAAAGAACGAGCGCCGGCCGGCATGATAGCCGCCGTAAAACGCCTTGAACGCGCTTGCGGGCGCGCTCTCGCGCATGCGCCAGACGCGCACCTGCGGCAGGCCGGACAGCCAGCGCTCGCGCTCCTCGCGCGTCAGCGAAGGACCGGAGAAGGTCTTCATCGGCGGCCGCTCGATCGAAAGCACCGCTCCGTCCGCGTAGCGCACATATTCGCGGATGCAGTAAGCGGTGCCCTTGCGCATGTGCAGCGCGATCGAGCGCTGCGTCACCGCGCGCTTGCGCGCTTGCGGCCAGTCTTCGTTCCACACGTCGACCGAATATTCCCAGGCCGCAAACGGCAGGAACGCGGCCGGCGTCTGCATCGGCCGCTTGACGATGTCGATCGGCGTCGGGATGGCGGTGACACGGCCGGTGACGGTCGCGAGCGCGCGCTCGGCGTCGGTCGCGTTCGGTGGCAGCAGATGGTCCCTGTAATCGATCGCGAGCGTCATCACGCCACCACGATTTCGACCGCGTTCGCGGTCATGAAGGGAATCTGTCTGTCGCCGGCCGCGACGTCGGCGGGCGGGCTTGTGAGCGTCACGTTCTCGACGCCGCCGGCCGTGAGCGAAGCGACGATGCCGTGCCGATAGGCCGTCTCACCGATCCGGTAGCGCCCGGCGGCGTAGGCCGCGAGCCGCGCCAATGCCTCGGCGCGCACCGCCAGCGGGTCGGGACCGCGGCGCAAGAGCAGCGTCGCCTCGACGACGTAATCGACGCGCACCGCGCGCATTACGGTGACGACGTCGGTCAGCGGCACGATGTCCTCACGCTGGAATGTTTCGAGCGCGGCGAACAGCACCGCGTCGGCGATCGGCGCGCCGTCGTGACCGGCGAGCACCACCTGCACGCGGCCCTCGGCGGGCGAATAGGCGTGGACGTCGGCAATCGAGGGATCGAGCGAAAGCGCGTGATACTCGTAGGCGCCGGCCGGACCCGCGACCGAGAAAGCCTCGGGCGCGAGCTGGATGCGGCGGCGATAGCGCTCGTCGTCTTCCATGATCGCGGGCTGCTCGCCATCGGCCGGCGTCATGACCATGCGCTCGCACTCGAAGAACGCACCGATCTGGTCGAGATCGGCGCCGACCGCGAAGGCCAGCAGCGTGGCGAGCGCAGTCTTGTTCACGCGGTTTCGCAGGAGCGTCTCGCGATAGGCGAAGACCTCGATCAGCTTGATCACCGGCTCGCTTTCGAGCACGGCCGTGAAGTCCGGAAAGCGCGCCTTGTAGTCGGCGATTGCGGCCGCGACGTAGGATTCGGAGTCCAGCGCCTCGATCAGCGCGGGCGGCGGCAATTGCGAAAGGTTGATGGTGGAGGGCTGCCTCACAGCGCGATCCTCGCCGTGACATTGCGGCCGTCTTCAAGGTAAACGAGATCGAGATCGAGCGCGCCGCGGCCGGCGACGTCCGCTTCGACGAGCACGCAACGTTCAAGCCGCACGCGCGGCTCCCAGCGATCGAGCGCGTCGGCGGTCGCGATCACGAAGTCGAGCGTGGTCTCGGCATTCATCGGCCGGTCGAGCAACGCCGGCACCTGCGAGCCGTAGTCGCGTCGCAGCACGCGCGAGCCGACCGGCGTCGTCAGGATGTCGCGGATCGACTGCACGACGTGTGCCCATCCGTCGAGCGACGCGAAGTTTTCGGCCGAGCTGCCCTGCATCGCGCTCAGTCTCCGGCCGCCAGTGCGCGCAGCGCGGTGATGATGTCTTTCTTGCGCGACGGCGTGTCGGCGCCGAGAAAGCGCTGGGCGCCCGCGCGCAGCGTCGCAAAGTCGATAGCGTTACGCTCGCCGAGATCAGCGAGCGCGGCCGCGCCGATGTCGGCCGGCAGCTCGCCCGCGGGCTTCGATCCGCCCGGCCGGCCGTCGCCGTCATGATCGAGCGGGCTTGCCGGGCCGGCCGCGGGCGCGCCGGCTTCTTCGGCCTCCTTGATCTGGCCGCCGAGGATGAGCCACTTCGCGGAATCGGCGGGCATCGCAACACGCTCGCCCTTGCGGCAATAGCTGCCGTTGATCCAGCCTTCGGTGAGCACTTCGTAGGTCTTCATGTGAGCCTGCCTTTCAGTGTGGATCGGGATCGTCGGCGACGATCACCGGATGCGACGCGACGATGCGCGTGTTCTCGCCGTCGAGCACGAGCCAGAGGTCCTTCTTCCATTTCAGCTTGGAGATTTTCTTGGTGGCGACGAACTTGCCGCCGTCCTTGAGCGCGATGATCGTCTTTTCCTTGTTGTGCGTGACCTTGAGGTCGCCGACCTCCAGCACGTGCTCGTCCTTGTTTTCGCTCGGCGCCTTGAACTGGTCGGAATAGCCGCCCGCGAGCACGATGCCCTGGCCGGGCTCGCCGGTCGGCGAAACGAGCAGCACGCGCTCGCCGACGGCCGGCGGCGTCCAGGTGCGGATCGCGCCCGCGCGCTCGGTCCATGGCGCCCAGCCGCTTTTCAGGCCGTGCGCCTCGACCTTGACGAGACCCTTGGCCGGATCGACCTCGATCACACGCGCCTCACGCACGGTGTTGTTGACGCGCCGGTCGAGCTGTTCGATGCGCCGCTCCAGATCGAGGATGATCCTGGCGAGATCGGTCATCGCGGTCATGTGCTCACCTCGCCGGTCAGGAGGCGCGCGATATGACGGCAGATGCGATCGGCGGCGGCGCCGCGCACGCCGTCCCAGGCGCGCGGAAAATCGGGGCCATGCAGGCGCTCGCCGGTATGAAAGCTGACCTGTCCGGTCGCGACCTCCACATAGAGCACGTGGCGGTGCATCGGTTGCGTGTCATCGATGCCCCAGCCCCAGACGACGCCGAGCGCGCCGGCATGCGCGGTGAGCGCGTCGCAGAGATTTTTCAGCGACCAATGCTTGCGGTCATAGGCCATCGCGCGGTAGGAGCCCTGGCCGCGGATGCCGCCGCGATAGACCTTGGCGCGCGCCGACGATTTGCAGGCGCGAAACAGGTTCATCGCGATGATGCCCGCCGGCCCGATGCTTTCGAGCCGGGTATAGAGATGACGGGTCTCGTCGCCGTTGGAGCCCTCGAACACGCGGATCACGTCCGGCAGCATGGCGCCCGCGTTCATGGCACCACCTCGACCGTCAGTGTCGGCGGCAGCGGATGCGCGTCGTCGAGGCTCGCTGCGACCTGGTCGGTGCCGAACGTCACCGCGTGTTTCCAGATCACGGCCCAGACCACGAGCCCGCTGCGGTCGATCTCGTCGTCGCCGACCGCCTCCATGTGGATGTCCGCCGCCGGCATCACCTTCGGAACGGTCGCGGCTGGCACCCACGCCGCCAGGCACGCGCCGACATCGAGCGCCAGATCGATTGCCTCGTCGTCGGCGTCCTCGATGCGCGCGGCGCGCGTGACAATTACGGCCGCAAGCGTCGCGTCGATCTGTATTTCCCCGGAGGCGCGGCGTAGCGGCTTGCTGGCATTGACGATGCCGATCGCGCAGGCGGGCGCGGCGCCGTGCAGCCGCCTGAGATCGTCCAGCGTATAGCGGCCGACGTGCGGACGCACGTCGCGGAACGCGGCCATGCCGGCCTTCACGTGCGCGACCGCCGCAGCGCGGAGCTGGCGCAGCACGCTCACGGCGCGCCTCCGAGCTCTTTGAGTGTGGCGTTGAGCTCCTCGACGATCTCGTTTTCATTGGCGCTTGAAAGCCCGATGAACTGCCGGCGCGGGATCGTCACCTGCCGTGCAAAAATCGGCTGCTGGTTCTGACCCACGCGGAACACAAGGCGCCGCGCCGTCTTCGGGCGAATGGTCATGCCGGTCTGATGCACGTGTGCATACTTCCAGTGCGCCTCGACGATCGCGTCGCTGCCGGACGTGCGGTGCGCGATGCTGTCGCGCAAGTTGCGCCCGGTGCGCAGCAGGATCGAGGTGCCGCTGCGATTCTTCGGCCACGCTTTGCCCTGCGGATCGGTTTTCTCTTCTTCGATGCGCCGTCGCGTCTGACTTTCAAGAATCGGCGCAATGCGGCGGGCGCCGTCGGCTGCGCTCCAGCCGGCAAGCCGGTTGAGCCTGTTGACCGCCTCGCCGATACCCTGCGAACTGACGACGAGCGCAACGCTCACGACATCACCTCGCTGTCACGATCGAAGAGGCGCGGGCGGCCCGTGAAGCGCACGTCGCCGCTCGATCCCTGGCCGGCTTCGCCGCCAGCGCCGGCCGTGCCGGTCGCCACGCCCGGAAGATTGGCGTCGCCTTTGGCCACGGCACGCAGATAGGCGACCGCGTCGTCATAGCGCTTGCGCAGCTCATCGCGCGGCCGCCCGACGCGCAGCGCCAGGCGATAGACCGTCATGTCGACGGCGAAGGCCCGCAGCACGTCGGGCACCGGCGCGATCGGCAGCGTGTAGCGCACGCCGAGATAGGCGTCGATCTGACTTGAGGTCTCCGCGAGCGCGCGATCGACGCGCTCGATGTCGCCGGCCGCGAGCACCGCCTCGCGCGCGAGGTTGAGCGCGAACCGCAGCTCGTCGCCGCCATAAAGCGTCTCGATATCCGCGCGCGTCGCGTAGGTCATGCTGCGTCCTGGTGGTGCGCGCCGGCCGTCCCGATCGCGGCCGGCGCGCGGCAATCGCGACCGGGCAAGGGTCGGTCGCGACCGCTTTCAGAGAAGTCCCCGCCGCGGCCTCGCGGCGGGGGTGCCGGCGCCTCTTCCGGCCTTGCGCGGCGACGGCGCGACCCGTCGCCGCGTCCCGCCCCCAAGGAGACAAAGGGCGGGAGAAGAAATCACCAGTCGCCGTCGACGGCGTCCTTGAGCTGGGTGTGCTGCTCGCGCGTCAGCGCCACGGTCGCGCCGGCTTCCAGCAGCTTGCCGTCGAGCAGGATCGGCGAGCGCACCGGGAAGGATTTGCGGCCGGACGCGGCCGCGTCCTTTTCTTGTTCGGTGCGTTCTTTCTCGGCCGCCTCTCGCAGAGCGGATTCTCGTTCGGCCGTCTCTGTTTCGAGCTCGGCCTTGGTCGGCGCGTTCTTGTCGGTCTGGATCGGGGTGCGGGCCATCAGATCGTCCTCCTCACGCGACCGCGTTCTGGATGAAGTAGCCGACGTCCTTGGCCACGATCAGCTCCTTGACGCGCTCGCCGGTGCGAATGCGCACGCCGCCCTGCAGGCCGACGTCGGGATCGATGATGCGACCGGAAATTCGCGTGCCGAACTGCGCCGTCATGCCGAACGTGATTCCCTGCTCGGGACGCGCGATCGGGTTCACGTGCAGGAGCGAGACGTGCTTGCCCCAGGCGCGCGCGAGGCTGACGGGCTGGCCCGGCTTGGCGGTGTTCACCCAACCCTCACCGACCAGGACCTTCTTGACCTCGAACAGGTCGGCGAAAGCCTCCTTCGAGACCACGCCCTTGTTGGTCAGGTTGCCCTTCACGGCATTGACGATGTGCGGATGCGAGGAGAGCTTCGACCAGACCGCCTGACCCATCGCGATCACGTTCGGCCGATAGACGAGCGTGCTTTCGAGCCCGGTCTTGATCACGGTGATGGGGTCGGAATTGGCGTAGTCCGAAAACTGCGAGTTGCCGGCGAGCGTGACGCGGCGGGTCGCCGCGTAATTGTTGAGCGTCTGGACCAGCGCCGCCACGCGCGCTTCGCGCGCATTGAGCACGGTGTCCATCAGCATCATCGTCGAGTGGCCTTCGGGATCGTAGGTCGAGCGCTTCTGCTCGCGCGCAACGCGCGCCGCCTCGATGTCGGAATTGGGGATCGAGGTCTCAAGGCCGTGATCCTCGACCTCGTCGGTTTTCTCGGTGCCGCCGAATTCCAGCTGGCTGACGCGCCCGCGCCGGCCGACGCGCGTGTCGGGCAGGTTGAACGCCTCTTCAAGCGGATACTCGGTCCACTTGAATTTCTCGGCGCCAACCGGCACGCGCGGCAGCACCTCGTCGGCGATGAGCGTCTGCGCCTCGTTGCGGTAGCCGACCGCAACGGCGGTAAGCACCGGGTCGACGATGAAAGGACGATTGGGGGCCATGGGATGCTGTTCCTTTGCGCGTTACTTAGGCTTCGACTTCGGGTGCGTGGATGAGGCCGGGCACGACGAGACAGGCGATCTCGTCGCCCTCGACGCCGGGCGCCTGCGCGAAGCCGACATACATGCGCGTCTCCCCGGCCGCGGCCACGCACTTGACCGCGCAGCCTTCGTCGTCGCTCGTCAGCGGATCGCCGGCCGCCACGGTGCCGCCGAGCTTGACCGCAGCGACGCCGCCCTGGACGACGTCGAGCATCTTGCCGGCGTCGGCGCCATAGGCGTCGGAAATCCCGGCCAGGCCCTCGGTTGCGGCGGCGGCGAGCGCGACCTTGTCGGTGTTTGCGGCGTCGGAGAATTTCACGATGCGCCGGCCGGCGACGGCGGCCGAGGTGAGAAACGAGCGGATCAGCGTCGGCACGTTCATTTGCGAGTCTCCTTGACGGCGGCGACCGCATCGGCGATCGACAGATTGATCCCGAGCTTGGCCTGCGCTTCGCGATAGACCTGTGCTTGGCTCGCGAGCGCGATCGGGTCGGACGTGTCGAGCGGCGGATCGTCGGCGCGGCGCTGGTCGAGGCCGGTCTCGCCCGCGATCTTCGGCAGTGTCTTGAGCAGCGCCTCGACCTGCGCGAAGCCGCCGTCGGCGCGGCAGAGCGCGAGGTAGTGCTCTTTCGAGGCCGGCGCGATCTTGCCGTCCTTGACCGCCTGGTCGATCAGCGCTGCGGCCTTCTGCTCGCTCGCCGTTTTGGCCATGTCGGCGAGCTTCTGCTCGGCGGTCGTTGCGCGGTTGAGCGCCTGGTCGAGATCGGCGCGCGGCACGAAGCGCGCGGGGTCGGGGGTTGCGGCTTGCGACTTGAGCGAGTTGATCGCCGTGACGACGTCGGCGTCGGTCACCGACGTCGCGATGCCGAGCGCGGCAGCGATTGCTGCACGATCCATGCTGGTCTCCTGAGTTGAGTTGAGCGCGGGGATGTGAAGATTGGGCCGGTTGGTCAGCCCGACCGAGAGGAGCCGCATCACGCGACCGTTGTCGCGCTGATGCAGGAATGCGGGCGAGACGTAACGATAGGCTTTGCCGGCGACGAGCTGCGCGCCGGCCTCGGTCCATTCGATCTGTGCGCAGATTGCGCCGTCGCGGTTGATCAGCCGCTTGATCCAGCCGTGAGCTGGTGCCGGCTCGCCCTTGGGCGCCTTGAGCTCGGTTGCGTGTTCGAGATCGACCGGCAGGTCGGCGCCGCCGGCCGCAAACGCGGCGATGACGTCGTCGGGCCGGTCGTTGACGAAAGCGCGCCCGTCGCGACCCTGCACGGCGCCCGCCGGCAGCAGCACGATTTCGGACGGCGCGCCCGACGCGGCGTTGATGGCGGTGGCGAAAGTGATGGTGTTGTGGCCGGACATGCCGGCCTGTATGGGTCGCGCGCCCCGCTGCCCGCCACCCTGACAGGTGTCAGGGCGGCGCGGTGACGGTGCGACGAGCGATGCGAATCCCTACATCGCCCGGCGCGGTATCGGCGCGCAAGTCTCCGCGATCGCGTCAGGGGCCGGCCGAGCGGGCCGACCGGCGGGAATTAATCCCGGCGTTGAAGGGGTTTTGAAGGGGTTTGGTAGGCCGTCCGGCTCCGGCCGGTAGGCTGGCCCCGGCGCGCCGCCGAAAATGCGCCGGTGGCGAATTTGATTTTTTACCGGATCGGCTTATTTTAGGGGTACGCCTGAGCCATTCGCACGACCGGGCTTGACCCGCGAGGGGTTTGCGACCCTCCAGGCGTTCACTCTCCCAGCAATTGCCTTGCCGCCCGCCTGCGCACGCGCTCGACGTCGTCGGGCCGGATACGGTGCAGGCTCGTCAGGTACACCGCGCGCCCCGAGCGCGTGCGCTTGACGACCGCGTGCCAGAGTTCGCCGTCGATCTCGCCGACCAGGTGCACGACGTCGCGGTCGAAGATCGGCGCCGCGCGGCGCGCGAAGTCCTGAAGCTGCGCATAGGTGCGCGCGGTCGCCTCCGGATGACGCCTGAGCTGCTTTGCGGCGCTCTCGTGCGACATGAGCACGATCGCCGAATGCGTGTCAGGCAGCCGCGCCGCGGCAGGCAGCTCGGCGACCGGCAGCGCCGCCTGGCGCGGCGCGCGGCCCGCAAGCATGCGCGCGAACTGCTCTGACGCCACGATCGCGGCGATCGCGGCGCGCCGCAGCTCCGCCCCTTCGATGCGCGCGATCTTGTCGGCGAGCACGCGGCCGAGTCCGGCGGCGCGGCTCTTGCCCGGGTTTGTGTGCCAGCCGGGATCGATGCCGGCCGGCACTGCGATCGTCTCGCCGGTGCGGCGATTGCGGAACGCAAACGTCTCGACCTGCGGATCGCGCGAGACGCCGCCGCGCCGCCGCGCCTCGGCGCGGCCGATCTGACGCACCGAGCACTTGCAGCCCCAGCCGTTCGGCGGGAAGTGCGTGTCCCAGAATGCGTGATCGACCGGCAGCACGATGCCGGCCCATGCGAGATGCTCCTCGCGCGGCTCGTTCGCCGTCGTGCGCACATAGAAAAGATACGGCAGCACGTCCTTGGTCGCCTGCGCGCGGTCCCACTGGCCGGCGGCGCGCGCCGCGCGCATGTTTGACGAGAAGATGTTCTGCAGCCGGCGCGGCGACGAGAAATCGACGCGCTTGAGTTCGCCGGTCTCCGGATCGGCGACCTTGCGCGGCCCCCACCAGCCGAGCGTGCGCAGCTTCGGCTCCAGCGCATTGACCCAGTCCTCATAGGTCAGGCCGCGCGCGATCGCGTCGTCGATCGTGGCGCGGAAGGCTACCAGCACGTCGGCTTCAACGGCCTTTGCAACCGTGAAGGCGTGCGCGTGCTCCTGTCCGAACACGTCGAGCCATGAGAAACGCGGCGCGAGCTGCTTGGCGCGGAAATAATCCAACACATCGGCCGGCGGCGTGACCTCGCCGATGCGCGGCTCCGGCCCGGCCATGTCAGTCCGCCAGGTCGCCGAGGCCGCGCGCGATCGCCGTCGCCTTCGAAAGCCGCCGCATGAGCTCGTCGGGCTTCATCGCGCGCACGGCGTCGGGCAACCGCGCCAGGAGCTCCTCGAACGACGTGCATTCGCGCGCGAGCGCGATGAGCGGGCCGGTCACCGGATCGATGACTTCCCAATCGGCCGCGCGCGCGCCGAGCGCGTCGATCTCGTCCTCGATTTCGAAGCCCGCATTGTTGAGTGCGACGCCGTGTACGCCGCCGCAATCGGGGCACGGCCGTCCCCGATTGAGCGCGCGCTTGCCGCCGTCGCTCGCCACAGGCGGCTTGCCGGCGGGATGCAGTACCGCTTCGTCCCGGCCGGGATCGGCAAAGCCGATGCGGTCGCGCAGTTCGGATTCGGAAATGCGGCCGCCGCGATCGACAAAGTCCTTGACCACGTCCATCAGGGCTTTGAGGTCTTCCGGCTCGGTCACCGGCAGCGTCAGGAGCGGCATGCCGTTTTTCGGCATGCCGAAATTGAAGTACACGAACGGCTCGACGAGGTCGCGCTGCAGCGTGGTCGCCAGCTCGTCGGCGTCGGCGGTCAGGAGCTCGCGGCGCACCTCCTGATGTTCCTTCGAGACCGCGTGTCCGCCCGAGATCGCGTCGGTCGTCGTGGTCTGGCCGAGCACGAGCTTCGACATGAGGATGTCGAGATACTTGCAGATTTTCTCGAACGCATCCGTCGACGAGTTGCTCTTGGCTTCGAGCAGCTCGATCACCATCGATTCCGGCACGATCGCCGCGCCGTCCGAAGCGATGCCTGAGACCGCGCGCAGGAGCGCGCGCTTGTCGTCGTCGGTGGCGCCCGCATGCCATTTCCCGATCCGCCAGGGGATGCCGTAGACATCGAGAAACGCCATCCAGTCCTTGAGCGAAAATGACTTGAGCATGAACATCCACATCGCGACGCGCGCGAGACCGCCGCGGATCGGAATGCCGGATTTGAGCTTGGGCACGTGCACGATGAACTTCGCGCCCGGCAGCGGCTGGCCGTCGAGATTGCCGTCGGCGCGCAGCCGCAGCTCGCTCCCGCTGATCCGGTCGAACTGAAAGAAGCGCGGATCGCGCCACTTCAGGCCGTCGATCGACCAGAAATCGTAGCCGCGCGACCAGCCGATCTCGACCACCGAATAGCCCTTGGCGATGCCGTCGCACAGATCCACGATCGCCGACCGGAAAGCCGGCGTTGCGACCAGGCGGCGGACCGCATCGGCGATCGCGACATCGGCCTTGTCATCGGTGACGGACTTCACCTCGGGCGTGATCGCGCGCAGCGCAAGCTTGCGCGTGGTCAGCACGGCGCGGTAGTGCGGCTCGCGCTCCTCGATCTCTTCGGCGAGCGTGAGATAGTCGCGCGTGTCGCCGCCCGGCATGGCGGATTCGCGCATCACGCGGGCGAGGCGCTGCGGGGTCAGGCCCGAGGCGACGGGCTCGGTCCAGACCGTGCGCACGCCGATCTCCGTCGGGGTCGCGATCTCTTCGCGCGGCGGCCGTCGAGGCAGAGGGTCGCCGTATTGGTCAACGAGTGCGCCTGGTCCGTTCATCAGTGCACGGCTCCGGATTGGTCGTAGCGTGGCTCTTTCGGCTTGTGGTCCGGCGCGGGCCGGCCGGCCCGGATGTCGGCCATGAGAGCGTTCGCCTTGTCGCCGAGCTCGGCGAGCAGAAACGCCTCCTCCGGCGCAAGGTCGCGCCGCAGATGATCCTGCGCAATTACGATCGAGACGAGCGCGTTCCAGACCGCGCCGCACATGGCGATATCGTCGTCATGGCCTTCGGTGCATCCGTTCGGCGGCGGCCGATCATCGACCCAGAAGCGATAGACCGCCTTGAAGCAGCGCTTGCAGCGCGCATCGAACTTGCCGTTCAGCGTGCGGATTTCTTTCATGGCATCACCACAATGCGTCGCTGCGGTCCGCGACCAGCGCGTCGCGTTCGTGCGACCCGTCGAGCTCCGACAGTTCGCCGCCGCCGATCGTTTGCATGGTTTCGTAGCCGTATTCGGCAAAGCCGGCGCGGCTCGCCGCATAGGCCAGCAGCAGCGCCACGAACGCGTCGCCATGCCGCGTCTTGCCGTCGCTGCCGGTGGCGCGCAGCGGCGGCATGGTCGGCACGCCGCCGCGCATGACCGGCAATTGCAGGTCCTTCTTGATGTCGAGGTCCTGCGGGATCGCGAGCGCGTCGTCCTCGAAGGCCGCCCGCAACGCCGGGACGTTCTCGACGTACCAGGCAGGTGACAACTTGACCTGTTCGACGCGCAGCGCGCCGTAGCGCTGGGCGAATGTCTCGGAGAGCTGGGCGCCGATGCCGATGGCGTCGAGCTTGGCCGCCGAGAAGCGCGGCAGCCGGTCGCAGACATAGCGGCCGATCTGCCATTGCTGTTCGAAAGGGATGTTGCGCAGCTCGACGACGAACGGCGTCATGCGCTTCATGCTGCGCGTGGTTGCGAGCGGCCAATAGACCGTCAGGTCGCGCACGCGGCCGAAGTCGCCGCCGAGCGACGATGGCAGGTTGGGGTCCATCGCCTCAAGGAGTGGCCGCAGATTGGCCTCGCACCACTGCTCGACCTCGGTGCGCCGGACCGCTTCCGGCATCAAACCGAACGCGGCGGGCTTTTCGAACCGCAGCACCGGAATGCCCGGCGCCATGCGCGCCTCGATCAGCGCGCCGTTGAGCACCGCGCCGCCGCCCTGCGACGGCACGCAGAAGAATTCCTCGTCGGCCGCGTCGCCGGCATTATCGATCAGGTTCTGCCGCCAGGCAGCCTCGGCCCCGGGCGACCATGGCGTGCCGTTCTTTTCGCAGATGCGCCGGTAGAGGCCATCCATCAAGGCGTCGTCGAGCGTGACGCGCAGAACCTTGTAGGGCTTGCGGCCGGCGCGTGCGTCCTCGATCATCCGGTTGAAGGCATTGGCCTCGCCGAAATGCGTGGAGATCACCAGAATCTTGCCGCCCCACATCAGGAACGGCACGGCGGCGTCGACCACCTGCTGCAGGCTGTCGTGAAAGGCGGCCTCATCAAGGATCAGATAGCCCTGCAGGCCGCGCAGCGAACGGGGCCGTGACGCGAGCGCACGAATCTCGTAGCCGGAAGCGAACCTGATCCGGAACGCCTGGATCGGCGTGCCGGCATCGTCGAAGAGATAGGGCTCGATGCCGACCTCGGCGAGCGCTTCGCCAAACGACTCGGCCCACATCGCCGCGGTGTCGATGAACTCGCGGGCCATGTCGAGATTGTAGCCCATGTAGAAAACGTCCATGCCGCCGGCATCGCGCGCCGCGGACGCAGTCAGCACCGCGTCCGCCGCGGCCGCCCAGGTCATGCCGGTGCGGCGCGACTTCTCGCATAGCGTCACCTGATGCAGCGCCGTCGTTTCGAGCAGCCGGCGCTGGTAACGCAACAGGATGTCGGACGTTTCGGCCGGATCGGCATTCGCGCGCAGCGACGCCCATTGCGCCTGGCCGATGGCGCGCCCGTGCAGATCGGCGCCGACGGTTTCCATCAGCCGCGATCCTTGATCTGGACGCCGATCGCGGCCTTGAGCGCGGCGATGCTTTCAGGCGTACCGCCCTGCATCCTTGCAACTTTCTCCACGGCCGCGGCCGCCTTCTCTTTCAACTCCGCTTCAATCTTCTTGCGGGTCTCGGCGCTGATGCGCTTGGCCTGTTCGGCCGCGTGCAGCGCGCGGGCGGTCATCATCAGCATTTCGGCGGTCGCGCCGTCGGGCTTGAGCTCGCCGGCATTGGCGAGCATTTCGCTGATCAGCGTCTTGATCGTCTCGGAAACAAGCAGCGTCACGGAATTGTCGCCGGCCTGGTCGAGCTTGGGTGCCAGCGCCGCGGCAATCTCGCGCGTCTCCTCCAGGCGCCGGCCGAGGATGGCAAGCTTCATGGCGGCGCGGTTGAAGGCAGAGCGCGATACCTGGGGAACATCGTCGCCGGTCAGGCCCTGGCCGAGCGCGGCGGCGCGCAGTCTGGCGTTGAATTTTTCGAGAATATCGAGCTGGCTCAGCCGCCGCTTTTTAAGTTCGGCAAACGCCCACAGCCGCGCCTCGTCCGCCCATTCCGGCAGCGTGTCGAGCGTCGAGAGACGGCCGCGCGTATGTTTCTCGCCGCCCACCGCTCACTCCCGCGGACTCGGCCGCTTCACTCCGTCGATCACCAGCCGCCGCTCGATATGGTCGCGTCCCTTCTCCGTCAGCGTCGCGATCATCACGGTGCCGGCCTCGGTGATCGTCACGCCGCCGAGGTCTTCGAGCCGGCGCAGCTCCTCGCGCACCCAGCCGCGCGAGCGCGCAATGCCGAAGGTTTCGAGCTGCGCCTGCAGCAGCGTCTCGTTGAGCGAGTAGCGCGGCTCGTCGGCGAGCGCGCGCAGGATGATGAGACGCGCCTCGGCGCGGATGATGTCGGCGCTCATCGGGTGGCTTTCTCCAGCAACAGCTCCTGCAGCCGGCTCGAAATCGCGTTGACGGGCTTAAGCTGCTCGGTGAAGGCATCCATCTTGCCGCTCAACTCGACCATCGCGATCTCCAATCGGTGCGTGACCTCCTTGTTGGGCAGGTGACGCAGCTCGTTCTCCACGCGCGAGACGCGTTCCTCGATCGCGCGGTCGCGGTCGATCGCGCGGTCGATCTTGGTTTCGAGCAGCTGCACCTTTTGTGCCGCCGCCTTCGAGCGGCTGTTGATGATGGTGTAGGCGAGCGAGGCGAGCGCGATGATCGGGCCGAGCCACGGCAGAATGTCATGCATTACTCAACCGGCCTCCAGCCGCAATTCCGCTCGCCGAACTCATTGTGAGCGGTCACGGCGCGCTTTTCGTCGTCGGTCATGACCGCCCAGGTGAACTCGCTGACGATGAGCGGCTGCCAGCCGTCGCAGGCATTGCCGTCATTTCGACTTGCGCACCCAGCGGCGGCCGCGATCATCAAGATCGCCAGGCCCAAGCGTATTGATCTCATGGTCGATCTCGTTCCTGTCACGCAGATTGTCGAGCGAGGCGCGGTCCTGCTTGGCGCGCTCGGCGGCGCGGCCGGCGCCGAACGCCTTGAGCAGCGCGATGCCGACCGCAAGCGCCAGCGCACCGGCCGCGGCCAACGCGCGCCCGGTGCGGGAGGTCGCAAACCAGACGACGATCGAGGGCCACATGGCGTCACCGCGTGATGTGCTTGACGGCCCACATGACCGCCTCTTCGATCTTGGTCTGCGCGATCGAAAGCTCGCGCCCGGCCTGCCGCCCGGCTTGCGGATCGCTCGCGCCGATCTCGTGCAACAGAGCCACGAAGGCGGAACCTTGATCCTTCACTTGCTGCATCTGCAGCTTTTCGGCTTCGGTCAGCGCCCGGTACGAATGACGCATCAGGTTGTTGATGGTGCGCTCGTCGCTGGTTGAAGGGACTGTTTTCGGCACGTTCAAGCCTTTCCTGGTTTGCGGCGTTTGCGGCGCGGTGCGGATGCTGCGGCGGGCGCCAGCGCCAGCGCCGGCAGCTCGGCGAGAACGTCGCCGTCGATCGCGCGCTGCGCGCGCGCGTTCTGGCGCGACGAGATGAAGGCCGAGACCGCGCCGCCGATGGCAATCAGCGCGCCCGCGACCGTGAGTGCGACGACGAGATAGGCGACGTAGCGATGCAGGCTCGCATAATCTCCGATGGTCGCGGCCGCGCCCTGCACCAACGCGGCGAGGCCGGTGCCGCCGGCCGCCGTGTTGGTGCCGGCCTCCTGCGAAATAAGCGCAACGGCGACGTCGCCGGCATAGCCCTTGGCGTTGCCGCCGATGCCGGCGACCTTGAGCGGCTGCGGGCCGATCGAGCCAGAGGCCCATGCCTGGCCGATGGCGCGTACGCTGCCAACGCGCGCGCTCCAGCCTTTGCCGAACTTGCGCCACGTGCGCAGGCTTTGCAGCATGCCGAGGCGGCGCCTCAGCACGCCGGCAATCAGCAAGTCATGATCGGGATGCGCGTGCATGGCGGCCAGGGTCGACAAGCCGCAATCGCCGTCGATCCGCCCGCGATAAAGGCCGTCGTCTTGCAACGCGCGCTGCAGCCACTTGACAGCCTGGCCGGGGCCGGAATTGACCGCGCCGTCGAACATCACGAAGTCGAGGCCGGCCGGCAGCTCGTCGCCCTTCACGGCGAGCCAATACTGACGCCGGTAGATGTCGTTGCGCTCGCGCTGCCATTCGGGCGTGCCGAGCATGTCGCGCCGCAACGGCTGGGTCTGCTTGCCCGCGCGAATCCGATAGCCGTCATAGACGCGCTGGATGATGCCCTGCAGCGTCACGCCGCCCGGATCGTCGGGGTCGTTGGAATAGCCGCCCTCGTACGCCAGCACGCGGTCGAGCGATTTCTGGAAGTTTTCCCGCACGCCTCAGCTCCCGGCCGGCGGCACGAACAGGCAGCGCAGGGTGTCGGGCGCCGGGAAGCAGACGTGATAGCGGCCGTCGAGGCTGCGGCGCGCCTCTGCGAACGGCACCGTGAAGCGTCCGTCGACCACATAGCCCTGCGCGGTGACGCCGATGCGCCCGGGCGCGGCCGGCGTGCAGTCATGACCGGAACAGCATTCGGCCGGATACCATTCGTGGCTGGCGGCGCGGCCGATCAGGATTCCGACCAGCAGCGCGGTCGCGAGCGCGATGACGGCTCCACCCACAAGCACGCGGGCCATGAATTTTGCGTGCGCTTCGTCGATCATGACGCCTCCCGCCTGCAGCCGTCGTTACGGTTGGCCGGCGCCGGCTCGGCGTCGAGACCGAGCAGCATGCGCACTTCGGCTTCGTGTGCGGCGAGCGCGTTGAGCAGCACGGCCGCGGCGATGAGGTGGCGGATGTCGCGCTTGAGCTCGTGCACCGCGACCCGCACGCCCGGCGCGCCGCCCGGTCCCGCTGCGCCGTCGAGCTGGGCCGCCAGCGAATGCGTCAGTTCGAGCGAGAGCGCCTGACGCCGCGCTTCGGCGGCGAGTGTCGCTGCGATCGCCGAGAAATCCTCGCCCGCGCCCAGCGGCTGCGCTTCCAGCGCGCGCAGGATGTCCTCGCCGCGCAGAGCCGTCTCCATGCAATCGCGCGCGAGGCTTTGCTGCATCCACGTCACTCCGTTCGGTATCGCCGCGACGGCCGCGAGAGCGAGGCCGATCGCAGCGATGATGAAACCGTGTTGGCGGAAGAAGACGCGCACAGACATTCCCGCTCGATCACCCGAGCGGTCAGATTGCATCCCGATTTGTCTCGAAACGACCCTGACGGCTGTCAGAGCCCTGTTGAGGGGCGCAAGCGGCGTGCGGCCTTGAAGGCCGCTTCAAGCCTAGAACAGCGAACCCTGCTTGTCGTTCTTGCCGCCGCGATGCGCGGCACGATGGCGGTGCACGGTGCGCTGGGTGACGCCGACCGCCTGCGTGATCTCACGCGCGGACTTGCCCTGGCGGTCGAGCTCGTGCAGGCGCCGCGCGATCGCGCGCTTGAGCTGCGGGTAGGCGCCGCCGCCGGCCAGCGGCACGTCAATGCGCTGGCCCGAGCCGTCGATCGCGAAGTGTGCGCAGATTTTCTCGGCCGCGCGCCGGCCGACGCATTCGGCCAGCCAATGGTCATCAGTGACCCGCGCCGGAATGTAAATGCGCATGCCGCCGACGCGCGCGGCGAGCGCGATCGCGGCGGGCTCGCCCGCAACCTCGGCGATTTCCGCGAGGATGCCGGGCAATCTCATAGCGCGAGCCCCGGCGCGCAGCGCAGAAAGCAGAGATTGTCGCCGACCGTGGTCAGGCGCATCGCGGCGAACGGCGGCGCCGGCCGGCGCCACAGCGCGCGCGCGGCGAACGAGCCGTCGGGGAAGCGCCACAGCCGCCAGCGCGTGACGGTGCAATCGTCCATGAGCTGGAAGCAATTGATCTTCGCGAAGGCTTTGTCGAAAAGCTCGACGTCCTCGCGCCGCGTGCTCACGAGACGCGGCCAGTCGCAGCGCGGGATCTGGCGAAGCCCGCTCATCGCAGCGCGGCCCCCGGCAGCTCGATGCCCGACACCGTGCAGATGACGGTGGCGCAGGCGTGGACGCGGCTGCGCCACCCGATCCGCGCGGTGAAGGCGCCGTCGCCGCGCCGCCAGAGCCGCGCGCTCGTCACCTCATAGCCGGCCGCCGACCAGGTCGCGTGCAGGCTCGCGAGCCCGGCATCGGCCGCCAGCAGCTTCTCGTAGTCGAGCGCGATGCGGCGCGGATGGCGCGGTTTGCGGCAGGGATGGGGTTTCACTCGCTCTCCCAGCACCGCATCGAACAGGTTGTCGTCGGCGATGATTTCCAGCACGCGGCGGACGAGCTCGAACTTTCTCATGCCGCGCCGCGCGCACTCGACCACGAACGCTTCTTCGACATCCGGCGGCACTTCGGTGGAGATCCTGCGCACGCGGTCGGGAGCGCGCCCGGGTGGCTTCGTCGAAGTGGTCGAGCGCCGTGCGGTGCCGCGCGCTTGCTCTTTGCCTTTGCGTTCGCTCTGCCAGACCGCAAAGCCGACGAGCCCACCCTGCTTGATGCCCGGCTTCACGGCGCGGTCCCTTCCCTGAAGTGCGCCTCGCAGAACGGCAGCCAGGCGCGCGGGTCGCGCTGGCAGCCGCAGAAGCGGAAATCCGGCCGCTGCGGGTCGCCGTAGGGCCAGCGGCAATGATGCTCGTGCAGGTCGATGAGCTTCACCCCGCCGCCGGGCGGCAAGACGGCGGGCGCGGCGGCCGGCGCAGGTTTGGGCGCAGCCGCCGCGGGAGGCGGGCGCCGGATGATCACGCGGCGATCGCGCGGCGGCCGCGGCGGCACCGGCTTCTTTGGCAGGCGTGCGCCGTGCAGCACCAGCCCGATCCGCGACACCTTGCCGATGACCGCGTTGCGCGAAAGCGGACCGCCGAACTCCTGCATCAGTGCGCGTGTGATTTCGGACGAGCTCATGCCGGCGCCAACGTGCACCTTCAGACGCTCGACCGCGTCGTCGCTCCAGTTGAATCTGGGCTCATTCCGCATGATCGGCCTCCGCACGCTCTAGGATGGCGCGCAGCCTGCGGCCGAGCGCGGCCGAGACGAGATCGCAGTCGCGGCTGTCGAGCGCGCGCCAGTCGGATTTGTCAGCGGCCTTGAGGGCGAACGAGGCCACGTTCTCAAGCGCATCCGATTCCAGCGCGCCGAGCTGAACCAGCTTGCGCAATTGGGCGCGCAGCACCGACCATTTCTGGCCGAGCACGTCGTCGCGCTCCTTTGGCCACGCGACGCCGCCGTCGCGCGCGAGCCAGTCTTTGAGCGCCTCGATCGCGCTCGTGGCGTCGGAGGGATGCGCGAGGAAGCGCACGTGTGAGACACCGGTCTGCCGCTCCAGAAAAGACAGCATCGCGCGATCGGTGCGGTCGCGCACGAGGCCGAGGTTCCAGCCTGCGATCCACAGCGCGCGCATCTTGCCGGCGACGGGCGTGTTGAGGCCGGCGACCGCGCCTTTGGCCGGCGACGGCTGGCCGGCCAAGTCCTTGAGCTTGTCGATAACGCTGCCCGCCGCGCTCGCGGTCAGCGTGCTCGCGGAGCGCACGGAAGCTTCGCGCGCGAGGAAATCGCGATAGGTGTCCTCGTCCATGCCGGCCTTTGCGGCGAGTGCATGGATGGCGCCGATCTGGCGGGCGCTGGCGCGTGGCGCGCTCACGGCTTGGCCTCCAGCGCTGCCTCGAACGGCTCGGCGATGAAGTCCTCGCCCGCGGAATTGATGGTCACGCCCGCAATCGTGCGCGCGAGCGGGGCGTCCGCCAGCATCGCCTCCTTGTTGACTTCGACCGTGGCGCGCAGGAAGCGCTCGGCGAGGCCGGCCGTCTCGATGCGCGCGATGACGGCCTCGACATCGCGCAGCGTGACTTTCGGCGGGCGCACGCGCCACGACACCTTGCCGGTGCCAAGGTCCGCGAACTTCACGACGCCGCCGCGGGTGAGGGCGTTGCGGTTGGCGTCGCACCAGGTGCGCAGGCCGTTGAGCAGCGCCTGCGCCTCCGCGCGCTTGGGCTCGGCGGTCTTCTCGGCGGCCTCCTTGATCTCGGCGATGCGGTCGTTCATGTCCGCTTCGATGCGGCCGGCCTCGCGCGAGAGCACGCCGATGCGCGCCAGCACGGCGGCCGCCTCATCGCGCGTCTGCGGCACCGGCAGGTTCGGTGTTGCGGTCTTCTGCTTGTTCGCTTTTGCCATCAGCGTTCTCCGTTTGCGTTTGCGTTGCATGACCGACCTCGCGCAGCACGCGCGCGACTTCGGGAATGAGGGATTGCGCTTCGATCGCCAGCTCGCGCCGCCGCAGCGGTGTGACCAGCGGGTCGTCGCGCTCGTCCATCACGGCGACGAGCCGCGCTGCGAGCGCGCCGAGCTCCTCGCAGGCGGCGACACGGCCGGCGAGTGCGAAGACCGCAAGCGGCGTCGCGCGCATGGCGGCGGCGTGACCGCCATCGAGGATCGCGCGCGCGAGGGCGAGCGGATCGGTGTCGGCCAGGCGCGTGGCGACCTGCGAGATGGCCGCTGTCTGCTCCGCGCGCTCGTGCCGGCGGTGCACGAAGACGCTCATCGTCTCGATCGCGGCCCGTGACGCGGCGACCAGCGCGCGAAAAGCCTCGCTCTCTTCGGCGCACTTCTGCGCACGGCGGGCGCCCTCAAGGACAGTCGAATGATCGCGGTCCCCTATGGCGCGCCCGATCGCAGGATAGGACTTCGTCGTGAGCTCTCTCGCGAGCAGATAGACCGCCCGGCGGGCCTGCAGGCATTCGGCGCTGCGGCGGGGCGAGACGATGTCGCGCGCCGACACGCCGAACGCGGCCGACACGCACTCGATGATCAGGCGGATGGCGGGCTCCGGCGGCATTTTTAATGCCCCTTCAAGCGCGCGTGCGGGCAGCCCGATCGGCAGGCACGATGCAGCCGCACGCGGATCGACGAGGTCGTCGCGAAGGGTTTGCGCTGCTCGTCGAGGCAGCGGTTACGCGCAAGCTCGCCGAGCACCGGGCAGGTCACCGATGCGCCCATGAGCGCGCCGCGGGCTTTCTCTTCGACGCGGCGGATGTCGCCGGTGTAGCGATTGCCCAGCACGTGGCTGATGACGGCGGGCGAATAGCCGATCGTCTCGGCGACCGCCGCCGCCGAACGGCGCGTGCACTCTTCCGCCAGCGCCTCGATCCAGTCCGGCAGCGCGGCGCCATACGCCGCGCGCACCTTGGCGACGAAATCGGTCTTGGTCACCGTGCCCGGCTTGGGTCCGCGGCTCATGCTGAGTCCCCTTTCGTCGCGCGGCGCACCGCGCCGGCAACCGCGTCCACACGGGCCTGAAGGCTGCACGCCCCGGGGACCGCGAGCGCGAGCGCGTCCGCCGCTGCGATGGCCTCGCGCTGGACGATCGTGCGCGCCTCGCGGCTTGCGGCCGGCAGCGACATCGCGATCACGTTGAGCGCGCGGGCGGCGCGATCGAGCGCCTCGGCGAGCAGCGGATAGCCGTTCACCGCCGTGACGATCGCGGACTGGAAATCGAGGTCGTCTTCGGGAACCACGGCGACGAGCGAGCCTGCGGCGTCGACGATGCAGAGATCGCGGCCCGACTGGATGATCTCGAAAGGCAGGCGATGCCCGCCCACGGTGAAGGCCGGGGTCATGGTGCAATCTCCTGCGCGGATTTGGCGGCGAAGATCACTTCGCCGCTGTTGGGATCGTAGACCACGTGCAGGCGCAGGACGCGCGGCGCCGCGGGCTTCGATGCGGCTTCCGGGTTCACGCGATAGACGTGCGCGTGACTCGCGCCCTGCTTCCAGGCGACCGTCACAAGGCCGGCCAGCACGAGGTGCCGGACGTACCATTGCGCGGTGCGCCGCGGCACCGCCGTATCGGTCGATGCGGCGAAAGCGAGTTCGGCCACCGAGAACTGCTTCAGTTGCCGCGCGGCATTCCAGAGCTGTTCCTGATGCAGGGCCGCCT
>Ga0226835_1000774_pt1 | contig 25854 bp, 26 predicted proteins | sample LAC_MetaG_1_FD_163627 | JGI IMG/M metagenome (GOLD analysis project Ga0226835, IMG submission 163627) | Anaerobic ammonium oxidizing microbial communities from anammox membrane bioreactor (MBR) in UC Berkley, California, United States -... | ecosystem: Engineered > Bioreactor > Anaerobic >...
CGCCGCCCGATTTCTTCACCGCGGGCGGCATGGCCGCGGCGATGGCGGTGGTCGAGGCGCTGAAGAAGACCGGCGGCGACACGAAGACCGAGACGCTGATCAGGACGATGGAAGGCATGAGCTTCGACACGCCGAAGGGCAAGATGACCTTCCGCAAGGAAGATCATCAGGCGATGCAGTCGATGTACCACTTCCGCATCAAGAACGACCCGGCTTTCCCCTGGGGCGTGCCCGAGCTGGTGCACGAGATCAAGCCGGAGGAAATGCAGATCCCGATCCGCAACAAACGGTGAAGCGCCCCGCGCATCGGCGCGTCGTGAGTGGGGCTGAAGAGCGATGGTACGAACCGGACGGCATACGAGCGTGAAGAGCGTGCGCATGCCGCCGGCACCGCATCCAACCCTGCTGACGGGAGCCGTTGCGACGATGGGTTCTCCATCGCATTCCGCGACGGTGCTGGACACCGAGCCGGTGGCGCGAGGGGGTGCGCTTTGCGGCCGGGCCGGCGGGCGGGCCTGCGCTGCGGCCGGCGTGCCTCGAAGCCGCCGAGCAGCGCAGCCGCCGCGGGAGGGGTCGGCGAGCACTGTCCGAGCTCCGAGCCGCAAGGCCCGCAGGGCCGCCGTGGCGAGGGCGAGTTGCGCAGCCGCCCGCGGCGGCGAGCAGCGCAGGGCAGCCGAAGGCCGGCTTCGTGGCACGCCGGCCGCAGCGCAGGCCCGCCCGCCGGCCCGGCCGCAAAGCGCACCCCCTCGCGCCACCGGCTCGGTGTCCCGCGTCGCCGGCAGTGTGCGCCAATGACCCCATCGCTCGAAACGCGGGAGTTGACGGTCCGGTTTGGCGGCCACGTGGCCGTCGACGCGGTGTCGTGCGCGTTCCGGCCAGGCACGCTGACCGCGATCGTCGGCCCGAACGGCGCCGGCAAGACGACCTACTTCAACCTGATCTCCGGCCAGCTCAAGGCCACGGCCGGCCAAGTCTTCGTCGGCGGCGACGAGGTCACGTCGCTGCCGGCGCCCGAGCGCACGCGCCGTGGCCTGGGGCGCGCGTTCCAGCTGACCAACCTGTTCCCGAACCTGAGCGTGCTCGAGAACGTGCGGCTGGCGGTCCAGGCGCGGCGCGGGCTCGGGCTGAACCTGTGGTCGATCTGGTCGAACCACCGTGCGCTCGTCGCGGAGGCCGAGGCAATCCTGGAGCGGATCGCGCTCGCCGCGCGACGCGACGCGCCAGCGAGCAGCCTGCCGCACGGCGACCAGCGCAAGCTCGAAGTCGGCATCCTGCTCGCGCTCGAGCCGACGGTGTTCATGTTCGATGAACCGACCGCGGGAATGAGCGTCGACGAGGTGCCGGTGATCCTCGACCTGATCCGCGAGATCAAGCGCGACACGAGCAAGACGATCCTGCTGGTCGAGCACAAGATGGATGTGGTGCGCGAGCTGTCGGACCGCATCATCGTGCTGCACAACGGCAAGCTGGCGGCCGACGGGGCACCGGCCGAGGTGATCGCTTCGCCGGTAGTGCAGCAGGCCTACCTGGGCATGTCGGCCGACGACGAAGAGGCGGAGGCCGCGTCGTGAGCGATGCGCCGCTGCTCACGCTCACCGGCGTGCACACGCACATCGGCGCGTATCACATCCTGCACGGCGTCGACCTGGAAGTGCCGGCCGGCCGCACCACGATGCTGCTGGGCCGCAACGGCGCGGGCAAGACGACGACGCTGCGCACCATCATGGGCCTGTGGACCGCGTCGGCCGGGCAGGTGCGCTTCGACGGACAGGACATCACGAAGCGCGCCACGCCCGAGATCGCGCAGGCCGGCATCGCCTACGTGCCCGAGAACATGGGCGTCTTCGCCGACCTGACGGTGCGCGAGAACATGGTGCTCGCGGCGCGCAACGCGCGCGACGCCGATGCGATCGACGCGGAGCGCTTGCGCTGGATCTTCGAGCTGTTCCCGGCGATGAAGAAGTTCTGGAACCATCCGGCGGGGCTGCTATCGGGCGGGCAGAAGCAGATGCTCGCGGTCTCGCGCGCGATCGTCGAGCCGCGCAAGCTGATCCTCGTCGACGAGCCGACCAAGGGGCTGGCGCCGTCGATCGTCCGCAACATGCTGTCGGCGTTCCAGCGGCTGAAGGCGGCCGGCGCGACGATCCTGCTCGTCGAGCAGAATTTCGCGTTCGCGCGCGAACTGGGCGATGCGGTCGCGGTGATGGACGACGGGCGCATCGTGCACCGCGGCGCGATGGCCGAGCTCGCCGAAGACGAGGCGCTGCAGGCCCGCCTGCTCGGGCTGTCGCTCGGGGCGCACCAATGATCGCGTCCGATCGCCTGCCGCTGCTGCTCGTGCCCGTGCTTGCACTGGTCGCGCTGCCGCTGGTCGGCAGCATGCCGACCTGGGTCACGCTCACCGTCGCCGGCCTGGCGATGGGGATGATCATCTTCATCATCGCATCGGGTCTCACGCTCGTGTTCGGCCTGATGGACGTGCTGAACTTCGGCCACGGCGTGTTCATCGCGCTGGGCGCGTTCGTCGCGGTGTCGGTGCTCGCGCCGATGGGCGGGCTGACCGGCTCGGCGTCGATGGCGGCGAACCTGGTCGCGGTAGGCGCGGCGATGCTGGTCGCGATGGCGGTGGCCGGCGCGATCGGCTACGTGTTCGAGCGGCTGATCGTGCGGCCGGTCTACGGCCAGCACCTGAAGCAGATCCTGATCACGATGGGCGGCATGATCATCGGCGAGGAGCTGATCAAGGTGATCTGGGGGCCGGACCAGATCCCGTTGCCGCTGCCCGAAGGGCTGCGCGGCTCGTACCTGCTGGGCGAGGCAGCGGTCGAGAAGTACCGCGTGATCGCGGTGGTGGTGGGTCTCGCGGTGTTCCTGGCGATGGTGTTCGTGCTGAACCGCACCAAGATCGGCCTGCTGATCCGTGCCGGCGTGCAGGACCGCGAGATGGTCGAGAGCCTCGGATACCGGATCCGCCGGCTCTTCGTCGGCGTGTTCGTCGCCGGTTCGGCGCTCGCGGGCCTGGGCGGCGTGATGTGGGGGCTGTACCAGCAGAACGTCATCCCGCAGATGGGCGCGCAGGTCAACATCCTGATCTTCATCGTCATCATCATCGGCGGCCTTGGCTCGGCCGGCGGCTGCTTCGTCGGTGCGCTGCTGGTCGGACTGATGGCGAACTACACCGGCTTCCTCGCCCCGAAGGTGGCGCTGTTCTCGAACATCCTGCTGATGGTGGCGATCCTGCTGTGGCGCCCGCAGGGCCTGTATCCGGTGGCGAAGCGATGATCCGCAGCCTGCTGTCGGCGGACTATCCGCGCAGCCGCCTGGTCGCCGCGATCCTGCTGGCGATCGTGGTGGCGCTCGCGCTCGCGCCGTTCCTGTTCCCCGGCGCCCGCTCGCTCGCGGTGGCCGCGAAGATCCTGGTCTTCGTCCTGCTCGTGGCCAGCTACGACCTGCTGCTCGGCTACACCGGCATCGTGTCGTTCGCGCACACGATGTTCTTCGGCATCGGCGCGTACGGCGTCGCGATCGCGAGCACGCGGATGGGGCCGGGCTGGGACGCGGTGGCGCTCGGCCTCGCCTGCGCGCTGCCGCTCTCCGCGCTGCTCGCGCTGGTGATCGGGCTGTTCAGCCTGCGCGTGAAGGCCATCTTCTTCGCGATGATCACTCTGGCGGTGGCCGCGGCGTTCCAGACGCTGGCCTCGCAGCTGTCGGAGTTCACCGGCGGCGAGGACGGCCTCACCTTCAAGGTGCCCGCGCTGCTGCAGCCCTCGTTCGAGCTGTTCGAGGACACGGTGCTCGGCGTGTCGATCGACGGACGCCTGCTGTCGTACTACCTGCTGTTCGTCGTGGTGCTGGCGCTGTTCCTGGTGCTGCTGCGCATCGTCAACTCGCCGTTCGGGCGCGTGCTGCAGGCGATCCGCGAGAACGACTTCCGTGCCGAGGCACTCGGCTACCGCACCGTCGTGTACCGCACGCTCTCGACGGTGCTGGCGGCGGTGTTCGCGACGATGGCCGGGGCGCTGCTGGCGATCTGGCTGCGCTACAACGGCCCGGACACGACGCTGTCGTTCGAGATCATGCTCGACACGCTGCTCATCGTGGTGATCGGCGGCATGGGCACGATGTACGGCGCGGTGATCGGCAGCGCGCTGTTCGTGTTCGCGCAGAGTTACCTGCAGGACCTGATGGGCTGGATCTCGGCCGGCTTCGAGGGCGTGCCGCTCGTCGCCGCGCTGTTCTCGCCCGATCGCTGGCTGCTCTGGCTCGGCGTGCTGTTCGTGCTGTCGGTCTACTACTTCCCGACGGGCGTCGTCGGCAAGCTGCGGGCGCGCGCGCTCGCGCGGAGGCGGCCGTGAGCGCGCGCCGGCCGCTGGTGCGGGTCTCGCACGCCGGCGCGGTGGCCACGCTGACGCTGGCGCGCCCGGCGATGCGCAACGCGCTGGTGCCCGACCTGCTGCTCGACCTGTGCGTGGCGCTCGAGGAAACCGCGAGGCGCGGCGACACGCGCGCGGTGATCCTCGCCGCCGACGGCGACGCGTTCTCCATCGGCGGCGACATGCGTCGCTTCGCCCGCGAGATGAAGGGCAGCGCGCTCGAAACCTACGCGGCCGAACTGGTCGGGCTGCTGAACCAGTCGATCCTGTCGCTGCTCAGGTTGCCGCAGCCGGTCGTCGCGGCGATGCACGGCCTGGTCACCGGCGGTTCGGTCGGCCTGGTGCTGGCCAGCGACGTCGTCATCGCGGCCGACGACGCGGCCTTCAAGGCGCACTATGCGAGCGCCGGTTTCACCCCCGACGGCGGCTGGACCGCGCTGCTGCCGGCGCTGGTCGGGCGACGGCGCGCGGCCGCCTGCGTGCTGCTGAACCGCACGGTGAGCGCGGCCGAGGCGCAGGCCTGGGGCATGGTCACGCAGCTCGCGCCACGCGAGCAGGTGGCGGCGCTGGCGCGCGAGGCGGCCCAGCGCATCGCGGCCGCGCCGATCGGGACGATGCGCGAGGGCAAGCGCCTGCTGGCCGGCGATCTCGACGCGGTCGAGCGGGCGCTCGAAGCCGAGCGGCAGCGCTTCGTCGCCGCGATCGGCGGCGCCGAGGCGCGCGAGGGCGTCGCGCGCTTCCTGCGCACTTTCACCGGCTATCCCGACGAGGCCGTGGCGCAACGCGCCTGACGGCGGCCGGATCGGTCAGCGAGCGAGCCATGTACGTCGTCGACTGGTTGCACAAGCAGGCCCAGCACCATCCGGACCGGCCCGCGCTGGTCGACAGCGCCAGCGGCGAGGCACGCAGCTACCGGCAGGTGAACGAGCGCGCCAGCCGCTTCGCCGAACTGCTCATCGCGCGCTGGCGACTGCCGCCGGGCGCCAGGGTCGCGGTGCTCGCCGGCAACTCGGCCGACTACCTCGAAATGCTCTATGGCTGCGCGAAAGCGGGCGTGGTCATGGTCTGCCTGAACTGGCGGCTGCCGGCCGGCGAGCTGGCGCCGATCGTCGACGATGCGCAGCCGCAGGCCTTCGTCTGCGGCGAGGAGTTCCTCGCGGTGGCCGCGACCGTGCTCGCGGGCCGCGCGCCGCTGCCGGGCCTCGTCGTGCGCGGCGCGCCGGGTGCGAAGGAGGCGCGGCCGGCCGCGGGGACGCCGCCGGGGCGCCATCGCGAGTTGTCGGCCTGGCCCGATTACGAAGCGGCGCTCGAATCCTCCAGCGGGCGCATCGTCGAGATGCCGTGCAGGCCGATGGACGAGGCCTGGTACCTGCTCTACACCTCGGGCACCACCGGCAAGCCGAAGGGCGTGATCCAGACCTACGGCATGGCGTTCTTCAACGCGGTGCACGCGATGCTCGCCACGAAGCTCTCGGGCGACGACGTGCTGCTGGCCGCGCTGCCGTTCTTCCACACCGGCGGGCTGAACCTGTACGCGAACCCGATCCTGTTCGCCGGGGGCGCCGTCGTGGTGATGCGCCAGTTCGACGCCGGCGAGGCGCTGCGCTGGCTGGAGACGGAGATCACGCAGTTCCTCGGCGTGCCGGCGGTCTACCTGTTCATCGCCCAGCACCCGCGATTCGCCGATGCGGGATTCGCGAAGATGCGCCACTGGTCGGCGGGCGGCTCGCCGATGCCGCTGGCGCTGCTGGAGACCTGGGCGAAGAAGGGCGTCACGATCTGCTTCGGCTTCGGCATGACCGAAACCGGCCCCACGGTGTTCATTCCCGACGAGGCGACCGCGCGCGCCAAGCCGGGCAGCGTCGGCAAGCCGGTGGGCACGATGCTCACCCGCGTGGTCGATGCGCAGGGCCGCGATTGCGCGGCCAACGAGCGCGGCGAACTGCTGATCAAGGGGCCGGGGGTCACGCCGGGCTACTGGAACAACGCCGAGGCGACACAGGCGGCGATCCGCGACGGCTGGCTGCACACCGGCGACGTCGCGTACTTCGACGACGACGGCGACTACTGGATCGTCGACCGCCTGAAGGACATGTTCATCTCGGGCGGCGAGAACGTCTACCCGGCCGAGATCGAGAACCTGCTGTACCGGATGCCGGGCGTGGCCGAGGCCGCCGTGATCGGCGTGCCCGACTCGAAGTGGGTCGAGGTCGGCCTCGCGGTGATCGTACTCGAGCCGGGCGCATGGCTCGACGAGGCCTCGGTGCAGGCGTATTGTCGCGAGCGGCTGGCGGGCTACAAGGTGCCGCGGCACGTGCGCTTCGTCGATGCGCTGCCACGCACGCCGGCCGGAAAGGTCGAGAAACCGGCGCTGCGGCAGCGCTACGCGGGGGGAACGTGATGCGCATGGTCACCCAGCGCGACTTCGACCGCTTCGCGGCACTGTCGCGCGACGACAACCCGATCCACTGCGATCCAGCCTTCGCGCGCGGCACGCACTTCGGTGCCACCGTCGCGCACGGGATGTTCCTCTACGGGCTGATCTGCGGTGCGCTCACGCGCAAGCTCGCAACGCCCTGGTTGCCGGTTGCGCAGACGCTCGTGTTTCCTGCGCCGACCTTCGCCGGCGACACGATCGCGGTGCGAGTGGCCTCGCGCGAATCCGCACAGGCGTTCGACGTGGGCATCGCGGTCGAACGCGACGGGCGGATGACCGATACCGCGATCGGGGAAGCCGTCGTGATGCGCGCCGCCGAGGGGGGTGCCGGCAGATCGGCGAGGGACGACAGCGAGCCCGACACCTTGCCGCTGGGAACGGGGCCCGACACCGTTCCGCTGGCCGGGCGTTCCGGCTCGATCGAACCGGCTGCGCTCGCGGCGCCCGATGCCCGGCCAGGGTTGCTGTTCGGCCTGGAGGCAGGCCAGCGCGCGAAGGCGGCGCGCCGCTTCGACGCCGGCGACCTCGACGAGTACGCAGACCTGTGCGGCGACGCCAACCCGCTGGTCCTGGATGTGGGCGCGGCGCGACGCGCTGGTCTCCCCGCGCGCGTGGTACCCGGCCCGCTGCTCGCGGGCATGTTCTCCGACCTGCTCGGCACGAAGCTGCCCGGGCGCGGCACCGGATGGATGAAGCAGTCGCTGCGCTTCCTGAAGCCGGCGCATCCCGGCCAGTCGTTGCACGCGATGGTCGAAGTGGTGCGGGTGCGGCCCGACAAGCAGCTGGTGAACCTGCGCACCACGGTGCGCGATGTCGGCGGTGCCTTGCTGGTCGACGGCGAGGCGCTGGTACTGGTGCGCAACCTGGAGCGCGGGCGCGCCTGAGCACCGGCGCCCGGACGCGCGAGGACGTCGACGATGAACGAGCCAGCCACCACGACACAACCGGCTATCTTCTACGGGCACGGCAGCCCGATGAACACGCTCGAGCCGAACCGGCACACCGAGGCGTGGCGGCGAAGCGGCGCGGCAGGGCCGCGTCCGCGTGCAATTCTCGCGATCTCGGCGCACTGGTACGTCGAAGAAACTGCGGTAACCGCGATGGCGCGACCGCGCACGATCCACGACTTCTACGGGTTCCCCGCCGCGCTGCACGCGTTCGATTACCCGGCGCCCGGCGACCCCGCGCTGGCCGAGCGGGTTCGCGCGCTGCTGGCGCCGCTGCCGGTGCGCGCCGACCACGACTGGGGCCTGGACCATGGTACCTGGTCGGTGCTGGCGCACGTCTACCCCGATGCCGACGTGCCGGTCGTTCAGCTGAGCCTGGATGCGCGGCGCGACGCGGCGTTCCATTACGAACTGGGCCGTGGGCTCGGCGTGCTTCGCGACGAGGGTGTGCGAATCGTCGGCAGCGGCAACGCGGTGCACCACCTCGGGCTGCTGGCGCGCCGCGCCGATGCGCCGCCGCACGACTGGGCGCTCGCGTTCGAGGCGCAGGTGCGCGACTGCGTGCTGCGCGACGACGTCGCGCCGCTGATCGACTACGAGAGATTCGGCGAGGCGGCGCGGCTCGCGGTGCCCACGCCGGAGCACTACCTGCCGCTGCTGACGGTGCTTGGTGCGCGCCGCCCGGATGACCGGGCGGCGATCCTGACGGAAGGCATCGAGCTGGGCTCGATCGGGATGCTGTCGTTCGCGCTCGATCGGGCCGCAGCCTGATCGAGCGCGGCGCGACGGATTACTTGACCGCGGCCATCATGTGTTCGACGGCCGCCCGCACCTGTGCGTCGGACAGGTTGGCGTTGCCGCCGCGCGGCGGCATCGCACGGATGCCGTCGATCGCGTGCTTGACCAGCGTGTCTTCGCCGGCGGCGACGCGCGGCGCCCAGGCGCCCTTGTCGCCGTACTTCGGCGCCCCGGCCACGCCAGTGCCGTGACAGACCATGCACGAAGCGTCGTAGACCTTCTTGCCCTCTTCGGAGGACGCGGCGCTGGCGGCCGGGGCGGCAGGAGCCGGCGCCGCTGCGGCGGCCGGCGCTGCAGCCGCAGGAGCCGCGGCGGCCGGTGCAGGAGCCGCAGCCGCAGGAGCTGCAGCCGCCGTCGCGGGTGGCGCGGCCTCCGGTTTCGCTTCGGCAGCCTTCGGCGCCTCGGCCTTCGGCTCTTCGAACTTGCCGCCGGCCTTGTTGGCCAGGTAGACCACGGCGCGCGTGACTTCGGCGTCGCTGAAGTCGCCCCCGCCCTGCGGCGGCATCGCGTTCTTGCCCTTGAGCGCCGAAGTCGTCAGCGCCTGCAGACCGGTCTTGATGCGCGCCGACCAGGCGCCCGCATCGCCGATCTTCGGTGCCCCCGCCACGCCGCTGGCATGGCAGGCCGCGCATTGCGCGTTGTAGACCTGCTCGCCGGTTCTCATCACGGCGGGCGCGCTCGCGTCGCGCAGTTCGAAGCCGGCCACCGGCTGGATGCGCGTCTCGATCGCCTCCGGCGTCATCGCATCGGCGCCGGCGCCGGTGCGGGTGCTGCTGCCGACGAACTTGACGAGAAGCACGATGATCGTGATCGGCACCACGAAGGCCAGCACGATCACGGTGATCAGCTGCCGGGGAGTCTTGATGAATCCTTGGTGTTCGTCGCTCATTGTTCCGCAGCCGGTTGATTGAACGAAACGCGAGATTATATCCGCTACTTCCCTTGCGTCAGGCTCGCAAGCCGTTCCGCGATTTCTTCCTCGATCTCCGCGAGCATGTCGGCATCGGGGTCTTGCCAGTCGCCGCCTGCCGCGCGCGCCATGTAGGCGGTGGCACGCGCGAATTCCTCGAGCGAGAGGCCGGGTTGGCCGCCGCGCGCAGGCATGCCGCGCACGCCTACCCACGCATGCGCGGTGAGCGTATCCTGCCCCTCGTCGACCAGCGGTTTCCAGGCCTGGCGGTCGCCCAGTCGCGGCGCGTTCTCGACGCCAGTGGCATGGCAGGCCATGCATACCTGCCGGTAGACCTGTTCGCCCGAGGCAAGGGGGCGATAAGGCACTTCGGCCGATACGCAGGCGGCCACGGCAAGGGCCGTGGACGCGACGCCGACCGGCTTCCGGAACCTGCGGGCCGATGCGGACAAGGCACGAATCGCGGACACAGGCTGCTCCGGAATGGATCGACGTCGCGATCGTAGCCGAACGCCGCGGCGCTGAGGCGAATCGTGCCGATCGCGCCGGGTCGTCGAGGCAAGGAGTTCGTCATGCTACGGAACATCGATGATGCGGGCGCCCGAAGAAACCGTGGTCGCCGCGCGGCCTGGGTGCTGGTCCTGTCGCTCGTCGGGATGCCCTGGGCGAGTTGGGCGCAGGCGCCGTCCCCACCGTCCACCCAGTCGCTCAGCCAGGACGGTGTGACCTTGAAGGTCACGCCGATGCCGCGGGTGCCGGGCGCAGCCACCTGGGACTTCAAGGTCGTCCTGGAGACCCATTCGCAGGCACTGGTCGACGACCTGACACGGACGGCCACGCTGGTCACCGACGACGGCCGAAGCCTGAAGCCGACGGCGTGGTCCGGTTCCGGTCCCGGAGGACATCATCGCGAAGGGGTGCTCCACTTCGCCATGCCGGAGCCGCAGCCGGGTGCCTTCGAATTGCGCATCTCGCGCGCCGGTGAATCGAAGGCTCGCGTCTTTCGCTGGACGCGGTAACCCGATCGAAGCCGTTCGGAGGGACATCCCATGGCAATCGCGGATCACTCGACGGCCCGGGACGGGACGCGACGGCGTGAATGGGCGCGCGCTGCCGCATGGGGCGTTCTCGGCATGCTCGGACTGCTGCTGCTCTATTTCGGCGTGCTCGGTGCGGTGTCCGGCTTCGGCTACGCGCTCGGGCAGTTCGCGGAGTTCTGGCCGTTCGTCGTCGCGCTCGCAGCAGGATTCGGAACGCAGGTCGGCCTCTTCGCGTGGCTGCACCGCGCGGTCCATGCCGAGCACGGCTCGGGCAAGATCGTCGCCGCAAGCGGCACCACATCGGGCGTGGCCATGGTGTCGTGTTGCGCGCACTACCTGGTCAACCTGTTGCCGGCGCTGGGTGCCGCAGGAGTCGTCACCTTCGTGTCGCAGTACCAGATCGCGCTGTTCTGGGTCGGGCTCATCGCGAACGCGCTCGGCATCGCCTACATGGGGCGGCGTGCCACCGCCTTCGTTCGCGAGATGCACCACGGTCATCAGTGATCGATATGGACGCACGTCATGACGACCCGCATCCGGCGGGTCGAGCGGATCACGGGCATCGCGGACACGGGCATCGCGGACACGGGCATCACGGACACGGCGAGCGCCCCGTGCACCCCGTGGCTGCGCCACCGTCGCCCCCGTCCGGGGCGGTGATTCCGGAGGGCACGATCTACACCTGTCCGATGCACCCGGAGATTCGCCGCACCTCGCCGGGCAACTGCCCCATCTGCGGCATGGCGCTCGAACCGCTGATGCCCGGCCTCGGCGACGACGAAAATCCCGAGTTGCGCGATTTCACCCGGCGCTTCTGGTGGACCCTGCCCGCCAGCGTCGTCGTGCTCGTGCTGGCCATGGCCGGGCACCTGCTCGGCTGGCTCTCGCCGCGCGCGCAGTCCTGGGTCGAACTCGTGCTGTCGGCGCCGGTCGTGCTGTGGGGCGGCTGGCCGTTCTTCACGCGGATGGTGCAGTCGGTCCGCAACGCCAGCCCGAACATGTGGACGCTGATCGGCCTGGGCGTTGGCGCGGCCTTCGTCTACAGCGTCGCGGCGACGCTGGCGCCCCACTGGTTCCCGGCGTCGTTCATGGCTCACGGCCGAGTCGCCGTCTATTTCGAGGCGGCAGCCGTGATCGTCTCGCTCACGCTGCTCGGCCAGGTGCTCGAGCTCAGGGCCCGGGGACAGACTTCCGCCGCGCTCGAGGCGCTGCTGGGGCTCGCGCCGAAGACCGCGCGACGCCTGAACGACGACGGCACCGAGCAGGACGTGCCGCTTTCGCACGTCCACGTCGGAGACCGGCTGCGCGTGCGCCCCGGCGAGAAGGTTCCGGTCGACGGCATCGTGCTCGACGGCGAGAGCCCGATCGACGAATCGATGCTCACCGGCGAGCCGATTCCGGTCGGCAAGCGGGTCGGCGACCGGTTGATCGGGGCGACGCTGAACACCAGCGGCGCGCTGGTGATGCGTGCGGAGCGCGTGGGCGCCGAAACGATGCTGTCGCAGATCGTGAACATGGTCGCGCAGGCGCAGCGCTCGCGCGCGCCGATGCAGCGGATGGCCGACCGCGTGGCCGGCTGGTTCGTGCTCGCGGTGATCGCGGCCGCGGCCGCGACCTTCCTCGTCTGGGGCCTGTTCGGTCCGCAGCCCAGCTGGGTGTTCGCGACGATCAATTCGCTGGCCGTGCTGATCATCGCGTGCCCGTGCGCGCTGGGTCTGGCGACGCCGATGTCGATCATGGTGGCCACCGGGAAGGCGGCGTCGCAGGGGATCCTGTTCCGCGACGCGGCAGCGATCGAGGGCTTCCGCAAGATCGACACGCTGGTCGTCGACAAGACCGGAACGCTGACCGAGGGTCGGCCGGCGTTCGACTCTGTCGTGCCGGCTCCCGGCTTTCTCGAGGACGAGGTGCTGGCACTTGCCGCCAGCCTCGACCAGGGCTCGGAGCATCCGCTGGCCGAGGCGATCGTCGCCGAAGCGCGGCGGCGCGGCCTCGAACTCGACAAGGCGGATGCGTTCGAATCGGCGAGCGGAGTCGGCGTGCGCGGAATCGTCGGCAGTCGCCGCCTGGCGCTGGGGAACACCGGGCTGATGCAGGCCGACGGGATCGAATGGAGGTCACTTTCGGATCAGGCCGAGGCGCTGCGCGGAAAGGGTGCCAGCGTGATGCACCTCGCGGTCGAGGGCCGTCTGGCCGGGCTGCTCGCGGTCTCCGATCCGGTCAAGGCAAGCACGCCGGAGGCCCTGGCGCATCTGCGCGACGCGTCGATCCGCATCGTGATGGCCACCGGCGACGGCTGGACGACGGCGCGCGCGGTGGCCGCCAGGCTGGGCATCGACGAGGTGATCGGCGAGGTCGCGCCTGCCGACAAGGTGGACCTCGTGCGACGCCTGCAGGCCGGGGGGCGCAAGGTCGCGATGGCCGGTGACGGCATCAACGACGCGCCCGCACTCGCGCAGGCCGACATCGGCATCGCGATGGGCACAGGCACCGACGTCGCGATGAACGCCGGGCACGTCACGCTGGTCAAGGGTGACTTGCGAGCCATCGCGCGGGCGCGGGACATCTCGGAACAGACGGTGCGCAACATGCGCGAGAACCTGGGCTTCGCCCTCGTCTACAACGCCCTCGGCGTGCCGATTGCCGCGGGCGTCCTGTACCCGGCGTTCGGCCTGCTGTTGTCGCCGATGATTGCGGCGCTTGCGATGAGCCTGAGCTCGGTGTCGGTGGTGTCCAACGCGCTGCGGCTGCGTCGGGAGCACGCCGGGGGCGAAGCAGTGCCGGTCCGGTAGAAGTCCGGAGGCGTCATGACGCGCTGGAGCGGTCCGCGCGGGGGAAGCCGATTTCGAAGCGGGTGCAGCCGTCGATCGACGACACGCCGATCGTCCCGCGATGCGCGTCGACGATCGACTTCGTGATCGCGAGACCGAGGCCGGCGCCGTCGCTGCCCTGGGCGCGCGCGGCGTCGACGCGGTAGAAGCGGTCGAACAGCCGCGGCAGGTGCGCGGCGTCGATCGCCGGGCCGGGGTTTTCCACGCTGACCCGGACCGCGGCGTCGTCGCTGCCGGCGATCGTCACCCGCACCGTGCCGTTCGCCGGCGTGTGGCGGATGGCGTTCGACAACAGGTTGCTCAGCGCGCGCCGGATCATCAGCCGGTCGCCCTGGACGACGCCCTCGCCGAGCAGCGACAGGCCAACGCCGCGTTCGTCGGCGAGCACGTCGTAGTAGGCGAACAGCTCGCGGACTTCGTCGGCCAGCGCCACTGGCTGGCTGTCGGGAACGAGCAGTCCGTGATCGGCGTGCGCGAGGTAGAGCATGTCGGCGATGGTCCGGGCGAGGCGCTCATGCTCCTCGAGGTTCGAGTACAGCACCTCCCGGTACTCGTCAGCGGAACGCGTCTTCGACAGGACGACCTGCGTCTCCATCATCAGGTTGCCGATCGGCGTGCGCAGCTCGTGCGCAAGGTCCGACGAAAACTCGGACAGGCGACGGAACGAGTCCTCCAGCCGCTCCAGCATCCCGTTGTAGGCCGTGGCCAGTTCGGTCAGTTCCCCGGGGAACGATTCCACCGGAATCCGTTCGCCCAGGCGCCGCGCGGAGATGCCCTGGGTGACGCGCGCCATCCGATGAAGCGGCGCGAGGCCGCGCCGGGCGGCGAGCCAGCCGAGCAGCGCCGCGAATCCGACACCGGCGCCGATGGCCCACCAGAGCTGCGCGTGGAACTGGGCCAGGAAATCGCGGTGATGGCCGATGTCCAGTGCGATCGCCACGATCGCCGACGGCGCTCGTGTCGATCCGTCCCCAAGCGACGCGACGATCGTCCGATAGACGTGTTCGCCGCCCTCGACGACCCGCGTGGAGGCGTCATGAGGCGGCCCCTTCCGGGCCGCGAGCCGCGCGAGGGGCGCAGCGACGTCGTCCGCGTCCGAAGCGAACAGCGTCGCGCCGTCGAGTCCGGTGACGACGACCGAGAGCCCCGGATGCCCGACCAGCGCGTCCGCAAGTTCGGCTTGCGTGGCGGCGAGATCGTCGATCGCGCCGGGTTTCGCAAGCGCATGCCGGACCAGTTGCAGCTTGCCGTCCAGTTCGGCCTGGTCGAGCATTTCGAAATGTCCGGAGACGAGCAGGTCGACCACGTGACCGAACGCGAGCAACACCGTCACCGCGACTGCGGAGAAGAGGACCGTCAGGCGAGTGGTAATCGAGCGGGCGCGGATCACGGAACTTCGGGTGCCTCGAGAACGTAGCCCATCCCGCGTACCGTGCGAACCAGCTTGGGCTCGAAGTCATCGTCGATCTTCGCGCGCAGGCGCCGAATCGCGACTTCGACCACGTTGGTGTCGCTGTCGAAGTTCATGTCCCAGACCTGGGAGGCAATCAGCGAGCGCGGCAGGATTTCCCCCTGCCGGCGCAACAGGAGTTCGAGCAGGGCGAACTCCTTGGCGGTCAGGTCGATGCGGCGGCCCGAGCGCGTCACGCGGCGGCGCAGCAGGTCGAGTTCGAGATCCGCGATTCGCAGGCTGGTCGATTCCCTGGGCTTGCCCCGGCGCAGCAGGGTACGCATCCGTGCGAGCAGTTCGGAGAAGGCGAACGGCTTGACGAGGTAGTCGTCGGCGCCCTGCTCGAGACCCCTGACGCGATCCTCGACGCGATCGCGCGCCGTGAGAAACAGGACCGGGACGTCCTTGCCTGCGCTGCGGATGTCGCGCAGCACCTGCCATCCGTCGAGGCCGGGCAGCATGACGTCGAGCACCACCAGATCGTAGTCGCCATTGAGCGCTGCGTGCCGGCCTTCGATGCCGTCGCGAACGAGATCGGCGACGAACCCGGCCTCGGAAAGCCCCTGGCTCAGGTAGTCGCCCGTCTTGTGCTCGTCCTCGACGATGAGGATCTTCATCGACGTTTCCGGGTTCGCGTCCTTGTTGCGGCCATTGTGCACGGCGCCGCGGCCCGGTGGCGGCGGATTACGAAGATGTAATCGGGAGGTCAGCTTCCGGTGGGGAACCGGGTCGCATCATCGTGCCATCCGATACAGCTCGATGGGGGGATCGCAAGCGTGACATCACGCAGTAGCGCCGCGCAGCGCCGGGGAGCAACGCGTTTGCGAAGCGGCTGCTGCCGTGCAGGCATCGCGCTGGCGGCCTTGCTGGCCGGCGCGCTTCCCGCCAGCGCCCAGGGCCTGGCCGAAGCGTTCGAGCGCGCATGGGCGAATCATCCGCAGGCCGGCACCTGGGACGACCGCGCGGCCGAGGCGCAGGCGCGCGCGGAAATCGCCACCGGCATCACGCCGGGGCCGCCGGCGGTCTCGATGTCGACGATGGACGATCGCCTGGGCAGCGACCGCGGCAGGCGCGAACTGGAAGTCGAACTGGCGGTCCCGCTGTGGCTGCCCGGGCAGAAATCCGCGCAGGGCGAGCATGCCCGGGCCGCGATCGACGAAGTCTCCACGCGGCGCAACGCATTGCGCTGGCAGCTTGCAGGCGAGTTGCGCCAGGCATGGTGGTCCGTCGCGGCGGCGCGTAATGCACAGGCGCTTGCCGGGCGTCGTGCGGCCAGTGCCCGCTTGCTGGAGTCGGATGTCGTGCGCCGCTTCGAGGCGGGCGACCTGTCGCGGATCGACGCCAACCTCGCCCGCGACGAGCGAATCGCCGCCGAGGCGGATCAGCTCGAAGCGGCGGCCGGCGTCGCGCGCGCCGAGACCGCGTATCGGGTGCTGACCGGCGGCGAGGCGCCGGCGGTGTTGTCCGAGGAGGATGCGGCGGCTGATTCGGCGCAGGCACATGGCGTTCACCCGAGGGTCGAAGCGCTGGAAGCGATCGCCCGCGTGGCGCGCGCGCGCCTGACGGTCGTGGAAGCGAGTGGCCGCGCCGCGCCGGAGCTCGCGGTGCGGGTGGCGCGCGAGCGCGGCGATTTCGCGGAGCCGTTCGGAAACGCGGTGGGCGTGAAGCTGACGATCCCGTTCGCAGCCGGTCCGCGTACGCGCCAACTGGGCGCGGCGGGCCGGGCAGAGGCCGCGCAGGCCGAGGCCGAACTGGCGCGCGCGCGCGTGCAGGCGCGTCTCGACGAGCAGCGTGCGCGCTCGGACCTCGATGCGGCCGAACGTCAGCTCGCGATGGCCTCGCAGCGCCGCGCGATCACCGCAGACAACCTGCGACTCGCGGAGAGGTCGTTCGCGCTCGGGGAGAGCGCGCTGTCCGCGCTGCTGCGCATGCGCGCCCAGGCCCTCGAAGCCGAAGCCTTCTTCGATCGCCAGCGGATCGCCCGTGCTGCCGCACGTTCGCGCCTGAACCAGGCGCTCGGAGTCATGCCTTGAGAACCCCCTGCGCATTCCCATTCCTGACCGCGATCGTCGTGTTTCTCGCGGGCGGCCTGCTGGGTACGGCGCTCGCCCACGAAGGGCACGATCATGCCGACGCGCCCGTCCCGAGCGTCGCGGTCGCGCCGCGCGCGAGCGCCCTGACCGACGATTTCGAACTGGTCGCCGCGCTCGAAGGCGGACAGCTGACGATCTACCTCGACCGCTTCGCGACCAACGAACCGGTGGCTGACGCGCAGGTCGAGGTCGACGAAGGCGCCGGCGCGATTGCCGCGCCGCAGATCGCGCCAGGCGTCTACCGCGTGCCCGGCGCGCGTTCGGCGGCACCTGGCAGCCATGCGCTGACGGTGTCGGTGCAGGCCGGCGACGTGTCCGACTTGCTGTTGGTCACGCTGGACGTGCCGGCAGCCTCCGGGTCGCTGCCGGCGCCCGGCGCCGGCGCACCGACCGTGGCGAGCGACTGGACGTCGCTGCCCCCAGGCGCGGTCTGGCTGGCGCCGGCTGCGGTGATGCTCGCCGTCATCGCCGTCGTCGTCCGCCGTCGTCGTCGATCCGGCGATCGCGGCGACCGACACTGACGGGAGGTCGAATGCACAAGTTTCCGATGGTGGTCGGGGCGATCGCGGTATCGCTGGGCCTGCAGGCCGGCAGCGCCGCGGCACAGCGTCTGCCGGATGGCAGCGTCTTCGCCGCGAAGGCGGTGCAGCGGCAGATCGGCGTCCGCACGGTCGTCGCGGTGCCGGCCGAACATCCGGCGACGATCAGCCTGAACGGCAAGGTGGTGGCCGACCCCGGCGCCGGCGGGCAGGTGCAGGCCAGCCAGCCCGGCCGGATCGAGGCGCCCGCGACCGGCATGCCCACGCTCGGCAGCAAGGTCGCCAGGGGGCAGATCCTCGCGTGGCTGCGGCCGACCCCGGGCAGCATCGAGCTCGGCAACCAGCGGGCGCAGCTCGCGGAGCTCGATGCGCAGCTTGCGATCGCCGAGCGTCGCTTCGCGCGACTGCAGCAGCTCGACGGCGCGGTGCCGCGCAAGGACGTCGATGCGGCCGGCATCGAGCGCGATGCGCTGGCCAGGCGCCGCGCCGCGGTCGGCGCGGGGCTGTCGGCCCGCGAGCCGCTCCGTTCACCGGTGGCGGGCGTGATCAGCGTTGCCGCGATCGTGCCGGGCCAGGTGGTCGACGCGAAGGAGTTGCTGTTCGGCGTGATCGATCCGCAAAGGATCGCGGTCGAGGCGCTCGCCTACGACGCGGCGCTGCTCGACGGCTTCTCGTCGGCCAGCGGACGGGTGCCGGGCGGGGCGCTCGATCTCCGGTTCGTCGGCGGCGGGCGCCAGTTGCGCGAACAGGCGGTGCCGCTGCTGTTTCGCGTGGTGCCGGGGGCAACGCCGGTCGCGGTCGGGCAGCCGGTCGAGGTGGTGGCGAAGACGGCCCGGCGGACCAAGGGGGTCGCGGTGTCCCGCGCCGCGCTGGTGCGCGGCGCCACCGGTGAGTCGGCGGTGTGGATCCACGTCGAGCCCGAGCGCTTCGTGCGCCGCGACGTTCGCGTGCAGCCGCTCGACGCCGAGACCGTGCTGCTGACCTCGGGCGTCGAGGAGGGCGAGCGCATCGTCGTTGCCGGCGCGGCTTTACTGGGGCAGGTCCGCTGAGATGTTCGCCGCGATCGTCGGCGCGAGCCTGAAGAACCGGCTGATCGTCCTGGCCGCCTCGCTGCTGCTGGTGGCGTACGGCGCGATCACGCTGCGGCAGATGCCGGTCGACGTCTTTCCCGACCTGAACAAGCCGACGGTCACGCTGATGACCGAGGCCGGCGGCATGGCGCCCGAGGAGGTCGAGCAACTGGTCACCTTCCCGATCGAGTCGAGCATGAACGGCATGCCCGGCGTCACGCGCGTGCGCTCGGTGTCGGGCGTCGGCCTTTCGATCGTCTACGTCGAGTTCGACTGGGGCTCGGACATCTACCGGAACCGGCAACAGATCGCCGAGCGCCTGAACCTGGTGCGCGAGCAATTGCCGGAGGGCATCGTGCCGCAGCTCGGGCCGATCTCGTCGATCATGGGCGAGATCCTGCTGCTTGCGCTGCCGGTCGACCCGGCCACGGCGAGCGCGATGCAGGTGCGCGAGTACGCGGACTGGGTGGTGCGGCCGAGGCTGCTCACGATCCCCGGCATCGCGCAGGTGATCGCGATCGGCGGCGAGGTGCGCCAGTACCGGGTCGAGATCGATCCCGCGCAGCTCAGGGCGCTCGCGGTCGGGCGCGAGAGCGTCGACGCCGCGCTTCGCGACTTCGGCGCCAACACCAGCGGCGGCTTTCTCGAAGCGCAGGGCCGCGAGTACCTGATCCGGCAGATCGGGCGCACGACCCGCATCGAGGATCTTCGCAACCTGGTCGTGGCGGTGAGGAACGGCCAGCCGATCCTGCTGAAGCAGGTGGCCGACGTGCGGATCGCGCCCGCGGTCAAGCGCGGCGACGGCGGCTACGCCGGCAAGCCGGCGGTGGTCCTGTCGGTGCAGAAGCAGCCCGGCGCGGACAGCGTGACGCTGACCCGGGCGGTCGAGGCGGCGGTCGCGGAGCTCGCCAGGGGACGGCCGGAGGGCGTGCAGGCCCCGCAGTTCCTGTTCAGGCAATCGAACTTCATCGAGCATTCGGTCGGCAACGTCGTGGAGGCGCTGCGCGATGGCGCGATCCTGGTCGCCATCGTGCTGTTCCTGTTCCTGCTGAACCTGCGCACCACGCTGATCTCGCTGGCCGCGATCCCCCTGTCGCTGCTGGTGACCGCGCTGGTGTTTCGCTACTTCGGCCTGTCGATCAACACGATGACGCTGGGCGGCCTTGCGATCGCCATCGGCGAACTGGTCGACGATGCGGTGGTCGGCGTCGAGAACGTGCTGCGTCGCCTGAAGCTGAACGGGGCGCTGCCCGAGCCGAGGCCGGCGATCGAGGTCATCGGGAAGGCGACCCTCGAAGTGCGCACGGCGATCGTCTACGCCACCGGCATCATCGTGCTGGTGTTCGTGCCGCTGTTCATGCTGCCGGGCATCGAGGGGCGCCTGTTCACGCCGCTCGGGCTCGCCTACATCGTGTCCATCCTCGCCAGCATGGTGGTCTCGGTGACGGTGACGCCGGTGATGGCGTACTACCTGCTTCGCGACGCGACACATCTGGGCCAGCGCGACAGCCCGCTCGTCGCCCGACTGAAGGCACTGGACGCGAGGCTGCTCGGCTGGTCGTTCCGGCACGACCGCGTGCTGCTCGCGACCGCGGCGGCACTCGTGGCGCTGGCCGCCGCGAGTATCGCGTACTTCCCGCGCTCGTTCCTGCCGCCGTTCAACGAGGGCACGCTCACCGTCAACGTGCTGCTCGACCCGGGCACGTCGCTCGCGGAGTCGAACCGGGTCGGCGCGCTGGCCGAGCGCCTGATCGCGCAGGTGCCGGAGGTCACTCAGGTCGGCCGGCGCACCGGCCGCGCCGAGTTCGACGAGCACGCGGAAGGCGTGCACTACTCCGAGATCGACGTCGACCTCGAGGGCTCGGCGCGCAGCCGCGAGCAGGTCATCGAGGACATCCGCACGCGGCTCGCGGTGCTCCCGGCGGCCAGCAACGTGGGGCAACCGATCGCGCACCGGCTCGACCACCTGTTGTCGGGCGTGCGCGCGCAGATTGCGCTGAAGGTCCATGGCGACGACCTGGACACGCTGCGCGGGCTGGCGGCCGACCTGCGCGACAGGCTCGGGAAGATCGCGGGCGTCACCGACCTGCAGATCGAGAAGCAGGTGCTGATCCCGCAGGTCAAGATCCGCATCGACTACGAGCAGGCCGCGCGATACGGGGTCGCGCCGGGCGTGCTGCTGCGTTCCCTGCAGCAGATGATCGAGGGCGAGCGCATCACGCAGATCGTCGACGGCAATCGCCGCCTCGACCTGGTGGTGCGCCTGCCGGAGCCCGCGCGCGGGCTGCAGCGGCTGTCCGACCTGCTCGTCGAAACGCCCGTCGGGCATGTCCCGCTGTCGCGGCTGGCGAGCATCGAGGACAGCGACGGGCCGAACCAGATCGGCCGCGAGAACGCGCGCCGGCGCATCGTCGTCTCGGCGAACACGGACGGCCGCGACATGGCAGGCGTGATTCGCGCGATCCGCAGCGAGCTCGCCGCGCAGGCGCTGCCCGAAGGCTACTTCACGGCGCTCGAGGGCCAGTTCCAGGCACAGGAGCAGTCGGCGCGGCTGATCGCCGCGCTCGCGCTCGTGTCGCTGTCGATGATCTACCTGGTGCTGTACAGCCGCTATCGATCCGCGGTGCTGACGCTGATCATCATGGGCAACATACCGCTGGCGCTGGTCGGCAGCGTGTTCGCGCTGTGGATATCCGGACAGCCCCTTTCGGTGGCCGCGTTGGTGGGCTTCGTGACGCTGACCGGCATCGCCACCCGCAACGGCATCCTGAAGATCTCGCATTACGTCAACCTGTGCGCGTTCGAGGGCGAGCGCTTCGGCGACGCGATGATCGTGCGCGGCTCGCTCGAGCGGCTGACGCCGGTGCTGATGACCGCGCTGGTGGCGGCCTTCGCGCTGGTGCCGCTGCTGCTCTCGGCGGATGCACCCGGCAAGGAGGTGCTGCATCCGGTGGCTGTGGTGATCTTCGGCGGGCTGGTCAGCTCCACGCTGCTCGACACGCTGCTCACGCCGGTGATGTTCCGGCGCTGGGGCCGCCGGCCGCTGGAACGCCTGCTCGAAACGCGGGCAACCGAAAGTTTCTGACGACCTCTGGAAAGGAGTGCCTGATGGGAATCGCCCTGAAGATTTCCGCCGTGTTCGCCGCGGCGCTGCTGGCGGCGCAACCCGCCGCCGCGCACGACGAGAAGACGCTCGATGCGATGCAGGCGCCGAATGGCGGGCAGATGCGGATGGCGGGCCCCCACCATTTCGAGCTGGTGATCGACGGCGGCGCGACCGGGGCGGCCGAAAGCGCGGTCGCGGTCTACCTGTACGACCATGCCGATGCGAAGGTTCAGAGCGCCGGCGCGACCGGGACGGCCACGATCCTGTCGGGCAAGGGCAAGACGGTGGTGATGCTGGTGCCGGACGGCGAGAACCGGATGAAGGGGGTCGGCCGCTATGCGTCGACACCGGACATGAAGGTCGCGGTCACGATCACCTTGCCCGGCCAGCCGGCCGCGCAGGCGCGGTTCACGCCCGGGCAGCGCGCACGCCATTAGATCCCTCGCGGCGTGCCGCGTCGTCGGCGCGCCTGCGGGGATGTTCGGGTAGGCTGCAACCGGCGGCCCGGGTTCGGGCCGTCGGGACACGAGATCGAGGAGAAACGACGTGAACTTTCCGCGTGGCACGACGAGGCGCCGCACATTGCTGCTCGGCGCACTGGCGGTCAGCGCGCCGGGCTGGGCGCTTGCGCAGTTCTCGCAGGGGCCGCTGGTCGAGGTCTGGAAGAGCCCGACCTGCGGCTGCTGCAAGGACTGGATCGCGCACATGCAGGCCAACGGCTTCCGCGTGAAGGTCCACGAGACCGGCAATACGGCGGTCCGGGCGCGACTGAAGATCGCCGAGCGCTTCGGCTCCTGCCATACCGCCGTGGTCGATGGTTATGCGATCGAGGGGCACGTGCCTGCGAGCGACGTCCGCCGGCTCCTGAAGGAGCGCCCAAAAGCGATCGGGCTGGCCGTGCCGGGGATGCCGATCGGTTCGCCGGGCATGGACGGACCGGAATACCGTGGCCGCAAGGACGAATACGACGTGCTGCTGCTCAGGGCCGACGGCAGCGCTTCGGTCTATCGCCGCTATGCCTGATCGCGCCGGCTGGCCCTGGCGCGGTCGATGAGGCGCGCGCCGTGAAGTTCGACGGGTATTGACTCGCGAGAGCCGGGTCGATAGATTAGAACGAACATTCGTTCTAGAGCCTCCATTGACACCCCAACGAAGCCAGCAGGCGCGACTCCCGGCGCAGGAAGCGGTGCTCGCGGCCGCGATGGCGCTCTTCGTCGAGCGCGGCTACTTCGGCACCTCCGTGCACGACATCGTACGGGCGTCGAACGTCAGCATCGGGTCGATCTACCACCACTTCGGCGACAAGGCGGGGATCGCGCGCGCGCTCTACGCCGCCCAGACCGCGCGGATGGACGCGCTGATCGCCGGCATCGCCGCGCGACACCCGGGCGCCGCCGCGCGCTGCCGGGCCATCGTCGAGGCGCTGTTCCGCCTGACCGAAGACGACCCGGTCGCGATGGAATTCATGCTGCACGTCAAGCATCGGGAGTTCATCCCCGACGAAAAGCCCGTCTGCTCGTCGAAACCGTTCGAGGCGATGCGCCGGATCGTCGTCGAGGGCATCGCGCGCGGCGAGATCCGGCCGGTCGACGTGATGGTGGCCTCCACCAGCCTGTTCGGCAGTGCGCTGCGGATGATCACGGCGCGCCTCGATGGCGTACTGCCGAAGCCGCTGCCGGAATACCTCGACGAAGTCTGGGAAGCCTCGTGGCGGGCCGTGGCGGCCTGAAGCCAGCCTTTTCCGACATTCCCGACCGCCAACACCACCACAGGAGGAGCACATGGAGAGCATGGCCATCGTCGTCCGGGACGACGCGTACGACAAGATTCTCACGCCACTGGCGTTCGCCTATCTCGCCGCCGCCGAAGGCACGAAGGTCGACATGCTGTTCGTGAACTGGGCCGTGAAGGCGCTCACGAAAGACGGCGCCGCGTCGCTGAAGGTCGACGGCCGCCACGCGGAGCAGGATGCCTGGGTTCGCGAGCGGGTCGCCCAGGCCGGATTGCCGCCCGACATCTACGACATCATCAAGGCCCTGAAAGGCACGGGCAACGTGAACTTCTACGCCTGCAGCCTGGCCGGCGCGATCTTCGGCGTCGACGAGAAGAACCTCGTCCCGGAGGCCGAAGGCATCGTCGGTGCGTCGTGGTTCCTCAACGAGAAGGCCGCGAAGGCCGAGCACTACCAGTACTTCTGAATAGGGGAACGCGATGAACGACATCAAGGCGACGACGACGCTGGATACGTCGGGCAAGTGCTGTCCGATGCCGATGGTCGAGACGACGAAGGCCATCAAGGATCTCGCGCCCGGCGAGATCCTGGAGATCGTCGCGACCGACATCGGGACGCGCCGCGACATTCCCTCGTGGTGCGAGCGCTCGGGAAACACCCTGCTGTCGATGACCGAGCAGGACAAGGTCCTGCGGTACTTCGTGCGCAAGGCCTGAGCCTCGGGCTTGCGGCGGCCGCTGCCGCGTCTCCGGACGCACGCGGCCGCCGCGGTACAATGCGCGCTTCGCGCCCGTAGCTCAGCGGATAGAGTACTGGCCTCCGAAGCCAGGGGTCGCTGGTTCGATCCCAGCCGGGCGCGCCACTTTGCGGGACTTTGGTCAAAATCCGGGCGGTTTTGGTCAAAATTCGCGGTCAAAATTCGGCGCTGTTCTGGTTAAAACCGCTTGCCTAGACGCGATTCCAACCCTCTTGGAGTCGCACGATGGTCAAGAAAAGCCGGACGTCTTACCAGCGCCTCGAGCGCAATATCTACGTCGACCAACGGAACGGAGTCTTCCGCTTCCGGGTCGCTGTGCATCCGTTTCCAACTGAGACCCGGACCTTCGACCGCGAGGCGGAGGGTAAGGTGTGGGCACTTAGGACGCGTGCAGACCTGACCGAGCGAAAACACTCGGCGGCCGTGGCGTCAACACCCGAAGCCGGCTCGGTGCCCGACAGCAGCCACCTTGCAACGGCTCCCGAGCCCGTGGAACCGGGTGCCCGACTTCCTGGACCGACAGACATCCGGCTGCACACAATTTTCGACCACTACGAGAACGTAGCGTTGCCGGCCATGGCAGATTCCTCAGAGGCGACGTCCCGGCTGAAGAAACTGCGCCTCTGGTTCGGCGACAAGCTGCTCGTCGAACTGACGCAGAAGTTTCTTGAATGCTGGGTGGAGGCGCGGTTGTCCGGACATCTCGGTTCCGGGCGCTCGCAAGCCCCTGAAGGTTCGGATGAGACGCGACGTCTGACCAAGGACCAGCGAAGGCGGAGGCGGAGGCGTCTCAAGGGCGGCAAAACGGAGACTGGAAGACCGCCCCAGATTCATCCGGTATCGACCCAGACCGCGCGGCATGAACTGCGCTATCTCAGGCAAGCCGTTCGGCGGTATTTCGTCGACAACGAACTCATGGGGCAGCACGCTGGCTGGCTCTTGGGCTGCCCATTGATGACCATGACTTTGCCTGCTCCATCGGAACCTCGAGACCGCCGACTCAGCGACGCCGAGTTCACGCGGATCCTGCGCGCGATGGAGTCGCGACAGGCGCAGTACATCGTTTTGCTGGCTCTTTCCACCGGCTTGCGACGCAGCGAAATCGTCTCTCTGCGATGGGAAGATGTCGATATGACGAGGCGCATCGTTCACCTTCGCCGGCCCGGGTACACAATGGCTAGCAAGGCGAAATCCAAGAATCCGACCAAGGGCAAGTCCAAGACCCGCAGCCGGGATGTGCCCCTTACCGACGACGCGCTCGCTCTGTTGACACGCTATGGCATCGAGACGTCGGGTCAAGTTTTCAGCCTGAGGCCGTCAAGCGTCACTCAGGCGTGGAGGCGAGCGGTGGACCGCGCCGGTCTGGTCGACGCGCGCCTGCACGACGTCCGCCGTGAGGCACTTTCCCGTCTGGTCGATGACTTCGACCTTCCGCTTCAATTGGTGACCGTCTTTAGCGGCCATCGCGACCTGGCGACGCTTCAGCGGCACTACTTGCGGCCGTCGGCGGAAAAAGTTGCCTCGCGTTTGAAGGGGCGGCGCGCGGCGTCGGGGTTGGTCGTCCCTGACTGACGCCGGTTGAGGGCGAGCAGCGCGGCCTCTTCGCGCTCTTTCGACTCGGCCTCAGCATTTCCGGGGGCGTCCGCGACGAGCCTCCCGAGTTCGACACCAAACGTCGTAAGCCATTGATCTGCATAGGCGCCCCTATGCAATGCGCCACTACAGAAGGCGGATCTGCTGGTCTTCGGTCGGTTTCTTCACCTTCAGCGCG
>Ga0226835_1000776_pt1 | contig 25798 bp, 42 predicted proteins | sample LAC_MetaG_1_FD_163627 | JGI IMG/M metagenome (GOLD analysis project Ga0226835, IMG submission 163627) | Anaerobic ammonium oxidizing microbial communities from anammox membrane bioreactor (MBR) in UC Berkley, California, United States -... | ecosystem: Engineered > Bioreactor > Anaerobic >...
AAATTGTTTATAAGAATCACTTGTCCCACCCTCAAATTTGAAACCAATCTTACCAAAGAAGTCTGCGGAAACATCAGTATTAGTGTAATGCGACCAAACAGCTGAGTCTAGGTTAGTATTCGCTCGTGATAAAGCGGTGTACCAAGCAATATTCTCTCCAGCTCCCCCAACAGTGTTCCTAATTCTCCCTAAAACATCAAGTTTAGCAACTGGAGTAGTTGTACCAATACCAACATTACCTCCACTAGTTATTGCCAATACATCACTTGAACTAGTACCCAAGAATAAATCCGTTGCGTCACTCGTACGCAGTCTTGTTTGTGCTACCTGTGCTTCAGCATAAAAAGTAGAACCATCTACTCGGTCAATAGAAAAACTGGCATTAGTCCCATTTTTTTGAATATGTAAACTATATGTTGGGCTAGTTGTACCAATACCGACATTACCAGAAGAATCGATTGTCATTCTAACACTATTGTTAGTGCCAAACTTCATAGGAGAGTTTTCCTTATTCATTATGTACAGAGAAGAACCATCTCCAAGACCAATATCAGTTCCATCATTGACAGTAAACCCAGTGCTATTATTAACAAACTTAATAGCAGAAGCGTAATCAGAAGTTCCAGCGTCTGAGATAGTTAACTTCCTAACTGGTGAAGCACTACCAATACCAAGCTGATTATTCGTATCATCCCAAAACAGATTAGCGTTATCCTCTGATAAAGCCCTGCCAGCACCGACAAATAAAACAGAGCCAGTAGTGCCTGTGCTAACAAAAGAATCGCCAATATTCGAGATAACCCCAGGAATACCCTGCTCTCCTTGTGGGCCGGTCGCACCAGTAGCTCCTGTGTCGCCTTTTACGCCCTGAATACCTTGCTCTCCCTGAATACCTTGCTCTCCCTGAATACCCTGCGGACCGGTTGCGCCAGTATCTCCCTTATCTCCTTTGTCGCCCTTATCGCCTTTGAAGTTTATAAAATCAATCTTTTTAGTTTCCCCGTTAGCAGTATCAACGACAGCCAAGTAATCTCCCTCGGCTGGTGCTAAATATTCATTAAGTTGTGAAATCTTTTTGTTTGAAGGCATATTATTGCTTAGTCCAGCTAGTAGAAGGCTTAGTCCTCTTAGAGTGGGTGGGAGCAGAAGGCTTAGTCCTCTTTGTGTGGCTGGTAACAGGCTTAGTCCTGTCAGTATAAGGGGTGTATTCTGAGAACTCGGTAGAAATCAGTATAAAAGAGCCATCCTCGTTAAGCAGAAAACCGCCGTCTTCCATTAAGAGATAGGAATAACGGCCGTCATAGTCAGTGCTGGGTTTTGTCCGCTTCGTCCAGGCCATTTAGTAGTAATTAGTGTTAACAGGCTCGATCAACACAGCTTTAGCTGTGGAACGGGTCGCATAGAACTCCAATAACTCCTTCTTGGTTTCATCAATCATCACTTTCAGGTTTTTGGCTTTAGAAGAAACCTCGTTGGCAATACAGTAATCAAGAGCTGCGCCAAGAGATAGAAGCCTCTTGAAAGGCTCGGCCAGATTAGGCGCATCGGAAGCGGTAAGCTCGGTTAAATCGGTCTGATAGACAATCTTAATCCCGTCAGTTACGGCTGTAATATCGCTAGCGGTGTAGATGAATATTGAGTTATCCAGCAAATCGAACTCAGGCGGAAAAGGCTTGTAATAATCGGTGTCCTCGTGGACTGCTGACAAATCCCTCTGCTTGGCTTCTAAATACTCAGAGCCGGTGGCGGTCTTAATGAATATCTTATTGACCTTCAGGCAGTCGGAAGGCAGGATATATTCTCTTTGTCCGGCTACTGTATCAGCAGTGGCAATTTCGCCGTTAACCTGCCATTCGCCATTAGCAGACAAAACCCAAGCCAGAACGGTGTTATACCAGCGGTTTATATTGCGGTCTAAATCAGTGTCGCCGTAATCGGTATTGGAACTGTTGCCAAATACCAGAAAGCGCGCGTCTGACCTTAAGTTTGTAAGAATAAAAGCCATATTAGCCTATTGAAACATTATTAATCTTCTCTCCAGCCAGGTATTCGTCTTTCTTGAGCTGCGACCAGATAACATACATAGCCGGGTTAGCAACCGCCTCCCTGTCCCAACCGCCATAGGTACAAGCGTTAATCTCCTCGTTGGTCGGCATCCTTTTCAGATACTTGGTGAGAGCCGGTACTACCTTATACCGCTCAATAAACAGTCCGCCTTTCGGTCTGCCTCGGTAATACCTGTGATAACAACGGGACATATCCCAGTCTTTCGGGTTAATCTCAATGCCGTTATAGGTGTAGTGGAAAAAGGGGGCTGGGTTAACCGCTCCGCCATAGCCATTATCTTTATCTAGGGTGTTGAAATTGTTATCATCTAACAGCTTAAGTCCGAAATGAAGGTGGTCGCCGGTAGTATATCGGCCGGTATTGTCGCAATAACCTACTAAGTCGCCAGCCTTGACGACATCGCCCACCTTACAAGCAACCTTTTTCAGGTGGTAATAGATAGTCTTGTAGTGGTCTTGCTCGTTGGTAAGAGTAACGGAAATACCACCATCGCCGTCTTTACCGGCAAAAGTAACAACGCCATCGTGAGTGGCGTAACAGTCAGTACCGGACAGAGCAGCGAAATCAACTCCGTTGTGTCCTTTTAAGCCCATTGAAGTATAGAAATTGACGAAATTAACGCCAAAGGGCTGGGTTACTCTTATTTGTTTAAGCGGCAGTCTGAGTTTTATCATAGTCGTATTCTTTACGCTGTTCCCATTCGCTTTTCTTCCCCGGATTCCAGTTCTTAAGGGGAGTCATCCAGCCGACAACCCGGGAATATACCTGAACGGGAAACAGCTTCATTTTTTCTTCTAAAGAGAGATTGCTCATAGTATTACCAATCAAAGTAGAGTGTGATGATTAACCAGTAGATAAACCAAGCAAAGAAACCAACCCCAAGCGCAATATCATAGTTAAAGGTTAGTTTGTAGGTGAAAATACCACTACCAAAGAAAAGTGCTAGTCCAGCTAATAATTTCATATTAGACAGGTTAATTTGTTAAAGTGGGGTATTTCTACCCCGTAGCCTTCTTAAGAGTATCAACTCTCAATAACAGCTCTGCTGCCTCAACGAAGGACATATTCCCGAATAAGAAGTGAAACGCTTTGTGCCTTTCAGTATCGAGCAGGATAATGTTTTCTGGTCCATTACCGCCGCCTTTACACTTATTCTTGATATGGTGCTTGTTGAGTCTGCCTGACCGTTTCCAGTCCCGCCTTTTTCCTTTCCTCATCGCATCCTCCTGTTTGAAAGAACTATTTGATAACTAAAGCGATTAAAGCTCCGAACACTGAAGTCAGAACTATCCCTACCAACGCATAGACGATTTTCTCGGTTAACTTTGAGGCATACTTCTCGTCAAGGCTATCAAACCTATCCATTACTTCGTTAAATCCGTTAGTAACGGTGTGCTTCAAATCGTCTATTTTTTCCGCCATATTTTTCTGCGCCTCTTTCAATGTTGCTATTTCGGCGTCTTGTGAGTTCTTAGTCATACGAATAGTTGCCCAATAAGCTCTCTAACCAAGTTGATAACATCAATCACCAGTTGAACGAAACTCGAAATAAGGTCGGGGTTTGAAGCGAAAATCCAGAGAAAGAAAATTGAGATGATAATTGTGGTTAGACAGCCGGCCATATTAAACGGACTGCTTGTCGGCGGCCTTGTAGACAACAAGAGCCATAACGAGTCCCATAAATAATTGTGAATCGATTAAACCCATCAAGAAACCAGCGCAAGCGGTGGTTACTGTGATGATCATCGCAATCCTGCGAGATGAGGTTAAGTTACCTAAGCCCTTAGATGAATCAAGAGTGTTCATACAGTTATAATTAGTTTAACAAGTTAGCCCTATAAAGAGCTAACCAATAAACTACCTATAGTGAAAGTGCATTAGGATTAAACGGGAAAGGAGTATTGACATAGGTGGTTGTTATATTTGCTGCGTCAAGAGCGGTTGTGCCCCCCGTAAAGGCAGAGGCAGAACCATTCTGAACCACGATAAAACCGATAACAACATTTCCACTCGGAATGGTCGGAAACACAAGATCACCGATAGCCGCACCATTCAAAGTACCAGGGGTGGTAACAAGAGTACCGGATGCGTTAATCGAAAAGACAAACAAACCGAACTTGGATGCGGGAATGGTGCCGACTAGAGCAGCCATATCCGCCGCAGCTTTTGATACCAAGACGCCATCTATGATAGCAGTAATGGCATTTGCAGACTTAGCGACAGCTGAACTGGAGGTCTTGATAGCAAGACCAGCGCTGTTAAGCACCATATCACAGGCATTAGTCTGTAATTTGGTAATTACATCGCGCAAGTTTTGATTAGCAGTCGCAACTGAGGTGTGAATTGATTTAGCCATATTGATTAATTAGAATTATTAAACTCTGGCCGTTCAAGGTCGGACAACTTCCGTTGGGCTTTTTCAAATGCCTCATTAATCTGGTTGTTCGAATCCATAATGATCTGTGCAATCTGTTCCGGAACTTCGACATACACACCTTTCTTAATCTGGGTAGTGTATCCGTTTATCTGTACCGTTTCAAAAGCACCCTCTGGATCTTTGTCACCTTTTGGAATGATAATCCTGACCCTGGGCTGACTGGCTAGTTTAGCCTTAATGATTTCTAATTTCGTTAAGGGGCGAGAAATGACTTCGCCCACAACGGACTTATCATTTTTGGCCTCATTTTCAGAAACTATCTCAGTATTTTCAGACTGGTAAGTTTCATTCTCAATGGTTTTATTCTTAGCCATAAAATTATTTAGCGATTAGGGGCGGTGTATTAAACCGCCCCGAATCTGTGATTAAGCAGTGACTCCGTGTTCGATCTTCAGCATATTCAGCTGGTCGAGAATCTTCGTTACATAAGTGGCTTTCCAACCGATAGAAGAACGCTGATCGAGCGGATCGGCAGTACCGGCAGAACCGAGCTGCTTGCGGATAGTCTTCATCGCTTCACCGGAAATACGGGTGACGCCATAGGCATTAGCTCCGAAAATCAGGGTAGCATAGACATCCGCGCTGGACAGACCGCCGCCGGTATAAACCTTAGCTTCGGTCGTTTCAATGAAGCGGACTTCATCCAACTTGCCAACTTCTCCGGGCATAACGCCGCCGCGGACAGAACCGGCATATTTTTCAACCGGAACCCAGGCAGAATCGCCCTTAAGGTCGTAAGTAGCATTCGGGTGGACGATAGCGACATAGCAAGCGTCAACCGGTGTGGTGTTGTAACCAGACGAAGCGTCGACCATTGAAGTAATCTTCTTTGCCTTGTTATTCTTCATCGTGCGGACAGCCTCGCGAATTTCCGAAACGGTCAGCTTCATAGCCGCAGTAATTTCCGTCCGCTGGGTGGCGGTAGAGGCATACTGAATGGTGGTGGTAGCTGCCAGAATATCACGGGTCAGGGTGTCGAGCGTCAGCGCCGCCTGTTCGCCTAGAACCTGGGTGGCTTCAGTTTCAACTGCGTCCTCGGTCTCCATTTTCAGCTTATCGGTTAGCGTTACATAATCGCCATACTGCGCAACGGTAGCATAGCTGTCAGTTACCGCCAATTGACTGCCATTAGGAGTAACTCCCTCGGTTAAAGGAGTAGTGGCGGCAGAAAGAGCTGAATACTTGCGAAACTTGATAACATCAGAGTTATTCTTCGGGATATCTCTGATCTGGCCGAATTTTCCGTGTAACAACAACGGAACGGCTCGCTCCAATAAAGTCCTATCGTAATAGGAGTTTACATTTGGAACTTGGGATTTAGTAGTAATTGCTACGGGCATAAGTTTTTAACCTCGGCGTAAGACTTCTTCTTGGTGGGCTTTAAACTCATCGGAGTTCATATCCCATACGGATTTACCCCCAATCGGTGAAGTCTTAGTGGACGGGGTGGGTGTCGAGCTTTCTATCCGGTTCTTTGATTTGGAAGTATCTAAGACAGACTTTATGACTGGGTCATTAAGCGAATCTTCATAAGACTTACCTGAACCTTTAGATGCCGACTTGATTAAATTAAATAAATCATCAGATACTTCGGGATGTAAATTCCGAAAATCCGCATCTTTAGAAGTTTCAGTCAGCGCATTAAGCGTTTCCTTAACCTCCTTTAACTCCTTAGAAAGAGAGTTGATGACGCTTTCTTTCTTAGCCTTTTGCTGTTGTCTCAATTCAAAACCCTTACGGTTTTGTTCTTTGACAGCAGTTTTAACTTCGGGATTATCGGGGGTGCTATCGGAGGAGTCTTCTTGACTATCCTCTGTATTTTCCTCGATAAGTTCCTCATTCTCATCTACAACCTCGGCATCGGTTTCGATGGTGTCTATGTTTTCCATACATTTCTCGCCTGATGGCGGTTAGTTTTAATCTCCCTTTTCAGGGGTTAATAAGTTTATAACTCGATTGATAAACCTGCGTATTCCTTCAACTTTCTTAAAATCCTGACCAACTATTTCATCAGACTGATTAACCGCTATGTTTTCAAAACTTACTTCATCCAATTGCTGCCTAAAAAAATCAAGTATCAGTTTTCCATTGGTGCTAATAGCTGCATTCCTTAGTTTATCAAATTGATGTTCGTTATTTAAGTCAATCATATATTTATATTATAGCATACTGCCTTGTTCGGGCTGCTTTTCTTTCAACGGGCTGTTTGGATTAACCTGAGCAGGGTCTGATTGTTGGACCGAAAAAGCCTTAATATTAAGATTAAACCCCAATTCATTAGCTAACTCACTAACGAGCTTGGCTCGTGATTCTGGGTCAGTGATAAACTGAACCAGCTGCAATCCGTTAGAAACTCTTGCTTGCTTGTTAAACAATTCTCCGGTCGGGTTGAGACCAATATACAATTCAATATCCTTGAAAAAGTCTTTCTCCAATTCAAGGAATTGCTTTTTCTCCTTTAGTATCAGCTGTTTTTCTACCTCCACGATCTGGTCGAACTGCTCGCGCGTCACCATACCTCCCAGAGCGGCTATCTTAGGTAACAGCTTGATAATCTTTCCTTTCGCAATTATTGTAGCGTATTCGTCAAGATATTCAGGATCGCCGACAATTTCCAGTTTTTCTAAAGTGGAAGTCTTTTTTAATAATTCGGGAATAACCCACCGCTTGAATACAGAGGAAAAGAACAATCCAAATTTCTCGCGAATAAAATCATAGTATTTACCAACCTGTTGGTTCTGGACAGATACCGCAGTTGCTGAGGTGCTAGAAGGGAGAGCTTCACCTGAGGCGACTTCAAAGGCTTTAAGAGCGTTCTGGGCGTCCTTTATGTTCTGATTCCACTCATTGGAAAATAACACAAGATTTGGGAAAACATTATTAAGTACTTCAAGATGCTCGGTGTTTATTACCTGTCCATTACGGACAGAGGAAAGTACATTCTTGGTCGCTAATTTCTGGTCTTTGCTCCAATAGACGAATTTAGACGCTTGTTCCAAGACTTCATTAAATCGATTTTTAAGATTATTGGCGTTGTTCTGGTAGGGAATTAATATTTCTCTTGCCCCCTCGCGGAGCCACCGCCCCTTGTAATTACCTAGGTGGAATTCCTCATAGGGCTTATACTTGGTAATTTCCAATTCTGAAGAAACCTTAATAATCTCCGGCTTTAGTTCCTCTGCAAAAACTACTATTCCTTGCTTATCATTATTTGTACCATTGTATTTCTCACCTTTTTTTGCTTTAACTACAACAATCAGACTATTTATATATTCTTTTGCATCTTCTTCATTAACCTCGTAATCCGTGCCGGTCAGCTCTTTCTGAATGTAATTGAAGTTAGCCTTACTAATCTCGCCATATCGATAATAGACTTCGTAATAAGGCAAATCATCATCCTTGCCCATATTTCCAAGGGCAACTACTTTATCTACATTAGACCATTCTTTCATCTTCCTAAGCGTGCTTTGATTGATAATCTGTTTCTCAATTACAACTGTCTCCTCAAGAGTTCTGGCGGTTGTGTCAATAACATAAAGATTTGTCAATAGAACGGGATAATAGATGTCCCCACTATTTCCGGTGTTATTGACCTTACGAACTACAAGATTTCCTATATCGTGTCCGTCTTCCATTAAATCGTTTATCCTCTCACCGTGATTTGTCTGTCTTAACCAATGGCGGAATAACGAACGGGCTAAGAATGCCCCTCCAAAATGATTTGGATTATCCGTATATGGCTCGAAGTTGTTGGTATCAAGGTCTGTATTAACGACTCTTGTGGAAATAATCGGCGAACCGATATCATAGAAATCTCTTGGATCTGACTTTCCTTCTCCATAGGGCAATAAAAAACCTTTGTTCTGGTGGGTTACGACAGTGTTTATCGTATCGTTCTGGCTAAATGTTTTGTTGCCAAGAGGGATTGTTCCGGTTTCGTAATCCTTAATTTCCTTGAATACGATGTCTATAATCCGGCTGGTGGGGTTGATGACTTTTTCCATATTATTTATACGGGGTGGGCGTGTAGCCCTCCTCGTTTTGACGCATTATGCTGTCTTGAATATTAGCGGTCTTAGTTATGATATGCTTTCTCATCTCGAACGCTATAGCCAGAGCCATTAAAAGGTCGAAATGGTTTGTCGTATCTTCATCCGACTTTACTACATTAAGTTCCTCCTTATCAAAGACTTTCATCTCAATCAGTAGCCCCCGGTCGTAAATCTTTAACAGGTTGTCTTCAATAGCTGATTTTAGTTCAAATAATATTCTAGGCTTGCTCGCTAAGTTAGTGTGCCAGCCAAGCCGTTCTCCCTTAGTGTCTAAGACCTTATCAACGGCGGTTTCTTTGAAGATATGGCTCGCCGGATATATCTCTTTCAATTTCACTAAAGTGGCATAGCCGTGGTTGTTCCTTTCAACTGCAACGATAGGGTTTCCATATCTCTCCGCTCCGTTCCGTATCTCATAAGCCAGTAGATCGGGGCTGATTACAGAACTCTTATAAACCGCTACTACTTCCGAATTAGTAAAGTCTAAGATGATTATCGTCGAACTATCCCGTCCTATTCCCTCTGAAACATCGCACCCAAGTCCGTAATGGTGTCCCGGTCTATAATCCTTGTAATAAGTCCAATCACCCGAAGTTCTACCAATCTGAACTTCGTTCTCTAATTTTAAAAGAATAATATCCATCGGGAATAACTTGTGTCCCGAGCTTTCAAATGCCTCATCTGGAGTTGTGGGATATTCTTGCTTCATCTTTTCTTTTAACACCTTGCCCTGGACATAGTACCAAAATATCTGCTTGTCAGTCAGTGAATATTTCTCTTGATAGTCTCTTAATTCCTGTGGTATCTCGGTGAAATTTCCCTCAAGTTCGCAATCTTTATCATCAGTCCAACCGTAGAAGTGGAACTTAAACTCTAGGGGATTGGACGGCTGTTTATACATCGCTTCCTGGCACATCTCATAGAATTCACCTGTCTCTCCTTCGGCTGTAGACTCGATATCAATCCGCCCAGAAGTTGGGACAGCGGGGATAGAGCCGGTAATTATTTCCCTGGCTTTCTCCGGGTACTTAGCGCAAATCTTTCCAAACTCTGATATGTGTAACCTCTGAACAGTGTCAGATCGGGCAGAGGTAGTTACTCGAATAGTCGATCCGTGGGCAAATTGTAGCTCTTCTTGTGTTTCAGCAGTTAGAGTGTAAAGGTGCTTTAGGGGAAAGTGCTGCCAGGCGATCCGAGCTTTTTGGAATATCTTCTTTGCATCGTTCTTTGTGTGGGCAATCAGGGTAAAATTGAAGTTACGATTAAAAAGGACATCATCTAAACCGTCAATTAAGGCATTGGTCGTAAATCCTCTCTGGCGAGATTTAAGGTTGATATTGCGGTTATGCGCCCTAGAGTTATAATCTGCCTGGACTGCGTTCTCTTTGAAAGTAATCAGCTTGCCTTGCTTATTGACGATTTTGTAGAGATGATTAATCCTCCATTTCTTCTGTGTCAGACGGGGGTCTATTTTCACAAGCGTCAAGGATATGGTTAATATTTATGTTTCCAGAGTGTTCAACCTCATTCTTATCTTTCCAGTTAAAATTATTCTTAAGAGTAAATATTGAAACAACCGGATTATTATCGCCAAGTAAGGCTCTTTCTTCATAGTCTGCCTCGATTTTGGCTTTTGCGTCTTTTATAGTGTCAAAAAATGTGTCCTTATTTTCATAATTAATCAGCGTCTGCCTACTAGTTCCTAGCCATTCTGCTAAACCAGTGATTGTGTATGGCTTAGTTACTTCAGCTATAATCTCCTGGTTTTTGTTGAGTATTTTTTTAACAACCGTATTATCACAAGTATCAAAATACTCCATAATTTTATCTTCGAGTTCCTTGACTGACTTGAATTTTAGTGGTCTGCCTGCCATACTTAAAAATTGTCTTTATAAATCTGATATAACGCCGCTTCAAGGGTTTGGATAGTCTGGTGCGGCAAGTTTAGATCGTATATGCTGTTAATCGCTTCAAGTATTTCGTGTAGGATAGTGCTTTCTTGGTTGCTCTGAACCAGGTTCTTGTTAATGAGTATCTTATTCAAAGCTGTGTCGGTGCTGCCGCTATCTGCTAGGCCGTCCACATAATCGACAGTGAAGTGATGACCGCCGATTTTAATAAGATTGCGCTCAAACATATAATTATAGCGCAAATAGAGGGAATTACCCCCTAATGCGCTAACTATTACTTGCTGAAATGTTATCGCCCATAAAGGTGTTTCATTTCCTGTCTATACTAATATTATAGCATAACAGGCCGGACAGGCTAGATACCTATGTTATACGCTTCTAAAAGGTCGGCTTTAATAAAAAGAAGCTCCGCCTGTTCTTGGAGCATTCTTGTCGTGTCTTTAATTTCTCTGACAGATATCTTAAGGCGTTTGGCAGTTTCTTCCGAAGGGACTTTTAACACTATCCGATACAGGAAAATAGTTCGTTCTCGGTCTGAGAGCTGGTCTAAATGATTGAGGTAAAATGCTTTTTCCACTTTGTTTGATACACCCTGGGGGGGTGTCTTGACTATATTATACCATAAGCTGAAAAGCTGTCAAATAAAAAAGCCCCAGTTAGTCGGGGCTTACTTTTATGAAAGTTTTTCTCGCCAGTCTGACGACAATGTTATCCGGTTCTGGATGAATAAGTGTAACAGTGAACTTGGATAACTGCTCGGCTTGGGTGTCGGTCATTGTCTTGCCGATAAGGCAGACAGCAGGAACGCCTTTGGAGATGAGGTCAACACAGCTAAAGAGGTCAACTACGCAGATAACTTCAGGCCCAGTAATGCGGTTGGCATTGTAGAGGGTGCGCCGGAAGTTCTTAGGGAAAAACCACTCGTTTTTAGCCATATTGTAGGCCACATAACCAGAGTGCTGGCCGTTCTCATCGTAGGTCTTGAAGGCAAGTTTGCCGGCAATGATTGAGTGTTGCTTCACAAGGCCTATCTCAAGCTCTTTAGCCAGTTCCTCGCTTATGCCTTTCTCTTTAAGGAAAGGGCAATAGTGAAGCTCAAGGTTTGGAAGATCTCTCTTAGGCTCTGTTGGAGTAGTTAGGAAAGTGTCTTTCAGCTCCTTAGCGGCTGACCGAAGGTCTATGCCTTTAAGGTTAGAAAGGAAGTTGATAACACTGCCTTTATCATCACCATTAGGGTTAAAATAAAGGTTTTTTGAAGTGTTGACTATGAAGCCATCGCCCTTTAATTCGCCGTTTTGAGTGGCTGAATAGGGGACATTTAGCCAGTCTAAGACATCTTTGAAAGGTATCTTGCTGGATATTTCAGAGAAATTAAGGAAGTCAGACATTGTATGCCTCGGTTGTTAAAGTATAACTCTATTATACCACAACTAAAGTAAAAGACCAGGTTGCCCTGGCCTTTACTTCCAAAAGCCAACAAACAATGGCCTCTGAGCCTTGTCCTCAACTCATCGGTCCACCTAACAGAACCGCGGGACATTCTCTGCTTGGATTGAACCAGACCACACGGGGGGTCGCAGATTATTGGCACTTCGTGGCAAGTTCCGTTCATCACTGGTTTTTACCAGTAAAGCATTGGCCTATATAATTATACCACAATCCAGTCATTGGAAAGGTAGGAAAAGACCGGCTCAGGAATAACCTCATCGGCCGGTGGTTCATAGTAGTCTGAAAGCGGGGGGAAAGTCTTAATCAAGCTATTGCCAGTCCCTAGCCTGACATAGGCGTTGTATTCTCTTAAATCCATAATATCCGAGCTTTTGGCTCTGACAATTCCGGCCATTCTCTCCGCCTCTTTATCACCGCAATTAAAGACAACGAAGTTACTGACAATACCGAAAATAGAGCTGAGGACTTTCTGGTCTATCTCTAAGAAATCGTGGTGGCTTAAGGTAAAACCAACCTGACAGGAACGGGCGAACTGAAGGAGAGTAGGGAAACTAGAATTGACGGCCGATTGGAACTCGTCAATATAAATCATAAAAGGCTTCTTAATCGTGTTAGTCTTGATATACGAGAAGACAGCATAGAGAATAAGAGCAGACAGGAAGCGTTGGTTATCAAGGTCGGAAGTGTTTGTGTTAATCAGGATAGACTGGCCGCTCTCGATAAAATCCTCAATGCTAAACTCGTTCTCTCCATCAGTAAGAAACTGGCTCATCTCATCGTTATCAAGGAACTGGGAAAGCCTGCTGGAGATAGACGACATAGTGTTGATATAATCGCTGGCCTTCTTAAATCCGCTCTTTTTAGTGTCCTCAACCTCGTTAAACCATTTGCGGGTCGTTGGGTCGCTGAAAGGGTAACGGCTTCTAATATCCTTAAAAGACAGGAACTCATTAAGGAACTTCAGGTTGCGGTCTTCTTCCTTAAAACCTTTAATTGCTTTAGCCAGTATCTCCTTCATCCTGACGGTGGCCTCGGGATTGATAGAAGTGGCGGTAATCATAATATCCATAACATCGGTGAACTCCCGGATAAGAGTATCAACCGAATACCCCTTGCGCCTAAGAGGATTGAACTTGACCGGATGCTTAAAGGAGATGTATTTGTAGTTATCGTTGCCGGTTAGTTTGTTGACGCTATCTCCTTTGGGGTCGATAAACAAGACAGAAAGGCCGAACTTCATATCGTAGTCGGCCATTCGTTCCATTAAGACAGACTTACCCATACCAGAACGCCCTAAAATGTAGGTGTGCTGGAAGCGCTTGCGCATATCAATAAAATACGGCAAATCGTATTTCAGGGAGTTTAACGCACCTAGCTTAAGGTAGTATTTAGCTTGGGTCAAAGTTACGCTTATCCAACTCTAGTTTGAAAATCTTATGCTCGTTTTCCAGGAACTTCTCTTTAGCCTCCTGACGCTTAATCTCGGTTTCCTGCTTAGCTTTCTCAATCATCTGGTCGAGTATCCTTTTCTCGGACTCGAAGTCTTGGATAGCTCCGCCCTTGCCAAATAAGGAAGTAAGGATAAGAGCCTGAGTCGGGGTAATGTTACCGATATTCAGCTCGCGAATAATCTTATCAAATAAATCGCCAATCTTATCACGAACGGAAACATCGCTCTGGGTTTTAAGTTTAAGGCAATAGACTTCTGCTTCTTTAATCATCATTTCAAGAGTGAAGCGGTCTTTATTGTTCTCAATAAGATACTTCCTCTCAAGCATATCCATATTGTGCCTGTCTTGCTCAAAACCAAGCTGGTTGTTTAACTGCTGAAGCTCAAGCTCAAGCCGCGCCGTCTGCGTTCTAATACGGGTAACTTCTAACTGATACTGGTCTTCAATAAGCATCAAATCTAAGGCAGACTTCCTGACTCTAGCTCTCAGCTCGTTAAGCTCGATATGAGCCAGCGATTGTATTTTCTCGTAGCTCACAATGGCATCAGCCTGAAGCCTAATAAAAGACTGGCCGGTCTCCGCAAGTGCCTCGATGTAATCGTTTAACAGGCGAACTCGCTGAATATCCAGCTCCAAGCGTTTGTTACCCCAGCCCTTAAAGATAAGCGGTCTAGGTGATGTTAGTGTGGACTGAAGCTCGGCCACAAGGTTTTCAAGCGTGATTTCCGAAAGATTAATTGAATTATGGGTGTGGACAACCTCGCCTGACTTGGCGCTACCGCCCTGGTCGGATGAAAAAAGTCGTTTAATGTTCTTCACGATTTTCTCCTTAATTATGTAATCATTGTAAGAAAGCGATGAAATCCAAGCATAGAAAGCAGCGACCGCCAAGACAATCAAGGCAAGTATCATATACTTGTTCATCGAAAAACCGATATAGAAAAAGCCGAATATCTGAGAAAGAACCTCGATGATTAAAATGACAAAGATGCCCACTAAAACCCAGCCCATAATAAACCTCACTTATAAGTTAATTTTTCGCCATCAAAATAATACGCGCGCTTAAGTTCCATATCCTTGTGTATCTCGTAATACGCATCCTTGATAAACCAACCGGATAGATAAACTTGAAGCGTTAAAATGGTAGTATCCTTACAAGTAATACTAAACTTATGATAGGCAACCGGACCAGGAGAGCCGCCAAGTATATCCGTATCCGTAAAAGTCCACTGGCATTTAGTGATAGGAAAGCCACGCTCATCTTCAACTGCCAGGCTCATAGAAGCAAAGTTATCGTCAGAAATGATAGCATAGGGGACATTTGGCTCAAGGGTGTAAGACCTGAAAGCGTTAGGCTTATCAATGCTCACATACCAGTTGTTTTTGTTGTGTTCAATGTGCGACTCAATGAAGCTCAAACCGAATAATATTAGAGCGACAGTAAACAAAGCAAAAGCAATATACCTGTGTTTAGCGCGGTTAATCATAAGGACTCCCTGAAGTTAAAACCATTACCGAAATCAAGACAAATCTTGCCAATAACAGACACAGAAAACTTAAAAGCAGACTCGTCCGGAACAGGCAAATTAAGATAAGAGCAGACAGACTTCCAATAGGCAAAAACCTGCCTGTCTTGGGCTAATTTAAGATAGTTAACTCGTTTATTTTCAAGATAACTAATCCAGTCAGGTTTATTATACTCAACCTCTAAAAACTCTAATTTGTATCTAACATTATCACCCCTAACCAGTAAAGCGTCAGGACGGATGTAATCAAAAGACGGGTAAAGTAGAGCTTTAAAGTCGGGTAATTTAAGGGCTTGGATAAAGACGGAAGTGTTGTGAAGTTCGTTCTCTCCTCCATAGCCAACAGCTTTAGGAAGGGTCTTGGTTAGGTAGCCGTTATCTTTGAGAATAGGGAGAACATTGTCGGTGGCGATATAAACATCTGATGAAGGGTTTTCAAGCCAGCCAATCTCGACCAGCTTATCGAGCTTTTTGACGGCGCATATTTTAGAGTATCTGGGATTGATTGATCTGATGTGAGGGTGGCGGACATATTTGAGAAGGCGGATATGATAGAGCATATCCCATAGTAGCTTGTAGCTACCACCGCTCGATAGGGGGATTATATCGCTTATTAAATCCTTCATATAAAACCTGCCAAAATGATTGCCAATATACGAAAAAAGGCAGAAGGTCGCAAATTACAGGTATAAAAAACTAACTCCTTGAAAATAAAGGAGTTAGCTGAATATTTACAGGTTGCTATAAAGGCAGTAGGCTTTTTAAATGTCGCCTAGCGTTGCCACGATTAAGTGGCATAAGCGTTAGGTGGCACTTAAAAACGCCAGGGGAGAGGCATTGGGTTTTATAGCTTTTAAATAAAAAGTCAAAATTTAATATTGATCAAATACCTAACATATTCATTAATAATAAATAAAAATGCTTAAATTTAGCATTCAATAAAATCCAATTCAGGAGGTAAAATGGGAGTGGCAAATTGGTTCGAAACATTCTGCAGCAATATTAGAATATCTGCAGCTGATATAGAAACCATAACATATCGTTATAAACAAATCACTAGACGATTAAATACCGATTACTGGAATAGCGCATCTGAGACGAACCATAGTCTCTATGTGGGATCATATGGCAGAGATACAGAGATATTCACAAGTGACATAGATATGCTTTTCCAATTACCATATGAGATCTACAAAAAATTCAATAGCTACACTTCCAATGGTCAATCAGCATTGCTACAGGAAGTAAAAAATTCAATTAGCAAGACATACCCAACAACTGCATTAAAAGGTGATGGCCAGATAATTCAGGTTAGATTTAGTGATGGAATAAATTTTGAAGTACTTCCAGCATTTATAAATAAAGATGGTAAAACTTTTACATTCGCTGATTCGAATAATGGTGGTTCTTGGAAAACAACGGACCCTCGATCTGAGATTGATGCGATTAAGAGTAGAAATCAAACATGTAACTATAATCTCAAAAAATTATGTAGAATGATGAGATCTTGGAAGGATGCAATGAATGTCCCCATTAAAGGTCTACTCATAGACACACTTGCATATCAGTTTATTGGAGATTATGCTCACAGAGATAAATCATATTTGTACTACGATTTTATGTGCAGAGATTTTTTTGAATTTATGAAGAACCAAGACAAAGATAAGACTTATTGGATGGCACCGGGAAGTTATAGATGGGTTTTGAACTCTGACAATTTCAGGTACAAGGCAACTATGGCATACAATCGCTCAGTGGAAGCGATTGAGGCTGAACAGAACAAAAAAAATGATACAGCGAAATCAAAATGGAGAGAAATATTTGGAACAAGATTCCCAGACTGAAAGCATTAAAGTACTTGAGGCTCAAATTCGAGAGTGTTATGGGCGAGTTGTTTACACCCATAAGACTCAGGAAAAATGCGCCGATATTATAAAGAAAAAAAATGATTTATTTAAAATGGCGCAGATCATTCTATCTGCCCTTATCTCATCAAGTTTTTTTGTTAAAGTATTCGGTTCAACAACAATATGGAACATTGATGTAGCTCTAGTAATTGGGGCATTTCTATCAGTTGCACTGCTGACATTGAATGCTTATTTGAAAGATTATGACCTAGGAGCATTAATGCAAAAGCACGCAAATAGCGCGACCGATATATGGTCTGTAAGGGAATCTTATTTATCCCTGATAACAGAAATTAAAGCTGGTATTTTAACAATTGATGAAGTTATCAAAAGAAGAGATGAGCTACAAGAAAAACTGACTGGGATATATATGGGTTCTCCTAGAACTATTAACAAAGCATATTCTAAAGCTCAAAAAGCATTGAAGGTAAATGAGGAGCTGACATTTAGTCAAAAAGAAATAGACGTTATGCTCCCAGAAGACTTAAGACGAGGAAGCATATAATTAAAATAAAGTAGACTGGCTAACACCAGATTTAATTTCAAAGAATAACTCGCTCAAAGAAAATAACTGCGGGTATATTGCCTTACCATTAAAAAAGTCAACTGCTATTATATTATTGCTAATCTTCTTTAAGTTATGCAACTCACCAACATATCCGCCAATCTGAGCGTGATAGTCGGAGTAAGCGACCATAAAAAAAGCTTGCAAGCTATCTAAAGAATCTCCTCTCACAACATAAGGCCTGATAAAATCTAAAGCAGCATCTCTTGGGGTTAATAATGTATTCATAAAGTTAAAAAATAATATAACTAAAGAAACATTCGCTAAAACGTTGTCCGCACTCAGCGCATTCTATATAATCAATACCGCCTGCAGGTAAGCCACAGCACAACACGCCGTCATCGCCAACTTCGGCCTTGTATGAAAAGTTCTCAACGACAATAAACTTATTAGAATCGCAATCGCAAGTAAAAATATCCATATAATTTAGTAGTAATGATGAGTTAATTCTCATCTTTGCCGATATGGCAGCAAGCGGGTTCCCTAATAAGTCATATGTGGAGATTTTGCGAAGCAAAATACTACATTGACTTGTTAGGGTGCTTGCTACAATGGGAAGGCAGATGAGTAAAGAATAATTAAAAGCTGTCTTGACAGCTACATTAGCTGATGTTGCCTTTTAAAAAACATCTCGTATTCCGGCATATCCTCAAAAGCAGGGGCTTTAATCTGATACCAGTAAAGGCTGGGGTTCTTCTCATCGTGCCAGCCTATAATCTCAACACCGTATTTCTTCTTGACATCGAAAATCCTTGCTCCGACTCTCGCTAGGCTTCCGCCAGAATATACCTTGCTAACAATCTCATCAGTCCTGTGGGCGTTCCCGTCTGACAATAAATCGTAGAGCTTGTCTGTCTGGCTAACACGCATATTATTTAATCAAATTAGCGTTCTTCTTAATAAACTTATCAATGTGCGGTCTGATGACTGAACTCATATCAGTATCTAAAACGGCACAGATAACTTTGAAGTTTTTCTTAACATCTTCAGGCAGGTTAATATAAAGGTTGGAGATCTTGTTTCTCTCTTTATAAGCCTTATTGTTTAAGTATTTGGACATATTTAATATTGGTTACGAATTTCGTTATTTCTAACTTCTAACAATGTTCTAATAGCTGACAGCTTATGTTCAATAGACTTCATCTTCTCTCTTAATTCCATTAAGTCCATACCTTCATTAGTGGTTTCCCAAAGTCTTTCTAGAGCAGCGTCTGACTTAACTTCGTTCCGGTGTTCTTGATAAAAGACAGCTCTTAATCTAAGCAGGCTAACCTTTAGCTCGCCGGCTTTAGAATAGTCATCGGCCAGCTTCAGCCTGTGTTCCGCCAGCTGTCCCGGCGTCATCTCTGTTAAGTCTAGTTTTGGCATAATTGTATTTTAAAGTCCTTTCTCTATTTTTCTTTAACTTACAAGCAAAGCAGGTCGGGTGGCTTCTGATAAACTCTCTAGTAATTTCCTTACCGCAATAGAAGCACTTGACCGTTCGCATATTAATTACGCTTAATTATATCATCGCAAGCCCAAAGATGCTGGTTGCCTTCGTTAATCATTTTGATAGTAGTTTCGGTGGCGCACCGGACATCGTAGGCGCACTCATCGCTAACCTTTCTCTGCCAGTAAGAGTTAAACTGGAACAGACCTCTATCATAACTGTCGGCTGGAGTGTTGCCCTCGGTGTTCTTGGCGTTCGGGGCTAATCTTGACTCGCAGAAGGCTAATCTCACTAAATAGTCCGGCCACTTAAAGTCCATCTCATCAGCAATAGCCCTTATCTGAAGCTCAATATCAGGCTCGGCTGTTATAACCGGAACGGCAACTATCTCCAGTTCTTCAGCCTTGACTTCTTCCTTAATCTCGATAACTGCTTCGGCAACTACTTCAATCTGTTTAGACTGGAAATAGTCATAAACCATATTAGCTGAAGCAAACAAGAATACAAGGATAATTAGAACTAACTTCTCAATGTTTCTGACCTTGCGCTTATGCTTGGTCGGCATCTTTTTGTATGTGTTGTATTTCATATTACCGATTAATCGTGCTTCGAATCTTCTTACAACCAAAACATACTTGAGTTAGAGCATCGTGAAAAGTTGAATAAATCGCTTGTTGTGTGTGCCTACCTTCGCAATTCTGTATATGCTTTCTAACAGCTTCTTGCTTCTCAATAAATTCGTATATAAAAGTCATATTAATATTATTTAACTTCTTTAAATTTCTTATTCTTAAGCTCATACCAAGTATCAGCTTTAATTTTTTTACCGTCTATCTGAGCGGACAGAACGAAAATTGGTTTAAAGTTATCATCATATTCAGCTAAAGTAATCCAAGTGCCTTTCTTACCTTTTATTTTGCTATTAATACCTATATTAGCGCCGACAGAATAATCTCCATTAATTTCTAGTTGGCTGTTATAACCAGAGCTGGCGAGTTTGCTGTTATTACCAGAGCTGGCTAGTTTGCTGTCATTACCAGAGCTGGCGAGTTTGCTGTCATTACCAGAGCTGGCGAGTTTGCTGTCATTACCAGAGCTGGCGAGTTTAACTAAATCCTTATCGCTTTTATCTTTTTTATTACAGTTCTCCCATAAGAAATCAAAAGAGGCTTTAATAAAGGCTGGCAAATCTAATTTAGCACCGATTTTAATATGGTCAGTAGCTATTTTGCTGTCTTCATCTTTTTTACTGACTATTTTCCCTAACGCCTCAACCTCGGCAAATTCGCAGTTTGTTAAATCATAATAATTCAGAACATCTAATGGGTTTTTACAGAAATGAAAACCAGAACTACAAATCTCTAATTCCCCATCGTGCTTATATTCCTTGCCGACTTCATATTTGAAGCCATTACAAGTCATATCCTTATTAAATGCTTTGTAGCCTTTTATTATTTTAGACATATGGTTAGATAGTTTTTAATTCTCTCACAAGCTCGGGTGGGGATTTCGGACACCCGAGCAAGTGGCAGGATTAAAAGGGGATTTCTTCAGGCGTGATGACCTCGCTCTCATCTTCGCTTTCCGGCAACTCAATGGTTTCCTGTTTCGGCTGGTAGTCGTTCAGCTTGGCATAGAACTTACCATCTCTGCTAACTAGGACATCGATATTCACATAGCCAGCGGCGTTGGCTTTGGACTTAAGGTAGGCAATAAACTTCTCGACTTTGAAAGAAAGGCTGGCCTTAACGAACTCAGGGGCTTTCTCTCTGCGATTGACGAATAAGCCGTCAACAAACTCTTTGTTCATATGGTTATTTAGTTAAATAAGTACTTTTTATCTTTAGGGAAACTATTGACGAACTCGGTTAGGTTAAATACTTTCTTGCCTTGCTCGTTAACGACATTTCTGCCGTCTGCCTTAGCCACTCTAATCGGTAAGTCATACAGGAAGCGCCCGATACCCCACTTCACTGCGGCTCTCTTAAAAGCATCTGAAGCCTGCCCTTTTTCCTTTTCAATGTTGCTCTCAGTACCGCAATCCCATTTCCAAGTCCACTTATCAGGGGAAACTTGTATTCCGATACCGGCATAAACCTTTCCGTCAATAGCTTTGTAATCGTCTTGCCAATTAGCTTGGCCTACAACTAAATCAAGGACTTTCTGGACATCTCGGCTGTCAATGTAAGCGACCAACTGAGCATATCCATCTCTAACACTCTGAATGCGCCACTGGTAGGGTATTTCCTTGTAAAGTTCTTTCAAGTCCATATTATTTGAGCTTATTATTAAGATAAAACTTAGTCTTGTCGCTATACTCTTTCTGTTTGAGCTTTGACCTGCCGTAATCAAGAATTGAGTAAATAACCTTTCGGCTGTCTTCTTCGTTTTTGTAGTAGAAAGCCCAGCTATTAGGTTTAGTGATATTCTCTATCATCATTTTAAGTAAATCCGTTTGCTTCTTGGTGATATTATCAAGAATATCGGTGCTGACTGGGGTGTCTATGATAGAGGATAGCTTTTCTGCTAGATTCTTATTTTCCATATTTAATGCGGTTAATAAATTGGCTGTTTTCGTAAGCCATACTATCAAGCTGAGCGATAACATCATCGAAAGTAAACTTGATAGGCTCGGAGGTCTTAAAGTGCTTCCAGCCGAACGCTCGGCATATCTTCACAAAATTGGCTTCTTTCTTGGTCATATAAATTAGAGTTAAAACTTGCTTAGAGATATTAGAACCGAAACGGGGGAGAGTTTAGAACGCTTGTTTAATTGTGTCTATTCCCGCCGCCCGTTTCAGTACTCATCTTAATATCTATATGATAGCGCATAATAAAGGTGATGTCAATACCCCTGCCTGTGGAAAACTATAACCAATAAAAAACCGCCTATTGCTGGGCGGTTCTAAGAAATACGGGGCTTTCGCATTTTTCGCAATAAGCTATCTTACAGCCCTTTTCGGCTTCGATAGGATTATTACAAGACTGGCAGTAAAAGGTCTGGAAAAGGTCAGCGATCAATATCTTATTGACCAGTTCTGTCATCGGCTTGTTCTGTTCCTTCGCTTTCCTGTATAGGGCAGGGATTAGCTTCTCGCTTACTTTCGGTGAGTACATCGCACATCTCCTTTAATTGAATGTTAAGGTATTCAAGGTCTTTAATCAGTCTTAAGACCAATAGTTGGATTATATCCATTTGTGTCCTCCTTTAGTAAGAACTTTAAGATTTTTTCGGTGTTAGAGATTACTTTCAGCACCGCTGAATATGGAGAGATTTCAAGCTGTTTAGCGTAACGATCAATGTACCGATAGTGATTGCCCAAGTGCTTTGAGCCATCTAAACCGATAATATTGGCAAGAGCCAGCGCGCCAACCTCGGCAGTGATTTCTTGAATTGGGTCTTGGCATCCCTTGATGCCATTGACTTTATCATCAGCCAAGTGAGTTAGCTCGTGAAGCCAGACGCACTCCTCTGGGCTGGCAAGAGCGATTACTTTCTTGCTGGGAGAATAGTAGCCATAGTGGTTGGCATTGCCAGGAATAGCGGTAACATTAATGCCAAGCTCTTTAGCTCTGTCAATCAATGGGAGCTTAGGAAGGGTAATTTGTTGGTAGTCGACAGGGTCGCCATCGGTTTGCTCGATAGCGAAAACTGCGCCGGTAACAAATCCGGCCAGCTCTATTTTCTCATCACCGCTGTCTAGGGTTTGCTTCTTAAAGCAAGGGACAAGGATGTGAGTGGCTTTTTCTCCCTTTTTGACAAATCTTTTTACTTCTTCCCACTGCTTATAGCCACGAAAGTCATTAAGACCTGTAAAGTAGCAGACAAGCTGGTTGAGCATTGACCACCTATACATAGGCAGTTCAAATCTAGGGAAAGAAACAAGAGCAATCGCAGAGGGGATATTGTCACTATTCTTGAATTGGTCAAGGATAGTGTCGAGAACGGTTTTAACCTTAGAGTTCATTACATACCTCATTTTGTTAAGTGACGGAATATTTAATTGTAAAAGAGCAGAGCGTCTTAATACTCATCTACGCCTGCCAGAAAGCAAGCGGGTTCCCTGACAGGTCAAGGTGGAGATGAGCGGAGCGAATACTACCTTGAGCTTGTTAGGGTGCTTGCTATAATGGGAAGTCAGATGAGATTAATCCAATATCTTTGTGGCGTTCTTGTCAGGCAATCGCCAGACAGCCTCATTCAATCGGTAAAAATCAGGGAAGGCTAAAAAGCGGTAATACTTGTTGTTATGCCCGCTCATTCTGTCAAGCAAGGCATAGAACTGCTTATAGAGGGCGTTGTAACGCTTCTTAACTTCTATATTATCATATTCCTGTGGGAGGGTAAAAGTGGGATATTCGTTAGTACAAGAAACGATTAAAATCTTGGTATTATCAGATAGCTTATTCAGCTTAAGGAAGCCGGCGGAAAGATACCGGTCATACTTCTCAATCTTCTCCTCATAAGTTCGCCTAATATCCTTATGCTCTGTTTCAACAATAAAGTGCCTTTCCTCGGATAAGTCGCTTCTAACTGCCTTAATAAAGATGTCGGCCTTAAAATACTTCTCCTTGCCTCTTTCAAAAATGCCAGACCGAAACCGCTTCTCGTATTCGGAAGTAATAAGCCAATCAGGAAAAAGCCTCTCAAAGGCTAGGCGGATGCTAAGCATCATCATCCAGTGGGGGAGATTATTATAAGAGCGCGCGTCTTTCTGCTTATATTCATCACTTCTGCCGATTAGGTTCGCGCCCTTCTTGGTGACTTGATAAAGATAATGCCTGCGCTTATAGGGGGGAGCAATATAAAAAGGGATTTGTTTCATTAAGCCGGCCTTAACATAGGCCTTAATCTTTTTGTCGGGAAACAAGACAGCTCCCTTGTAAGATTTGGCGTCATAAGAAAACAGGATATTAGGATTGGCGCACTCAAGCGTTAGTGTTTCGTGTAGGTATTTGTGTAACATATTAGACAAACTCTATGCCTTGATAGAAGGCCTTACCGCCAACAAAGGGGATAAACTCAAGGAAGTAGCGAGGGGAGTTTTTGCTAAAGTAACCAACACCAAAACCCTGCTGCCAGTTAGGTGTTTCCCCCTCCATATATTCGGCGTCTAACTTACAAAGGCAACCGCATTCCATCCAAACATAATTGCCAGACTGGTTATTGTGGTAATAGGTCGCCGCCCTGTGAGTGTGGCCGGATACTCCAGACATACCGGACTTCTCAAACTCACCCTTGGCAGAATAACCGGCAAACTTCCTAACAACATCACCGTGCTTAAAAATAACGCCTCTATGGACCAACCTGCCGGACTTCTCGTATTTGATATTCAATGATTTAAGGTTTAAAAGGTTTTCAATAGATAAATACCTTAAACCAGCCAATTCTTTAGCTTCGCTCCATAGATATTTTTGTAAACGATAGCAATGGTTACCTCTGATAAGGACAATATCGGCATTACGATTAGCGTTTCTGATTTGCTTTAATATTTCATAAGCCATATCAATTTCATCTTGAAGTTTCAAAGCTCGCTCCGGGTCTTTAACAAATCTCGATATGGCATAAAAGTCAACCAAATCTCCCATAACAAAAATCTTGTCAGGTTTGAACCATTTAGAAAAGGATATACAGGCGGAAAGGGCTAATTCATCTTGGAAAGGAGCGTGAATATCTGGGATAATCAGACACTTTTCATAGTTAGTCATAAATATATAGATGGGGTATATATATTATTATAGCACTACTTGACAAAAACGAACAATAGATAGTTGAGTCTGGACAGGTTATAATATGGTAGGAATAATCCCACCCAATTAGAGAGATACAAGCTGCCATCTAACCCCTTATCCCTATTGAGGCTTCCGCTGTCGCTAGAATACGCTTGAAAGCTATTTATAGATTAGTTATAGGTCTTACAAACTTGTGATCTCCCTCTAACTGGGGAGGATTGGATTGCTAACAAGCTAATATCTTTTTACATTCATTGCATTGATATAAATATTCTGACCTCTCTCCTGTTAGGTACCATACGGAAAATTCACTATTTTCTTGTTTTCTATATTCTCCTTCTTGAATAGTCACTCCAGTTGAACACACTTTCCTCATTTCTTTTTTACAATTATCGCAAATCATATATATTTAATAAGTTATGCTTATAGTTAAGATAGCCGCTGAGAACCAATAGACCGCCATTCTTATATCCCCATTTAGCAGATAGACGACAGAGGAGGCAAGGTTAAGGAATATGATGATGGCCGGAAAGAGTTTAACTGACATTAGTAAAGGAAGAAATCTTTAGCCCAAGCGACCAGGGAAACGAACAGGAAGACAATAGAAGCCCCTATAATCATATTCGCTGCGATAGCGATATTGTCCAACGAGCGAGCTATCTTTTCTAGTAATAGTTCTTGATAGTCATTCATATTGTTGATCCGACAAAGTCGGGTTAAATTATTTATAAGCGCTGATTAGTCCGTAAGGAAAGCAACCAGGCGAAGTGTTATGCGAGAATATTTAGTGAGCTAACCGAGAGTGGTTGCTGTCCTTTTAATTTTGTGTGTTACACCGAAATTAAAGGACTTAATCAGCGCACTATTCTCATCGCTTTTCGCAGGCCAGTGCGATAAAACGAATACACTATGCTAGGAGGTGGCTACAACTTGTCAAAATAACTTTTTAGATAATCGCGGGTGTCAAGTTAATTATAGTATATATCATCTTGATTACAATGTCAATACCCCCAGCTAGCTGGTGACGAATTGGTGACGAAATATATTCTCAGCCATAGAAAATTGTCCAAGATAGTCTAAACATTAGACAGGCTAATGGCGATATAAAACAATAAGTTATGGAGATATAAGAGGTTAGCTTAAAAGGTGCGAAGTGCCTTACAAGCAGAGGGTCCGGGGTTCGAATCCCTGAGCGCCCACAGGTTTGAAGCCTTTGCTGCTTTTTAAGTAACAAGGGCTTTCTTCATTTTAAATAGCTTTTCTTCAAGT
>Ga0226835_1000777_pt1 | contig 25788 bp, 18 predicted proteins | sample LAC_MetaG_1_FD_163627 | JGI IMG/M metagenome (GOLD analysis project Ga0226835, IMG submission 163627) | Anaerobic ammonium oxidizing microbial communities from anammox membrane bioreactor (MBR) in UC Berkley, California, United States -... | ecosystem: Engineered > Bioreactor > Anaerobic >...
CTCCGACAACAGCTTGAGCGAGCCCAGAGTCTCCTGAATCAGAGCGAGGAAGCCGAGTCCTACGGCGACCGTTCGCTCGCTGTCGTCAAGGCAAGAGAAGCGATGCAGGTCGTCCAAAGGATCGCCCAACAATCCCCCGAGATTGGGGCGCTCATTATCCTCGGCGACATGGGCTACCGCGGGTTCGAAGTTGAGACGATGGAGAGTGTCGATCGCAATCAGCTCGTTCAGAAGACCTTCCTTGGATTTCCGATGGGCCAGGAAGTTGTCAGCGTCCCGACGATCACTCGACGCTACATCCGCGCGAGGTTGCTTTGATACACGGGACCACAAAGCCCTGATAACGGCGGGGTGGGCAGTCGATGAGACTCAATCGCTCAGAAGATTGGCGCGGTGAGAAGCTGGCGTTTCGGATTCCCGAAGCGGCGGCAGTTCTGAGCATTAGTGAGTCCAAGTTGAAGCGCCTACTTCGTTCGAAGCGGCTCGGGCACATCAAGGACGAGGGCACGACAATGATCACGCGGCGTCAACTCGAAGCGTACTTGCGGGAAAGAGAGCTTGAGCAAGGTTGGACTGGAAGTTAATGCCGCGATGCTTTACGCTCGGCTGCCTTCACAACCCGCTGAAGTTCCTTCCTCAGGATGTCCAAGCCACCGCTCAGAAAGCGAGTGTAGTTGCGGACATTGACGGTCAACCCTTTGTGTTCCGAGTTGTTCCGGTTGACGCTGTGCCCCATGTGTTCGAGCCTCGTCGAGAGGCTGACTTTTGGGCAGAATTTCTCGATCCAGGAATTGTGCGACAGGCGACAGTCGCGAAGTTCAAGCTCGTCTGGCAACCCGGACTCTTTGAGGATGCGCTTCCATGTCGAGTACACGACCTTCTTCATTTTCGGCTTGTCGGCCGATTCGGCAGAAAAAAGGTAGCCGTCACTGTCACTAACCACTGGCTTCAATAGATCAGCCAGTGTGGGGCACAAGGCAACCAGCCTCGTCTTGTTGCCCTTCGGGAGCCCGACTTCCTGACGGCCGGTCGGACCGAGTTTGATTGCACGATCAATGACAATCACTCCTTGAGCAAAGTCGACCTGCTCGGCAGTGAGCGCCATTTGCTCGCTCAGCCTAAGACCCGCAAGGAAGTACAAACCAAGAAAGGCGCGATCGGCGGGAGTCTCCAACTTCCGGATGGCCTTCATCGCGTTTTCTGGTGTCACCACAATAGCTTCGCGAGCTTCAGGAGTCTCAAGTTTCACCTTTGAGAAGGCGTTCCGGAGGTTGGGGAACTTCTCATAGGTGTCGATCGCGTCGTTCATCACCTTGACCAGCACCGCCTGAACGTCCTTCATTGTCGCCTTGCTCTTGCCAGCTTCCTTCATCGCTCGGAAGAACGCCCGGGCGCGATCAACATCAATGAACTGCACGGGAAGTGAGCCAAGTTCAGAATGGCGCACGTTCGAGTTGTAGCGGCTGACCTTGGCCGCAATCGTCTGAGGCTTCATTCCGTCTTCGCTCCAGCGCCCCGCATAACCACTCTCTGAAGTCCCGGCCAGATCGTCGAACCACGCATTGAGCGTTAGTGCCTTCTTGGTGTTCGACTCCTCAATCTTCTGGCCGGTGTGAACACGAGCCTTAAGTTCCTTTAGGAACCTGGCTGCCTCGGCCTGGGTCGGGAAAGTGCGATCCACCGTCGTCAGGTCGTTGGACATCGGATCGTCGTATGACCACTGGACCCGCCACTTGCCAGCGAGTTTGCCGCTGAGTCGCTTGCGGATGGAGCCTTCGCCCGAAATAGCTTTGGCCATGGTTCCTACAGTCTACCTCTGGTTTAGGAACCAATCTTAGGAACCATTCAGGTTCATTTGAATCTGGTGGAGATGATGGGATTCGAACCCACGACCTCTGCAGTGCGATGCTCGCAAATAGCGCAAGTTTGGACAAAACACGCCATTTTTGAACCTAAATGACCTCTGCAGTTGCGGTTTGCAGAGGTCGCGTTCCTCAGCCGCTGAGGGCTCCGTTAGAGGGACTCAATGTCCCACTGCAATTTCGCCATAATATGTTGTTGTGCCTTTGGGCCGCGCTTTAATCCTCATATGGTTGCTCCTGCTAGGTCAAGCTCATGCTTGCTCGGGCGCTTGGGTGCTGCCCGACGGTAGGGAGTGCCCCACGTGTCCGCGCGGACCATGCTTAGACGGCAAATCGGAGAATCAGTCAGAGCGAACGATCTCGGTCAGTGGATCACTAGATTGCCATGAATGTTGCTCTCTGACTTCTTGCACGGATTCGAAAGAGAAACAAGCGGCAGTCCCGTCTCAGCAGTTCCAACTCGTTTTCGCAATCCTTCCGGAAGCGATTTGCTTGTCGGTCGTTCGGTACATCGTCTGCAAGGTCGTTTTTGCGCACATTGAGCTGGGCTTTCCCAATGCGCCGCCCTCATCCACTTCTTCACGCGCTCCGCCTTTCCAACTGAGCTAGTTGTTCGCTCCGCGTTGCGCGGAGCCATGACCGTAACCTCAGTTGGAGATTTCTTGAGAACCCTACCCATATTCTGTCTCGCTGGCCTCGCCATTTCAGCGCATGCCCAGCAGATCGGGCTTGACGACGTTCTTCGTTCAGCCCGAGCTAATCGTCCCGTGCTTCAAGCGGCCAGTCTGCGACTGAGTCAAGCCAAGTTGACCAGCCGCGCCCTAGGAGCCTTTCCTGTCACGCGTCTCCTCGTCGGATACACGACTGATCCCGAAACAGGGGGGTCTGATGATGACCTCGTCTTGTCTCAACCGATCGATTTGTTTGGCCGAACAAACGCCTACCGTCGATCGGGCCGCGCTCTAGTCGCGGAAGCTGAAGCCAGCTTTCGTCAAGTGTCGCTCGACGTTCAGACGGAGGTGCTAGAGGCGTATCTGTCCGCCGTCGCCGCTGCAGAGTTGGCAAAGAGCGCAAAGGCCGTTCAGGCCGTTTACGAGCAGCTATACGAAGCGACGCGGCTTCGAGTCGAAGGTGGAATTGCGCCTGGATTCCACCTCACGCAAGTCGGCCTCGACCTTGAGCAAGCAAAGCTTCGCGCCGAGCAGCGTCAGTCCGAACAGAATGCAGCGCTTCGCAAGCTTGAGTCTGTTACCGGACTGTCTGAATTGCGCGAGTTTCAAGGTGCCTTTCCAGAGCTAGTGCCCGTTGCAACCGACGCAGAAGCCCTGAAGCGGCAGCGCCCTGAATTGTTGCTACTTGAGGCCCAAACCCAGTTAGCTGAGGCCGAAATTGCCATCTCACGAGCGAGCGGCAGGCCCGAACTGGAGCTTCAAGGCAGGAGAACGCCCTGGCAAGAGCGAGACGATCGGTATGGACTCCGACTTCAGCTGTCAATCCCGCTCTTCGATCACGGCCGAGTCGCTGCTGAAACGAGAGCTGCTGGAATCAAGGCCGAAGCCGCCCGCAAGGCGTTTACTGACGCATCCAAGTTGGCCGAGGGCGAAGTAAAGGCGGCGCAGATTGAAGTTGCGTCCGCGAGAGACCAAGTAGGCAAATACGAGGCACTAGTGGCACGCGCCAAGGAACTGGTGAATCGCCTTCGCCCCGGTCTCACGGAACAAGCGACAACCCTGATCGAAGTCCTGGACGCGACCCGAGTGCTCCGAGATCTTGAGCAAGCCTACGTCGAAGCACGAACTCGCCTTGCCGAAGCACAGGCAAGACTTGTCCGAGCTTCCGGCCAAATTCTGGAGGTGAACCCATGAAACGAATCCACTTGATTTGGATACTTGCCGGTCTCGCTGTTGCATTGGGCGGGTGTGCGAAGGACGGAGGAGCGACGGCTGCGAAGGATGAGCATGGCCACGAAGAAACTGGACACATCGAGGGCGAATCAGGGGCAACGAAGGAGGAAGCAGGTCACTCCGAAGACATCCAGTTAACTGCTGAGGCTATCAAGATCGCGGGAATTGAGACCCAGCCGGTCGAACAGAGGCTGCTTCAGCAAGAACTCAAGGTTCCGGGAACGGTGACCACTTCCTCACAGGGACGTGCGATCGTTACTCCGCCTGTTGGCGGGCAAGTTGTTCGACTCCATGTCAAAGCGGGTGACCGAGTTCGAGCTGGGCAACCCATCGCGACATTGCGATCAGGAGAACTGGCGCAAGCTTCAGCGCTGATCATCGAAGCCCAGCGAGGAGTCGTTACTGCCCAGGCCGCGGTAAAGGAAGCAGCCGCCGAGATCAATTTGGCAAACGCAAAACTGCGCACTGCCAAGCAGCAATTGGCTCGGCAACAAGCCTTCGCCAAAACCGGTGCATTTAGCCAGCCCGCTCTCCAGGCCGCCCAAAAGGACCTGGCCGACGCGGAAGCGGAGTTGGAGCGAGGTAAGCAGGACCAGACCGTCCACGAAGCGCAGTTGGAACGTGCGGAGCGGCTTTATAAGCAAGAGCTCATCTCCCGTACCGAGCTGGAGCAAGCAAGGCTGGAGGTAGCCACAGACAAGATACGGCAGCGAAACGCGGAGAGACGGACCGAACTCGCTAAAGCGACGTATGAGCGAGAGCGAAAGATCGCCGAGCAAGGTCTATCGAATTCGCGGGAAATCCAAGCCGCAGAAGCAGAGGTGCGTTCCGCAAACCTCGAAGTCCAGCAAGCGCACATTCGCTTGGTGTCCGCCAACTCGGCCGTTGTCGCGGCCATGAAAGGCGTTGAAGCAGCCCGCGCCGGGTACTCAGCCCTCGCGGGATCGGGGAGCGCATCGGGCGGTTCCGTGGTCGTTAAGGCTCCCATAAGTGGCGTAGTCGTCGACCTTGAAGCCACGATGGGGCAAGCCGTTGAAAGGTCGACAGAGCTAGGAGAGATTGAGAACCTGGCAACTGTTTGGGTGGTGGCGCAAGTCTCCGACAAGCAGATCGGAGCGGCCAGAGCCGGCACAGTCGCCCAAGTCAGCGTCAGCGCTTATCCTGGCAGGATCTTCAGTGGGGTTGTCCAGTCGGTAGGCAGCCGCCTCGACCCGAAGACGAGATCCATGCCCGTCCAGATACTCGTTGACAACTCCGGCTCGCAGTTACGCAGCGGAATGTCTGCAACGGTCCGGTTGGGAGTCGGCGCAAGCACACAGGCCGTCGTCGTTCCACGCTCCGCGATCATCGAAGATGGCGACAAGCGAAAGCTGTACATCGCCGAAGATGGTGGGAAGTTCGAGGAGCGGACTGTCACGCTGGGGCGTGTTCAAGGAGAGTTTGTGGAAGTTCTGGAAGGCGTCGCCATCGGCGATCGAGTAGTCAGCAAGGGCGCCTTCGTGCTCAAAAGCGAGAAGGTGAAGGGTGAACTCAAGGGGCATGAAGACTAATGGATCACAAAGCAAAAACTCAATGTGGCTGCGCGTCCCCGTGCGGCCCCGCACAATTCGTGGCCATCAACTACATTAGTGTTCGGAACGACTACGCACTTCGATTTGAAGAGCTTTTCGCGACGCGCGCCCATGCGATCGACCGAGTTCCAGGGTTTGTGGAGATGTTTGTTCTCCGCCCGGATCGAGAGGGCGAAGCCTATCTTATCATCAGCCAATGGGAGGACGAGAGTGGCTTCCGAGCGTGGGTCGGTTCTTCTGAGTTTGCGGAAGGCCATCAGCGAGGTTTCGACGATATAAAGGCGGCTAAAGCTGCCGGGCAAGAACCGCCCATGACGTCCAGCTTCCAGACATACAGGATTGTGGCAAGATGAGACGAGTCATACGTGTACTTCGCTGGCTCATGCTGGCTCCTCTATTGAGCGCTGAGTGCGGATGTCGGTCTGCTTCGACAGAAGAAGAAGCCACGCACGCATTGCAGGAGGTTTCAAGTCATGTTGGATAGACTCCTCCATTTCAGCTTAACCCAGCGCCTGCTGGTGTTTGCAGGAACCATCGGGCTCGTCTTTTGGGGCGTCCTTTCGTGGACCAGGCTCAATCTAGACGCCGTTCCCGACATCACCACGAATCAAGTTCAGGTCAACACCCTGACCGGGGGAATGGGGCCCGAGGAAGTCGAACGCCTGATCACATTCCCCATTGAAACGGCGATGGCCGGTCTTCCGGGTGTACGAGGCACACGATCGCTCAGCCAGTACGGGCTCTCCCAAGTGACAGTCACATTCCACGACAATGTGGACATTTTCTTCGCTCGCCAGCTTGTCAACGAGCGCCTGAGCCGGGTGGGTGCAGATCTCCCGGCCAACATCGATGCTCCGCAAATGGGACCCGTATCGACTGGGCTTGGCGACATCTATATGTTCGCCGTCGAAAGTGACAAGAGATCGATCACCGATCTCCGGACCATCATGGACTGGCAGATCGCACCTCAGCTTCGCTCGGTCGCAGGGGTTGCAGAAGTCAATGTGGCTGACGGCAACGTCAAGCAATACCAGGTCATAGCCGACATGGCTCGGCTGCAAGCGCGTGGCCTGGGAATCCATGACCTCATCGAAGCGCTACAAAACAATAACCAGAATGCGGGCGGCGGCGTACTGGACGCCGGCGGTGAGAGGACGCTTATCCGGTCAGTCGGAATGGCTTCGAATCCTGCAGAAATCGAAACGATCCCGGTTTCATCTGAAGACGGCACCCCTGTGCTCGTTCGCGACGTGGCCGAAGTCACAACGGGGACACCGGTAGTGACCGGACTGAGCACAAAGGACGGCCACCAAGCTCTCCTCGCCATCGCGATGATGCTAAAGGGTGCCAATGGACGAACGGTCGCTCAGGCAGTGGACGCGAAGATAGAAGAGATCAAGGCGCAGCTCCCTGAAGACGTCAAGCTGACCACGGTCTACAACCGTGCCCATTTGGTAAACAAGACGGTTGGCACGGTTGAGAAAAGCCTGCTGGAGGGCGGGATTCTCGTCATCGTTGTCCTCCTCGTCTTGCTCGGCAACTGGCGCGGAGCGTTGATTGTCGCTTCGGCGATTCCCCTTTCGATGCTCTTTGCGATCGGCATGATGAACCAGTGGGGCATTTCGGGCAACCTCATGAGCCTCGGCGCGATCGACTTCGGTTTGATCGTCGACGGCGCGGTCGTCATGATCGAAAACGCCGTGCGCAGGCTTGCCGAAGCCCGTGAGCATGCGGGGAAGACGCTGAGCCGCCACGATGTAAGGCACGTGGTCTGGGAGTCCTCGAAGGAAGTGGCTAAACCGACGGCCTTCGCGGTTTCGATTATCACCGTCGTCTATCTGCCGATCCTGGCTCTCGAAGGAACCGAAGGCAAGATGTTCAAGCCGATGGCCTTTACGGTCGTCTTTGCGCTTCTCGGCGCGCTGGCCTTGACCCTCACATTGGTTCCAGCTCTTGCAAGCCTTTTCTTGTCCGGCGACACCCGCGAAGGCAAGAACCCGATCATGGGATTTTTTAGCCGTGTGTACAAACCAGCGTTGTCCTTTGCGCTTCGAGCAAAGGCAATCGTTGTCGCAGGCGCCTTGATTCTCTTAGGAATTGCGGGCTGGCTTTTCACCACGCTTGGCGCGGAGTTCATCCCGACGTTGGATGAAGGCGATCTCGTAGTGCAGCCGATTCGTATCCGAACCGTCAACGCAGAGGAGACGATCCGGCTTGTAACCGCCGCCGAGAAGAAGGTGCTGGAAGTTCCGGAAGTGATTACGATGTTCTCCCGGAGCGGAACGCCTGAAGTCGCCACTGATCCAATGCCGCTAAGTCTCACCGACAGCTTTATCATGCTGAAAGAGCGAGATCAGTGGCGTGCCGGGATGACCAAGGAGAAGATTCGAGAAGAGATCGAGAAGAAGCTCAACGAAGTGCCGGGACAAGGCTATAACTTTTCGCAACCTATCGAAATGCGGTTCTCGGAGCTGGTCTCCGGCGTCAAGGCCGATATTGGAATCAAGGTGTTTGGCGAGGACCTTGAAGTCCTTCGCCAGAAGGCTGAAGAGATCCGGGCGGTCGTGGCGGAAATCCCCGGCGCGGCCGACGTCGAAGTCGAGCAGGTTGAGCCCATTCCGGTCCTCCAAATCGACATCGACCGCGAGGCAATTGGGCGGTTCGGCGTATCGATCAGCGAAGTCCAAGAGTTGATCAGCTCAGCCTTGGGCGGCGAAGAGATCGGGCAGATTCGTGAAGGGGACAAGCGGTATGAACTGATTGTTCGTTTGCCTGCTGAAGTACGAAACGACGCTGATGCGATTGCGAGTTTGCCCGTCAAGCTCGCCAATGGAGAGTCGGTCCCGCTATCGAGTCTCGCGCACATCGACAATCAGCCGGCTCCAGCCCAAATCAGCCGGGAATCGGGCAAGCGACGCGTGGTAGTTCAGCTCAACGTTCGCGGGACCGACCTTGCCGGGTTTGTCGCCAGAGCCCAAAAAGCCATCGAGCAGAAGGTGAAGTTGGACGAAGGCTATTACATCACCTGGGGTGGCCAGTTTGAAAACCTACAGCAAGCGAGCGCACGATTGATGATCGTGGTGCCTCTGGCGCTTGCCTTGATCTTCGCACTGCTCTTTATGACCTTCGGCTCGATCAAGCAAGCCTTGCTCATATTTACCGGCGTGCCACTGGCCGTGACGGGCGGTGTTCTTGCCCTATGGATTAGAGGGCTGCCATTTAGCATCTCGGCCGGCGTAGGCTTCATCGCCTTGTCTGGCGTGGCTGTCTTGAATGGCGTTGTGATGGTATCGGCAATAAACCGATTGCGCCAAGAAGGCAAGCTCCTAGTGAAAGACGCGGTCAGCGAAGGCGCTCAACAACGCCTTCGCCCGGTGCTCATGACAGCGCTCGTTGCCGCGCTGGGATTCATTCCAATGGCGCTCAACACGGGCATAGGAGCAGAAGTCCAAAGGCCCTTGGCAACGGTGGTTATTGGCGGAATCGCCTCTGCCACGTTGCTCACTCTCCTCGTTCTTCCCGTTCTTTACACATGGTTCGAGCGCGATAACGAAGTTCCGGAGGAGCTATGAAGACGATCTTCCACATCGGCAAGATGGATTGCCCCACGGAGGAAGGCATTATTCGGAACCGCTTGAAAGGTATGGAGGGGATCGAGCAGCTTGACTTCGACCTCATGAGCCGCAAGTTGACGGTAATCCACGGACATTCCGACGAAGGCAGGATTCAGCGAGCCCTCGAATCGGTAGGAATGGATCCAAAGCTCGTCAGTGATAACGAGCCCGAATCGGCTGGGCATGGACCGGCCGTTCCAGTCCTTGATCGATGGCTCATGGGAGCTTCCGGAGTCCTCGCGGTGACCGCCGAAGTCATCGCGTGGAATACCGGCACAGAACGGTCGTGGCCCGTTATCGCTCTAGCACTTGGCTCGATTGCGCTCGGCGGGAGGGAAACGATTCGCAAGGGAATCGTTTCCCTTCGCACATTAGCGCTGAACATCAATTTCCTGATGACCATCGCGATCATTGGGGCGGCTTTCATCGGCCAATGGCCAGAAGCAGCGATGGTCACTTTCCTCTTTGGCGTAGCTGAAATGATCGAAGCATTCTCCCTGGATCGGGCGCGTCACGCGATTCGCTCACTCATGGAATTGTCCCCCGAGCGTGCCCTTGCATTGGTCGGAAACGAATGGGTCGAAATCGAAGCTTCCAGCGTTGCCGTGGGGCAACTCGTGAGGGTCCGGCCGGGAGAGCGAATCGCGTTAGATGGCCTCGTAAAAGAAGGTTCATCAAGTGTCAACCAAGCTCCTATCACCGGAGAGAGCATCCCCGTTGCCAAGCTGGTTGGAGATCAGGTCTTTGCAGGGACGATCAACGAGAAAGGCAGTTTCGATTTTGAGGTTACGGCGAACACAGGGCAAACGACACTGGCACGGATCATTCGGGCCGTGCAGCAAGCGCAGAGTCAGAAGGCGCCGACGCAGCGCTTCGTCGACCAGTTCGCCCGGTACTACACGCCGCTCGTCGTCCTATTGGCGATTCTGATTGCCACCGTTCCGCCATTGCTTTTCGCCCAATCGTTCTCGCTTTGGCTCTACAAAGCATTGGTGCTCTTGGTGATCGCGTGCCCGTGTGCGCTAGTCATCTCGACCCCGGTCACCGTCGTCAGTGCGATAGCTTCGGCCGCAAGACGAGGGATCTTGGTGAAGGGCGGCACTTACATCGAGGAGGGTCGAAGGCTCTCGCAAATTGCTCTTGACAAAACCGGCACGTTGACCCACGGCTTGCCAAAGGTGACGGATGTCGTACCGTTTGATTCCATTGAGGAGTCTGAACTGCTTCGCTTAGCAGCTAGCCTCGACGCCCCTTCAGAACATCCCGTGGCTACTGCCATTGTCGCTGCGTACGAAGGACAGAGAGCTTCGGTCGAAGAGTTCGAGTCCATAACGGGGCGGGGGGTGAAGGGAGTCGTTGACGGGCAGCAATACTTCCTTGGAAACCACCGGCTGGCCCACGAGGAGGACTACTGCCGCGCAGAGGTCGAAGCTGTTCTCGAACGGCTTGAAGAGCAGGGCAAGACGGTCGTCATTCTCGGCAACGCTGATCGGGCGCTCGGAGTCATTGCCGTAGCCGATACCGTCCGCGAAACGAGCATCCAAGCAATTAAGGAGCTGCACGCGTTAGGCGTGAAGACTCTTATGCTCACCGGCGATAACGTCAGAACCGCGAGGGCCATCGCTGCCCAAGTCGGCATTGACGACGCTCGCGGTGACCTGCTTCCAGAAGACAAACTGACGATCATCACAGAGCTTACGGCTGACAATGGTCACGTCGGAATGGTTGGCGACGGTATCAACGACGCGCCGGCTCTCGCACAAGCGAATGTCGGATTCGCAATGGGAGCGGCCGGAACCGATACGGCACTTGAGACCGCCGACGTTGCGTTGATGCAAGACGACCTCCGAAAAATCCCAGAGTTCATTCGTCTTAGCCGTCGAGCCTCGCTCGTGCTGAAGCAGAACATCATTTTTGCGATTGGCGTGAAGGCCGTTTTCTTCGCCCTCGCGTTCTTCGGAGTCGCGACCCTATGGATGGCTGTTTTTGCCGACATGGGCGCGAGTCTGTTGGTAGTTGCAAATGGCCTGAGGCTATTGCGAACTCTGAATGCCTCGCAGTTTAGGAACCAATCTTAGGAACCACTTTAGGTTCATTTGAATCTGGTGGAGATGATGAGATTTGAACTCACGACCTCTGCAGCGCGATGTCTCGATCAACACACATATTCGCCAAAAATGGTCGCTTTTGAACCTAATCGACCTCTGCAGTTGTACGTTGCAGTGGTCGCAGGCGTGATGCCTCGTTAAATGGCAACGATTCGACGCTACAGTTTTGTGCTCCGTAGCCTCAGCGCATTGCCAATCACGGACACAGAACTTAAGCTCATTGCCAATGCCGCGATCATCGGACTCAGTAGAAGACCAGTGAACGGATAAAGAACGCCCGCAGCAATTGGAACTCCCGCGACGTTGTAGACGAAAGCGAAAAAGAGGTTCTGGCGGATGTTGCTCATTGTCGCACGGCTGAGTCTTCTCGCCCGAACCAGTCCTGTCAGATCGCCTTTGAGGAGGGTGATTCCAGCGCTTTCCATTGCCACGTCGGTGCCAGTTCCCATCGCGATTCCAACCTGAGCTTGAGCAAGAGCAGGGGCGTCGTTGATCCCGTCACCTGCCATGGCAACGAACCGCCCCTCGGACTGGAGTCGCTTGATGATTTCGATCTTGCCCTCGGGCAAAACGTCTGCATGGACTTCGTCGATGCCGAGTTTTGTGGCTACGGCCTGCGCCGTGGTCTTGCTGTCGCCCGTGACCATGACGACGCGAATCTTCTCGTCGTGCAAGGCTATTAAGGCTTCAGATGCTGTTGTCTTGACAGGGTCTGCGACGCCGATCAGACCCACGACCTTTGTCCCCATAGCGACGAACATGACGGTCTGGCCTTCGGCTCGCATCGATTCTGCTCTTGTCGCAGAATCCCCCGGAGCTACACCAACTGACTCCATCAACGCAAGGTTTCCAAGCGCGACTACGTCGTTGCCGATTTTGCCACGCACGCCTTTGCCGGTCACCGACTCAAACTCCTGCACCTTACTTGACTCGAAATTCCGCTCCATGAGGCCAGAGAGAACCGCCGCCGCCAAGGGATGTTCGCTGCCTTGCTCAAGTCCTCCGGCCACTTCAAGAATCTCTTTGTCCGAGAATTCTGCAAGAGGAACGACGGCAACCACCCTTGGCTTGCCCTCGGTGAGCGTGCCGGTCTTGTCAACCACCAGCGTATCAACTTTCTCAAACGCCTCCAGTGCCTCGGCGCTCTTGATCAGAACGCCTGCTTGGGCACCCTTTCCCGTGCCGACCATGATCGACATCGGCGTTGCTAAACCCAACGCACAGGGGCAAGCGATGATCAGCACTGCCACCGCGTTGATCACGGCGTATGCCATTGCCGGCGCAGGCCCAAACATCGCCCACACGATAAATGAAACGATCGCGATCACAACTACGATGGGCACGAAAATGCCAGAAACCGTGTCGGCCAACTTTTGAATGGGAGCCCGCGAGCGCTGCGCCTCGCTCACCATCTTCACGATCTGGGCAAGCAGGGTTTCGCTTCCAACCCGCTCGGCCCGCAGAACAAAGCTCCCCGTTCCGTTCACGGTCGCACCCGTCACTCTATCGCCTTCCGTCTTCTGCACCGGCATCGGTTCGCCCGTGATCATGGATTCGTCCACCGAACTGCGCCCGTCGATTACGACCCCATCTACTGGAATCTTCTCCCCTGGCCGCACTCGCAACGCGTCACCGATATGGACGTGTTCCAGAGGGATGTCCTCTTCCTTTCCATCTCGCACCACCCGTGCCTGCTTGGGTGCAAGATCGAGTAAGGCGCGAATCGCGCTGCTCGTGGCGCTTCGAGCGCGAAGCTCCAAAACCTGACCAAGCAAGACGAGCGTGGTAATCACCGCCGCCGCCTCGAAGTAGAGATCGACGCCGCCCATCGTGTTGCGGAAGGAGGCCGGGAAGACCTGTGGCGCGAGCACGCCGACCACGCTATAGAGCAATGCCACTCCCGTCCCCAAAGCGATCAAGGTGAACATATTGGGACTGCGATTGATGACCGACGCCCAGCCTCTTTGGAAGAACGGCCATCCTCCCCAAAGCACGACCGGCGTAGCAAGCGCGAATTGGGTCCAGCCCAGCACCCCATGCGGGACCCATTCACCTATATCGAATCCGAACAGATGCGGCATCACCGCCAAGAGAAGCGGAATCGAGAGGACGGTGGAGATCCAGAAGCGCCGCGTCATGTCCAGCAGCTCCGGATTCTCGTCGTCGAGGGTGACCTCCATGGGTTCGAGCGCCATGCCGCAAATGGGGCAACTCCCCGGCTTGTCCTGCACGATCTGCGGATGCATTGGGCAAGTCCATTGCGTATTCTTAGCCGACGCGACAGGATGACGCGGCTCCAGCGCCATGCCGCACTTTGGGCAACTGCCCGGGCCTTTCTGCACGATCTCAGGATGCATCGGGCAGGTGTATTCGACCATCATTTCCTGCGGCTTTTCCACCTCGGCAGGCTTTAGAACCAGGAAGGTCTCAGGGTTCGCCTTGAACTTCTCCAGGCAACTTTTGCTGCAGAAGTAGTACGTCGTCCCCCCGTGTTCAAACGACTCTCCCGAGTCGGAGGGGTCAACCGGCATCCCGCAAACGGGGTCGTATTGACGCGCAGAGTCGCTCATTTGAGCACTTCACGAATTTTGGTCAGCATCTCCTCGGTGACAACTGCATCTCGAGGTGGAAGCGGGTTATTGCCGCGCTTTCCGTGTTTCTCGATGTCTTCGATGAGTCTCTTCATTAGCTCGATCTCTCGAACCTGTGCGGCGATGATCTCGTTAGCCAACTCGCGTACACTTGGATCGCTGATCGTGGCCTTTCGAGCGTTGTTGATCGCGATGGAGTGGTGCGGGATCATCGACTTCATAAAGCGGGTGTCGTCGGTAAGCGACTGGCTCCGATTTACATAGAGTAGCCCCGCCGCCGCCAGGGCCCCGCCGACGAAAAAAGCCATTTTCAGTTTCGTACCCTTGTACATCGACCACATAAAGCCCAGCATGATGACCGTCATAACACCTCCCATCGCGAGCGAGGCGACAAACCGATTCATGCTAAAGAACATGTGATCCCGCTCGTACACGAGTTGGTACATAAGCACGAACATAACTGCCGTGGACGTAAAAACCATAGCCGCAAATCGCCACCATGACATGTGCATCTGTTGATTCTGTTTATGTTTTGTTTCTTCCATTTGCATTACACCATATAGAACTCTCGGCGTTGAGCGAGTGTGTGCGTGATAGAAGATTGAATCGGTTGCGGAACGTGCCCACAATCAACCTAAGGACGACTGTTAGCCCGCAAACGGGGTCAATGTGCTTATCTATCACCATTTCCATTAGAAACTAACCGAGTAGCCGATGGCAAGGCGGAACGGCCTTCGTTCCGCGCCCTTGGCCGAAAAGAGGTCGGATGTGACGCCAATGTCGAACACGGCTTGCGGACTGACTTGACGGCGCAGGCCGAGACCTACCGATCCAACGTAGCCTTCACCTTGTTTCTTGCTCTGCTGCACGGCGAAATCGGCCACCAGAGTTTGATCGAAACGGCGTGGGTAGCCCAGCGGAGTGGAGTAGCCCAGCACGGCTCCCACGGTGTGACGGTGTTCGCCGGGGCCGGGGCTCGTGTTCATGTTGAGATCAAGATTGAGGTGAACCTTGTCGTATTGCCCCAGGGCCTTGGTCGCGATGCCGCGGAAGCGCAAATCGAGCCCCTTCGCATCCCGGCCGGTCGGCAGACCGACGTCCACCCGGTAGGCAAGCGCTGGAGCGTCGTCAATCTGGCGGCGAAGTCCGTTGAAATAGCCAATCTCAACATTCCCGAGATCGCCCCTTCGCTCAGGACTTGAATAGGTGGGTTCAATGGCCACCGAGATGTCTTGGTTCTTCGCGAAGCCGTACTTGAATTCGGTTTTGTTCCCGTAGCTGGGGCCGCGCCGACGAAACGTGTCTAGCGTTAAGCCGAACTCAAAGGCGCGCTCGCGAAAAGCGATTGAGTAAGCGTCGTCGAAGCGAAGGGGGCGTCCCGCTTCTATGTTGTTGTGGTCGCTGGCGGGTACCAGCGAACTTAATACAAGCCCGGCGCCGATGAAGAGCCCTTTCATCTACCGCCTCCATTTGAGGGAGGAGGTCCGGGTTTATAAGGATTGGGCTTGTCAATCTTCCGGTAGGTATCGGGCGTTGCGTGATTCAAAGCGGCCCACTCGGCCAAGGTGAGCGGTTTCGTGTCCTTGTATTCCGGGTTGTCAGCGACATACTTCTCAAGGGCGGCAAGCGTCGTGAACGCACGAGACCAGCCAGAGCACTCCGGATGCTCTCCAAACTTCTCCAAGAAAACGATGCCTTCGATGTTCGAAGTCCAGTTGCCTTCCTCGTCGGAGATCAGAACAAGGAGTCGGTTCGGATCGTTGGTCGCCGCTCGGATGATCGCACGACCCGGTGTCTCGCCCGCCATATCGCGAGCGCACATCAAGCAGCGCACCATCATCGTCCAACCCTCGGCGGAAACGGTCGCGCCCCAAGGGTTGCCTTCGGGCATAGGAATCGAGCAGTGGGAACACGCACTCATATCCATCCAGCCCATGCCGGACATCCACATAATGTCGTCTTCGCTACCCTTCATCCAGCCCATGCCGGGCATGCTCGGTGGGTGGCGATGGTCGTGGAGGGTGTTCTCTTTACCTTCGCTGTCGCCGGGCGTCTCGCCCTTGTGGGTGGTAGCGAGGACGCGGTAGATCGCGATTTTCACCTGCTCTTGCTTCTGGGCTTCTGTGAGCTGCGGCTGGGCAAGGATATCGTTCACGTTGTCGTGAAGCATGTGGAGGTTGTCGAAAGCGTTCGCTATTTGGGGGAAACGCTTGGCGAAGCGTGGGCTCATCTCCGCCATCATCGGCATGAAGTCTCGGTCCGTCTTGTACAGTTCTGTTTCGTGATATCTCGCGCCCAGCACCTCGTACTGCGACGCTTGATCCTTGACCGGCACTCTGTAGAGCATGTCGTAGTTGACCGTCTGCAACCAGTGGTAACCCCAAAACAGGCCGTTCACCTTCGGGTAATCGGTGCGGAACTTCATCGAATACGGAAAGCTGTCGAGGTAATCCATGTTCATGGGCAACCCAGTGATCGCGTAGGGCTGGGCTTCGTAGAACTCCCACAGCCGCTCGATTTCCTTCTCCTTCTGCTCGTCGGTCCAGCCCGGATGCGCGAAAACGTCGATCGTTTGGAAGTGGAGCGTGTGCGCCCAGTCGAATACCTTCTCCAGGTAGCCGTACTTGCGCAGAAAAGTAGGCGAAATCGCGCCCTCGTCTACGGGCATGGCTGGCGGATGCTTTAGGACCCAATTGATCTTGTCGAAGGTCTTCGTTTCGAGTGTCGAAGCTTCTCCGCGCACGAGCGCCTCGTAGGCCATCGCGTGGCCGACTCCCGTCGCATACATATCCTTCGCAAATTTTGGAATGCGATTGATCGCCCAGTTGTAGCGCGCAGCTTTGTAGAAGAGGTGGTCTGCGCCGGGCGCATTCAGCCAACCGGGTATGTCGGTTGGCATGGCGGGAAGCTCGGTCTGCTTCTTCATTCCGGCCATTTGATGACCGGAATGATCTTGCGCTAAGCCGATGGCGGTCATGGCCGTCAATCCGAAAAAGATGATGGCCTTCATGGTTTTAACTTGGCTGGTTTGGTTACCGCGTCTGCAAACTCAGCAAACGTAAGTGCCTTTGCGCCTTCAACTTTATGCTTCGCAACGTAAGCATCAAGAGCGGCCTTGCTGGAAAAAGCGCGGGACAATGCGGCGCAGTCGGCGTGCTTGTTAAAGATGTTGAGGAAGACCGCGCCTTCGGGAGCGGTCCACTTTCCGCCCGTGCGCTTGAGCACGACCGGCTCGCCAACCTTCTCGCTCGGAGCGTAAACGACGAGATCGCCCTTGTAACGACCCTGATCCTTGATCACGCAGTACATGCACCGATATTCGATGCGCTTGTTGCCCATCTTCAGGACGACTTCGTTATCCTGCTCCTTCGTGTTCTGAACCAGTTTCAGCTTGCAGTACGGGCAGTCGCCCTCGTGGGCGGAAGCGATCGGGGCCAGGCTGAGTGCGCCCATAACGGCGAACAAAGCGAGGGATCTCGAAATTGAGTTGATAATGTTCATAGTTCTGCTTCCTTAAGGATTCACTTGACGACGACTTTGCCGTCGTACATGTCCATGCCGCAGGTGAATGGGATCTCACCGGCCTTGTCTGGAGTGAAGGCGAATGTCACGGACTTGCCGGATTCGACCTCTTTGGATTGGTTGAGGGACTTGAAGACAACCGTGCCTCCGCAGCCCAGTTCTGGGCCGCCTGTGAAGGTCAGTTCCACGGGCTTGCCACGCTCGACCGTGACGACGTTCGGCGTGTATTTGCCACCGTCGATGGTGATCATGGCTTTCTGAATCCCGCCTGCTGTGGTGTTTGTCATGGTTGGTTGGTTCTCCGCTTGGGATGTTCCTGCCTTGGTCGCGCAGCCAGCGATGGCGAACGAAAGGACACCGACGATTGCGAATGTCTGGAAATGCTTCGTATTCATTGGTTCACCTTTTTGGTTTTGCATGCTTTGCCGGTACCACAGCCGCAATCGGGCGTTATGCCGCGTTGCCCCACGCCAAGACGGCGCAGGATCAGCCAAGCATAGAGACAAATCGCGGCTGCGATGAGCAGAGCGGTGCCGATGGACGCCACCTACTTCACCTCGATAGCAAATCCAAGCGTGCGGACCGCGCCGCGCCAATCGAACTGGGCATAGACCTTATAAAGTCCGGGCTTGGGGAATCGACCCGTGAAGTGCACCATCCCTTGCTTGACCTGAGCCTCGTTCTCAGCATCCTCGGCCGGATGGCTATGGACAACAGTCAGACCATCCTGGTGGAAGATCATCATGTGCCCCGCAGCGCCAAGCCATTTCACGGTGTCTCCGGCAGCCAGCCCAGTCTTTTCTTCCGTGAGCTTCACCATTAAGGTAGTTTTGCGTCCGACCTGAATGTCGCGAGTCACGAGCTCGCTCTTGAGGCCCCCGTCCACTGCCGTGGTCGTGAGATTCAACTTGGTGTCCCACGTCGGTTTGTCGCCGTGGACGCTTACCTTCGCGATAAGGACCCGTGATCCTTTGCCGGTTGGAGCAACGTCGCCGTACACCCAGTAATCACCGCCCGCGGGAAACGTGATTGGGATCGACCACGTGCCGTCCTTTGCCATCTCAGGGTGCTCGTGCAAGAACCAATTGAGGTCCTTGCTGGCAAGCAAGAGATGGAACTGTTTCTCGTGAGCGACGTCGAATGCGCTCTGAACCTTTCCGGTCTTCGTGTCGACGACCTGCAACTTCAGGTTGCTCGGTTGACCGGCCATCGCGTGGACGGGCCAATCGACAACTTTGAGTTGAAATGGCTGAGGCTTTGCCAAGCTTGCAGGACGCTCATCCTTCACATCGACTAAGAACGCGATGTCATGCTTGCCTTGGCCCGGAATATTGAGGGTCAGAGCGATTTTGTAGTCGCCGCCGTGGGGGAAGTAGACGACGACTCCGTAGTCACCGGGCACGCCTTCCCGATGCACCTCCGGCTTTGCCTCAGGCATTCCTGCCATGCTCGGCATGGTCATGACTGCGGTTGCTTCGATCGCTCCAACGCCCTTGAACCCTTCTTCGACGGGGTCTTTGGCGCTCGTATCGACTACGCGGAATTCCACGTCGACTTCTTCTTGAGCGTACAGCCCTTCTTCAGGAACCCGAAGAACAGCTTCAAACTTGCCGAACTTCACCTTGGTGACGACCTTGACCTCAGAGGTTACAGGATGATGCGAAGCGTCATGCTTGATCGCCTTGGCGACTTGTATGTTCTTCTCGATTCCCGCGAAGAGATACTTCTTGGGGTCCTTCTCAAAGGGACCGCCGCATCCCGCGCAGCACATGTACCAGCGCACGCCGTTGTGGTCCACGTAGTCGCTTGCCTTTGAGTAAGACGGCACTGCTTCTTTGCCGACGGGGCAATAGAGCGCCTCCTTGGCAGGAACGCTCGCGAACTTCTTGGGCGACGCAAGGAACGCCGCCTTGTTCTCCTCTGACTGGAATGGATAGCGGATCGACTCGAAGTCAGCGGTCGCTTTGGCTTTGTCCACGTCGAGACGCAACCGGCTGACGGGATCGAAGAAGAAGACGCCCACCGTGTTCTTTGCAGAACGCTGTGTCTTAAGAAACGCTTCGGGAGATTTGGCGAAGTTGACATCACAGCCTGCGCAGCAGAACTTATAGCGCGAGCCATTGTATTCGACAACGGGTGAATTGGCCGCGACGGCACTGCCCATGACCGGGCACTTGAGTGCCGATCCTTGACCGGGTGCCACCGCCGCGAGTGCGATGAGGGTGTTTAACATTGTATGTTCCTGTGCTTTAGAAAGGAGACTTGCATCAAAGACGATGAAGCCCGCATGCCGGATTGGGCAGGCAGGGTGTCACGCAAGAGGCACAGGAGGAGCGCGGCCCAGTGAGACGTAGTTGGGCCTTGAAGCCGGAGGACCGGAATCAGTGCCAAAAATTCCTGGATCTGATTCGGGCTCTGCAAAAATCGGAGCCAAGCTCTGTTTGAGGGGGATGTCTGCAACGACCGGCTGAATCTGGAGCCCAGAGTTCGTGGGCGCGGCGATGTCAGGATGAGGAGGACTCGGGGCTGAACCGATGCTGCATTTGCAACCGTCGTCTTCTTTCTCAATAATCGAGGAGGCCGACTTTGAAGAGTGACCCTTCTCCGCCTCGCATCCTTTTAGGCAGACAGGATCGGCCATTTTGTGCGTCGGCTTTCCGACGCAGCACGTCATTTTGCAACTGGAGGTGAACAGCGAAGCGATCGCGCTAGTGGGAACGAAACCCATCAACAGCACGAACATTGAGACCATATGAACCCAGGCCTTATGCGTTCGCATCACGTTCATTATAACGTCCTACGGGTTATCGCCGTTTCAACTGGTTTCCCACAAGTTATAGGCTGAGGCCGGAATTTGCCTCATTTCGTTTAGGAACCAATCTTAGGAACCACTTCTGGTTCATTTGAGTCTGGTGGAGATGATGGGATTCGAACCCACGACCTCTGCAGTGCGATTGCAGCGCTCTCCCAGCTGAGCTACATCCCCACGCCGTTGACGGGCCGCTTGGGCGACGCGGCCGCGAAGTGGGATTATACCGGCCCAGGCCCTGAGAACTCGCACGGTACCCACATGAAGCCTGCCTCTGCGAAGTGGGCCCGGGCGCAGACCCGGAGCTGCGCGCTCACTCGCACGAGGCATCGAGGCGGGTGCTGCGAGTTGAACCCTCCCGCCCCGCGGGCACGAAGGTTCGGCGTCGCCCACTCCCCCCAAGACAATGAAGCGCCTGCCCTCACGAGCGAAGGCTCACCCCAGACAACGGCGCTTCAAGGACGGCGCGAAGGGTCCCGCCCGATCACCCGCCCGCGCCCTCTTCTGAGTTCCAATCGGGCGTCTCTGCGTCGAGCAGGTGGCGGACGAAGTAATCCCACCGCCTTCGGTCTCCATAGCTTCCGCCGCTCGTGTGACCCGCGCCGGGGATCATCAGGAAGTCGAAGTCCTTCCCCGCCTTGATCAACGCGTCCACCAGGCGATACGTCGACTCCGGGGGCACGTTCTGATCGAGTTCACCGACGATGAGCAGCAGTTTGCCCTTCAGCTTGCCCGCATGGGTGATGTTGGACTGCCCCTCATAGTGCGACCCCACCGGATAACCCATCCACTGCTCGTTCCACCACACCTTGTCCATTCGGTTGTCGTGGCATCCGCAGGCGGAGACGGCGACCCTATAGAAATCGGGATGGAAGAGCAGGGCCGCGGTGGAGCTTTGCCCTCCGGCGGAAGTGCCGAAGACGCCGATTCTCGAAAGGTCGGCGCTTGGGTAGTTCTCGGCCATCGCCCGAATCCACAGAATCCGATCTGGGAACCCATGGTCTCCCAGGTTCTTCCAGCAAACGTCGTGAAACGCCTTCGAGCGGTTCCTCGTGCCCATGCCGTCCATTTTCACGACGATGAACCCAAGTTCGGCGAGGGCTTGCATCGAAAAGTACGGCGCGAAGCTCTTGGGAACGAACGAGTCTTGCGGGCCCGCATAGATGTCTTCGATGATCGGATAGGACTTTTCGGGGTCGAAGTGGGAGGGACGGAAAATCAAGCCCCAGATGTCGGTCTCGCCGTCCCTGCCTTTGGCGACGAACACTTCGGGAGGACGCCAACCGGTGGCTTCGAGCGCAGTGAGGTCGGCCCTTTCGAGCACAGCGACCAGCGATCCGTCGGCGGTCCTCCGGAGTTCGTGGACCGGCGCAGAATCGACCGCTGAATGCGAATCGACGAAGTACTCCCTAGTGGGGGAGAACTGCGTTTGGTGGTTGCCGCGACTCGGCGTGAGTTCCCTGAGCCCCTTGCCGTCCCACCCAACTTCGAAGTAGTGAAGGAAATAGGGGTCTTCCTCTGGGTGAACTCCGCTGGCCGCAAAGACGATCTTGCGGCGCTCCTCGTCAACGTGAAGCACGCTTCGGACGACCCACTTCCCCGACGTAATCGCTTGCGTCTTGAGGGTCGCGGGGTCGGTGAGATAAAGGTGGGCCCACCCCGTCTTCTCCGACCGCCAGATGATCTCGTCGGTCCGCGAAGAGTAGTACGAATACTTGCTCGTGATATCGAAGAAGGTCGTTGGCCGGTCGTCGACGAGCGTTCGGGCGTCTCCGGTCGATGGGTCGGTCTCGAGGATCCGCCAACGGCCGTATCCTCGATCGAGCTTTTCGTAGGTAAAGCGATCTCCTGCACGATTCCACCGGAAAGAGGGCATTTGCCAGTAGTCGATGACTTCGGCTTGAGTAGCCCGTACCTCCGCCGTAGCCGGGTCGCAGACCAGCACCTCATAGGTATCGACCTTATCGCCAGGAAGGTCATAGCTTCGAGTGATCAGCTTGGCCCTGCCGCCCGACGACGGAGACGATTCGACGAGGTAGACCGGGAGCCTGTCGCCTGCGGTTAGCTTGAGAAACACGAGAAACCGGGAGTCCGGAGACCATGCGGGGCGCGCGTAATAGGCTCTTTCATAGCCGTCTTTGGTGAGCGGGACCGGTTCGCCGCCTTCCGCTTGGAGCACGAGGTTTCGGTCGACAATCCGGGCGGTCCACTTTCGGTCGGGCGAACGCGCAGAGTCGCCGGAGCCCCCGCGGTTGGCAGGAGGCCGGTTGATCGGAGGGGCTTCGGTGGCGGCAATCTCATAGGTATCGAGGTTGCAGGAATACGACCTGCCGGAGGAACTGAAGTTCAGCGATTTTCCCGTTTCCGCGAGACGGACCCCCGTGATCGGGAGCTGGTTCGCTTCGGCGGGTCTGCCGGTAACTTTCGCGAGCGCCTCGGCAAACCGCTTGTGATCGAAGAGCGGTTTGCGCTCGCCCGAATCGCAATTCACCGACACGAACTCGGTTCGCTCGGGCGCAGTGTCTCGGCGGTACCAGAGCCTCTTGCCCGAGTCGTACCAATTTGCTTGCAGGTTCAGGTTGAGGGCCTTATTCGAGTAGAGGCTCCGCAAGGACTGCGCCTTGCGGTAGTTCTCCCGTACTTCGGTTGGTGAGGGCCGGTAGGGACGGGCCGGATCTGCGTGGCCCGTCGCGGGCCCAAGGACGAGGGCCAGAGCAAGCCACAGGGCCAATCGTGGGGACAAAGATCGCATGATCCATGTTAGCCGATGCTTTCGGGGCACGCAAGAGGGTCTTGGAGAGCGAGTTTGCCCGCTGGGAGAGCGCTTCGCCTTGGACGTAGCGCAAATCCCGAAAAGCCTGCCACGATGGACTTCGAAACTTCGCATGACCTCTTCTTCGCCCGCCTCGGTCTCTAATCTTGTTCGCGCCCCGGAAAGCGTGGAGGCGGTTGGATCGTCGGCGATGGCGCAGGAAGAGCCGCTCCTCCGTCTTCTCTTGGAACGAATCGACCCTGAGGCGCCTGCCGCGATCTTTCGCGTTCCGGGACGGATCGAGCTATTCGGCAAGCATACGGACTATGCGGGCGGGAGGTCGATCACCTGCGCCTCTGATCGGGCATTGGTCTTTCTCGCTCAACCGTCGAAGGAGCCGGGAGTCCGAGTCTTCGACCGGGTGCGGGGGGAAGAAGTCGTGATCGACCCGGGGCAAGGGGAGGCTTCGGGGCCCGACTGGAAGCTCTATCCCGAAGTGGGGCTCCGGCGGCTTGCGGCGGATTTCGGCGGTTTTCGGGGCGGCGCGCTGATCTCGTTCGCCAGCGACCTCCCCTCCGAATCGGGGATGAGCAGTTCTTCGGCGCTGCTGATCGGGACGTGCCTGTGCGCTCTGGCAGTGGTTCAACTGCGCGACTCTAAGGCGTTCTTCCGCGCGTTTCAGGACCTCCCGCGACTCGCGGAGTATCTTGCGTGCGTCGAAGCTGGGCGCGCGTTTGAGGGCCTGGATTCGGCGGATGGGGTCGGCACCCGCGGGGGAAGTGAGGACCACGTTGCGATTCTTTGCTCGGAGGCCGAGCGGTTTTCGACGTACTCTTACCTGCCAGCGCACCGAGAATCGGCCTGCCGACTGGCATCGGAGCGGGTGGTGGCGGTGGCCTTCAGCGGGCTCCACGCGCACAAAGCGGGGGCGGCCAAGGAAGAGTACAACTTGGCTTCCCGGCTCGCCTCAGAGCTTCACGATCTTTGCGAGTCTGCTGCGGGGCGGAAGTTTCGCCATCTGGCGGAGGCGCTCGCCGTTTGGGGCTATTCGAACGCGCTCCGGTCGATCCCGCCTGACCGGATCGATCTCAAAAGGCGACTGGAGCACTTTCAGTCCGAAAGTAACGAGTGGGTTCCGATGGCGAGCCGCGCGTTGGCTCAAGAGGACTTCGAATTTCTCGGCCGCTTGGCGAAAGAATCGCAGCGCGCGGCAGAGACGCTCCTGCGAAATCAGACTCCGGAAACCTCGTTCCTTGCGGCGTGGGCCTACGAAGCCGGGGCCGACGCCGCTTCCTCGTTCGGCGCGGGATTCGGGGGCAGCGTTTGGGCGATCGTTCGGGCAAGCCGAGCGTCCGAGTTTCTCCGAGAGTGGCGTCGGACGTACGAGGACCAGTTCCCTGAGGCCGCGAGCCAGGCGGCGTTCTGGAGCTTTCGGCCCGGCCGCGCTTGTGAGCGTCTGGCGTAAGGCGTTGCCGCCGCCCTCTTGCTGGGAACGGTTAGAATGGTAGGGTCTCGAAGAGGTGCTTAGATGAGAGTTCAGGTCCTGGCTTTTCTGCTCCCCGTTTTGGCGCTGGCGGGTTGCGGTTCTCCGGATGCGCCCTCGAATGGGCCGGCATCGCCCGAGGGCAAGCTGCGCGTCGCTGTGATTCCGAAAGGCACGACCCACGAGTTTTGGAAGTCGGTCAATGCCGGGGCTCAGGAAGCGGGCAACGAGTTCGGCGTCGAGGTGATTTGGAAGGGGCCGCTGAAGGAGGACGACCGAGAAGAGCAGATCAAGGTCGTCGAGAACTTCATCACCCAGAAAGTCGATGGAATCGTTCTCGCCCCGCTCGACGATACGGCGCTACGGTTGCCTGTGGATACGGCCCAAAAGTCGGGGATTCCTGTGCTCATTTTCGACTCCGCGCTGAAGGACGTCGAGACCGTGAGCTTCGTTGCGACCGACAGTTTCCGCGGCGGCCAGATCGCCGGGGAGCGTATGGCCGAGCTTCTGGGGGGTTCGGGCAGGGTGATCGTGCTTCGGTATCAAGAGGGCAGCGCCAGCACCACCCAGCGCGAGGAGGGGTTTCTAAAGGCGGCCCAAGAAGCGGGTTTGAAGGTGGTGTCCTCGAACCAGTACGCGGGTGCGACGGTCGAAACCGCTCAGCGGGGCAGTGAGAACCTGCTGTCTCGTTTTCGAAAGGCGGACGGGCTCGACCTCGAAGGCATTTTCTGCCCCAACGAGAGCTCGACGTTCGGGATGCTGCGAGCCCTGCAAGGCGCGAGCCTCGCGGGCAAGGTCCGCTTCGTAGGGTTCGACGCTTCGCCCAAGCTCGTCGCCGCGTTGGAGGCCGGAGAGATCGATGGCCTGGTTCTTCAGGACCCCCACAAGATGGGCTATCTCGCCGTCAAGACCCTGGTGAGATATCTGCGGGGCGAACAGGTGGAGAAGAGAATCGACACGGGGGCCGTGTTGGCCACCAAGGAAAACCGCTCCGAACCCGACATCGCCAAGCTGCTCGCGCCGCCGCAATCGTAAATCGGGCTGATCCTCGTGAAGCGATACGCGAACTTTCTGGGGCTTCTCACGGCATGGCTGGCGGTCTTTGGTGTTTTCGCGCTGCTTGCGCCTGACAACTTCTCCAGCCGCGAGAACTTCGAGACGATCCTCAGGCAGTCGACGATCGTGGGGTTCGCCGCCGTCGGGATGACCTACGTAATCGTCAGCGGAGGGATCGACCTCTCGGTCGGTTCGATGATCGCCTTCGTGACGGTTCTTATCGCATTCAGCCTGGAACGTGGGCTTTCGCCCGCGTTCGCTGCCGGGATCGGAGTCGCCGGCGCGGCGTTTTGTGGGCTCTTGAACGGGGTTCTCATCACTCGACTTCGGGTGGGCGCCTTCATCGTGACGCTGGGGAGTTTCCTCGTGATCCGCGGGGTTGCGAAAGGGATCGCCCACGACCAAAAGATCGACGCGCCCCTCACTTGGCTCAGCGACCTCATCTCTCAACTAGGGGCCGATCGGAAATGGATGATCGTCCCTTGGGGCGTCTGGGCGCTGATTCTGCTCTCAGCC
>Ga0226835_1000778_pt1 | contig 25717 bp, 26 predicted proteins | sample LAC_MetaG_1_FD_163627 | JGI IMG/M metagenome (GOLD analysis project Ga0226835, IMG submission 163627) | Anaerobic ammonium oxidizing microbial communities from anammox membrane bioreactor (MBR) in UC Berkley, California, United States -... | ecosystem: Engineered > Bioreactor > Anaerobic >...
CACCGCCGAAGAAGCCGATGCCTGGCTGGCCGAACTTGAAGCCGGCAACGACATCGAGCCGCCCGTCAGTCACACCTGATGCCACGCCTGGTCTGGTCGGAACCGGCCTTGGCCGGCGTGCAGCGTCTGTACCGTTTTCTCGCCGGAAAGAATATCGCGGCAGCAAGGCGCGCGGTCAAGGCGATCCGCGACGGGGCAAGGATCCTCGCCACGCACCCGCAGGTTGGCCGAGTTGTCGAAGACATGGACGAAGCCTTTCGCGACTGGCCGGTGGATTTCGGCGACAGCGGCTACGTGGTGCGCTACCGCTTCGCCGAAGATGAAGTCGTCATTCTGGCCGTGCGACATCAAAAGGAAGCCGGATTCTGAGCGGTTGAAAGTCGGCGCTGATGAAACAACTGCGCCACAAGGCGGTCGAGCAAGAAACGCTCTCCTCGCCGTAGCGGATGGCGGGACGGCGGCAGTCAGGGCTTTTTCGTCAGCTTGCGAGATTTGCCACTGGCCGGCGGCAGGAAATTCTCGCCCGTCACCACCGGCTTGCCGGTTTTGGCTTCCAGCGCCTGACGCGCCTGTTTGGCGATCGTTCCGCCCTTCTTCGCGGCTACTTCGTTTTCGGCCAGGCCGGTGGCCTCGTCCGACTCGGCGATCTGGCGCGTCGAGAGTTCCGCCAGCGCGGTGAAAATCAGTTCCGCCTCGCTCATGTGGTCGCGCAGGCTCACTTGGCTACCTGTGTCCTGCAGGCCCTTGATCCGCTTGTGCGCCTTGACGCTGACGCCAGACCATTCCTGGTGGATGATGTTGGTCAGGATGGCGAATTCCTCGCCCGGCTTGATCTCGTGGCTGGCCCAGTAGTCGGTGAGCTTGTTGCGCGTTTCCTGCCCGGTCATGCGCTGCTGTATCCACTTCTCGCTGCGTCCGTGCTTTTTCCAGGTTTCGCGGGCGCGGTCGAGCGAACGGCCGGGGTCGGCCATTTCCTGCATGCGCTCGTAGCCCACCTTCGCCAGCCACAGCTTGATCGGCTCGGCCTTCGGGCTGGGCACGGACTGGACAAGGCGCAGCAGGGTTTCGGCGGTGGCGGCGTCGGTAGGCCGCTGCTTGCCGTCGGCGGCGAGCATTTTCAACTGGTGACAATTTGTCACCAGTTGACTGCCTTCCTTGCCCAGCCGCTCCTTCAGCTTGTTCCAGTATTTGCGCGCCGTCTGGTAATCGGGTTGCCGGGTCAAAGCCTGAACGATATCGACCACCGAGAACCACCAGGTTTCGGTGGTCTCGTCATAGACGCGGCGGATGGCTTGCGTCTCAAAAAAGGCGGGGCGAATGGTCATGGCCGATATCCTTACAGTTGGCCGCTGAATGCCTGATGCAGCAGCGACTTCTTCAATTCGTCCAGTGCCGCGAGCTTTTGTTGGTAGAGGGATTCGAGGTGTTGGGTTTCGGTAGCGAAGACGTTGAGTTTTGCAGTCACTTCCTCTTGGGTAGCAAGCGGTAGCCGAGGCACCTCGAAACCGCGTAGCACTTTCAAGGAAACTGTTTTCTGAGCCGTTCCGGTCGCTCCATCGTTAGCTTGCTGAACAATTTGCGGCGACATAAGCAAATAGTAGAGCCATTCGCTGCGGACATCAGGTTTCGGTCGGACGAGGCCGATGTGGCGCTGGAAACAAAAGTCTTGCTGCTCTTTGACCAAGACCGGGATGCCATATGAGCCGGTTACGGTGTAAAGCACATCACCGATTCTGGGTTTCTTGTTTGGCTTGAGGGAGTCGAAATACTCCCGTGGCACCATGAACGTATCGGAGAAGTCGATTGTGCGGGAGTCCTTGGCGACATTGCCAATGGTGATGAACGGCACGCCGCTTGCGGCTTTTGGTGGTGGCATGTGGTCGCCATCCGTAATGTCGGTCGCCAAGTCTGCGAGCGTTACCAAATCGCCTGCTTCCCAAGCCTCCGTGAAAATCTGCTGCAACTGGCTCTCAAACAAGGCGCGGGCGTTCTGGAGGTTTTGCTCGGCGTTGGCCTTGGCGGTGGCGATGCCGTCGAAGGCTTCGTCGAGGATGGCGACGATGCGGCGTTGTTCGGGGAGCGGGGGAACGGGGATCGGATAGGACTCAATGAACTCTTTGGCGACGCGCTTATGGCCTACCGCGCCAGTCATGCGCTCCGCGCCTTCAACCCTGAATGAATCTTGGGACAGGAAATAGTAGAGCCATTCCTTGTCCATTTCCGGGCTTGGGCGAAAAACGATGTACTCGCTAGAGCCGAATCCAATACCATTCGTGAGATTGTCGGCAATGCCAAGCTTGCCGTTCTCGAAGCAAGGCGTAATCTTTGCGAGCAGCACATCGCCGTCAGCGAAGTAGGTATAGCTGCCGGAGACTTCGCCCAAGGATCTTGTTTGTGTAGGCACGAGAAACTTCTGGTCTATGCCCAAGTCCTCCATTGGCACAAACGAAACCAGCCCTTCGTCTGAAACCCGATTTCTTGCCTCTGCTTTCGGCGGTTTTATCTGGCACACATCGGCCAGAGGTTTCAGAGGCCATCCAGCCTTCACAGCATCGCCCTGATCTTTGCCAGTACCGCCGCGCTCTCGGCATCCAGTGCAACGATTTCATCGAGGATGGCCTGCGGGCTGCGGTGGGCGACGGCCTCGCCGCCGTTGGGATTTTTCACCGAGAGGTCGTAGTTCGCCGTGCCGCCGGCACTGACTTTCACGTTCCAGCTTTTCGGCGAGTCGGCGCAGGTCTTTTGCAGCTCGACGAACTCGGCGAGATCGGCGTCGTTGAGCGGGTTGGTCTTGCCGAGGTTGCGGCCGGGTTCGAGCTGGTAGTACCAGATGCTGCGCGTCGGCGCGCCTTTCTCGAAGAACAGCACCACGGTCTTGACGCCGGCGCCCTGGAAGGTGCCGCCGGGGCAGTCGAGGATGGTGTGCAGGTTGCAGCTCTCCAGCAGGAGCTTCCTCAGGCTGACCGAGGCGTTGTCGGTGTTGGAGAGGAAGGTGTTCTTGATGACCACCGCCGCGCGGCCGCCGGCCTTGAGCATCTTGATGAAGTGCTGCAGGAACAGGAAGGCCGTCTCGCCGGTGCGGATGGGGAAGTTCTGCTGCACTTCCTTGCGCTCCTTGCCGCCGAAGGGCGGGTTGGCGAGGATCACGTCCATGCGATCCTTGTCCTGGATGTCGGCGAGGTTGAGCGCCAGCGTGTTGGCATGCACGATGTTCGGCGTCTCGACGCCATGCAGGATCATGTTCATGATCGCGATGACGTAGGCGAGCGACTTCTTCTCGATGCCGTAGAAGGTGCGCTCCTGCAGGGTCTTGAGGTCGGCGGTGGTGAGCTTGCCGGCCTTGAGGAAGTCGAAGGCTTCGCAGAGGAAGCCGGCCGAGCCGCAGGCGCCGTCGTAGATGCGCTCGCCGATCTGCGGCTGGATCACCCGCACCATGGCGCGGATCAGCGGGCGCGGCGTGTAGTACTCGCCGCCGTTCCTGCCGGCGTTGCCCATGCGCCTGATCTTCTCTTCGTAGAGCGCCGAGAGTTCGTGCTTCTCGGCCTGCGAGCGGAAACGCAGTTCGTCGATGTGGTCGATGATCTCGCGCAGGTTGTAGCCGCTGTGGATCTTGTTCTTGATCTCGCCGAAGATCTCGCCGATCTTGTATTCGAGGGTGTTCGGCCCGGCGGCCTTCTGCTTGAAGGCGTGGAGATAGGGAAACAGCGTGCGATCGACGAAGTCGCGCAGGTCGTCGCCGGTCAGGGCCTTGTTGTGGTCGAGCCGGCCGTCGGGCCCCTTGGGCGCGGCCCAGCTTTCCCAGCGGTAGGGCGGGGCGAGGATGTAACTGTATTTCCGTCCTTCCAGCGCCGCCTCGGCGGCCTTGTCCTGCTCGAGGCCGTCGAGGTATTTCAGGAACAGCAGCCAGGAGGTCTGCTCGGTGTAGTCGAGCTCGGTGGTGCAGCCGGCTTCTTTCCAGAGGACGTCGTCGATGTTCCTGAAGGCCTGCTCGAACATGCCTGGTTGCCGCCCGATTCGCTTAGCGCCGTTCCGCCAGGACTGACTTTTGTGCCGCGATGAGCTGCGCGATGCCGCGCTCGGCCAGGCCGAGCAGGGTGTCCAGCTCGGCGCGCGAGAAGGGCGCGCCCTCCGCCGTGCCCTGCAGCTCGATCATGCCGCCGGAGGCGGTCATCACCACGTTCATGTCGGTGTCGCAGGCGGAGTCTTCCGGGTAGTCGAGGTCGAGCACCGGCACGCCGTCGTAGATGCCGACCGAAACGGCGGCGACCAGCTCGCGCAGCGGGTGGCGCGCGATGGCGCCCTCGGCGAGGAGCTTCGCGAAGGCGTCGTGGGCGGCGACGCAGGCGCCGGTGATCGAGGCGGTCCGCGTGCCGCCGTCGGCCTGCAGCACGTCGCAGTCGATCTGCACGGTGCGCTCGCCGAGCGCCTCGAGGTCGGTGACGGCGCGCAGCGCGCGGCCGATCAGGCGCTGGATCTCCAGCGTGCGCCCGCTCTGCTTGCCCTTGGCCGCCTCGCGCGCGCTGCGCGTGTGGGTCGAGCGCGGCAGCATGCCGTATTCGGCGGTGAGCCAGCCCTGGCCGAGGCCGCGCAGGAAGCCCGGCACGCCCGGTTCGACGCTGGCGGTGCACAGCACTTTCGTGTCGCCGAACTCGACTAGCACCGAGCCCTCGGCGTGGCGGGTGTAATTGCGCGTGAGGGTGACGCGGCGCAGCGCATCCGCGCCGCGGCCGCTCGGTCTGGTCCAGGTCGTCATTTCGAGTATTTCCGTATGGCCGCGTTGATTTCCTGGATGGCGCGCTCGATGTCCTCGTCGGACAGGCTGGGCATCGGCTGGGTGCCCTTGCGCGCCTTGGCGAAGGCTTCCATCTGCGTGGTGAAGGAATCGATCGGCATGGTCTTGGTCGACACGCTGCCGAGCGTGTCCTCGGCGTAGCTGTCCTCCCAGCGGATGGCGATCAGCGACAGGTTGTCGGCGTTCTCGCCGCCGCGGGCCTCGGCCTGGTTGAGCAGCGCCGGCGTTGCCTGCACGACATTGCCGGTGGCGAGGGCGCGGGGAATGACGTCGTTCGGCAGCGGTCCCCACAGGCCGTCGGTGCACAGCAGGAGCACGTCGCCGGACATGAGGGGGGTTTTTTTCGAAAAGTCGATCTGCGGCGCCGTGACGCCGCCGAGGCAGCTGAAGATGCGGTTGCGCGCCGGGTGGTGGATGGCGTCCTCGGCGCTGATGAGGCCGTCCTCGACCATGCGCGCGACACGCGAATGGTCGCGCGTCTGCGCGATGACGCGACCGCCGCGGATGGTGTACAGGCGCGAGTCGCCGGCGTGCGCCCAGTAGGCGATCGAGTCCTGCACGATGCAGGCGACGCAGGTGGTGCGCGGCGCCTCCGGCAGCAAGCGGTCGGCGGCGTAGTCGAGGATGGCGTGGTGGGCGTTGGTGAGCGCGCCGGAGAGGAACAGGAAGGGATCCTTCAGGGAAGGCTTCGCCTCGCGCTGGAAGGCCTCGGTGATGTACTGCACGGCGATCTGCGCCGCCACCTCGCCGTGCAGGTGGCCGCCCATGCCGTCGGCGACGACCATCAGCAGGGCGTCGCGCGAGTAGCTGTAGGCGATGCGGTCCTCGTTGGTCGGGCGCTTGCCGGGCCGGCTTTCCTGGTAGATCGTGAACTTCATGCCGTCTCCGCCGGGCCGTCCCAAGGAGACGGCAAGTCAACGACATGGAGCAGGCGACGCCTGCGAACTTTTGCTACCTCCGCCCATGGGGCGGGGGCTAGGGGGTGGGCGGTTCTCATTTGATCAGGTTCCGCACTTTCCTGCGCAGGTGGCCGAACAGGCTGTCGGCCTGCTTCGGCACGCTGCGTTCCTTGTCCGCCAGGGCCTTCTGCAGGGCGAACACGCTCTGCGGGCGCTCCAGGTAATTCAGGCGCATGCACCAGTCGACCGTTTCCAGCAGTTGCCGGGAATACTTCTCCGGCCAGCGCTTGACGGCCGGGATCAGCTGGTCGCGCTCGACGCGCTGGTCGGCCGCCTGCGGCGCCGCCGCCGCCATGCAGGCATACATGCTGGCGCCGACCGAGTAGATGTCGGTCCATGGCCCGAGCAGCTCGCGCCGGGCATTGTTGTACTGCTCGGGCGCGGCGAAGCCCGGCGTGTACATCGGCTTGAGCAGCGGCGTGTCGAGCGACAGCGTCTGGCGCGCCGCGCCGAAGTCGATCAGCACCGGCTGGCCGTCGTTGCGCAGGTAGATGTTGGAGGGCTTGATGTCCAGGTGCAGCAGCTTGTGGGTGTGCACCTCGCGCAGGCCGTTGAGCAGGCGGGCGAAGATGGTGCGGATGAAGCTCTCGCGGATCTCGCCCTTGTGCTTCTGGATGTGCTCCTGCAGGGTGCGGCCGCGCTCGTAGTGCATCACCATGTACACCGTTTCGTTGGCGCGGAAGAAGTTCAGCACCTGCACCACGTTCGGGTGGGAGATCTTCGCCAGGGCGCGGCCTTCCTCGAAGAAGCATTTCATGCCGTAGCGGAAGGTGGCGACGTTTTCCTCGGCGATGGAGGGCAGGGCGTCGCCCTCGGCGCGCAGCGCCAGCGAGTTGGGCAGGTACTCCTTGATGGCGACCGGGGCGTCGTCCTTGTCGAAGGCCAGGTACACGATCGAGAAGCCGCCCAGCGAGAGCTGGCGTTCGATGCGGTACTCGTCGAGCTGGTAGCCTGGCGGCAGCGGAACATTGACTTGCGATGGCATGGGCGCGCGCCCGGCGGGAGTTCGGGTTAAGATTGAACCCGAATTGTCTTTATTTATCGCCGCGCTGTAAAGCCGCGGCCCGGGAAAACAGCATGATCTACAGCATGACGGGATATGCCATGCAGATGCGCGACATCGGCCGCGGCGTCCTCCACCTCGAGCTGCGCACGGTCAACTCGCGCTACCTGGACATGAACTTCCGCATCGCCGAGGAAGTGCGCCTCGTCGAGCCGGCCCTGCGCGAGATGATTTCCGCCCGCCTCAACCGCGGCAAGGTCGATTGCCGGCTCAACCTGCTGCCCTCGACGACCGCCGCGCGCGAGGCGAGCCTCAACCGGGCCCTGCTGCAGCAGCTGGCCGACCTGGAGGCCGGCGTGCGCGACCGCCTGCCCGGGGCGGCGCCCCTCTCCGTGGCCGAGGTGCTGCGCTGGCCCGGCATGCTGGGCGACGAGGCTGCCGGCGCCGACACCCTGCAGGCCGAATGCGCCGCGCTGGGCAAGGCGGCCCTCGACGAGCTTGTCGCCACCCGCGCCCGCGAGGGCGGGAAACTGGGGGCGATGATCCTCGATCGGGTCGACAAGATGCGCGCCCTGGTGGCGCAGACCGCGCCCCTGCTGCCGCAGGCGCTGGCGGACTACCGGGAGCGCATGGCGACCCGCCTGCGCGAGGCCGCCGCCAGCCTCGACGAGGAGCGCATCCGCCAGGAGGTCGGCCTGTTCGCCGCCCGCGTCGACGTCGCCGAGGAGCTCAATCGCCTGGTCGCCCACCTCGACGAGGTGGCGCGGGTCGTCGGCAAGGGCGGCGCCATCGGCAAGCGGCTCGACTTCCTCATGCAGGAGCTGAACCGCGAGGCCAACACCCTGGCCTCGAAATCGGTGTCGACCGAAATCACCGCCATCGCCGTCGACATGAAGCTGCTCATCGAGCAGATGCGCGAGCAGGTGCAGAACATCGAATGAGCGCCCCGCACGGCCGCCCGAAGGGGCGCCAGCCAAAACCCGGAGTCCGCGCAAGCGGACGAACCACCGTCACCCCCTCACATGGGGAGGGGGCCGGGGGGAAGGCAGTCTAATGCCAGGCAATCTTTTCATCGTCGCCGCCCCCTCCGGCGCCGGCAAGACCACGCTGGTGAGGATGCTGCTCGAGCGCGACGGCGGCATCCGCCTGTCGATCTCCTACACCACCCGCGCGCCGCGGCCGGGCGAGGCGGACGGCCGCGAGTACCATTTCATCGACGTGCCGGCCTTCCATGCCATGCGCGAGAACGGCGACTTCCTCGAGAGCGCCGAGGTGCACGGCAACTTCTACGGCACCTCGCGGCCCTGGATCCTCGAGCAGATGGCCGCGGGCCAGGACGTCCTGCTGGAAATCGACTGGCAGGGGGCCCAGCAGGTGCGCGGCCTGTTCCACGGCAGCATCGGCATCTTCGTCCTGCCGCCGTCCGTCGAGGAACTCGAGCGGCGCCTGCGCGACCGCGGCCAGGACAGCGACGAAATCATCGCCCGCCGCGTGGCCGCCGCCCTGAGCGAAATGCGCCACGTCAACGAGTTTGATTATGTTATTATTAACAACAAGTTGCCGGAGGCGATCGAAGACCTCCAGACCGTAGTGCGTGCGGTGCGCCTGCGCACCGCCTCGCAGCTGGCCCGCCACCGCGCGCTTTTCTCGTTTCTCGAACAGGAATCATAGAACCATGGCCCGCATCACCGTAGACGATTGTCTCAAAAGAATCCCCAACCGCTTCCAGCTCACCCTGGCCGCCACCTATCGCGCCCGCCAGCTGACCATCGGCGCGACGCCCATGATCGAGGGCGAGAAGGACAAGCCGACCGTCATCGCCCTGCGCGAGATCGCCGCCGGCAAGGTCGGTCTGGAAGTGCTCAATCGCGGGCAGGCCTGAGCACCGCCGCGGAGGGAAGGGTGAGCCATGCACGCCGCCGCTTCTCCTCCCGGCGAACAAACCCCGCAAGCGTTCGACGCTGAATTCTCCCTCCAGCTCGAGAAGCTGAAGGAGTTGCTCGGCACCTACCTCAAGGCCGAGGACATCGAGCGCGTCGCCGAGGCCTTCCGCTTCTCGGCCGAGGCGCACAAGAGCCAGTTCCGCATCAGCGGCGACCCGTACTTCTCGCATCCGCTGGCGGTGGCCGGCATCCTCACCGGCTGGCACCTCGACGCCCAGGCGCTGATGGCGGCGCTGCTGCACGACGTCACCGAAGACACCGAGATCGACAACAGGCAGATCGGCGAGCGCTTCGGCAAGGTGACGGCCGAGCTGGTCGACGGCGTTTCCAAGCTCGACAAGATCGAGTTCCAGTCGATCGAGGACGCCCAGGCGGAGAACTTCCGCAAGATGCTGCTGGCGATGGCGCGCGACGTGCGCGTCATCCTCATCAAGCTGGCCGACCGCCTGCACAACATGCGCACGCTGGAGACGCTGCGGCCGGACAAGCGCCGCCGCATCGCCCGCGAGACGCTGGAGATCTACGCGCCGATCGCCAACCGGCTCGGCCTCAACAACCTCTACCGCGAGCTGCAGGAGCTGGCCTTCCGCCACGTCTGGCCGATGCGCTACCGCGTGCTCGCCAAGGCCATCAAGGCGGCGCGCGGCAACCGGCGCGAGGTGGTTGGCAAGATCCTCGGCGGCATCAAGGCGCGCCTGGCCGAGGCGCAGATCGAGGCCGAGGTGATGGGCCGCGAGAAGCACCTCTACGGCATCTATCGCAAGATGCGCGGCAAGTCGCTCTCCTTCTCGCAGGTGCTCGACATCTACGGCTTCCGCGTCATCGTCAGGGACGTGCCGACCTGCTACCTGGCGCTGGGCGCCCTGCACAGCCTGTACAAGCCGGTGCCGGGCAAGTTCAAGGACTACATCGCCATCCCCAAGGGCAACGGCTACCAGTCGCTGCATACCACCCTGATTGGCCCCTACGGCACGCCGGTGGAGGTGCAGATCCGCACCACCGAGATGCACCACGTCGCCGAGTCGGGCGTCGCCTCGCACTGGCTCTACAAGGACGACAAGAGCCTCTCCGAGCTGCAGCAGCGCACGCACAAGTGGCTGCAGTCCCTGCTCGAACTGCAGTCGGCCTCGGGCGACTCGGCCGAGTTCCTCGAGCACCTCAAGATCGACCTCTTCCCGGGCGAGGTGTATGTGTTTTCGCCGAAGGGCCGGATCCTGCCGCTGCCGCGCGGCTCGACGGCGGTGGACTTCGCCTATGCCGTGCACACCGACATCGGCAACCGCTGCGTCGCCTGCCGCATCAACCACGAGCTGATGCCGCTGCGCACCGAATTGCGCAACGGCGACCAGGTCGAGATCATCACGGCGACGCATGCCAATCCCAACCCGGCCTGGCTGTCCTACGTCAAGACCGGCAAGGCGCGCTCGCAGATCCGCCACTTCCTCAAGACCATGCAATACGAAGAGTCCGCCGCGCTGGGCGAGCGCCTGCTGGCGCAGGCCCTGCGCTCCTTCGAACTGTCGCTCGGCCGCATCGGCGATACGGTGTGGGAGAAATTCGTGGCGGAGTGCGGCGCCAAGTCGCAAAAGGAGGTGCTCACCGACATCGGCCTCGGCAAGCGCCTGCCGGCCATCGTCGCGCGCCGCCTGGCCGAGGGCATCGAGAAGGGCGAGCCGGCGGCCGAGCCGAAGCCGCAGGGGCCGATCCTGATCCGCGGCAGCGAGGGCATGGCGGTGCAACTGGCGCACTGCTGCCGGCCGATCCCCGGCGACCCCATCATCGGCGTCATCAAGAAGGGCCAGGGCCTGGTGGTGCACCTGGCCGACTGCCCGAGCATCTCCGTGCGCGGCCGCGGCGAAAGGGCGAAATGGGTCGACGTCGAGTGGGAGCGCGACAGCGGCAAGCTGTTCGAGGCCGCCATCAAGATCGAGGCGGAAAACCGCCGCGGCGTGCTGGCCAAGGTCGCCGCCGAAATCGCCGAGGCCGGCTCCAACATCCAGCACGTCACCATGGACGACGAGCACGGCGTGTATACCTCGCTCTACTTCACCCTGCAGGTCTCCAACCGGGTGCACCTGGCGCGCATCCTGCGCGCCCTGCGGCACATTCCCGAAGTGGTGCGCATCTCCCGCGTGCGGGAGTAAAATTCGCCTTTTCCGAACCGAAGAGCACCGACATGGCCCAGTACGAATCCGAGCACACGAAGTTCATGCGCGAGTGGCTGGCGCAGCACCCCGAGGAAATCGCCGTCCAGCAGGCCGGCCGCGCCCTCTGGTGGGACAAGGCGCCGCAGACGCCCGACGAGCAGCAGCGCCTGAAGGAATCGCGGCTGCTGCAGAAGCCCTACGTCTACCGATAGGGAAAAGTCGGCCGCCGTGCCGCGGCGACTGGCTTTTGCCCGCCACCCCGCTTGCTCGACTCCTCCCTCGTTTTCGTCGACCTCGAGACCACTGGCGCCAACCCGGCGCACGACCGCATCATCGAGGTCGGCATCGTCAAGGTGAGCGGCGGCCGGCTCGACTACGAGTGGTCCACGCTGGTCGACCCGGGCGCATCCATCCCGCCGCTCATCCAGGGCTTCACCGGCATCACCAACGACATGGTGCGCGGCGCGCCCTCCTTCGCCGACATCGCCGACGAGGTGTTTTCGCGCATCGAGGGCAGCGTCTTCGTCGCCCACAACGCACGCTTCGACTACGGCTTCCTCAAGAACGAATTCAAGCGCCTCGAGCGCGCCTTCCAGCCGCGCGTGCTGTGCACCGTCAAGCTTTCCCGTGCGCTCTATCCGGAGCACCACCGCCACGGCCTCGATGCGCTGATCGCACGCCACGACCTGGGCTGCGACGCGCGCCACCGCGCGCTGGGCGACGCCCGCGTGCTGTGGAACTTCGTGCAGCTCGTGCACGCCGAGAAGCCGCCCGAGGCGATCCGCGCCGCGCTGAAGAAGGCGATGAAGTCGCCGAGCCTGCCCTCGGGCCTGGAGGCGACGGCGGTCGACGCCGTGCCGGAGTCGCCCGGCGTCTACATCTTTCATGGCGAGAACGAACTGCCGCTCTATATCGGCAAGGCCGTCAATATGCGGCTGCGCGTGCAGTCGCACTTCGCCGCCGACCACAGCGCCGGCCGCGCCATGCGCCTCGCCCGGGAAACCAGGCGCATCGAGTGGATCGAGACCGCCGGCGAGCTCGGCGCCCTGCTGCTGGAGGCGCGCCTGATCAAGGCGCGCCAGCCCGTCCACAACCGCCACCTGCGGAAAAACGACGACTTGTGCGCCTTCCGCCTCGTCGAAGGCGGCGAGGTCGCGCTCGAGCGCGTGCCGCTCGCCGGCGCGCCGGCCGAAGAACTCGGCGAACTCTACGGCCAGTTCAAGTCGACGCGCGAGGCCCACAACACCCTGCGCGAGCTGGCCGCCGAGCACGGCCTGTGCCTGAAGCGCCTCGGGCTGGAGCAGGGCAAGGGTCCCTGTTTCAACCATCAGATCAGACGCTGCGGGGGATTCTGCGTCGGCAAGGAAAGCGCCGAGAGGCACGACCTGCGCCTGAAAGCGGCGCTCGCCGTGCTCAAGCTGCGCGCCTGGCCCTTTGCCGGGCGCATCGCCGTGCGCGAGCGCGACGAGGCCAGCGGGCGCTGCGAGTGGCACCTCTTCGAGCACTGGTGTTATCTCGGCACCGCAAGCAGCGAAGCGGAACTGCACGAAGCCGCCGAGGCGCGCACGGAAGCCGCCTTCGACCTCGACGCCTACCGCATCCTGCGGCGCGCGCTGGAGCGGCGCGTCGACATCCTCAAGCTCGAACGCCATGTCTGAGGACGGCAAGGTCCGCATCTCCAAGCTGATGTCCGAGCAGGGCCTCTGCTCGCGGCGCGAGGCCGACGCCTACATCGAGCGCGGCTGGGTCTTCGTCGACGGCGTGCGCGTCACCGAGCTCGGCAGCCGAGCGTACCCGACGCAGAAGATCACGCTCAGCAAGGAAGCCAAATCGAACCAGCTCGCGCAGGTGACGATCCTGCTCAACAAGCCGGTCGGCTACGTCTCCGGCCAGGCCGAGCCGGGCTACAAGCCGGCGGTGACGCTGGTCAGCGCTGCCACGCACCACGCCGGCGACAAGTCCCCGCAGCGCTTCAACCCGGCGCACCTGAAAGGCCTCGCCCCGGCCGGTCGCCTCGACATCGACTCCACCGGCCTGCTGGTGCTGACCCAGGACGGCCGCATCGCCAAGCTGCTCATCGGCGAGGATTCGCGCATCGAGAAGGAGTATCTGGTGCGCGTCGAGGGCCGGCTCGACGAAAAGGGGCTCAAGCTGCTCAACCACGGCCTCTCGCTCGACGGCCAGGCCCTGAAGCCTGCGAAAGTGAGCTGGCAGAACGAGGACCAGCTGCGCTTCGTGCTGCGCGAAGGCAAGAAGCGCCAGATCCGCCGCATGTGCGAGCTGGTCGGCCTCAAGGTGACGGGCCTGAAGCGCATTCGCATCGGCAGCGTCAAACTCGGCGACCTGCCGCCGGGCAAGTGGCGCTACCTGCGCGAGGACGAGCGTTTCTGAGCGGGCGCTGCCGAGCATGGAGAAACCCGACGCCCCCTCCTGCGAGCGCAACCGCGAGCCGATCCTCGCCGTGCTGCGCCAGCACTTCGCCGATCGCCGCCGCGTGCTCGAGATCGGCAGCGGAACTGGCCAGCATGCGGTCTTCTTCGCCGCCGCGCTGCCGCAGCTCGAATGGCAGGCCAGCGACCGCGCGGAGAACCTGCCCGGCATCCGCGCCTGGCTCGAAGACGCCGCCCTGCCCAACACGCCGCCGCCGATCGAATTCGACGTCAACGGCGCCTGGCCGGTGCAGCGCTACGACGCGATTTTCAGCGCCAACACCCTGCACATCATGAGCTGGGCCGAGGACGAGCGCCTGTTCGCCGGCCTGCCGGACATCATGACGGCGGACGCGAAACTGATCGTCTACGGCGCCTTCAATTACGGCGGGCGCTTCACCAGCGAGAGCAATGCCGCCTTCGACGCCTGGCTGAAGGCGCGCGGCGCGCACCAGGGCCTCCGCGATTTCGAGGCGGTGGATGCGCTCGCCCGTGCCGCCGGCCTGCGTCTCGTCGAGGACCGTCCCATGCCCTCGAACAACCGCTGCCTCGTCTGGCAACGCACCTAGCATCCTCCCCTCTCCCGCGAGCGGGGGAGGGGCCGGGGGAGAGGGCATGCAGCCTCAAATCCTGAACAGCGCCGAAGCCCTTCCCGAATCCGACTGGCAGCGCCTCGCCACCGGCAACGACCCCTACATGAGCCGCGCCTTCCTCGGCGCAGCGGAATCCACCGGCGCCGCACCTGCCGTTTCAAAGTCTCTGTGATACGGCGATGGGAAGCGGGAAGGGCTGGAAGCGGCCAGAACCATTATTCCGGGGCCGCGCAGCGGAACCCGGAATCCAGTGGTTTTGTTCGAGCGTAACTGGATTCCCGCATTCGCGGGAATGGCCGGATCGGTCGAAAGCTCGCTCCCGCCGTCCTGCGCAGACTGACTTTTCCTGCGTGCCTGATTCGGCCGGCCCCGGATGCGCTTTTCCAGCCTACCTGGCCGCTGCTTTCCTCGACCAGACCAGCATCGCCACGCCGGCGGCGATCATCGGCAGGCTCAGCCACTGCCCCATGCTGATGGTGTAGCTGAGGCCGAAGATGCCGGCGTCCGGCTCGCGGAAGAACTCGGCGATGAAGCGCACCGTGCCGTAGCCGATGAGGAACACCGCCGACACCGCACCCAGTGCGCGCGGCTTCGCCGAGAACCACCAGAGCACGGCGAACAGCACGACGCCCTCGAGGAAGGCCTGGTAGAGCTGGGACGGGTGGCGCGCGATGGTGTCGACGTGGGGAAACACCATCGCCCAGGGCAGCGAGGGATCGGCGGCGCGGCCCCACAGCTCGCCATTGATGAAGTTGCCGAGGCGGCCGAAGCCCAGCCCGGGCGGCACCAGCGGGGCGATGAAGTCCATCACCGCGAACCAGGCGAGCTTTTTCTTGCGCGCATACACAGTCAGTGCCGCCAGCACGCCGAGGAAGCCGCCGTGGAAGCTCATGCCGCCCTTCCAGACGGCGAGGATCTCCAGCGGGTTGGCGAGGTAGTGCGCCGGCTCGTAGAACAGCACCTGGCCGAGCCGCCCGCCGATCACCACGCCGAGCACGCCGTAGAAGAGCAGGTCGTCGATGTCCTTCGCCGTCCAGTTCAGGTCGGGCCGGCGCGCGATGCGCCGGCGGCCGAGCATGACGAAGGCGACGAAGCCGGCGAGGTACATCAGCCCGTACCAGCGCACCGAGAGCGGGCCGAGGGAGAAGGCCACGGGGTCGATGTGGGGATAGGTCAGCATGACGGTGGCGATGGGCTAAAATCCCGATTCTAGCTTAGGGCCGGCAGCGGCCCGCATATTGGAGCCGCCATGCCCGAATACCGTTCCCGCACTTCCACCCACGGCCGCAACATGGCCGGCGCGCGCGCGCTGTGGCGCGCCACCGGCATCAAGGAAGGCGATTTCGGCAAGCCGATCATCGCCGTGGTGAATTCGTTCACGCAGTTCGTGCCGGGCCACGTGCACCTGAAGGACATGGGCCAGCTCGTCGCGCGCCAGATCGAGGCGGCCGGCGGCATCGCCAAGGAGTTCAACACCATCGCCGTCGACGACGGCATCGCCATGGGCCACGGCGGCATGCTGTACTCGCTGCCCTCGCGCGAGCTGATCGCCGATTCCGTCGAGTACATGGTGAACGCCCACACGGCGGACGCCATGGTGTGCATCTCCAACTGCGACAAGATCACCCCGGGCATGCTGATGGCGGCGCTGCGCCTGAACATTCCGGCGGTGTTCGTCTCCGGCGGGCCGATGGAGGCGGGCAAGGTGAAGTGGCACGGCGAGACCCGCATGGTCGACCTGATCGACGCCATCTACGAGGCGGCGGATGCGAAGAACAGCGACGAGGAAGTGAACGCCATGGAGCGCTCGGCCTGCCCGACCTGCGGCTCCTGCTCGGGCATGTTCACCGCCAACTCGATGAACTGCCTGACCGAGGCGTTGGGCCTCGCCCTGCCCGGCAACGGCTCGCTGCTGGCCACCCACGCCGACCGCGAGAAGCTCTTCGTCAAGGCCGGCCGCCTGATCGTCGACCTGGCCAAGCGCTACTACGAGAAGAACGACGCCTCGGTGCTGCCGCGTTCCATCGCCTCGTTCGCCGCCTTCGAGAACGCCATCGCCCTCGACATTTCCATGGGCGGCTCGACCAACACCGTGCTGCACCTGCTGGCCGCGGCGCAGGAGGCCGGCGTGAATTTCACCATGGCCGACATCGACAGAATGTCGAGAAGGGTTCCGTGCCTCGCCAAGGTTGCGCCGGCGACGCAGCAGTACCACATGGAGGACGTGCACCGCGCCGGCGGCATCATGGCGATCCTCGGCGAGCTCGACCGAGCCGGACTCCTCAACCGCAACTGCCCGACGGTGCTGTATCCGACGCTGGGCGAGGCGCTCGACTGCTGCGACGTCAAGCGCAATGCCGACCCCAAGGTGCACGAGTTCTTCCGCGCCGCGCCGGGCGGCGTGCCGACGCAGACGGCCTTCTCGCAGAACCGCCGCTTCCCGAAGCTCGACCTCGACCGCGCCAACGGCTGCATCCGCGACAAGGCCAATGCCTACTCGCAGGACGGCGGCCTCGCCGTGCTGTTCGGCAACATCGCCGAGAAGGGCTGCATCGTGAAGACCGCGGGTGTCGACGAGAGCATCTGGAAATTCACCGGCCGCGCCCGCATCTGCGAATCGCAGGAGGAGGCGGTGGAGAAAATCCTCGGCGGGAAGATCAAACCCGGCGACATCGTGGTGATCCGCTACGAGGGGCCGAAGGGCGGCCCCGGCATGCAGGAGATGCTCTATCCGACTTCGTACATCAAGTCGATGGGGCTGGGCAAGGAATGCGCCCTGCTCACCGACGGCCGCTTCTCCGGCGGCACTTCGGGCCTCTCCATCGGCCACGCCTCGCCCGAGGCGGCGGCCGGCGGCGCCATCGGCCTGGTCGAGGAGGGCGACACCGTCGAGATCGACATCCCCAACCGGCGCATCCACCTCGCCGTGGAAAAGTCAGTCCTGGCGGCACGGCGCGCGGCGATGGAGGCGAAGGGCGACGCCGCCTGGAAGCCGGCCCAGCGCGAGCGCACGGTCTCGGCGGCGCTCATGGCCTACGCCGCCATGACCACCAGCGCCGACACCGGCGCCGTGCGCGACGTATCGCAGCTCGAGCGCTGATGGGCGCAACCGCCGCCGAGTTCGAGCAGCTCTACAGCGGCCGCCTGTGGAGCCTGCTGTCCTGGCAGCAGCTCTCCGACTTCTGGGCGCGCATCGATCGCGGCGCCGGCTGGTATCTCTATGCGGTGGGCGAGCCGCTGCCGGCGGCGCCGGCGACGGCGGAAGAGGTGGAACGCTTCCTCGCCGAGACCGACGCGCTGCTGCGCCGCGAGCACCATCACGACTACTGCGGCATTGTCTACGCCGACGACCTCGAAGCGCCGCGCATCGTCAAGATCTACGACCCGAACAACCTCGGCGTCTCCTGCGGCTTCAGCAAGAACCCACCGCCGCCCGGCTGGATCATGAGCCGCGTGCCGCCCGTCGAACTGCAACGCGCCGGCCCCCTGCCGGAATCCCGCAAGCGCTGGTGGCGCAGTCTTCTTGGCGCCTGAGGGCAGATCGTCCTTGCTTCGCTCCGCTTCCGGGTCTAGGATGATGGCATTAGACTGATAATCCGCGCGCCAGGCTCGCGCGGTCAGACCCCGACGGCAGGCTCGCCGCCGGGTTGCCAAAGGCAAAGGAGGGGGGTCTGATCCAAAGTCCGCTTCGGTCAGGCGGGTGCGCGTGCGCAAGGTTGCGACAGTGCGCGCTGCCGGTGATCGTATTGGGCCTGGCCAGTTCTTCGGCGAGGGCTGGCACCCAGCTCTCCGACAACTCCACCGTGCTGTCCCAATTCGCCCAGGCTTCCGGCGCGCCCGCGCCTCGGCTCGCCCCGGACGAAGACGGCGCGACCAGGATCGAATGGCACGGCGGCGCCACGGTCGATTTCTATTCGCGCAGCGCCAGCGGCGGCGCGACCCTGACGCCCTACAGCGGCGGCCACTTCCACCGTATCGGCATGCAAAGCGACCTGCGCGGAACGGCGTCCGAGGGCGATGTGTCCTGGGCGCAGTTCGCCCTGACCCAGTCCGACGACCCTTCCGCGATCATGCTGGGCAATTCCCAGATCAACACCCTCAACGTCGGCCGCGCCGGGCTGGGCTACCGCGTCGCTTTCGGCGACGTGGCGGTCAACCATTCCTCGCTCGGCGCCAACCTGCCGCTGCGCGGCCTGCTGGCGCAGCGCTACTTCGGCCAGACCCTGGTATCGGCCTCGGCCGGCGTCATCGCCGAAAGCTGGGAAGCGCTGGCCGACCAGGGACGGCGGCGCATGTTCCTGAAGAACGCCTACGCCCTCAAGGCCGAATCCTCCTTCGGCCAGAATCTCCAGGCCTACGCCACGGTGCAGGGCTACCGCGAGGACGGCGACTCGGTCGGCGCCAATGTCCTGGCACTGGTGCCCTCGTCGGGCAGCACGGCCACCGCCGGACTGAACTGGCGCGAGGGGCGGTATTACCTTCAGGCAGAGGGCGGGCTCAGCCGCTACGGCGAAAAGGGGCTGGACGGCCACCGCGACCGGGCGCTGATCGTCGACGGCGGCTGGCAGGGCGACAAGCTCGGCCTGCGTCTCGGCCATCACGACCTGGGGCGCTACTACGCCAGCCTGTCGGGACTCGCCGGCGCCGGCATCCGCGAGACCTACGCCAACGCCAGCTGGCAGGCGGCCCAGTGGATGAGCCTGACCGGAGACGTGCGCCGATCGGAAAACCGGATGGCGGCGCCGCCCGTGCCGCCGCCGCCGCCCACCATCCCGCCGACACCGGTCATGCCTTACACCCCGTTCATCGGCAAGACCGAGGCCGCCAGCCTGCGCGCGCAGATCAATTTTCCCAGCGTGCCCGGCCTCGGGCTCGGCCTGAGCGCCGGCGAATCGCACGGCAAGAGCAGCGGCGGCGCCAGCAACCGCAGCCAGAATCAGGGCGCGACCCTGAGCTATGCGGCGATGGCCTGGAACGCCTCGCTCGGCTACCAGAACAGCAAGCAGTCGAACAGCGTCACTGCCGGATCCGACAGCCGCACGGATACCTGGTCCGCCAGCTACGGGCGCAACTGGAGCGATGCCACCGACGTGGTGCCGGCCTCCTGGACGCTGAATGCCACCGCAACAGCCAGCACCCAGCGCCAGCACCTCGAAACCGGTGCAACCGCCGCCCTGAACACCCTCAATCTTGTGATCAGCGGGGAACGGCAGCCCTGGGGCCGCCTGAGCGCGATTCTCGGCGGCAGCCGCGGCCATGACGCGACCGGCGGCGGCCTGCGCCAGTATTGGTACCAGCTCGATGCCGGGCGAGCGCTCGGCCAGCGCGGCGGCCTCCGCCTCTACCTGCGCGGCACCAGCAGCTTCCAGGATCGCGCCGCCATCGCCTGGCGCGACCGCCTGGCCGGCATCCAGTTGAGCTACGCCTTCTGAATGGCGTCAACCCGCGGCCGGCCGCCCCGTTTATCGATTATGCATAAGGGAAACTCATGAACGCCGCCCTGCCGCTCCTGCTCCTCGGCCTGCTGCTGGCCGCCCCCGCCGGGGCGCAGCCCGCCGTGCCGGCGCAGTCCGCCCAGGTTGCCGGCTTCGAGGACATGAAGGCGGCGCGCACGGCCCTCGACGAACTGATCCGCGCCTACGAGACCGGCGACGTCGGCCTGATCCAGTCGCGCCTCGATCCGGGCATGATCGGCTACCAGCGCTTCATCGACGGCCTGCGCCGCGACACGACCGCCCTGAAGCAGATCCGCCTGCACCTGTTCGAGGCCAACGTCACCGCCGGTCCCGACGTGACGATGATCGAGGCGGCCTGGGAGAAGCGCTTCTTCGGCGTCGCCGACTTCACGCCCGGCGTCTTCCGCGGCCGCAGCACTTTCCTCATGCACCGCGCCAAAGAGGGCTGGCGCCTGGCCGCCGTCTCCGGCGACAACCCCTTTTCCAGCGAAGCGGGCGCGCTGGCGACACTGTCGGTGATGCCCGCCGCCCTGCCCCTGGGCAGCCTGGCGCCCTGCCCGGGCGCGGCCGTGCCGCTGGCCATCGAGCTGGTCGATCCCGACCTGGCCGGCCTGAACAGCGTGACGATCGAACTCGCAAGCAGCCAGGGCGACCGCGAGGGCATCGTGCTCACCGCCGTGTCGCCCGGTCGCTTCAGACGGTCGACGACGCCGGTCTGCCAGGAATTTTTCGCGCCGATTCCGGGCAGCGGCATCGTCGAGGTCAATGCCGCCGCCGTCCCGGCGACACTGACTTTTCGCTACATCGACGCCAATCCCGGCGCCAATCGGCCGCCGGCGACGCTGATGCGCGCGGTCGTCATCAGATAACGGGCCGGAGCCATCGACATGCGTCTTTGTCTGGTCCCGATCGCATTGGCCCTGGCCGCAAGTGCGGGCGTTCAGGCGCGCAATACGGAAGTGCCGGGCGAGACGCGCACGGAAAACGTGGACAGGCGGCCTGCAAGTCGAGCGCCAGCCCGGGTCGCGCCGGGTACGAGCGCGCCGCCCGTGACGGGCGCGCCGCCGAACAACACGCAGCCGAGGACGCTCCCGGCGGCCGGCTCGATGAACATGCCGCCCCTGCAACCGCCCCCTGGCCAGTCGCCCAACGGCGGGGCGCTCCCCGGCCTGGTCAGCACCGGGATGCTGACCGTGACGGGCATGGGCGCCCAGGGCAAGCGCCTGCCGGAAACAATTTCTACAGGCGCCCTGACCGCGATGGGGATAGGCGCGATTGCGATTGGCTTGCCCAAGACGGTGACGACCGGGCCGCTCGGGGCGACGGGGACTGCCCAATGAAGAGTCGCCTGTCATACAACAGCTTGATCGGTCGGTCCAGGAGGATGAGATGAAACCCAGATTCCCTTTCGTGCTCGCAACCGTCTTGATCGCGCTTCAGGGGCTGATCGGCACCGCTCATGCGGCGCCGATCGTGACTTTTCAAGTGCCCCTCAAGCTCGACAACCTGCCCCCCGAGATCGCCAAGGCGCGCATCACTTGCTGGATTCTGAAGAAGGACGATTTCGTCGTGGCGGTCAAATTCGTCGAGGTTCCCGTGACCGGCGGGCAGTACGCCGGCCCCCCCGTTTCCGTTCCGGTGGACCTGGTCCTGCCCGGCTACGCTGCGGATGCTGCCGGCTGGAAATGCGCCGTTCAATTGGTGGCATCGAACGGCGCAGTCGGGGCGCCTGACTTCAACGCATCAACGGCAATGTTCAAGGCGAAGGCGGGCACGCCGCTGGTGATCGAAACCAAGGGATCGTTCTGATCCTGCAAGGAGGCCCCCATCATGTCCAGCATCCGCCTATTCGGACCGCACGGAATCCGTGAACCGCGAAGGTTTGCGCAGACGGCTTCCGCCATCGTCTTTGCACTGTTGGCATCGGCAACGTCCGCTTCCGCACAGGGCGCGCAGCCGGTCACCCTTTCTTTCACGCAGGCGACACAGAAATCAATCCAGTCGTCGACGGTCTGGCAAGTCAGGGCGCCTACCGGCAGCCAGATCGTGATCAAGGCCTCGCCCGACCTCGCCAAGCAGACGAAAAAAATTTCCCTTAAATACGCAGTCTCCGGTACGGGCTGGCAGGAATCGCTCTTCCCGCCCGGCCCGACCGAACTGAGCCTGAATGCCGGCGGGATGGCCGCCGCTTCGCTCAAGTTCGCCGTCAGCTCGCAGTGGGGGGTGCAGGCCTGCTACTCGTGGACGCCTCCCGGTTCGAATCAGAAGGCCGATGCTTGCACGGACAGGGTTTATTTCGAGGGCGTGGATCCCTTGAAGACAGGCGCCGAGAAACTCATCACCTTCTACTTCCAGCCTCCAGCGAGCGCCAGCGCCAAGCAGCCCGGAGCGGTGGTTGCCCAGCCGAGCGGCCAGGAATTGAGGCTGCGCGTCGCCAAGGACGTGCTGATGCGATCGACCACCAAGAAGTTTCGCCTGGTCTGGACCCCGGGCGGCGCAGCCAGTTTGCCGGCCAGTGAAGCGCAACCGCCCGGCCAGGTAGGCTTCAGCTTCTCCGGCACGGAGAAGCTGGGAGACATCAAGATCGACATGATGATGAATGACTGGGGCGAGATCGTCGTGCCCCTCGATTTCGGGCCGCACAAGAACAAGCCGAGTTGGTCCCTGAAGGCGTGCACGGAAGTCGACTGGTCCGGCGAGATCTGCAGCAGCACCCGCCAGATCGAGCTGGTGCAGACCCCGGTCATCAAGATGTCCGACCAGCCCAAGGATCCCAAGATCGATCCGAACCAGAAACTTCCTCCGCCGCCGTCCCCCGGCGGGCAGGGCGGCGGAGGGGGCGGTGGCGGACAGGGCGGTCGGGCAGGCGGCATGCCTGCGGGCGGCGGGAATGTCCTTGCGCCGCCGCCCCTGCTGGGGGCGCCCGCCGCCGTGCCGAGCCAACCGAATCCTGCCCTGCCTCCCGCGGCCGTGCGACAGGGTTCGGTGCCCTCACCCATCCTGGCGCCCGCGAGAACGCCGGCCGAAGCCGGGGGAATGGCGCCGGCGACGGACATTCCCGGCTGCGTTCCGCTCACGGGTTCGCCCGGCCAGTATTCCTGCGGCACGCGCGAGGCCCAAGCCGCCTGCGAGCGGCAGCGCGCCTCCGGCGCTTCCGGCATCCGAGCTTGCAACGCCATCGCCGAAGGCAGGCGTCGATAACCTCACCGCGTTCGCAGAATAGTTGACGAAATCAGTCGACTGCTAGCCGGCAGGCGGCTACACTGGGCGCATGCCCAACAGACTCGCCGGCGAGACCTCGCCCTATTTGCAGCAGCACGCGGAAAACCCCGTGGATTGGCATCCCTGGGGAGAGGAAGCGCTCACCCTTGCGAAGCGGGAAGGCCGGCCGATCCTGCTCTCCATCGGCTATTCCGCCTGCCACTGGTGCCACGTCATGGCCCACGAATCCTTCGAGGATGCGGAAGTGGCGGCGGTGATGAACCGCCTGTTCGTGAACATCAAGGTCGATCGCGAGGAGCGGCCGGACCTCGACCAGATCTACCAGACTGCCCAGCAGATGCTCACCGGCCGCACCGGCGGCTGGCCGCTGACGATGTTCCTGACGCCGGACGGCGCGCCCTTCTTCGGCGGCACCTATTTCCCCAAGGCGCCGCGCTACGGCCTGCCCGGCTTCCCCGACCTGTGCCAGCGCGTGGCGGAAGCCTGGCGCGACAAGCGCGCCGACATCGAACAGCAGAACGGCGAACTGCTCAGGGCGCTCTCGGCCGGCGCCGCCAGCCGTCCGCTCGCCGGGGAACTGTCGGCCGCCCCGCTGCAGCTCGCCGTCGAGCGGGCCGCGCAATCCTACGACCCGCACTTCGGCGGCTTCGGCGGTGCGCCGAAATTCCCGCACCCGGCCGACCTGGAACTGCTGCTGCGCCGCCATGCCGCAACCGGCGAAGCGCGCTGCGGCGAGATGGCGCTCACCACCCTGCGGCGCATGGCCGAGGGCGGGCTCTACGACCAGCTCGGCGGCGGCTTCTGCCGCTACAGCGTGGACGAGCGCTGGGCCATCCCGCATTTCGAGAAGATGCTCTACGACAACGGGCCGCTGCTGCGCCTGTACGCGGACGCCTGGCGGGTGTCGGGCGATCCGCTGTTCAAGCGCGTCGCCGAGGAAACCGCCGGCTGGGTCGTGCGCGAAATGCAGTCGCCGGAGGGCGGCTACTACTCCTCGCTCGACGCCGACTCCGAGCACGAGGAAGGCAAGTTCTACGTCTGGTCGCGCGAAGAAGTCAGTCGCCACACCACGGCGGAAGAACATGCCGTGGTCGCGGCGCACTACGGCCTGGAGCGGCCGGCGAACTTCGAAGGCGCCCACTGGCACCTGCTCGTCGCGCTGCCGCTGGCCGAGGTCGCCGCGTCACTCGGCAGGCCGCTCGACGAGTGTGAGCGCCTGCTTGCTTCGGCGCGCGAGAAGCTGTTCGCGGCGCGCGAGCAGCGCATCCGCCCGGGCCGCGACGAGAAAATCCTCGTCAGCTGGAACGCCCTGATGATCGAAGGCATGGCCCATGCCGGCCGCGTCTGCTCTCGCTCCGACTGGCTGGCGTCGGCGCGCCGCGCGCTGGATTTCATCCGACTGAAAATGTGGCAGGACGGCCGCCTGCTCGCCACCTACAAGGACGGGCGCGCCCACCTGAATGCCTACCTCGACGACTACGCCCACCTGCTCAAGGCCGTGCTGGAATTGCTGCAGGCGGAATTCGACACCGAGTTGCTGGCCTTCGCCGAAGCGCTGGGCGAGGCCCTGCTCGCGCATTTTGAAGATGCGTCGGGCGGCTTCTGGTTCACCAGCCACGACCACGAAGCGCTGATCCACCGGGTCAAGACGGGACACGACAGCGCCATGCCCTCGGGCAACGGCGCGGCGGCGTTTGCCTTGCAGCGCTTGGGGCATGTGACGGGCGAAACGCGGTTTCTCGAGGCCGCGGACCGCACCCTGCGCCTGTACTACCCCGACATGGAGCGCCAGCCCGGAGGCTTTGCCACGATGCTGGCCGCCCTGGACGAGGCGATTGCCCCTCCTGCCGTCGTTGTTTTGCGTGGACCGCAGGACCAACTCATTGAGTGGAAAAGGAAAATTGCCGAGCGCTATTGGCCCTGGACGCTGACGCTGGGCCTGCCGGCGCAGGCCGGCAAGCTGCCCCCGGCCCTCGACAAGCCGGTGAAGGAGGGTGTCAACGCCTGGGTCTGCTCGGGCGTTAAATGTCTTGAGCCGATGGATGATTTCTCTTGTCTGGAACGGGTTTGCAAGTACCCGGAATTGATTTAGAGTATCGGCGCTTTCTACCAACCACGCCTACGAGGAAACGGATAAATGAAACTGCTGAAAACCCTGCTGCTCGCCGCCGCCGGCCTGCTCATCGCCGGCCAGGCCTCCGCCGACGAAGCCCTGGCGAAAGCCAAGAACTGCATGAGCTGCCATGCCACCGACAAGAAAGTCGTCGGCCCCTCCTACAAGGACGTCGCCAAGAAATATGCCGGCCAGGCCGATGCCGCCGCCAAGCTCGAAGGCAAGGTCAAGAAGGGCGGTTCGGGCGTGTGGGGCACCGTGCCGATGCCGCCGAACGCCGCCGTTTCCGACGCCGACATCAAGAAGCTGGTGGCGTGGATTCTCGCCATGAAGTGAGCTTCGGCTCAACCTAAAAAAGCCGGCCCGCGGGCCGGCTTTTTTATTGACATCGCTCGGGGCGGGCAGCACAATCCCCGCGCATTCGCTTGTCACAACAACAAATCACTCTTTTCCTGGAGACGATGACCATGCGATTTCCCGCCAAGACGCTCGGCCTCGCCGTAGCTTCCGTCATTTTCGTATTCGGCTGCGGCAAGGAAGCGCCGCCGCCCCCGCCGCCGAAGGCCGAAGCACCTGCCGCGCCGCCGCCCAAGCCGAGCGTGACCGTGAAGATCGGCCACGTCGCCCCGCTCACCGGCCCGCAGGCGCATCTGGGCAAGGACAACGAGAACGGCGCGCGCCTGGCCATCGAGGAGGCCAACGCCAAAAAAATGGAAATCGGCGGCGCCGTGGTGTCCTTCGAACTGCTCGGCGAGGACGACCAGGCCGACCCGAAGCAGGGCACCACGGTGGCGCAGAAGCTGATCGACGCCAAGGTGAATGGCGTCATCGGCCACCTCAACTCCGGCACCACCATTCCGGCCTCGAAGCTCTATTCGGATGCCGGCATCCCGCAGATCTCGCCCTCGGCGACCAATCCGAAATACACGCAGCAAGGCTTCAAGACCGCCTATCGCGTGATGGCCAACGACGAGCAGCAGGGCAAGGTGCTCGGCGGCTACGCCACCCAGCAGCTCGCCGCCAAGAACATCGCCATCGTCGACGACCGCACGGCCTACGG
>Ga0226835_1000779_pt1 | contig 25695 bp, 22 predicted proteins | sample LAC_MetaG_1_FD_163627 | JGI IMG/M metagenome (GOLD analysis project Ga0226835, IMG submission 163627) | Anaerobic ammonium oxidizing microbial communities from anammox membrane bioreactor (MBR) in UC Berkley, California, United States -... | ecosystem: Engineered > Bioreactor > Anaerobic >...
TGATCGTGCGAAGCTCGGCCTGAATCGCGGCGTCCGTGCCCATGCCGCTTGTCTACCACCGAAGCAGCCGGGGCGCAAGCCGGGTACTGTTCGGGTCACGCCGTTGCAGACGGCTGAAGAGTTACGTAGCCCGCGTAGCCGCGCCGGTTGTTCACGGCCGCAGACGACAGCACGCCGCGGCCCAGCGTCTGGTACGCCCCCGTGATCGAGTGCGCGTACACCGCGTCGTTCGAGTCCACGTCGCCGTCCAGTTCGGCGTCCTTGCGCACGTCGTACGCCCCGCCCCCGATGATCGCCGCGGCGTCGTTCGCGTCCCAGTCGCCGTCAGAGTCCGTGTCGCCGGCCGGCAGCGCATAGGGCACCCCGTACGCCGAGTGCTTCACCCACTCGACCATCTTCCCGGTCGCCGTCAGGATCGCCGACACGTCCGCCCGCCAGTTCTGGCAGTAATACACACGCTCCTCGAGCGTCCCGTCGGCCTCGTCGTGCCAGGCCGTGTTCGCGTCCCGATCGCGCAGCACCACGGCGTCAATGTACAAGGCGTCGCCCCCGCCCACAAGCCCCGCGAGGCCGGGCGGCGTCGGGTACGCAAGGCCTGGCTCCTGGGCACGATGCCCGGGGCGGCCGCGCCGGCGCACGGGATTGCCGCGGTGTAGGCTTGGGCATGGCCAGGACGTGCCGCGTCGGCGGCGTGGAGATCGGGGGCGGGCGCCCGCTCGCGGTGATCGCGGGGCCGTGCGTGCTGGAGTCGTTCGATCTGGGCCTGCGGGTCGGCGAGACGGTGCGGGACGCGTGCGCCGCCCTCGGCCTCGGCTACGTCTTCAAGGCGTCGTTCGACAAGGCGAACCGGTCGAGCGTGTCGTCGGCGCGCGGGCCGGGGCTGGAGGCGGGCCTCGACTCGCTCGTGCGCCTGCGCGAGCGTCTCGGCGTGCCGGTGACGACGGATGTGCACCTGCCCGAGCAGGCCGAGGCTGTGGCGCAAGCGGTCGATCTGCTGCAGGTGCCGGCGTTCCTGTGCAGGCAGACGGACCTCCTCGCGGCGGTGGGCGCGGCGGCGGCGAGGCACCGGCGCGGCGTGAACGTGAAGAAGGGGCAGTTCCTCTCGCCGGCGGAGATGCTCGGGCCGGTGCGGAAACTCGCGGCCGCCGGGTGCGCAAACGTCATGCTCACCGAGCGCGGCACGTTCTTCGGGTACAACCGCCTCGTGAACGATTTCATCGGCATCGGCGACCTGATGGAACTCCTCGCCGAGGGGGGGGCGCCGCCGGTGTGCTTCGACGTGACGCACTCGACGCAACTCCCGGGCGCGGGCGAGCAGACCGGCGGCAGGCCGGAGCGGGCGCCGCTGCTGGCGCGGGCCGCGGCGGCCGCGTGCGTGCACGCGCTCTTCGTCGAGTGCCACCCGGAGCCGGCCAAGGGCGCGAGCGACTCGGCGACGATGCTCGCCCTGGACGCGGTGCCGGGACTGCTGCGCGTGGTGGCGAGGGTGCGCGAGGCGGCGGCGGGGGGGGCGGTGGAGACGCCGTGAGGTCGGGGGAGACGCGGCAAGCGCACAGGCGAGACGCCCGTGCCACCGGAGTTCAAGAGTCTGGAACGGCCTCAGTTGTTCGACGGCGCCTTGGGGAGCCAGACCGGGCGCGGGGCGTCGGCGTCGCTGGGATCGACGTGGACGCGGCGGCCCTGGAAGAGCACCGTGCCGTGGGCGACGGAGAAGAGCGTATCGTCGGAGCCTCGGCGGACGTTGAAGCCGGGTTGGAACTTGGTGCCGCGCTGGCGGATGATGACGGAGCCGGGCTTGGCGGTCTCGCCGCCGTAGAGCTTGACGCCCAAGTACTGGGGGTTGGAGTCGCGCCCGTTTTTGGTCGAGCCTTGACCCTTTTTATGTGCCATGGCGAAGCCCTCAGCGTGTTGCCCGGGGTGTTCGGCCCTCGGGGTGGGGAGGATAGGCGCGGGGTCAGCGCATGATCCAGCGGCGGTTGACCTCGGTCAGCGGGCGGGACTTCTGGAGTTCGAGGCGGAGGTCGCCGGGGATGGCGTAGGCGAGCATGAGGGTCTTGCGGAAGACGAGGCGGCGTTCCTGGCCGGTGCGGGGGTCGGTGAGGGTAATGGTCTCGTTCTCGCCGCTGAAGCCCGCGGCGAAAACCCTGACCTCGTCGATCTTGAGGTCGTTGGCGGGCCAGATGACGACACCGTGGCGGGCGTTCTCGACGCCCTGCTGGATGCGTCCGATGACGGCGATCTGGTCCTCGAGGAGGGGGTCGCGCAGGCGGGCCATGATGTCGCGTGTGGCGACCTCGGGGACGCCGACGCCGGACAGGAGGACTTCGCCCTCGTCGGTGGCGAGTTCGAAGGAAGGGACGAGGTCGAGTTCCTCACCGGTGTGGTTGATGACGGAATAGGTGAGGTAGTAGAACGCGCGCGGCCCTTCGCCGGGCAGTTCGACCGAAGCGACGCGGAGCGGGCCGGGTTTGAGGTCGAGTTGCCAGCGCTTGGGGACCGGCGCCGGCTCCGGCGCGGCGAGGGCAGCAGCGATCGGGGCGGACACCGCAAGGGCGACGAGCGCGAGGAGCGGCAGAAGGCGGAAGGACCGGTCGGGCATGGCGGGGTCTCCGTCGGCTGGGCCGGGGGCGAGTGTAGTCTAGTGGATGGGGATGGGGCGTCAATGAGTGGGCTTCGGGGCACGAACTGCCCAGTCCCGGACAGTGGCGAGGTGTACGTGAGCGAAAGTGCGGACAACCGGGGTGTCGCGGCCGGCGGAGGGGTGGTGGGACCGATGCCCGTGCCCGGCGATCTGCTGGTTGAGGCGGCGGGCCGGCTGACACCGGCGGGGCGTGGGCAGCGGATGCGGACAGGGCGGCAGTTCGTCGAGCAGGCTGGGCGGCTGGGGATCGACCTGCGGCTGATGCGGGCGGTCGTGCATGGCGATGGCCGACGCCGGGCTGTGGGGCAGGTCTGCCTGCCGGTGGCGGGTGCGGGGCGGACGGCGATGTTCTTCGTCTCGGGGCCGGCATCGCAGGAGTCCGAGGCCGATCGAGCGGAGCGAGTCGCCGTTGTTCAGGCGGGCTTCGAGGCGGTGCGGTCGCTCGGCGAGGGTGCGGTTCGGCTGTGCCAGGCGTTGCCGGAGCCGGGAGAAGTCTGGGCGATCGCGGCGTACGAGGCGGCGGGTTTCTCGCGGATCGGGCCGCTGGACTACATGCGCAGGCCGCTCCACGCGGCGGAGAGCGGCGGGGGAGTCGCGCCGATCGTGCCGAGCGGGCTTGATGGGTGGCCGGGCGGGGTCGAGGTGCGTTCGTGTGAGCCGGGCGAGCGGGACGAGGCGTTGGTGGCGCGCGCGCTCGAGGCGAGTTACGAGGGGACGATGGATTGTCCCGAGTTGTGCGGGCTGCGCGAGACGGCGGATGTGCTGGTGTCGCACCGTGCGACGGGGCGGTGGGAGCCATGCATGTGGTGGCTAGCGTTGCGCGAGGGCGAACCTGTTGGGTGTGTGCTGCTCAATCCATGCCCCGAGATCGGGAGCGTGGAGTTGGTGTACCTGGGGCTTTCGCCCGCCGTGCGCGGCGTCGGGCTGGCGGATGCGCTGCTGCGCGCGGCGATATCGGCGTCGGCGGCGCGGGGCGGAGAGTTGACGTGCGCGGTGGACAGGCGGAACGCGCCGGCGTGCGGGCTGTACGTGCGCCACGGGTTCCGCAGGTTCGCGGAGCGCATCGCGCTTGTTCGTGCGCTGTGAGCGCGAGGGCCGGGGGAGTCCCTCGATGTGCGGCGTGTGCGCGGGGGACGGCGCGGGGCGATCGTGCCGGAGGTGGGGGGAATCGCGTCAACGTGGGGGTAGATCGGGATTTGCGCGCGAAGTGCGCGAGTTATGCACACGTTGTTCGAGTTCGGATGAAGGGCGTGTGCAGAATCCCGGCGGCGCGCAAACGCTTGCGGGAGCGCGACAAGCGCATTTCGCGCGAAGAACTTCGCCAAGGCTCTTGCTCGACCCGCGCCGGTGCAATATGTTTGCCCCGCCCGTCAGGGAGCGACGGGCGAGTGGCGGAACGGAAGAGAGAGATCGCACGGTCGCACGGCGCGTTCGTCGCGTGCGGCGTCGCGGAAGGCGGGGTTCGCTCCGCCGCTCGGGTGAACGGACTCGCAACTCGTGGCATCGTTTCGGCGGACCAACGGGCGGGGCCGGTCGCGCGCGGGGTGTGGGCGCGCCGTTGTGCTTCGCGCGCGGGCACGCCGCGGAGGTGGCGCCGGTGCCGGAGGCTGCTGGGGTCGCGAACGGGACGGCAGGGGCGGGAGCGGATGCACGCTTGCGATCGCGGTTGCGCGAGCAACTGGGGGACGATCGCTACGAGCGATACTTCGGCCGCGACGTGCGGTTCGAGTGCCGCGACGGCGAGGTCGAGGTCGCCGTCGCGACGCCCTTCCTGGCGAAACTGCTCGACCGTCGCGTCGGCGACAGCCTGCGCCGCGCGGCGGAGGCCGAGGGCGGATCGCGCGTGAGCGTGCGCGTGGATCGGGGCGCGTTCGAGCGAGCCGGCGGGGTCTCGGATCGCGCCCCGGCGGGCGAGCGGCGCGAGCGGAGACCGGCGCGGCAGTTCGCGAAGCGGCGGCCCGCGGGCGCGCCGGGCAAGCGGCTGGAGGACTTCATCGTCGGCGAGGCGAACCGGCTGGCGCACAACGCCGCGCTGAAACTCGCCGAGGGGGGCGAGGGGGCGCGGTTCAGCCCGCTCTTCATCCACGGCCTGTCGGGGATGGGCAAGACCCACCTGCTCCAGGGGATCGTGGGGCGCGTGCAGGCGAGCAGCCCGGGGGCGCGCGTCATCGTGACCACGGCGGAGTCCTTCATGAACGACTACGTCGCCGCCGTGAAGGCCAACGCCCTCGAGGGGTTCCGCAGGCGATGGCGCGGCGTCGAACTGCTGTGCCTGGACGACGTCCACTTCCTGTCCAGGAAGCAGGGCACGCAGACGGAACTGCTGCACACCTTCGACGCGATCGACCTGACCGGCGCCCGGGTCGCGCTGGCGTCCGACGAGCACCCTCATCGGATCGACAAACTGTCGGCGCAACTGCGCTCAAGGTTCCTCTCGGGCGCGGTGGTCCGGCTCGACGCGCCGGAGCCGGACCTGCGTCGGCGGCTGGTCGAGGCGTTCGCGGCGCGACGGGGGATCGCGCTGGAGGCGGAGGCGGTGCGCCTGATCGTGGAGCGGTCGGGGCTGCCCGCGGGTTCGCCGGCGTCCGTGCGCGACATCGAGGGGATGGTCACGCAGGTCGAGGCGGTGAGCCGCCTGCTGCCCGAGTTCGTGACGAACGGAGACAGGATCGGCGCGCTGGCGGTGCGCCGCGCGCTGGGGTTGGGGGAGCCGGGGTCGGAGAGCGCATCGAGGCGTTCGCTGCGGCCGATGCGCCCCGAGGCGGTGGTGCGCGGCGTCGCCGGGGCGATGGGTGTCGAGGTGTCGGAGGTGCTCGGGACCAGCCGGCACCGGCGCGTGGTGCTGGCCCGCGCGATGTGCGTCTACCTGATGCGGGAGTTGACGACGCTCAGTTACCCGGAGATCGGGCGTGCGCTGGCGAGAAAAAACCACTCGACGGCGGCGACGGCCGACAAGCGGCTCCGCGCCCAGATCGAGGCCCGATCCGCCGCCGGGATCGGCGAGGAGTTTGACGGGATGACGGTCGCGGAGGTGGTCGGTCGGGTTCGCGAACGGCTGCTCGATGGATCGGCTCGCGCGTCCTGAGTGGGTCTGGGGTATCTGGCGAGGCGGTGGGGATAGATGCGGGGCTTGTCGTTCGGTGATGGGTAGGGTGGCAGGCGGTCCCCGGGTAAAAACTCTTTCGAATTGTCTCCCCGGGTCTTGACACGGGGGATCCGTTGTGGTGAGATGCCGGTCATCGGCGATTCCGCGTGGCGGTCGAGCCGTGGGGCAGTCTGAGAGAGACGAGACAGACCCGGCCCCAACTTGGCGTTCGGAGCGTGAGGCGAGGAATCGCGTCGCGTTCGTGTGTTCGTAGCGTCCGGTCGCGTGGCCGGCGTTGAACGTGGTTCGAGAAGCCGTCGAAACGTGCGGCGGCGTGCGTTCTGGGTTCATACCCCACCAGGAGAGAGTCACATGAAGAAGGCGATCACTGTTCTTGCCGTCCTCGCGCTGAGTGGCGCGGCCTACGGCGACACCATCATCCACAACAACCTGCAGAGTGCGGGTTACGCGTGGAGCAACGGTTGGGGCAGCTCCAAGGGCGGCGACAACCTCTTCGGCTCGCACGGCGACTACGCCGTGGTCGACCGCGTCGTGGTTCCCGGTGGCTTCAACAAGATCACCAGCGTCTCGACCACGAGCATCTCGTCCCAGAGCTTCTTCTTCGGCGCGCCCCCCATCCTCGCCACCCAGGCGACCCTCTACATCATCCCCGCCGGCGACATGCCGAACAACCTTGCTGGCAACCGCTTCGAGAACGTGTCCGTGACCTCGACTAACATCGGGTTCGACGCCTACGGCATCGCCATGATCCAGATGGACTGGACCGGCAGCGTCAACGTGGCCCCCGGCACGTACTACGTCGGCCTGCGTGCGTTCAGCACCGGCGGCGAGCCCAACGAGTGGTACTACCAGCACGATGCCCCGGGCGGCGGTGATGCCCACCAGTCCGCCGCCGGCGGCCCGTTCGGCAGCCTCGGCGGCCCCGCGGTCAGCCTGCGCGTCGGCGCGGTCCCCGCTCCGGCCTCGCTGGCCCTCGTCGGCCTCGGCGGCCTCGTCGCCGCCCGTCGTCGTCGCTGATCGCGGCTACGACACTCTGAGGATCACCTGATCCATCCGCGGCCCCGGTCCAACGACCGGGGCCGTTTTTCGGTTCATCCGGGTGTGCGCGGAGACGGCGTCGTTCGGGGCGGTTTGTACGACGGAGGGCACGACGGCCCTTTCAGGGTCGGAGAAGGGACTGATGGGCCTGGCCGGGGGTTTCGCGGCTCGCGGACTCGCCGCTCAACCTCCGGCTACTGACGTCCAGCCCGTCGGGCTGAAGAAGCGCTCCGTCGTTCTCCGGGGACGTCTCGGACGGACCTTTTTCTCTACAATGCGACCGGCGTCAATGGCCAGGAGGGCCGACCGTTGAGCGAGCAGGACATCCCCCTCAGCCGACCCGATATCAGCGACCTCGAAGTCGAGATGGTCGCGCTGACCCTCCGGTCGGGCCGACTCGCCCTGGGGCCGATGGTGGAGGGATTCGAGCGGCACGTCGCGGACCGGGCCGGGTGTGCCCACGGCGTGGCGGTCTCGTCCGGGACGGCCGGGCTGCACCTGGCCCTTCAGGCGCTGGGCGTGGGGCCGGGCGACGAGGTCGTGACGACCCCGTTCTCGTTCATCGCTTCGGCGAACGCGATCCTGTACGTCGGCGCGAGGCCCGTCTTCGTGGACATCGACCCGTGCAGCCTGAACATGGACCCGGCTCGAGTGGCCGAGGCGGTCGGCCCTCGGACGAGGGCGATCCTGGCGGTGGAAGCGTTCGGCAACCCGAAGCACATGGACGCCTACGCCTCGATCGCGGCGCGGCACGAGATCCCGCTGGTCGAGGACTGCTGCGAGGCGCTCGGGTGCTCGCACAAGGGGCGGGCGTGCGGGTCGTTCGGGCGCGTCGGGGTCTTCGGGTTCTACCCGAACAAGCAGATCACGACGGGCGAGGGCGGCATGATCGTGACGGACGACGAGCGGCTCGCGAACGTGTGCCGCTCGCTGCGCAACCAGGGTCGAGCGGCGCGTGGGGCGCAGACGCCGGGCGACCCGCAGGCCGCGCTGGGCACGTGGCTGGCGCACGAACGCGTGGGGTACAACTACCGTCTCGACGAGTTGTCCGCCGCGCTGGGCGTGGCGCAGATGCGCCGCTTCGACGAGATCGTGGCCCGTCGGCAGGCGGTGGCGCAGATGTACATGGAACGGCTGATCGACCACCCGGAGTTGATCCTGCCGACGGTGGACCCGGAATCGGTGCAGAGTTGGTTCGTCTTCGTGGTGAGGCTGGCGACGGGGTGGGCGCGCGCCGAGCGGGACCGGATCATCGCGAGCCTGCGACGGCACGAGGTGGGGGCTGCGGACTACTTCCCGTGCATCCACCTTCAGCCGCCGTACCGCGAGCGGTTCGGGTTCGAGGAGGGGTCGTTCCCGATCGCGGAGGCGGTGAGCGGCCGGACGATCGCGCTGCCGTTCCATTCGGGGCTGAGCGAGCGTGACGTGGACTTCGTCTGCCAGACGCTGGCGCTGATGATGTCGCGCGAGGGGCTGGGGCGGGGGTGAAGCGGCCTCGCCGGCGTGCGGCACTCGCGCACGACCGATCGCGCAAGTCGTTGCCGCTCAGATTGTTGCGCTCCTGCGCTCCGATGTGGGAACGGGCGACGAGAGGGCAGAGCGACATCATCCGTGTCGATCAAGAAGTGCCCTTGTCAGGGGTTGTTCCATGCCGTGGCTTTCTGTAGGCTGGGGATGACGCGGGCCGTGAGTGGGATCCGGGTGGGTTGCGCATCGCGGCGTGCAACGACATGAAGGGAGATTGGCCATGAGTTACGGACGCAAGGTGTCGGCGTTGGTTGTCGCGTGCTGTCTCGGTGGCGTCGCGTTCGCGCAGACGGCGCAGCCGCTCGAACCGCCTGCGGGTTCGATCCACGGGGTGAAGCCGGGCGTGCTGGTGTACGAGGGCCTGCTCGTCTATCTCGAGACGCCGGTGGATGGCGAGGTGGACATGGTGGTGACGGCGTGGGACCGTCCGATGGGGGGTGAGCCGCTGGACGGGCCGACGCTATACGAGGGCGTGCAGGTCGAGGGCGGGTGGTTCCGGGTGGAACTGGAGCCGACGCTGCTGGAGCGCGGGCGCGGGTTCGCGTGGTTGGAGGTCGCGGTGCGCTGGCCGGCGGGGCTGGGCGAGTTCGAGATGCTGGAAGGTCGGCAGCGTCTGGACATCGCGTCGGTGTCGTTCGTGCCGAGCGAGGAGGGCGGAGACGGCGTGATGGACGGTGTCGCGGAGGAAGAGCGCGCCGGCGCGACGCCCCGTGTGCGCTCGGGCGTGCCCGCGGCGACGGGACGGCGAGCGGCGGTCGGCGACGTGGCGACGGGGCGTGGGGGGTCTCCCTTCTTGCGTACTGAAGGCGGCATCAAGGTCGATGGCGATGAAGGATCGGGTGGCGGCGGCGGGTCGCGCGCGTGCGACTGGACGATCGTGGGGGACAACATCTACTACGAGTGCGGGAACGTGGGGGTGGGGACGACGAATCCGCTGTACCCGCTGCACGTCGTGAGCAACGGGCAGCACGCGATCTTCGGCGTCAGCACGCTGAACGGGGGCGGCTTCTCGTACGGCGTGTGGGGGCAGGCCTCGACGACGGGCGGACGCGGCGTGCTGGGCTTCGCCACCGCCGGCACCGGGCAGACCGCCGGCGTGTACGGTCGCAGCGACAGCACGGCCGGGCGCGGCGTGTTCGGCGTGGCGACGGCGGGGAGCGGGTTCGCCTACGGCGTCTGGGGCGAGGCCGCCTCGACGACGGGGCGCGGCGTGCTCGGGTTCGCGACCTCCACGACAGGCGGGAGCGCGGGCCTCTTCGGCCGCAGCGACAGCACGTCGGGGTACGGGCTGTTCGCGCTCGCCACCGCGGGGACCGGACAGAACTACGGCGTGTTCGCCGAGACGATGAGCGGCGCCGGCTTCGCGGGGTACTTCAAGGGCGGGAAGAACTACTTCGAGGGGCGCGTGGGCATCGGAACGGAGAGTCCCGGAGGCGCACTCCACGTCGATACGGGCGTTCAGCACGCCATCTTCTCGATTGCGAAGCACAACACGGGGCGCGCGGTCTACGGCGAGGCAACCGGCAGCAACAACGGCATCGGCATCATCGGCGTCGCGAGCGCGACGACAGGCACCAACTACGGCGTGTACGGGCGGACGCACGGCGACACCGGAACCGGTGCGTACGGCATCGCGATGAAGACCACCGGCGTGACGTACGGCGTGCAAGGACGGAATCACAGTTCGTCCGGCCGAGGGATGTACGGGTTCGCCACGTCTTCGTCGGGATTCACCTACGGCGTGTACGGACAGGCGGCAAGCTCGAGCGGGCGCGGCGTCTGGGGCGTCGCGACGGCCAACTCCGGAACGACGTACGGCATCGCGGGCGAAGTGAGCAGCACCGCCGGCCGCGCTGTCTACGCGACGTCATCGGCCACGACGGGGACCAACTACGGTGTCTACGCCCAGAACAACAGCAGCAGCGGGCGGGGGGTGTACGGTCGTGCCCTGAAGTCCGATTCGACGGCGCGCGGCGTGCTGGGGGTAGCGACGGCGCCGGCCGTCGCTGTCTATGCGAGCGGCAACTCGGTGACGACGGGGAGCAAGTCGTTCGAGATCGACCACCCCCTCGACCCCGCGAACAAGTACCTCCGGCACTACTGCTCAGAGTCGCCCGCGCCGATGAACTTCTACTCGGGCAACGCGGTGCTCGACGAGGCCGGGCAGGCGTGGGTCGAGTTGCCCGACTACTTCGAGTCGATCAACACGGATTTCCGGTACCAACTGACCACGATCGGCGGATGGGCGCCGGTGTACGTCGCGCTCGAGATCGAGGACAACCGGTTCCTGATCGCCGGCGGGCCGGGCGGGATGAAGGTCTCGTGGCGCGTCGAGGCGGTGCGCAACGACGCGTACATCCGCGAGTACGGCGCTCCGGAGGAGATCGAGAAGCCCGAGAGCGAGCGCGGCAAGTACCTGCATCCGGAGTTGTTCGGGCAGCCGAGTGAGATGGGCGTCTACTACGAGCCGGTCGAGGTCGAGCCCAGGCCGGTCGAGCCGGAGACGGTGGAGGTTGCGAGCGGTTCCTGACCGTCTCGGGGTACAGTCGCGGGTTCGAGGGCGCTCGGCGCGTTCCGCGACGATGTCGCGGTTCGCGCGCGCGGACGGTCTCGCGACGCGCGGATGCACCGTTCGGTGGGCGGCCGCACGGATCGAACGGGCTGGCGTTCGCGGGCACCGAACATCCCCCCAGCCCGCATGTTCGGTGTGCGTGCGGCACGGATGGGTGGCGTCGGGGAGGACGGCGTCGTCGAGGTCGCCGCGGTTTGCCTTGGTTTGGCGGCGGTCTAGAGTTGGGGCCTTGAGTCTGCCGGGCGGCCCCTTGGGGGCGAGGATTGAGCCATGCCGCGTGTCTGCCATTTCACGGGGAAGAAAACGACCTTCGGCAAGAAGCGGGTCTACCGCGGCCAGAAGATCACGAAGGGCGGCTTCGGCCTCAAGCCGACGGGCATCAGCCGGCGGACGTTCAAGCCCAACCTTCAGCCCGTGACGGCGATCGTGGACGAGGGCGGCAAGCCCACCCGGCGCCGCGTGCTCGCCTCGGCCAAGGCGATCCGGCAGGGGCTGGTCGTCAAGCCGCTGAAGCGCAAGTACGGCTACACCCGCCAGCGCAAACTGAGCGGGGAGTGAGCCTGAGGACCGCGGTTCGGCCTCGCGTCGTCGGCGCGCTCAGCAGCCCGCGATCCAGTCGTTGAGGAAGGCGAGGAAGTCGAGCGTGTTGACGACGCCGTCCTTGTTCCAGTCCGCGACCGGGTGCGCGGCCGTCCAGTAGTTCAGGAATCGGATGAAGTCCTGCGAGTTGACGGCTCCATCGCCGTTGAGGTCTGCGCGGCAGGTGTTGATGAGTGCCAGCCCGACGCCGCGCGGGGTAGTGGTCGGGGCGACGGCGAGCGCGTGCTCGTAGGCGCCGGTGACGAGGTTGATCGTGCCGATGCGCAGCATGCCGTCGGTGTCGGTGGCGAGCCAGAGGGCGCCGAAGTACCACTCGAGGTCGTTGTTGCCCACATCGATGCCGGTGGGTCCGAGCGGGGTCCAGCCGTCGGCGCTCGGCGGGTCGGGCAGCCGGACGATGCGCTCGCTGGCCTGGTTGGCGATGTACCAGTTCGAATCGCCGTCGAAGGCGATCCCGCCGCTGCTCGCGCTGGGTCGTTCGAGGTCGATCACGTTCACGAGCGAGAAGTCGTCAACGCTGTACTCGTAGATCACCGCGGCGTTGATGCCGAAGAGCCGGCCGTGGGCGAAGGTGATGTCGCCCCGGGCGTGATCGGATGGAAAGTTGCCGAGGAGGACGAGGTCCGGTGTTCCCGAGATCGGGTTGTCGACGCGCCAGATGCGGGTGCCGCCGGAGCCTTCGATGGCGAGGACATCGCCCGCGGAGGCGCCCGCGACCGCCGCACCCGGAGGAATGACGGTCATGCCGATGATCGATGCCGGCTGGCCCGGGAATGTCTCGATGGTCTCGTCGGTCACGCGGAAGAGCGTGTTGCCGTAACTGGCCAAGAAGACAGGTTGGGCCTTCGCGGCCTCAACGGCGAGGAAGGCGACGCACGCGGCGAGCGCGGCGGAACGTACGGCGAGCACGCAATGAGTCATCGAACGTATCCCCGGAACAACAGGCTCGGAACGGAAGAGCACGGGCTGCCAGCGTATAGAAAAGCGGATGCCCGATTCAAGCGCACCAGAGTCGAAAGGACCGCACGTGAGCGGTACCGAAGCGCCCCGCGGCCGATTGATTTGGGTTTCGTTAGGAATAAAGCGCGGGCCGGTGGATCACCGGTATCGCTGTGGGGCGGGCGGGCGTTGATCGGGTGGTCCGCGCGGATGTAGACTGCTGGTTGGCGTGAAGTGCGATCACTGCGACAACGAAGCGACAGTCCACGAGGTGACCGTGGCGGGCGGCGTGCCGCACGAGAAGCACCTGTGCGAGGCGTGCGCCCGGGACGCAGGACTGGTGGTGGCGTCGCAACTGCCGATCAGCCAGTTGCTGACCCATGCCGTGGTGCAGAAGGCGTCGGCGCGGGTGGTCGGGCCTGGCGTGTCGAGCGGGTGCTCCGAATGCGGCACGACGTTCGGGGAGTTCAAGGAATCGGGGCTGCTGGGCTGCCCGGCGTGCTACCGGGTGTTCGAGAAGCAGATCTCCCCACTGCTCGACCGGGCGCACGAGGGGGCGACGCACCACGTCGGCAAGGTGCCGCGGCGGGCGTTGTGGGCGAGCCGGTCGGGCGGGGACGGCGGGGGAGCGATCGAGTCCGTCCTCGGGCCTGCGGAGGAGCGGGCGCGCCGGGGGCGGTTGCTGCGCCAACAGATGGAAGCGGCGATCGCGGCCGAGGAGTACGAACGGGCGGCCCGGCTTCGGGACGACTTGCGGCGGTTGACGGAGTTGGGCCAGGCCGCGGGCGAGGACGCGAACGGGGACGAATCGTGAGGCCCGGCAGCGGCGAACCGGCCCGGTTGTTCGAGACGGGGACGGAGTGGTTGCGCGGGGAGGGGGACGGGTCAGACGTCGTGCTTTCGTCGCGTGTGCGGCTGGCGCGGAACTTGGCAGGCGTGCCGTTCCCGAGCCGCGGGTCGCCGACGGATCGGCGTCATGCGCTCGAGTCGTGCAAGGAGGCGATCCTGTCGTCGTCGATCGGCGGGGCGAGCACGCTCTGGGTGGACCTGCACGATGCGCCGGGGCTTGAGCGCACGCTGCTGGTGGAGCGGCACCTGATCAGCAAGCAGCACGCGCGCGGGCCGCGGGGCAAGGGGGCGAACGACGCGGACTATCCGCGCGGCGTGGCGGTCGCGCTGCCGGGCGAGCGGGCATCGGTGATGGTCAACGAGGAGGACCACCTGCGGATGCAGGTGATCCGATCGGGCCTGGCGCTCGACGCCGCGCTCGAAGAAGCGGATGCGCTGGACGATCGGCTCGAGGCGCGGCTCGACTTCGCGTACAGCCCGCGGTTCGGCTATCTGACGGCGTGCCCGACGAACGTCGGCACGGGAGTGCGGCTCAGCGTGATGCTCCACCTCCCCGCGCTCCGGATGACCGGAGAGATCGACAAGGTCAAGCGGGCGGCGGCGGACATGTCGCTGGCGGTGCGGGGGTTCTACGGCGAAGGGTCGGAGGCGTCCGGGGACTTCTACCAGATCTCGAACCAGACGACGCTGGGCAAGACCGAACGCGTGCTCCTGCACGAGATGCAGCGCGAGATCATCCCGCGGGTCGTGGAGTACGAGCGGGACAGCCGCCGGCAGTTGCTGACCCGGCGGCGAGCGCTGCTGGAGGACCAGGTGTGCCGCCCGCTCGGCGTGCTGCGCCACGCGCGCGTGCTGGCGACGGAAGAAGCCCTGAAACTGCTGAGCCTGGTGCGGCTCGGCGTCTCGCTCGGTCTCGTTGAGGGGGTCGAGTTGCGGACGATTCATCACCTGATGCTGCTCGTGCAGCCGGCCCATCTTCAGCGCGCCCTGAAGAAGGAACTGGACCAGAACCAGCGGAGCGTGGAGCGGGCCGCGATGGTGCGCGCCCGGCTGGCGTGAGCGCCGGGACGGCGTCCGGCCGTGGGGCGTTCGTCTGGCCGCCGGGCGGGAGCGACGAGCGCACGCGAGCGGATGACGCGACCGCTGTCGCCGCTCGCGGCGAGCGATCGGCGTGGGGGTGGATTGAGCGCGACTGGCTGGGGGTGCGGGCGGTGAGCCTGCGCGATCGTGCCGTGGAGGCGGGCTGGTCGCCGGACGGCACGGGTGCGTACTGCCCACGGTGCGCGACGAGCGTGGGGCAGTTCGAGGCGGACGCGGCCGGGTGCTCGGTGTGCCGGGAGAAGCGGCTGGCATGGAACGGGGCGTTCCGGGTCGGGCCGTACGAGGGCGTGCTGCGCGACGCGGTGATGGAACTGAAGTTCACGGCGTGGCGGCGGGTGGGGCGCGAGATGGGGGCGATGCTGGGTGAGGCCGTGGCGATGGGGCTTCGGGGGCGGGGCGTTGACCCGCGCCTTGCGGTGGTGGTGCCGGTGCCGACGACGTTTCGCAGGCGGATGTCGCGGGGCGTGCATCACACGCTGGTGCTGGCGCGGGAGGTCGCGTCGGTCTGCGGAGGCCGGGTGGAGCGGGGGTTGAGCCGGAAGCACCGACCGACGCAGACAAGTCTGCCGCGGAGCGAACGGGCGAGGAACATGGTGGGGGTGTTTCGGGTGCGTGGTCCGGAGCGGCTGGCGGAACTGGCGGCCTCGGGGCGGGTGTTCGTGGTGGTGGATGACGTGCGGACCACGGGGGCGACCATGACGGCGGCGTGCCGGGCGTTGCGGGCGGGGCTGCCGCGGGGGGCGGAGGTGTTCGCGGGGGTGGTGGCGGTGACGCCGTTCGAGGGGCGGTAGGGGTGCGGTGATGGGGTTTTTGGTTTGCCCCGCTTGACGGTGCGGGGCGGAGGGGTACGATGTCCCCTGCCGCTTGACGCGGTCGGCACGGAGTCGTGTCGGCCCGAGGGGTCGGTTTCGGCCTGCTCGGGCGTCATCCTTGAAAAGTGAACAGTTGGTGCCATCGCGAGGACGTGAGGCGTCGGGAGCGGTCCATGACCGCGGGCTGCCAGCCCATCCGGCGTCGTAGAAGGCCACGGGGATTCACAGTCACCCGTGCGCTGACGTTCTCGTGGAAAGCCCCCGCCCGTGTTGAACGGGCGGAGTTTTGAACGTCAGAAATCCGTCGGTTTGCCGACCGACGGCGCTGCACGAGTCGAGAGACGCGTGCGGTGGAGACCGGCCCGCGTCGAGCGACGCGGGTGTAAACCGGGTCATCGCTTCTTTTGAAGACTGCCCGCGGAAGCGGGAGTAACGGCTTTCAACTGAAGAGTTTGATCCTGGCTCAGATTGAACGCTGGCGGCATGGCTAAAGCATGCAAGTCGAACGAGAACCGGCTTCGGCCGGGGACAGTGGCGGAAGGGCGAGGAATACGATCGAACGTGCCCCGAGGTGGGGGATAGCCGCGGGAAACTGCGGGTAATACCCCATGTGCTCTTCGGAGGAAAGGTTTACCGCCTTGGGAGCGGCGATCGTCCTATCAGGTAGTTGGCGGGGTAACGGCCCACCAAGCCGAAGACGGGTAGCGGGTGTGAGAGCATGACCCGCCGCATCGGGACTGAGACACTGCCCGGACTCCTACGGGAGGCTGCAGCGACGAATCTTCCGCAATGGGCGCAAGCCTGACGGAGCAATGCCGCGTGCGGGATGAAGCGGCTTCGCCGTGTAAACCGCTGTCAGGTTCCAGGAACACTGACCGGAACCAGAGGAAGGGCCGGCTAACCTCGTGCCAGCAGCCGCGGTAATACGAGGGGCCCGAGCGTTAATCGGAATCACTGGGCTTAAAGGGTGCGCAGGCGGACTCGAAAGCGTCTTGTGAAAGCCCCCGGCTCAACCGGGGAACAGCGGGGCGAACTTCGAGTCTTGAGGCAGGTAGGGGCGGATGGAACTGTCGGTGGAGCGGTGGAATGCGTAGATATCGACAGGAACGCCGATGGCGAAGGCAGTCCGCTGGGCCTGTCCTGACGCTCAGGCACGAAAGCGTGGGGAGCAAACAGGATTAGATACCCTGGTAGTCCACGCCGTAAACGATGCACACTAGATCGGAGTGGCTCTCATGCCTTTCCGGTCGAAGCAAAAGCGCTAAGTGTGCCGCCTGGGGAGTACGGTCGCAAGGCTAAAACTCAAAGGAATTGACGGGGGCTCACACAAGCGGTGGAGCATGTTGCTTAATTCGAGGCAACGCGAAGAACCTTACCTGGGCTTGACATGCACGGATTAACTCCCTGAAAGGGGAGCCACGCCCGCAAGGGTGGAACGTGCACAGGTGTTGCATGGCTGTCGTCAGCTCGTGCTGTGAAGTGTCGGGTTAAGTCCCTTAACGAGCGCAACCCCTGTCGCTAGTTGCTAACGGGTAATGCCGAGGACTCTAGCGAGACTGCCGGTGTCAAACCGGAGGAAGGTGGGGATGACGTCAAGTCCTCATGGCCCTTATGTCCAGGGATGCTAACGTGCTACAATGGCGCGTACAGAGCGAAGCGAGGCCGCGAGGCGGAGCAAATCGCAAAAAGCGCGCCCCAGTTCGGATTGCAGGCTGCAACTCGCCTGCATGAAGCCGGAATCGCTAGTAATCGGAGATCAGCTACGCTCCGGTGAATACGTTCCTGAGCCTTGTACACACCGCCCGTCACGTCATGGAAGCCGGGAGTGCCCGAAGTCACGGTATCTCAGCCGTGCCCACGGCAAGCTCGGTGACTGGGACGAAGTCGTAACAAGGTAGCCGTAGGAGAACCTGCGGCTGGATCACCTCCTTTCTAAGGGATTTCCTTAGACCCGCCCAAGCCGGGACTTCCAACCCCCGGCCCGCAGAGCGATCTGCGGCGGGACCATGAGCTCGATCTCGCCCGACCCCCCGGGGTCGGATAGCCGCGCGGCGACGCGCGGCGAAGATGGCCCCAACTGTCACGATGACGCGACGCCCGCCGATACTCTCGGCGGGCGTCGTCATTTTTGGGTTCCGTCCGGGGTCGGCCCGGCAACCTCCAAGCCCCGCCACGCGAACCATTCTTCGCGGGCGGAACACCGGGGTGCCGATCTACGATCGTCTCCGGGGGTACGGCATCGGGAGTGCCCGCGCCCGGATGGCAGGAGAGTTTCCATGCGTATCGAGCGTTGGTCGTCACCTCGGGATCGGTTCGGGAAGCGCCCTCGGGTTGTTGGCGCGGCTGGGCGTGCGGCCGTCGAGACGCTCGAGAGCAGAACCCTGCTCTCCTTTTCGTTCTCGGAGCCCACCTCGCTGACGGCTGGCGAGCAGCCGCTCGCGATCCTGGCGCACGATTTCAACGGCGACGGCGCGCCGGACCTCGCGATCGCCCTGCGCACGGGTATAGCGATTCTGCTCAACGACGGCACCGGAACGTTCGGTCCGCCGACGAGCGTCGCCGCGCCGGTCGGGATCTTTGGCCTGGCGGCCGCGGACCTGAACAACGACGGCGCGGTTGATCTGGTCGGGATCAACATCGGAGCCACGATTCTCAACAAGACGACGTTCGTGTTCTTCGGCGATGGGAACGGCGGCTTCAGCGATCCCGTGGATTACGTCGCGGGGCAGAGCGTCTCGAGCCTCGCGCTCGGGGACGTCAACGGCGACGGCATGCCCGACATGGTTGCGACGAACCCCGGCACCAATCTCGTCTCGGTGTTGCTGAATGAGGGCGACGGCACGTTCGGGGCCCGTACGACGTTCGCCACGGGCGCGAACCCGCAGTCGGCCGTGCTCGCCGACGTGACGGGTGATTCCATCCTCGACGTTGTGCTCGTCTCGTTCTCCGACGGCCAGGTGTTGATCCACCCCGGTCTCGGAGACGGAACGATCGGCGAAGCAACGACGGTGGACACGCCCGCCGAGCCGCGCGCGGTTCGTGTCGCGGACTTCACCGGAAACGGTCTGCTTGATCTGCTCGTCACGAGCACCGGGGGCGGCATCAACCTGCTGACGCTCTTCCCGGGGCTGCCCGGCGGCGGCTTCGGAGAGGGCGTGCAGACCGATCTCGGCGTCTCGCCGCTGAACAACGGGCTGGCGATCGGAGACCTGAATCTGGACGGCAGGCCGGACGCCGTTCCGAACAACTCGGACGGCGGCGTGGGTGAAGCGAGGCTGTTCGGGGCCGGTGGTGTGTTCTCGGGGGCGCTGCTGTTCGAGTCGGACGCCGAGGCCAATACCGCGGTCGCGCTCGCGGACATTGACGGCGACGGGGACCTCGACCTGATCGTGGCACACGCCACCGCCGGGACGATCTCCATCTTCCGCATGCTGCGTTCTCCGACCGTCGGTTCCCTGGTCTCTACAGGCTCGGTGCTCCCGGGCGGGGCGTCTTTCACGCTGACCGCCAACGACGTGAGCGACCCCGACGGCACGGTCGAGCGCGTCCGCTTCTACATCGATCTGAACGGCAACGGCGTCGGCGACGCGGGCGAGCTGCTGTTCGTCGACTCCAACGGCGCGAACGGATGGAGTTTCTCCGGCACGGTGTCCGCGGACTACCCGCTCGGGCCGGTGTCGTTCCTGGCGATCGCGGAGGACAACGACGGCGTCTTCAGCGATCCGACCGCGCTGCCGGTGACGATCGTGTACTCGACGCTCGCCGGGGACAACGCGCGCATCACGGGGACGTCCGCGCCCGGGAACCTGCACGCGGTGGCGGGGCTGAACTTCACCGGGCTGCCGCTTGTCTTCGAGCAGGTGACGGACTCGGGCTGGTCGGTACGCGACCTCGTGGCGGCGAGCGGCTCGCCGATCCCGAGCGGGGATCCGGTCGCGTGGACGGACCCGGCGGACGATCGCCTGTTCGTGTTCGCTCCGTCCGCGGCGGGACTGATCGCGTACTGGCGTCGCAACGACGGCACCTGGGCGTTCCAGAACCTCACCGAATCGGTCGAGGGTGCGCGCGGCATCGCGTCCGCCGTGACGGTTTTCGCGGACGTGGCGGGGCACCTGCACGTCGCGGGCCTCGACTCCGACGGCGACCTCGTGCTCTACGTGCGCACCGGCACGGCCGAGGACGGCTCGGCGACGTGGTCGTTCGAGAACATCTCGGAGGCCCACCTGCGCGCCCGCGGGCAGGACACGCCGGCCTGGGTCGGGCCGATCATCAGTTACGTCACGCGGTGGGACGGCCTGAACATCGCCGCGCTGGACGGCTCGGGGCGGGTTCAGGTGGTGTGGACTTCGCCGGAACTCGGGCACTGGCGGGTGGACGACCTCAGCGCGATCACCGGCGCGCCTGCCCTGAGCGGCGGGCTGACGGCGTACCTGACGACGTGGGACGGCATCAACCTCGCCGGCCTCGACGCGTCGGGCAAGGTCACGGTGACGTGGTGGGTACCCGAGTTCGAGGGCGACTGGCAGACGAGCAACCTGACCGACCTCTTCGGAGGGCCGACGCTCCAGGGAACGGGCCTGACGAGTTACGTCACGCCGTGGGGCGGACTGAACGTCGCGGGGCTGAACGCGGGCGGCGACCTGACCATCTACTGGTGGGTGCCCGAGTTCGAGGGGACGTGGGTCGTGAGCAACCTCAGCGACGGCTTCGAAGAGGGCACGCCCAACCCGGCGGGCCAGATCACGAGCCACGCGTCGGCGGCGGGCACGCTCAACCTGTTCGGCGCGGCCGCGGGAGGCGAGATCCTGCGGTTCTTCTGGAACCCGGGCGACGGCGGGGATTGGTCGGCGCAGGATCTCTCGACGACGGCCGGTCGGCTTTGAAGTCGGCGACCGGGGGCACTAGAGTTGGCGGTTCCGTGGGAGCCGGGCGTGACGGAGGGCCGTGTGAGCGGTCCGAGGCGCGTCCAGGGGCCTTCCGACCGGGCGTGGCGCCCGGCGCGGCATAGGTGGGTCCCGCTCCAAGCCTTCGCCGCCCGACGGGCGAGCGGGGGTGATGTGCCGCGGCCGCTGTCTTGTGTCCGGCGTGCGACGCCGGGGACCGCGGACCGCGTGAGGTCCGTGATCCCGGCCCGGCTGGGCCGACCAGGCAGGAGGTCCGCGTCGTTCGCCGACGGCACCGCCATCGTGAGAAGCACGCGATACCCGGTGGTGTAACGGTAGCACAGCAGATTTTGGTTCTGCTTGTCCAGGTTCGAATCCTGGCCGGGTAGTTTGCCCTTCGGGGCGTCCACCCCGGTGTCCGCGGTGCGATCGGTCGAACGGGACGGAGCAATGAGCGTCGAGGCGACCACAACTGGCGCGGCGATGCCGGTGGCCGTGGTGCTGGCCGCGGGGCAGGGGGTGCGCATGCGCTCGGACCTGCCGAAGGTCGTGCACCCGGTCGGCGGGCGTGCGATGGTGTGCGCGGTGGTGGATGCGTGCCTCGAGGCGGGGTGCGAGCGTGTGATCGTGGTTGTGGGGTATCGGCAGGAGGCGGTGCGCGACGCGCTGTCGGAGTACGGGCCTGAGGTGTGCTTCGCGGTGCAGGCGGAGCAGTTGGGGACGGGGCACGCGGTGCTGAGCGCGCGGCGCGAGTTGGAGGGGCTTGTCGCGGGGACGCCGGTCTTCGTGCTGTGCGGCGACGGGCCGCTGATCCGGGCCGAGACGCTGCGGACATTGCTGGCTCGCCACAGTTCGAGAGGGGCGTCGGCAACGTTGGCGACGGCGGTGCTGGACGACCCGGCGGGGTACGGGCGTGTGGTGCGCGACGACGCCGGGCGGTTCCGTGAGATCGTGGAGGAGAAGGCGGCGACGCCGGAGCAGCGCGCGATCCGCGAGGTGAACCCGAGTTACTACTGCTTCGAGGCCGCCGCGCTGTTGCGGGCGCTCGACCGCGTTCGTCGGAACCCGGCGAGCGGGGAGTACTACGTGACGGACGTGCCGGCGCTGCTGCTCGCGGAGGGGGCGCGGGTGGAGGTGATCGACGCGGTTCCGGCGGAGGACGTGCTGAGCATCAACACGCCGGAGCAGTTGGCGGAGGTGGACCGGGTGTTCCGGTCTCGGGCGGGATCGCGGGCGGGCGCGGGGAGGGGGGCGTGATGGCGCAGCCGGGCTTCAACGGCAACGACGGGCTGAAGATCTTCGCGGGACGCCACAGCCGGGCGCTCACCGAGCGTTTGTGCGAGCACATCGGCATCCCGATCGGCGAGGCGCGCACGCTCGAGTTCCCGGACGGAGAGTTGCTGGTCCGGCTGGAGGAGGACGTGCGCGGGCGCGATTGCTACGTCGTGATCTCGACGTGCAGCCCGGTGAACGAGAACCTGGTCGAACTGCTGATCTTCATCGACTGCCTCAAGCGGGCGAGCGCGCGCCGGGTGACGATCGTGACGCCGTACTTCGGGTACGCCCGGCAGGACCGCAAGGACAAGGGGCGGGTGCCGATCACGGCCAAACTCGTGGCCAACCTGATCACCGCGGCGCGGGCGGACCGCGTGCTGGCGATCGACCTGCACGCGGCACAGATCCAGGGGTTCTTCGACCTGCCGTTCGATCACCTGTCGGCGACGCCGGTCTTCCACCGGTACTTCACGTCGATCCGCGACGAACTGGGCGACCTGTGCATGGTCAGCCCGGACGTCGGGAACGTCAAGGTCGCGGAGGGGTTCGCGAACATGCTGGGTGGCGACCTGGCGATCATCAACAAGCGGCGCATCAGCGGGTCGGCGGTGGTGACGGAGCACATCATCGGCACCGTGAGGGACAAGACGGTGCTGATGTTCGACGACATGATCTCGACCGCGGGCACGGTCACCGAGGCGGCACGCCTCGTCATGGACCACGGGGCGCGGGACGTGATCGCGGCGGCGACGCACCCGGTGCTCTGCGGGAGCGCGATGGAGCGGCTGGCGGGGTCGCCGATCTCGCGGCTGGTGGTGACCAACACGATCCCGCTCGGCGAGCGGGCCGAGCCGATCCGCGACCGGCTCGTCGAGTTGTGCGTGGGCGGCCTGCTGGGCGAGGCCATCCACCGCATCCACAACAACCAATCGGTGTCGGCCCTGTTCGGGCCGGCGGCGGGCGTCAAGCGATGAGCGCTCCGCACGGAGACGCAACGAGTTCCGACCGCTGAACGGTCGGTGAAGGAAGCACAGCCATGCACGAGAACGCGACGGTTCTGCACGCATCCATGCGCGATCGGATCGGGACGAGGTACGCCAAGCGGCTCCGCCAGAGCGGGCGGCTTCCGGCGGTGCTGTACGGGCACGGGGAGGCGCCGGCCTCCGTGCACCTGGACGCCAAGGACGCCCTGCTCCACCTGCACAAGGGCGAGAAGGTCTTCCAGATCGCCATCGACGGCGGGACGCCGCAGGTCGCCCTGCTGAAGGAGGTGCAGTACGACTACCTCGGCTCGAACATCGTGCACGCGGACTTCGCGCGGGTGTCGCTGACGGACCGCGTGGAGACGCGCGTGCCGCTGCACCTGATCGGCGAGGCGGTGGGCCTGAAGACCGCGGGCGCGATCCTCATGCACCCGACCACGGAGCTCGAGATCGAGTGCGCCGTCTCGGACATCCCCGAGTGTATCGAGTTGGACATCTCCGCTCTGGAGGCGGGCCACTCGATGTCGGCGGGGGACGTGCCGCTGGCGTCCGGCATGACGCTGGTGACCGATCGGCACGCGGTGGTGGCGCAGATCACGGTGCAGGTGGAGGAGAAGGTGGCGGAGGCGGCCGCGCCGGAAGCGCCGGTCGCGCCGGAAGTCATCACCGAGAAGAAGCGCGAGGAGGAGAAGGAGGACTGATCCCCCCGCTGGATCGCCGAGCATGAAGATGATCGTCGGACTGGGCAACCCTGGGCAGCGCTACGAGCGGACGCGGCACAACGCGGGCGCGGTGGTCGTGGACCGTCTCGTCCGCCGGCACGCGCCGGGCGAGCCGGTGCGCTCGCGCTTCAACGCCGACTGCGTCGAGGCGGTGGTGCGGGGCGAGCGGTGCCTGCTGATGAAGCCCGTCACCTACATGAACCGTTCGGGGATCGCGGTCTCCGAGGCCGTGCGGTTCTACAAACTCGACCCGGCCAGGGACGTGCTGGTCGTCACCGACGACGTCGCGCTCCCGCCGGGCGCGATCCGCCTTCGCGCGTTCGGCGGCGCGGGAGGGCACAACGGGCTGTCCGACATCACCCAGCGGCTGGGCACGGACGGTTATGCGCGCTGCCGGATCGGCATCGGGGCCTCGCCGCCCCTGATGGACCAGGCGGACTACGTGCTCGGGAGGTTCACCGAGGACGAGATGGCGGTTGTCTCGCCCGCGCTGGACCGCGCGGCGGACGCGGCGGAGACGTTCGCGGCCGAGGGGATCGAGGCCGCCATGAACAGGTTCAACGTGCGGGCCGAGCCGCGTGGGCGCGGCCCCGATTCGAAGCAGGACGAGCAAGACCCGATTGACCCCGGCTGGACCGGAGGGTGATCGGCGGGAACACGGGACCGGGCGGGCCGCGTCGCGGCCGCGGAAAGGAAGCAGAACGATGGCAGAGCAGGTGATGCATCAGTACGAGGGCATGTTCCTCATCAGCCAGTCCGAGGCGGTGGACCTCGGCGGCGTCGTGTCGCACATCGAGGAGATCCTCGGGCGTGCGCACGCGCGCATCGTGGCGATGAAGAAGTGGGATGAGCGCCGGCTGGCGTACGAGATCAACAAGCAGAAGCGGGGCGTGTACCTGCTGGCGTACTTCCTCGCGCCCGCGCCCGCGCTCGCGCAGATCGAGCGTGACTGCAACCTGTCGGAGCGTCTGCTGCGGGTGCTGGTCACGAAGGCCGACCACCTGACGGAGGAGGAGATGCTCTCGGCGGACGCCCGCGAGGAGTTGAAGGTTGAGGCGAGGCTGCGGGCCGAGCGTGCGGCCGAGCGCGACGCCAGGGAGGGGGCCGGGGCGACCCTCGGTCGGCCCGAGGAAGAGGCCGAGGCGGGCGAGCAGCCCGAGGCCGAGGGCGGCGAGACCGCCACGGCGACCGCCGACGAGGACGAGGAGAACTGAGCGTCGTCCCGCCGGGTCGGGCCGCGTGCAGGTTCGGGTTCTGCTAGACTCTCGCGGGCGGGGAGACCGCCCCCAGACAAGGAGGCCTCGATGGCCGGGAACTTCAACAAGGTGCTGCTGATGGGGAACCTGACCCGCGACCCGGAAGTTCGTCACACCGGGGGGAACCAGGCGGTGGCGAACATCGGGCTTGCGGTGAACCGGCGCTGGAAGAGCGCGGACGGCGAGAACCGCGAAGAGACGACCTTCATCGACTGCGAGGCGTGGGGCCGGACCGCGGAGATGATCGGGCAGTACTTCCGCAAAGGTCGCCCCATCTTCATCGAGGGGCGGCTGAAGTTGGATCAGTGGGAGGACAAGAACGACGGCTCGAAGCGGTCGAAGTTGAGGGTCGTGATCGAGAACTTCCACTTCGTGGACAGCAAGTCGGACGGCGAGAGCGGCGAGGGCCGGCCCGTCGGCGCGGGCGCGGGGCGGCGCAGCGCACCGCAGCACGCGGACGAACCGCCGCCCGACGATGACATCCCGTTCTGAGTCAGAAGGCCGGAGTGAAGAGGTGGAAGGCCGAGAGGGGATGTTCGGACCAAGACTGGTGACGCGGCGGGCGTTCCGTCGCGAGGCGTTGGGGCCGGGCTGAACGGCTCCTCAACTTCCCGTGCCGCGTGGCGCGGGCGAGGACAGCGAAAGGGACGACGATGGCGAGCAAGAGCGTGCAGTTGCTGCTGACGGAGAACGTGGACAACCTCGGGATCGTGGGGGACGTGGTGTCGGTGCGGGTGGGGTACGCGAGGAACTACCTGCTGCCGATGGGGATGGCGACGGAGCCGTCGGAGGAGCGTCTGGCCGCGCTGACGGCGAAGCGTGCCGAGGCGGAGCGGCAACTGGCCGAACTGCGCAAGCAGCGTGAGGGGATCATCGGTCGGCTGGCGGGCGTGGAGATCACCCTGGAGCGCTCGTGCAACGACCAGGGCATCCTGTACGGGGCGGTGACGCAGCAGGACATCGCCACCGCGCTGACGGGCCTCGGCTACCCGGTGAAGCCGCGCGAGGTGCGTCTGCCGCAGACGATCAAGCGGGTGGACACCTACGACGTTCACATCAAGTTCGATACCGACCTGGAAGCGGACGTGAAGGTGTGGGTGGTACCGGACCGCAAGATCGAGGAGGACCAGCGCGAGGAGATGGAGTTCGACAACGAGGGGAACCTCATCGAGAAACGACCGGACAAGAAGAAGGGCGACAAGGCCTCGGTCGGCGCGGGAGATGGTGACGAGCGTCCTGCGCGCCGCCGCCCACGCCGCGGCGAGGACTAGAGCCCCTTGCGCCTTTTGTCCGCTTCCTGTAGCCTGTCGGCCAGCAGCAAGGAGGCTGGCGATGGCGTACTCGATGGATCTGCGTCTGAAGGTGCTCGAAGCGGTTGACCGGGGCGGGTC
>Ga0226835_1000781_pt1 | contig 25671 bp, 26 predicted proteins | sample LAC_MetaG_1_FD_163627 | JGI IMG/M metagenome (GOLD analysis project Ga0226835, IMG submission 163627) | Anaerobic ammonium oxidizing microbial communities from anammox membrane bioreactor (MBR) in UC Berkley, California, United States -... | ecosystem: Engineered > Bioreactor > Anaerobic >...
GACGGAAACGGCGAACCCGATGCTAGCAATTGTTGGAAAAGATTTTCCAACGCGTAGCTATCGGCGGCTTGCAAACGCGCGACGATGCAGCCACCCTCGCGCAAACGCTGTTCCTCTTGCGCGCTCACCGCGTTGGCGCCGCCGACGATGGTGACGTGTTCGGCATTCAACGCTTCGTCCACCGCGAAACCGACGACGGGCGCGAAATGCACAATGTAATCGAGCGCGAGAATCAGATTCGTCATGGCGCCGGGCTGTGCGCCGGGACCCAGCAATAAATAATGTTTCAAAACTTTTTTCGCCGGCGCGTTCGTCACGGGCGGATAATCAAAAACGCTCGTTTGATTTTCGGTCACGCTCAGCGCGGGATTGATGACGCCGACCCCGGACAATTCGAGCGTGTACATTCCCGGCGGGACATTGGTGAAACTGTACAAACCGTCCGACGCTACCAATGCGTCGAGCGCGCGCGTAGGCGATTTCAAAACCAGACGCGCGCCGGCTGCCGCGTTGCCGATGCGGCCGCGCACATTGCCGCTTGGCGGAGGAGGCGGCGGCGTAACGGGCGGCGGCGTTGGCGCGGGCGCGGGCGTTGGCGTTTCCGCCGTCTGCGCCGTGACGCGGCGCCACGTCAAAATATATTGCACGTGCCGACGCAGCGGCAAGCCCATCCCGTTCACGTCATCGCTCGGCAGTCCTTCAACAAAAACGGTCAGGGGTCCGCGTTCCTCACGGTCCGGCGCGAAACTGGAACCCGCGCCCATCGGATGGTCGCAGTGGCCGCGTTCATCCGTGATTTGCGTCGCCGTGTCGCCCGCCGTTGTTCGCAGCGTAACGCGCTGGCCCGGCAGCGGATTGCCATTTTCATCTTGGACGAAACAGACGATATTGACGCCGCCGCCGGATTCGTCGGGATTTTGATATTGCGCCGAAATCAATTTCCAATAGCGCGTGCCCGCCGTCGGCGTGAGCGCGTTCGCCATCACGCGCAACTCTTGCGCGAGGCGCGGGTCAATCGTCGCGGTGGGAATCGGTTTCACATCGGGCGTCGCGCCGCCATCGCCCGGTCCAGTCGGCGCGCCTTCCGCCCCAAGTGTGACAATGACCCACCGCGCCTGGCCCGCCGGAAATGGAAATTGAATCGGCGCGCTTGCGGGATTGTCCTCGCGGTCCAGTACGCGCACCCAAAAATCGAGACGCTGCGCGGGCGCGCCATTTGCGACAATGAATTGAAATTTGCCGCCCGCGTCTGTGCGCCGATTGGGATTGTTCGGGTCGTCGTCCACAAAATACGGCGGCTCGCCGGTCGGCGGCGGGCCCGCGTAAATTTTGATTTTCTGGTTGGGGACAGGCGCGCCGTTCGCATCCTGCACATACAGATACAAGATGCTTTCGTCGTGCGGTTCGACATTGCGATTTTTTTCGATGAAATTCATTTTGCACTCTGCCTCATATATCGCTCTTTATCTTCCAAAAGCGCCGGTTGCCGATTTAGAAGCGTCTCTGGATGCGTTAGACCTTGGGGCTTGCTACAATGTCGTCGTATAAAAAATCGTGGAGAATTCTTTGATTGCTAGCCACAGAGAGAATGGTTGATTCCCTTGTGTCGAACTCGTTGAGCAAGCTCTGCCGATACTTTTATTGAAACGTCTCTTGGGCGAGTATGGGTTCAAACGCATGATAACCATGCTGAATCCCTTTTACAAAACGATGTCTGCCTTTGCCGAGATGAATCAAAAAATAATCTGCGGCGCGTAGCGGTTCAGGCAATTCGGCGGAATTGTCAATCTTGGTCGCGTCGAAAGGATTGCCAAAGTCGTGTTGGGCTGCCATTTCTCTGACCAAGGCATTGTCAAAAACCATGTTGCCTGTTTTGAGACAATATTCAAACAACGCGACAAGCAGATTCTTTTTTTGCCCATTGAAAGCGTCCGGTTGACTTGCCGATTATAACACGAACAAACGCCGCGCTCAGCTGGCTTGGCGCTGTAGCGCCAACAAGCCCAACACTTCATAGCCCACCCGCGCCGCAAACAGCGCGGTGATGCCGGCGTTGTCGTACGCGGGCGCGACTTCGACAATGTCCGCGCCCACAAGATTCAAACCGCGCAGCCGATGCAGCAGCGCAATCATTTGCTGCGAAGTGAAACCGCCGATTTCCGGCGTGCCGGTGCCGGGCGTGAACGCGGGGTCCACGCCATCCACATCAAACGTCAGGAAGACGGGCGCGCGATCCACGCGCGCATGAATCGCCGCCGCAATTTGCGCGACGGTGAAATCCACTATCGCATCCATCGGCAAAATTTCAATGCCCAACGCGCGCACGTCGTCCATATCGCGTTCCGAAAATAACGGCCCGCGAATCCCGACCTGAAGCGTGTGCGCCACATCCACCAGACCTTCTTCAATCGCGCGGCGCATGAAACTGCCGTGCGTGTATTTATTGCCAAAATACGTGTCCCACGTATCGAGATGCGCGTCCACTTGAAGCACGGCAACGGGACCGCCGCGCGCTTGGACGATGCCGCGCAGTTCACCCAACGCGACGAGATGGTCGCCGCCGTACGAAATGGGAGTCACACCCGCCTTGAGAATTTCGTGATAGCGTTTCGCCATCAGGTCGAGCGATTCAAGCGTGTTAAAGGGATTGACGGGACAATCGCCCACATCCGCGCAGTTCAAAATTTTGTACGGGTCAACGTCCAACACGCGATTGTACGGACGCAGCAGCGAACTCATTTCGCGCACGGCGCGCGGACCGAAACGCGCGCCGGGGCGAAACGACGCGGCATTGTCAAACGGAATGCCCATAATGGCTACATCCAAGCCGTCCAACGCGGCTTGCTGCGGCAAACGAAAAAAGGTGGGACTGCCGGCAAAGCGCGGCGTAATTTGCGCGTCAAGGGGATAATTCATACGTCACCTCATCAGAATACGGTAAGCTGAAAATTTGTCATGCGGATTGTATCACGGCAATTTACAAACTCGCCTTACAATAGACCATTGCGCGGCGCGTGTCAATGGCGGCGCATGATATAATTTGCGCCATGAATCGTCTGGCTCTGCTCTATCACCCGCACAAAGAACGCGCGCGCGAATTGGCGTATGCGTGGCAGCAAGAAATTTTGACGCGCGGCGCGCCCGAACCAATCGTCACGTCCGCCTGGGACGAAGACCAGGTGGCGCAAATTTGCCAACACGTTGATTTGGTTCTCACGCTCGGCGGCGACGGCACCTTGTTGCGCGCGGCGCGCGTCGGCGCGCGATATGGCGTTGCCGTCATCGGCGTCAAATTGGGACACGTCGGCTTTTTATCCGGTTTGCGCCCCGAAGCATTTTCGCAAAATCTGGAGCGTTTGTTGCGCGGCGAATACTGGATTGAAGAACGCACCATGATTCAAGCGCAGTGGCGGCGCGACGCGCGCGTGATGGGCTCTTTTGACGCCATCAATGAAATCGTCGTCAGCCGCGGCAAACTCGCGCGCGTCATTCGCATCGAAGCGTCCATTGACGACGAAGTGTTGCAGCAATTTGCCTTGGATGGCGCAATCGTGGCGACGGCAACCGGTTCGACGGCGTATTCGCTCGCGGCGGGCGGGCCCATTCTCGCCCCCTCGGTGCGGACGATGCTGCTCACTTTGATTTCGCCGTATCTCTCGCCGATTCGTTCGCTGGTATTGTCCGAAGGCGCGCGCGTCGCCTTGCGGGTGCAAGCGTCGCAAACGCCCATCTTGACGATTGACGGCCAGACCGATTACGAACTCGAAGACGGCGACGTGGTGGAATGTGAAACGAGTCCGCGTCCCGCGCGTTTGGCGCGGCTCGAAGCGAAAACGTATTTTTATCGCACGCTCGTCAATCGGCTGCGCGAAAGCGATGATGGCACATGAGAGGAACGACGATATGACGCTTGACCCCAAATTGGTTGGCGTCGGCGCGGCGATTCTGGCGGCGCTATTGATTGTATTCATGCCCGTCAATCGGCGGCGCGTCAATCAAACGTTGGTGGCGCTCCTCAGCGCGTTTTTAATTTTCGTCGCCGCGTTCACGTTGCTTGAAGCGGAATTGGCTTTGCCGGTCGCGGTGGGCGTCACCTTGGCGGTGATTGCCGCGCGTTTCATCTTGGGCGGCTTGCAAAGTTTTATCTATCGCAATTTCACGCGTTATACGCGGCGCGATTTTTGGCAGCGCCGCATCGGGCAAAGTATTCTCGGCAGCAGCCGCCGCCGGCGACGACGTGATTGAGTTTTCGCGCCACAGCGCAAGCGTCACAAATTTTACGGACGCGCTTGCGTGCGTCCGTTTTTTTAGACGGCGATTTGGTCAAAGATCAAGCCCGCCAACGCTTCTTTGCTCAGCGGCGGCAAATCCAACTCTGTTCCATCTTTTTTCAACAACGTCGCCTTGACGTTTTCGCTGCCGAACGTTTGCGGCACGGGATTCGCCACAATCATGTCCAGATTTTTGCGCTCCAATTTGCCGCGCGCGTTGGCGAGCAAATCATTCGTCTCGGCGGCAAACCCGACGACCACGCGCGGCGCATCGTTTGGCGCTTCTGCGCGCACGCGCGCCACCTCGCCCAAAATATCTGGATTGCGCGCCAGCGTAATGGTCAAAGCCGCGCGCTCTTCTTTTTTGATTTTTTGCTCGGCGCTCGTCGCGGGCCGAAAATCGGCGGGCGCGGCAGCCATAATCAAAACATCCGCGCCGCGCATTTCGCGCAAAACCGCATCCATCAAATCTTGCGTCGAAACCACGCGCGTCACATTCGCGCCAAACGGATTCGGCAAATCGGTTACGCTCGTGAGCAATGAAACCGCCGCGCCGCGCGACAGCGCTTCCGCCGCAAGCGCGTAACCCATCTTGCCGGAAGAATGATTGGAAATTACGCGCACGGGGTCGAGCGCCTCGCGCGTGCCGCCGGCGGTAATGACAATGCGTTTGCCCGCGAGCGGTCCATTGCGCGCGAGAATCTGATGCGCGCGCGCCGCAATGTCATGCGGCTCTGCCATGCGCCCCTTGCCCTCGGCGCCCGAAGCCAAATGGCCCGCGCCCGGTTCGATAACAAACATACCGCGTCGTTTGAGCGTTGCGAGATTTTCTTGCGTCGCGACATTCTCCCACATGCCCGTCTCCATCGCGGGCGCGAGCAAAATCGGCGCGCGCGTATCCAAAACAAGCGCGCTAAGGACATCATTCGCCAAACCGTGCGCGAGTTTCGCCAGCGTGTTGGCGGTCGCCGGCGCAATGACGACGAGCTGCGCGCGTTGGGCGAACGTCACATGCTCGATTTCCGCATCGGCGGTGAGCGCCAAAACCTCGCGCAAGACCGCATTGTGCGTGAGCGCGGCGAACGTGAGCGGGCCCACAAATTGCGCGGCGGCATCCGTCAGGGCGACATGCACATTCGCGCCGCGTTGATGTAATTCACTCGCCAGCGCCGCGCTTTTGTAGGCGGCGATGCTGCCGGTGACGCCGAGTAGAATGGTCGCGTTTTGAAATAGGTTCATGGCGCCTCTCGTGTACGCTCGACAAGTTTTTCCAGTTCAATTGTGACGCGCTGCGGCGTCGGCACATGCAGCGTTTGCATCCCGACAGCTTGCGCGCCGTGAATATTTTCCAAACGGTCGTCGAGAAATAACGCGTCCGGCGGCGCGACCTGCGCGCGCGCCAACGCGATTTCAAAAATGCGCGCGTCGGGTTTACGCAGCCCTAGCGCCGGCGAATAAAAACGCTCGCGAAAAATTTGCAACCACGCGTATTCCGCTTCCACATATTCCATGTGCCACGGATTCGTATTGGAAATCACGTACAGCGGATACCGCGCCGCGAGTTGGCGCGCAAGTTCTATATTTGCGGCAAGCGGCGTAAAAATTTCATTCCAATACTTTATGAATTCGGCGGGCGCGCCCTCAAAACCGGTCATGGCAAGCCCGCGCGCCAGAAATTCTTGTTCGCTCAACGCGTTGCGTTCAAACGCTTCGTGCAGCGGGTCGTCGAGAAAGGTCTGAACGCGCGCGGCGGGAATGCCCAGTTTGCCAAAACGCGCAATCGCCACGCGCCAATCAAACGTCACCAACACCATGCCCAAATCGAAAAAAATAGCGCGAAAACTCAAAGTATTCCTTTCCTTTGACCGGAATTCATTTCATACAAAATCCGCAGACCGTCGAGCGCGAGATTCAAATCCACAATCTCAATCGCCGCGCAATGCGGCGCGAGCGTTTGCGCCATGCCGCCGGTGGCAATCACACGCGCGGCGGGCGCGTGCATTTCCGTTTTGATGCGCGTAATCAAGCCCTGCACCAAACCGACGTAACCCAAAAAAATACCGGAACGCAGCGCGTCGCGCGTATTGACGCCGAGCGCGCGGGCGGGCGCGACGATTTCGATGCGCGGCAATTTCGCGGTGAATTGATGCAGCGCGTCGGCGGACATGTTTAGCCCGGGCGCAATCGCGCCGCCGATAAAATCGCCGCGCGCATCCAGCGCGTTGAATGTGGTCGCAGTGCCAAAATCAATCACCACGCACGGCGCGCCATAGCGCGCTTTTGCCGCGACGAGGACAACCAGCCGGTCCGCGCCCAACGCGCGCGGGTCGTCGTAACGAATCGGGATGCCGCTCTGGATGCCCGCGGCGACAATGAACGGTTCGACGCGCAAATACTTGCGGCAAAATTCGCGCAAGGTTTCGGTCAGCGGCGGCACGACCGAGACGAGCGCGGCATGTTGAATGGACGCGGGCGCGAGGTTGACGCTTTCAAAGCAGGCGAGCAAAAACGCGGCGTATTCGTCGGCGGTTTTGTCAACGCGCGTTTCGGCGCGCCACGCGTGGACGAGCTGACCGCGCTCATGCACGCCAAAACCCAAATTGGTGTTGCCGATTTTAATCGTCAACAACCGGTCGAGCCGCTTGGCGTCCGCTTTGTCGTTCATGGCTCTGGGTTGTCCGCGTAAATATCAAATTGCGTAAAACGCGCGGCGACGCCGGGTTCGTCCATCGTCAAGGCAATCACGCCCACGCGCCCATCCCAATCGCGCTGCAAACGCCATTCGTTAATAATTTTCGCGTCGGTATCAATCACCAATTCATCATTTACATACGCGAGCAAGCGGCGCGGATGCGCGTCCACGCGCAATAGATTGGTCGTACCGTCAATGGCAATCGCACTCGATACGGTGGCGGGAATAACTTCGGCGACTTGGTACACGTTCGCGCCGTCAACGGTAGCGGTCACCGGCTCGAAAGCGAGCAACCGAAATTCAGATTGCGTATTGACGGTGAACGCCAAAAAACGTTCGCGCCCCTGCTCGTCTTCACCGTGCCAAAATAAAATACCGTACTCGACATTGGCTGACGCGGGCGCCGGCGCCGCGTGCGCGTTGACCGACAAATTCAAATAATCGCGTTCGACAAAAGTTTGATTCAACGCGCGCGCAAAGCCCGGGTCCAACGGCGGCGTGACGAGATACGCATTGTCTTGATAGCCATACGGCAATTTGACGCCGCGCGCTTCGGGAAAATTTTTTGCGACGCGCAACGTATCGCTCAATACCAACGCGGGCGTCGGCGGATACGCCACCGGCGTAATCGTCGGCGGCGGGCGGCGCGTCGGCGTGCGCGTCGGAAGCAATTGCGCGAGGTCGCGCGGCGGCGTGTACAAATTCAATGCCAACGTCGCCAAACATGCAGCCAAAAATCCGACGGCAACGATTCCCAACCAGCGCGCGGCGCGCGAATCTAACACATTTTGCATACAGGACGCTCTGCGCGATTATATCCCAAGTCAGCATGACGCGTGAAAACGCAAGCCATTGGGAATAATTCACATTGGGGGTGGTTCTCCAAGTCGTCTCTAAAGAGAACTATACTCGGACAAAAAGCGAAATGGCAGCCAGCCGCAAGGTGAGTTATAATATCAGCCGTTTGATTTTCTCCCATTGCCCTGTGCCGCCAGCGGCGTTCCCGCGGCACGCGTCGCCTGAACGAAAATGCGCCTTGCGGCATGGACTGTCCCTCGCATGAATTCCACCATTCCGGTTTTATTGACGATGCGATTTGGCGACAATTTGCTCGACGAACTTGGCGCCGTTTCGCCGCGTCTCGCCATTCGGCAGCAATCCGTCACGCACGACCGCGACGATATTTCCGCGCTGCTCGACGGGTCCGAAGAAATTTTGTATTGCATGAATCCGCCGCGCGATTTGGCGCGCGCGCCGAATCTGAAATGGGTGCAATTACATTCGGCGGGCGTAGATCGCTTGCGCGAACATCCGATTTGGGATACGAATATCATCGTGACGACGACGAGCGGCATTCACGCCGTGCCGATTGGCGAATTTACATTCGCGCTGCTTTTGGCGCTCGCGCGCAAAATTCCCAAAATGGTTCTCTTGCAAGAACGCGCGGAATGGCTGCGAAATCGGTGGGAGATATTGAGCGGTTTGGAATTGCGCGGCAAAACGATTGGCATTGTCGGGTACGGCAGCATCGGACGCGAAATCGGACGCATCGCCAAATACGGTTTTCACATGCGCGTCCTGGCGATGCGCCGCACGATGCAAACTCCGCGCCGCCGGTACAGCGAGCCGGGCGTCGGCGACCCCGAAGGCAGAATCCCCGAACAATGGTTCGCGCCGCACGAAATTACCGAGTTGGCGGCGCAATGCGATGTGCTGGCGCTCGCCGCGCCCGCGACAGCTGAAACGCACAATCTCATCGGCGAAACGCAATTGCGCGCGATGAAACCGCACGCGCTGTTGCTCAATATCGCGCGCGGCGAATTGGTGGACGACCGGGCGTTGGTCATTGCGCTCAAAGAGGGCTGGATTGCCGGCGCGGGTTTGGATGCGTATGCTATCGAACCCTTGCCGCGCGGCCATCCGTTATGGCGCATGGACAACGTAATCGTGGCGCCGCATGTGGCAAGCGCCACCGGCAAGTACAATGACCGCGCGGCGGCATTGTTTGCCGAAAACTTGCGGCGCTATCTCACCGGCTTGCCGTTGTTGAATGTTGTGCCGCACGATTTACGCTATTAACGCACTGAATATGGCATCTACAGGAATACGCTCATGGATAATGTGAATCCGTTGAAAATTTTATTATTGTCGTCCGAAGTTTCGCCCTATGTCAAAACCGGCGGCATCGCGGACGTGGTCAGCGAATTGGCGCGCGCCTTGAAAAAATTGGGACACGATGTGCGCGTCGCGCTGCCGCGTTATCGCGTCATTCCGACCGCCGGCTTGACGCGCCGCGTCGAAGCGGCGCTGGTACAGTTGGACGGCTTTGCCGAAACGGTCAGCGTCTTGCAAGGCGCGTTGGACGACGTGCCGGTTTATTTTATCGAGAACGCGCGCTTGTACGACCGCGACGGCATTTATATGTATCCCGACGACGCGGAACGTTTTTTGACGTTTTCGCGCGCGGCATTGGAAATGCTGCCGCATCTGAACTGGCAGCCGGATATCGTTCACGTCAACGATTGGCAAACCGCCATTGTGCCAAATTGGCTCAAGACGCTGTACGCGAACCGTCCGTTTTATCAAAATATCGCGTCGGTGTACACGATTCACAATCTCGCGTACTTTGGCGCTTTTGGCGAGCGCGTTTTGGAAATCGCGGGCTTGGCGCAATTTGGTTTTATCGCGCATCCCGGCATACCGCAGCAATCCAATCAAGGTTTGAATTTTATGGCGCGCGGCATTTTGTTCGCCGACGCCATCAATACCGTCAGTCCAACGTATGCCCAAGAAATTCAAACGCCCGAATTTGGCGAAGGACTCGACCCGATTTTGCGGATGCGCGCGGCGCGCGTGCGCGGCATTATGAACGGTCTCGATTACGCGCAAGCGGACCCCGCGTCCGACGCCGCCCTCGCGCAGCCGTTTGACGTGGAACGCCTCGACGCGCGCGCCGCCAACAAACGCGCGCTCCGCGCCGCCGTTGGTCTCGCCGAAACCGGCGACCCGCTTTTCGCTATGATTTCGCGCTTGACCGATGTCAAGGGCGTTGATTTGGTTTTGCAGCTCATTGAACCGGTGCTGGACGGCGGAGGCCAGTTGATTGTGATGGGCGTGGGCGAAGAGCAATATCATACCGCGCTCAAAACGCTGCAAGAAAAATATCCGCAGCGCGTACGCTTTCATCCGGTCTTTGACGAACGGTTGCGGCGCCAAATCGTCGCGGGCGCGGATATTTTGTTCATGCCTTCGCGCATCGAACCGGGCGGCACGACGCAGCTCTTGGCAATGCATTATGGCTGCGTGCCGATTGTGCATCGCGTGGGCGGTCTCGCCGATTCGGTTGACGATTACGACGCGCGCGCGCAAACGGGGACGGGTTTTGTATTCGACAGCGCGGACTTGGTCAGTTTGTACAGCGCGGTGGTGCGCGCGCTGGTTACGTACTTGCATCCGACGGACTGGCGCGCGCTCCAAGAACGCGGGATGCGCGCGGATTTTTCGTGGACTCATTCCGCGCAAGAATATGTGGCGATGTATGAATTCGCGCGCGCCGAAAACGCCAAAGTCCTGGAACGCGAAGCGCGTTTGGCGCGCGAAATCGAACGCACGGCTCGAATTATGCACGAACTGCCCGCGCGCATTCTCGAGCTGGGCGATTTGGTTTATAACCTGTGGTGGTCGTGGAATCCTGACGCGACGGCGCTGTTGGAACGGATTGACCCGGCGCGGTGGCAAGAGACCGGACACAATCCGATAAAATTATTGCGCGCCGTCGCGCCGGAACGTTTGACGGCGTTGGCGGGCGACGCCGATTTCTTGGCGCAATATGACCGCGTGATTGCGACATACAAAGAATATATGCGCGGCGAAGGCACATGGTTCGAATCCACCTATCCGTACGCGAGCGACCATTCCATCGCTTATTTCTCTGCCGAGTTTGGCATCCACGAATCGCTGCCGATTTACTCTGGCGGGCTCGGCATTTTGTCGGGCGACCATGTTAAAGAAGCGAGCGACATGGACATTCCGCTCATCGGCATTGGCTTTTTGTATCCGCAAGGATATTTTCGGCAAGAGCTCGACGCGCAGGGCAATCAAATTGCCAAGTACGACAAGCTGGATTTTTCGCAAGCGCCCGCGCTCGCCGCCAAAGACGCGCAAGGGAATGAAATCATCATCGGCGTAGAATTGCCGGGGCGCACGGTGTACGCCAAAGTGTGGTTAATCCAAGTCGGACGCGTTTCGCTCTATTTGATGGATACGGACATTGAGCGCAACGCGGAGCATGACCGCGTGCTGGCGGCGCGTTTGTACGGCGGCGACCACGAAATTCGCATCATGCAGGAAATTGTTTTGGGCATCGGCGGCGTGCGCGTCCTGCGCGCGTTGGGCCTAGAGCCGAGCGCGTTTCACATGAACGAGGGTCATTCCGCGTTCCTGACTTTGGAATTGGCGCGCGAGCTTGTGGCGCAAGGCACGACCTTTGATCAAGCCAAACGCCAAGTCGCAGCCCATTCCCTTTTCACCACGCATACGCCGGTTCCGGCGGGCAACGATGCGTTTGCGTTTGATTTGATGGACAAGTATTTTGGCGCGTTCTATCCGCAATTGGGTTTGACGCGCGACCAATTCATGGCGCTGGGCGCGGACGATAACAAATTCAGCATGACCGTGTTGGGGCTTCAATTGTCCGCCCAACGCAACGGCGTCAGCGCGCTGCACGGCGAGGTTGCGCGCAAAATGTGGATGCACGTTTTCAAGACGGACGAAAAGGACACGCCCATCGGTTCGATTACCAATGGCGTGCATACGGCGACATGGCTGGCGGCAGCGCGGCATACGTATTACGGCGAAATTTTGGGCAAGGATTGGTACGCGCGCTTGGACGACCCCAAATTGTGGGAAAAATTCCACAACGCTTCGAACGCGCGTTTGTGGGAAATTCAAAATGAGCGCAAACGCGCGTTGGTTGATTTCACGCGCCAAGTGTGGACGCAGCAATTGCGTCGCGTGGGCGCGGACGCAGAGGCGCTGGAACGCGCGCAACGCGTCCTGGACCCGCACGCGTTGACGTTGGGGTTTGCGCGGCGTTTCGCCACCTACAAACGCGCGACGTTGTTTTTGCACGACCCCGCGCGTTTGAAAAAAATTCTCGACGACGCCGCGCGGCCCGTCCAAATTGTTTTCGCGGGCAAGGCGCATCCCGCCGACATTCCAGGGCAAGCGTTCATTCGCGCGGTCTATCAGGCGACGCTCGACCATGATCTCGAAGGCAAAATCGTTTTTCTCGAAGATTACGGGATTGACGACGCGCGCTATTTGGTGCAAGGCGTGGATGTGTGGCTCAATAATCCGCGTCGCCCGTTGGAAGCGAGCGGCACAAGCGGCGAAAAAGCGGCGGCGAACGGCGTTTTGAATTTTAGCGTTCTCGATGGCTGGTGGGCGGAAGGATTCAACGGCAAGAATGGTTGGGCGATCGGCGACCCGACAAAAATCTATCCGAACGACGCCGCGCAGGATGAGGACGACGCCAATGCTCTGTACGAAATTCTAGAAAATCAAATCGTGCCGTTATATTACGAACGCGACGCCGACAACATTCCACAAGGTTGGCTAGAGCGCAGCAAAGCGAGCGTCATCACCCTGACGCCCGTATATTCTACGCGGCGCATGTTGCGCGAGTACTGTCAAAATTATGTCCAAGCCATGACCGCCGGAATCATGGAATTGCCGCCGCGCAAGGAGTAATCGCCGATGCAAAAACGCACCGTCGTCATTCGACGCTTTGCTTTGGGGCCGCTCGCGCAATGGGGTTTTATCGCGGGCGCCATCGTCGCCTGCTTGCCCGCATTCGTTTGCAGCTGGGGCTTGTTCACGTTGGCGCAAGGAGTCCGCGGTTTGCTGTACAGCTGGCGCGATGTCGGATTTGAAATTTTGGGGCAGCGGCTCAGTGTCAATCTGCTCGAAATGTTGAAACTGGAAAATTTCTCGCAAACGCTCACCGGCCTTACGGGTTTGGGGTTATTCGGCATCGTAATTCTGGCGTTGATTTTTGCCTTGGCGCTGGGCGTTTTTGGCGCGCTCATTTTGCTATTGCTCGGCGCGTTTTACAATACCACCGGACGCTTGCAGGTTGAGGTGGAACCGGCAGAGAATAATGCGCCAACACTTTGACGGCATGACAAAACGTCTCGAACAAACCGTCGCGCGAATTTTACTTTCGCTGCGGCGGTTTTATCTTGGCGCGATTCTGTTGGACGCGTTGGACGCGTTCAATCGCAATCAAATGACGCTCTTGGCGGCGGCGCTTTCCTATTACGCGCTGCTCGCGTTGTTTCCCCTGTTATTGACGCTGGTCGGGCTGGCTTCTTTTTTCATTTCCGAACAGACGGCGTTGGATGCGGTGATGCGTATTGCGGGACAGTATTTGCCCGGCGTCGAAGCGCAAATCAAAGCGATTCTGAGCCAAGTCGTCGCCGCGCGCGGCGCCGCCACGCTCATTGGTTTTGTGGCGTTATTGTGGTCTGCCTCGGGCGTCTTTGACGTCTTGCAGCTCGCGCTCGACCGCGCGTGGCGCGTCTCGACGCCGCGCGCGTTTTGGCTGCGCCGTTTATTTTCAATCGCCGTAATTGGCGTGTTGGGACTATTTTTTGTGACGAGCGTACTGGTGAGCGCGGCGACGCTCGATTTTTTGTACGCCAGTTTGGGCGATACTGCCAACATTCCCGCGTTACAGCGCGAGGCGGTGAATTGGATCGGCATTGCGGCGAGTTTTGGCGCGTTTCTCTTGCTGTATAAAATTTTTCCGCACGCGCGCGTGACCTGGCGCGCGGCGCTGTTTGGCGCCAGCGTCGCCGCTTTGTTGTGGCAGTTGGCAGAATTCGGCTATGGCGTGTACCTGAGTTATTTCGCGCGCTTTAATCTGGTGTACGGTTCGCTCGGCGCGGTCATCGGTCTGATGTTGTGGGGTTATGTATCGGCGGCAATTATTTTATTTTGCGCGGAATTGACCGCGCGCGTGGGCCGCGCGCAAAACATTTAAGCGCGTTTGCGTAATTCGTCCGTGTCCAACCAAATCGTCACGGGGCCATCATTCCAAATCTCGACGGACATCTTGGCTTGAAACTGACCGCGCGTGACGCGCAAGCCGGCATGTTCCAGATGCTGTGCGAATGATTCAACCAACGGTTCCGCGAGTTCGGGGCGCGCGGCGGCGATGAAATCGGGCCGCCGGCCGCGCCGCGCATCGGCGTACAGGGTGAATTGGGAAATCACAAGGATTTCGGCGTTCACGTCAAGCGCCGAGAGATTAAATTTTCCCGCGTCGTCCTCAAAAATTCGGAGGTTTGAAATTTTTTGCGCGAGAAACTGCGCGACGTTTTCATCGTCCTGATGCGTCACGCCGACCAAGACCACGAGCCCTTTGCCAATCGCGCCAACCGTTTTTTGGTCCACCGCGACCGCGCCGCGCGTAACGCGTTGAATCAAGACGCGCATGAGTTTGCCAAAAGCCCTTTCCTTTGTTATGATTTTTTGCAGAGTAACCGTTAGATTTCACGTCTTTGAAAGCGCCAAAAAAGCAATGATTAAACTTTTGATGTCATGGGACATTCGGCAGGGCAAAGAATCTGAATACTTTGAGTATGTGGTGCAAGAATTCGCGCCCAAGTTGATGCGTTTGGGCATTCAGCCCACCGAAGCGTGGTACACCGTCTATGGCAACGGCCCGCAAATCTTGACGGGCGGCGTCGTCGAAGACCGCGCCGCGCTCGACAAAATTTTGGCGAGCGAAGAATGGGCGCGGCTCAAAAAGAAATTGCTCACGTACGTGACCAACTTTACCTACAAAATTGTACAGCACACCGGCAATTTTCAAATGTGACACATCACAACGGCGGCAGGGAATGTAACCTGCCGCCGTTTTTTGTCAAGCGTTTTTGGGACTCTCGGAACTGCTCGACGATTCCTTGCTCTTGGTTTCGCCGCCCGCGCTCTGGGTCTTGGCGCTCTCGGACTTGGCTAGTGTCCCCGTGTCCGTTTTCGATTCGGCTTTATCTGCGGCGCCGCTCGCTTTGCGGCTGTCGGTAATGTACCAACCGGAACCTTTGAAAATAATTCCCGCCGGATGAAAAATTTTACGGACTGGCTTGCCGCAGTCAGGACATTCGGTCAAGGGGTCGTCTTTGATGGATTGCCATTTTTCAAAACGATGTTGATTTTCACATTCATATTCATAAATCGGCATACAATTTCCTCCACATAAAATACGCAAACAATTCTAGCGCGATACACGCGTTCGTCAATCGGGCGACGCCAGACTCGAAGCGTTCCGCCCGTCGCGCGCCGCGCCCGCGAGTTAATGGCGCCGACGTTCAAAAACAACTTGACTGCCGGTCAGCGTTTTCAAATAGCGTTTCACTTCGGCGGCGATTTGCGCCACCTGCACCGCGTTCTCCAGACGGCGATGCGTATTGGTGACTATCGCCGCGCCCAACGTGATAAAGGGCACGCGGCGCACCTCGCCCTGGCGGTCTGCGATTTCCAGATAACCGCGCACTCGGTCGGTCGCCGCATAGAAATCAGGAATTTGGCGGTCAAATTCTTGGGTCGCCGCCCGCGCAATCTCTTCCGCCGCGTCCGGGCGCGTCACAATCACAAAATCATCGCCGCCGACATGGCCGACAAAAACATCGCGGTCCGAACCGGATAACGCGGCTTGGACAATAATCGAACTCAAATGTTGAATCACGCGGTCGCCCGCCAACCAACCGTACATATCGTTATACGATTTGAAATTGGAGAGGTCAAAATAAATGACGGCAAGCGGTTCGTGATTTTCAATGCGCTTTGTAATGACCTGATGAATCGCGTGATTGCCCGGCAAATTTGTCAACGGGCTGCTCTGCAAATAATGTTCGCTGCGGCGGAGATGCGTCTGGACGCGCGCGCGCAATTCGCGCGGGTCGAACGGTTTGGTCATGTAATCGTCCGCGCCCAATTGCATCCCGTACACCTTTTCGGTCATCTCGCCCAAAGCCGTCAAGAGAATGATCGGCACGTTCTGGGTCAAGGGATGCGCGCGCAGCCGCCGAATCACTTCAAACCCGTCCATCTCGGGCATCATCACATCCAACAAGATGAGGTCTGGCGGCTGTTCGATGGCGGCTGTGACGCCCGCCAAGCCCGATTCCGCTTCCAAAATGTCATACGCGGCGCGGTCCAGACTTTGCGCGACGATGCGCCGCATCAACGGGTCATCGTCCACAATCAAAATTTTTTGTTTCGCGCCGATAGAGCCGGCGGCAGCCGAGTCAGACGATTGAGACATAATAACTGATGGTACGCGCTTGGCTATACACAAGCGGACTATGCGCGTGGCATAGCGACGAATTCAGGCGTGCGATATGCGAATTTTTCAGGAAAAACGATTGTGGCAATGAGCCGCATCGCGCGTTCCAATTTCTTGACCAAGCTAAAGTTGCGGGGTCTTGGACAGGCGCCCCCGCGCCAAGTCAGAGCGCTATGCGCGCGTAACAAGAGACAATAAAACAACCGACGCCAGCGCAGCGCTCCGCCAAGCGGACGGATTTTACATCCATTTGCCGCGTCAATCAACGAATTCGCCCGCGCAAAATTTTTAAGATTGGCGCGTTCGCGCCAACCGTTTCCATTCCTCCACCTGCAACGTCTCGGCGCGCCGCGTCGGTTCAATGTCCGCCCGCCGCAGCCATTCCGTCGTTTCGTCGCGCGTCAAGCCCAAGCCATTCGCCAGCGCATTGTGTATTTGTTTGCGCTTGGCGCCAAAGCCCGCGCGGACGACGCGAAAAAATTCAGACGGTTGTATGTCCGGCGGAGCCGCGTGGACATCAATGCGAACCACTGCCGAAGAAACTTGAGGCGGCGGACGAAACGCGCCGGCGGGAACGTGCGCGACGCGGCGCGGCACGCCGAAAAATTGAACGCTCACGGCGAGCAGATTGGCGTGTGGCGGCCGCGCAAGCATTTGCTCCGCCACTTCACGCTGCACCATCACGACGAGACGCGTCGGCGGCGTCGGCGCTTCCAACAGATAACGCAAGATTGCCGACGTGATATAGTACGGCAAATTCGCGACGACCAGATACGGCGGCGCGCATCCCGCTTGCGCGAGCCAAGCCGCGGGCGGTTGCTGCAAAATGTCGCCTTCCAAAACATGAACGTTCGTGTTGGAAAATTCGTCTCGCAAACGCGCCGCCAAATCGCGGTCCACTTCGACCGCCACCACCTGCGCGGCAGAGGCGCTCAAGACGCGCGTCAACGCGCCCAAACCGGGTCCAATTTCCATGACCGTAGCGGTGGGTTCAATTTGCGCCGCGCGCGCGATTTTTTCCAAGATATTTTTGTCGGTCAAAAAATGTTGACCGAACCGTTTGCGCGGCGTATGCGTTTCCAGCAAAGAAGGATGTCGTTCCGATTTCGCGCTGCGCGCCATGATCCAAAAAAAAGAAAAAACTGACAGCGAGGTCTGTCAGTTTTTTATTAGCGCGAACTTTTACGCTCGACCGGATAATCGGGCAAGACGATATTGAGCTGCGCTTTGGGGGGCGCCGGCGTAAGCAAATACACATCCACCCAACGATACCAACCTTCCATCGCGTCTTCAGGATAACCCAAATCAATACGCTTGCCTTTGATGCCGCCGCCCGTATCGCCAGCCAAAGCCACGCCATAGCCCGGCACGTACACATTCGAGCCCATGTTCACAACGCGCGGGTCAACGGCGACAATGCCCTTGCCCGCTTGCAAACCGAGACGCGTGCGCCCATATTGCGGATGCGATTTATCTTTGCCCGAAGTGGCGGCGGAATACGCCGTTGCCAACATGCGAACTTTGCGCCAATACTGCACCGTTGAACCATCGGGCAAGGTCAAATCGCGCAAAACAATTTTCGTGCCATAATTGATAATGTGATTTTGCGGCGGATGGTCAATCCATTCGCGTTCCAAACCGGTTGAAATCAATTTGCCGTTCTCGTACACCGATTTGAACAAACGATTTTTGACGCCCTTGGCGCCGGTCTGGGCGACCACGCGTTGGTCAATCTCTAATTCGCTGTCCGCCTTCCATTCCGTTTGAAATGCCAGCTGTTCCGTTTCGGTGATAAATTCTTCGCGTACGCGCGTCACATTGATTGCCAAATAATCAATCATCGGCGTATTGGGCGCGGGGACGGCATAATCTTTGCCTTCCAACTTGACGCCTTCTTGCGCCAACAACGCGGAAACCGTTTCGGCGCGCGTGCGCGTATCAATCGTCCGTCCGTCAACTTGAATGGTCGCCGGACGCGAACGCCGAATAAAGACGGATGCGCCGGTCGTAATCGGCGTAGTCAAATCGGGAGAAACCGAATCGCCCAAATAGAGTTCGACCCCGGCGTGCGCCAGCGCGGTCCCAAATGTATTCTCGGTCGTGTAAAGGGTCGAGATAATGCCGTTATCATTCACCGTAATCGGCAAGGCGCGCGTGACGGCGATATGCGCCGTTCCGCTGTTGGGCGCCAAGATTGCCGGTTCGCCGCTGCTCCCGCCATCGGGTACGAGTAACGCGTCAGCAGTGACCAAACGTCCATCCAAAAATACTTGGTCTTGGGCTTTGAGCTCAATCGCATTTTCCGCCAACACCTGACGCACCGTTGACGCTTGCGTGCGACGTTTCCAAGTATTGCCGTCGGCAGATAAAACAATCGGCGTCGCGAGCCGAATAGAAACTTTGCCATTTGCAGGCAGCGCCGCATCCGCCGCCGGACGCACCAAATCTTCGGGATTCCATTGAATGCCCGCTTCGGTCAATGCCGCGCCAACCGTTTGCTGACGGGTCCAGAGCGTAGTTTCGCGGTCGTTGATGTACACCCGCACGCGCTGCATTCCGCTCAGGAAAAAATACGCCATCGTCACCAGCGTCCCGGCGACCAGCGCCATCAAAATCAGATTCACATCGAACGAGAAATTGAACGGGCGCGCCAAGACGCGCGGCCGTGCGACGGCGGGCGCCGGCGCGAGATAGCGCCGCTTGAACGGCGGTGGCGGCGGCGGTGCGGAATGGGTTGGCGTTGGGTGAGGGGCTGCGGGCGAACGGATTGGCAGCGGCGGCAACGGTTTAGCGCGCGCAGGCCCTGGAGGCGGTAAGGCAGAGTCGGACTTCATGTGTGACATAGAATTCGCGCACCGAGTTTTGAACAAATCGCAAACGGCAGCGCGAACACGATACGCGGATTCTAGATGTCTGTGCGAAACGGATGACGAACCATTGCACTCGCAGATTGTCATGCGCGAATTCGCTGGCTCTCTTCAGGCGCACCGGCGTCACCCAAAAATGACCGCTTACCGTTGCTACCTTCCGGTCCTGGCGGGGTTTACGGGTTTTTGCTGCGTCGGACCTGAAAAGGAACTGCGCCTTCCGCGCACGACTGGGGGATAGTGTACGGAATTGAGTCCATTTGTCAAGACAATACGCCGCGTCCGCGCCAGCCCTGTTACACAAGGAAGCGGCGTCCATCCGACGGTGTCGCGCAAAAAAAAGCAAGCCCTACGAGAGGGCTTTACTTTAGAGAGAAAGGGTTTGAACCCTCGGCGGCTTGCGCCTATACACGACTAGACGATTTTTGTACTCTATGTCGGTTTGCAAAAAAAGCGGAGAGAGGGGGATTTGAACCCCCGGTGGCCTTGCGACCACACACGACTTCCAATCGTGCGCACTAGACCGGACTATGCGACCTCTCCAAATAGCGCGATAGGGTTGTAGTATGTTCGTGTGATAGTGAAAAAACTATTGCACTAACCCGCCACCGCACAATCGCACTCACAACGGAGAGGGAGGGATTCGAACCCCCGGTGGCAGAACCACACGCGATTTCGAGTCGCGCGCACTAGACCGGACTATGCGACCTCTCCAGAACGTTTGCAGATTTTAGATTTGTGATGCTCCGGCTCGGCTCGCGCGCCGCCAACCTGAAATCTGAAAGCGTTGGCGATTATACCACATTCAGAACGCGGACAAAATTTTTTTCTCGATTTCATTCACCTTCACTATAATAAACGTCAGGAGGCCTATCATGCCGTATTATGTACCGCACATGCAAGATATTTTAGATGAAATTGGAATCCCCCCCGTCCGCGCGTTTCGGGTTCGCGTGGACGAATATGTGCAAGAAATTCTCGGAACCAAAGATTTGGACGCGGATGAAGTGTGGCGCATTTTGTATCCCAAACTGCAAGACCCCGCATACAAAAAACAATTCACCGAACAATTGCGCGCCAAATGGGAAGCGCGCGACGCGCGCAATGAAGGATTGGGTTAAATGAGACACACAGCCGACGTCGTCGTCATTGGCGGCGGGATTCAAGGATTATCGTGCGCGTTTCATCTTGCCGCCAAAGGCGTCAAAAACGTTTCATTGGTCGAACTGGAATTTTTTGGCAGCGGCTCGTCGGGACGCAGCGCCGCCATGTTGGTCCAAGCCATGTGGAGCCCGCAAACGATTTTGCTCTCGCGTCTCGCCGCCGCCGAATATTTCAACTTTGAGGAAATTGTCGGCGAACCATTCGACTATAAACCCATCGGTCACATGACCGTTGCGACGCAAGCCGCAGCGCAGCATCTCCGTCAAGAAATCGCGATGCAGCAGCGCATGGCGGTGCCGTTACAAGTTCTCTCGCCCCAAGACATTCAGCGCGCGGTCCCCGCGTTGAACGTGGAGGATTTGGTCTTGGGCGCGGTGTGTTGGCAAGACGGCGTCATTGACCCGCACGCGGTGATGCAGGCCTATGCGCGCGGCGCGCGTAAACTTGGCGCGGACTTGAATGAAATGGCGCGCGCGACCAACATCATCACCGAACACAATCGCGTCGTCGCCGTCGAAACCACCGCGGGCAGAATCGCGACGCCGCTCGTCGTCAACGCCACCGGCGCGCGCGCCCATGAAGTGGGCGCATGGGTCGGTTTGAATTTGCCCATCACCAATTACAAACGCCATATTTTCATCACCGATGAATTTCCCGCGATTCCGCGCGACACGCCGTTTGTGATGGACAGCGAAGTGGAATGGTATTTTCGCAAAGAGGGCGAAAACGTTTTGATGGGGATGGGACGCGAAGAATCCACATCCTTTGAACCGCAGTTCGAACCGGAATTCCAAGCGCAGGTGATAGAGCGCGCGGCGCTGCGCGCGCCGATTTTGCTCGAAGCCAAAATTTTGCGCGGCTGGGCGGGTTTGCGCGCCTTGACCCCCGACGATTTGCCAATTCTGGGCTTGGCGCCCGGCGTACAAGGTTTCGCCAATTGCTGCGGCTGGGGCGGTCACGGCGTCATGCACGCGCCCGCAGGCGGCATTCTCACCGCCGAAGCGCTCGTGGACGGCAAGACGACGAGCATGGACATTACGCCGTTTCGTTTGGAACGCTTTCAATAAAAAACGGCGGAGGAATTTTTTTCCTCCGCCGTTTTTTATTACGCGCGTGCATTATGGCGCAGTGTACACATAGCGATACAAATTGCCATAAGCGAAATCCGCCACCCAAACATTCTTGTCCGCGCCGAGCCGAAATTGAGTCGGGACAACGCCCGTATCAAAATCAAGAACTTGTCTGACGCGATTTTGTTTATCAAATTTGGCGACGTGAACCCAACCGTTCAAATCGCCAAAAAAATACGCGCCCTTGTACGGTTTTGGATAGCGGCTGCCTTCCGCAAAGACGCCGCCAATCACGCTGGTTGGATTCGAAACGCTTGAATCATAGTAATACGCGGGCGGAATCGTCGCGCCGAAATCGGTCTGGCTAGGGTCGCAATGCGTGTTGGTCGGACAAGGTCCTTCAAACATATTCCACCCATAGTTACCGCCCGCCTGCAAAACGCTCACCTCTTCCCATTCGCCCCAACCAACATCCGCGACGAAAAGAGCTTGCGTTTTCGCGCGCAACGTCATGCGAAACGGATTGCGGAAACCGTACGCGTAAATTTCGTGCCGCGCTTTGCGTTTGTTCACAAAAGGATTGTCGGCTGGAATCGTGCCGTCCGGATTGAGACGCAAAATTTTACCGGATAGATTTTGCCGCACCTGCGCCTGCATCCCCGAATCCACATTGCCGTCGCCAACAGAGACGTATAATTTGCCATCCGCGCCAAATTGCAAATCGCCGCCATTGTGCGCGGCGGTGGGCGACGGGATATTGTCGAGCAAAATTTCTTCGTTCGTCCCGAAACCGTTCACCGTGCGAAAACGCGAAACGCGGTTGACAGGCGTTCCGCCATAATTCAACGCGCCCGGGCCTGTGGTGTAATACACGTACACATACGGCTTGGTCGGATATTTCGGATGCAGCGCGAGGCCCACGAGGCCGCGCTCGATTTCAGTAGAGACGTTCAAGGTCGCATACGGCTGCGCGCGCAAACTGCCGTCATTCTGCACAACCTGAATGACGCCGCCAAGCTGCGCGACCAAAATACCATCTGCGGTGAACGCAAATGCAGTGGGATGAATCAATCCTTGCGCCATCAGTTCGCGCGTAAAGCCCGCCGGTAAAGCTGTCGCGCGCGCATTCACGCGCGCGCTGGAAACAATTCCAACAAGTAAAACCAAACCCAATACCGCCAAAATACGTTTGAGCGCCATGTCGCAATCTCCAATCGTCGCGCGAGCGCGCCAACGCGCCGCGCCGAAAAAAATTTATTGCGGCTTACTCTATGCAGAGAGCAGAAAATTGTCAATCAAACGCGTCGCGCCGATGCGGACTGCCAGAGACAACAGCGCGCCGTCGGACAGCGTGTCCAATTCTTGGAGCGTGAGCGGGTCCGCCGCGCTGACATATTCCACCGTCGCGCGCGGTTCGCGCGCCAATTCGGCGCGCATGAGGGCGCGGAGCGTTTCGCCGTCGCGCACGCCGCGCCGAAAGGCGTCACGCGCGGCGCACAACGCGCGATATAGCACGGGCGCGGCTTGACGCTCTGCCGGCGACAGATACGCGTTGCGCGAAGACATTGCCAAACCATCCGCCTCGCGCACCGTTTCGCCGACGACAATTTCAAGGGGGAAATTCAAATCGCGCGTCAATTGTTTAATGACCGCCACTTGCTGCGCATCCTTTTGCCCAAAGTACGCGCGGTCGGGCTGCACGATGTTGAATAATTTGGCGACGACGGTAGCGACGCCGCGAAAATGTCCGGGGCGCCGCGCGCCTTCAAGCGGTTGAGCAATCTCTTCGACATTCACATAGGTTTGAAAATGCGGGGGATAGATTTCCGCGGCGGGCGGCGCAAACACGAGGTCAACTTGATAGGGCGCGAGCAATTCCAAATCACGCTCCAACGTGCGCGGATATTTGTCAAAATCGCCGCCCGCCGCGAACTGCGTCGGATTGACAAAAATGCTGACGGCGACGCGGTCGTTTTCCGCGCGCGCGCGCTGCACGAGCGAGAGATGACCCGGATGCAGCGCGCCCATCGTCGGCACTAAACCCCAAATGCCCGCTAACGCGCGGCGGCGCGCGCGCGCTTGCAAAACGGTCGTCGCGAGCAAGAGGTCAGACATACAATGCCGTGCGCGGATGCTGCGCCAAACGCGGGTTTGCAAGTACGCGTAACAACTGTTCGTTGACCGGCGTCGGAACGCCGAGCCGTTTGCCTTCACGCACCACCGCGCCGTTGATGCGATCCAGTTCCGTTGGCGCGCCGCGCAAAACATCTTGCAAGGTCGAAGATTTATTGGCGGCCGTCGCGGTCGCCACTTGGAGCGCGCACGCGATGGGGTCGGCGTACGGCAATTGAACGCCGAGCGCGTTCGCCACATTCGCCGTTTCTTGCGCCGCCGCGCTCATCAACGCGCGCGCTTGCGGATTTTCCACGAGCCAGCCGTTCGGTTGACGAAAAATGGCGGTCAGCGCGTTGATGGCGCTATTGACGACCAACTTGCCCCACATCAAACCCGAAACATCGTGCGCCACATGCGTTTCGATGCCAGCCCGATTCAGCCGCGCGGCGATTTGTTCGACCGCGCGCTCTGTGGACGCCGTCGCCGCGAGCGTGGTGGCGCCGCGTCCGGCGTGACGCACATGCGCGGGTCCCAACAGCGTCGCGCCCTGCATCGTAACGCCCATCGCCGCGCGTTCCACGCCGACCTGCGCGGCGAGAATTTCAAAATTGCCGAGTCCATTTTGCAAAGTGAGCGCGATGCCGTCGCGTTGCAAAATGGCGCGCGCCCACTGCGCCGCGCGTTCCGTTTGATGCGCCTTGACCGCAAGCAACGCCACGTCAACCTTTGGCGCCGCGCGCGGGTCTGTCACGGCGCGCACGCGCGCCCATTCCATTGCGCCATCGCGTTCGACGCAAATGCCGCGCGCGTTAATTTCCTCTACCGCGTCGCGCCACGTCCCCAAAACAATCGTTTGCGCGTGCGGCGCAAGCTGCGCGGCAAAAAGCGAACCCATCGCGCCCGTACCGAGAATTCCGATTTTCATTCGTGTCGTTTCGCGCCGCAAGAGTTTTCGACGCGTCGCCGAAAAAACTCTTGCGGCAGTTTTTTAATATACGCGCGTCGCGTCCACGCTGTCGTCCACAAACACCGGCGGCACGTCGGTCGCAACGTCATCCGCCGATTGCATAAAGGTTTCCCATTCGCTCTCTTTGATGGCAAAAGAATGTTCGGGCGCGGGGAACGCGCGCGTTTCGACATCGGTACGATAGGCGCTCAACGCTTGCGCGATATTGCCGTGCAGCTGCGCGTACTGTTTGGCGAACTTGGGCAGAAAGCGGTCAAACAAACCGAGCAAATCGTGAATGACCAGCACTTGGCCGTCGGTGTGCGCGCCCGCGCCGATGCCGATGGTGGGAATGTGCAAACGCTTGGTGATGTACGCCGCCACGCGTTCGGGAACTTTTTCCAATACAATCGCGAAACAGCCCGCCGCTTGGAGCGCGAGCGCGTCGTCCACCAATTCACGCGCGGCGGCGGCGGTGACGCCTTGCGTGCGATAGCCGCCGAGTTGACTGATGCTTTGCGGCGTCAAGCCGATGTGACCCATCACGGGAATGCCCGCGTTCGTAATGGCGCGCACCGTTTGCGCCACTTTGCTTCCGCCTTCCAGTTTCACCGCGTCCATGTTGGCTTCTTTGATAAAGCGGCCCGCGTTGCGAACGGCTTCGGCGGTCTCGGCTTGGTACGACATGAACGGCATATCGCCGACGAGAAAGCTGTACCGCGCGCCGCGCGCCACCGCTTGACTCGCGGTCAACATTTGTTCCATCGTCACCGGCACGGTGCTGTTGTAACCGAGAACGACCATGCCGTACGAATCGCCGACGAGAATCAGGTCAATGCCCGCCTTGTCCACCGCTTGCGCGAATGGATAATCGTACGCGGTCAACATTGTCAACGGGATGCCTTGCTCTTTTTTACGCATCAAATCGGGCAAGGTCACTTTTTTGCGTTCCATCTATGCCTCCTCCGATTCAACCAACCGCGCGGCGCAATAAAAAAACGCGCTCGCCGAAAACGGTGAGCGCGCGAACATTCTGCGCCGAATCTCCGTCTCGGTCATGTGAAAATGATCCAAGCGGTGCGTTGGGTAAATCGAAATCGAATCCGTGCTGGGCGCTGCGACCCATTGCCGCAGTCGCCCGCACAATTATTATACGGTCGAATTCCAAGATGTCAATGTTTTTTGCGTTGCATA